>Ga0180008_1000023_pt1 | contig 169488 bp, 146 predicted proteins | sample MM_PW_MetaG_FD_121121 | JGI IMG/M metagenome (GOLD analysis project Ga0180008, IMG submission 121121) | Groundwater microbial communities from the Aspo Hard Rock Laboratory (HRL) deep subsurface site, Sweden - MM_PW_MetaG | ecosystem: Environmental > Aquatic > Deep subsurface > Groundwater... | reverse complement strand
GCTACTTCCTGGAAGGCGAGCACCTGGAGAGCGAGTACTCAGGCGAGCAACTGCAGGCCAAGTATTTCCGTGGCAGCGGCGTGGACGAACTGGTGGCCGCGTGGATGTACGACACGGACAGCAGGCTCAAGCCGTTCTTGTTCCACCAAGACCAAGTGACCAGCACCACGGCGGTGACCGGGCACAACGGGGGTATCACGCAGAGCGTCAAGTACGCGGCGTTCGGGGCAGTGCAGTCCAGCACGGGGAGCAGCCCGAATAGGCTGAAGTACACCGGCAGAGAAGAGGACGGCACCGGTTTGATGTACTACCGCGCCCGCTATTACGATCCAGGTATCGGTAGATTTATCTCCGAAGACTCCATGGGGTTCGGAGCTGGGGATGTCAATTTTTATCAATACGCTGGCGCAAACCCCATCAGCGCCAATGATCCTAGTGGACACTTCCTACAATTCCTCCCAGCCCTTGCAAATGTGGCACGAACGGCTTTCACGGTAGTTAATGCCACTCGAACTGCTAGCACGGTAACGCAAGCTGCTGCAATCGGTGCAGGGACGAGTGTTGCGGTAGGCGGGGCAATTCGCGGGGCAACTGGTCAGCCCGTGTTCGATACCCGCGCGATGACGTTTGATGCCGCTGTTGGCGGAGCGTTTGGCGTCGGCGGACAAGCTTACAATGCGTTGCGAATCGCGGGTTCCTCTCCTGTGGCAAAGGGATCATTCGCCTCGGCCTTGGCCGAGGGGCAACTTGGAAGTAGCATTATTGGTGCGGAAGTCAAGGTGGCTGCAGGTGGCGCTCGTCCGCGCCTAGACTACTTGACCCAGGTTGGCGATGATTTGCTCGGCGTAGAAGTCAAGTTTGGTAACGCGTCGCTTACGTCGGCACAGCGAACAGGCTACGGCGCAATCAATGCCGGGGAGTCCAGCAGACTGTTTGGCAGCGTCGCGAGGGATATCGGTGTAGACGGGCTTGGTGTTAGCAGCGTCAATGTCCTTCGATTTGGAGCCCTTGATGGAGCACCGGGCTTGTCAAGTGTGCTGGGGGGCTCCGCTGCTGGTAGCTTCAGCAACTTGTCTGGCATGGGTAGTGGATCAGCTGCGGGCGGTGGCTTCTTGCTTTACCCCAATAAAGTCAATTCCAACATGATGGAATCGGTATACAGCAAATGACCATGAGGAATTTTTTCTTGCGGCGATGGGATGATTTGACTGACTTCATCGATTCATCTCGGACTGCTCAGTTCAAGCCACCACAAAAGCCTAAGCATGAGCCATTGACAACAAAGCAAATGACAGATCGACTGGAGGAGGAGCTTGGTCGAACGCTTGAGAATGATGGTTTTGGTTTGATTGAGTATACCTCGGAGGTGATCGCCTGGGTGCGTACACACCCTTTGGTGGGGCAGGATAAGCTATCAATTCATTTTATCACCAAGCATGCCCCGGAAATGTTGCGAGTTGACATAGCAGTGGGATTCATCGTTCCATCAATACAAGAATCCATAAAAAAAGTCTGTGGTGAAAATATCAGTTCCAATGAAAAGCCAGTTGTCGGAGGTGTTTTCGCTGGAACAAGGCTAACTCGCGCGTACGACGATCCCCTCCGTCCCAAGCGGCGACATCCGTTCCCAGATAGCTTTAGATTCTGGAACGTTGACTTTCGTGCTGAGGAAGTCGAATTTCTAAAGCAAACAATCCAACACTACGCACTGCCGTACTATGCTCAGTTCAAGTCGCTTGGGGATTTGAAAACGATTGGCAAACCAGTAGAAAATCAAGCAGCCCTTCTTGTCTCGTTGGGCGAGGCAGAAGCGGCAATCAGCCTGTTGAGCGAAGAGCTGGAAAAACCAGTGAGACGCTACAGCTCCGAGATGCGTGCCAGACTAGAGTGCTTGCGAAAGAGCATTAAGGCCGGGGAGTTGCAAAGGCTTCTGGCGAAATCGCAATGAACGTCATCCAGGAAGACATCATCCGCAGGATCAAGGTCGCTGACAGCCTTACCAACAAGGCCATGACCGCTTCTATGCCGATGGTATGCCCTTGCGGGTGACGCACCGTGGCGGTGCTGGTGCCGGGCTTCAGATGAATATTGCAAGGCTGAAGACTTGCTGCTCGGCCGACTTCTCCATGGCACACGCCAAAATCGAGGGATTTCAGAGCGTGTAATCCACCATGGCTTCTATTGAACGCACCGCTTATCCAAGATTCCCTCGGGTGCTGACGCTCAAGGACATTCAGGCATCGTTTACGCCAAGGCAAGACGAGATCGAATGGGTATCCAGATTCGCACGCACACCCAGCAGTCGCCTGGCTTTGCTGGTCCAGCTCAAATGCTTTCAGTTTCTCCGGTACTTCGCGTCCACCGATGTGATTCCTTCGGAGGTCGTCGAGCACATCTCGGCATCGCTTGGGATGTTGCCCACGCAAGCCATCGCCTATGCTGGCCCCACAGCCCTGTATCGCCATCATAAGGTCATCCGTGAGGTGCTGGGCGTCACGCCCTATACGGACGCGCTGACACGCCCCCTGGCCGTCTCCTTCGCCAGAAAAGCCGCCGAGGTTGTTGAGACCCGTGTGGACATCATCAACTGTGTCATCGAAGACCTGATCCGTCACGGCCATGAACTCCCCGCATTCAGCACGCTCAATGACATCGCCGAAGAGGTGCATGCGGCCGTCCAAACTGCGCTGTACCAGTCCATCGACAAGCAATTGACGCCAAGCCAGCGGCAGTGGCTGGAAAAGCTGCTTGTCACCGATCTGCCCATCCGGCGAACACTTTTCAACCAACTCAAGAAGGCGGCCAAGAAGACATCCAAAGGGCATTTGGAGATGCTGTTGGATCAAGTGAGGTGGCTCGATACGCTGCCCAGCTGTGACGACCTGCTCAACGCTGTCCCAGCCACCAAGCTCAAGCACATGGCCGAGCGGGCTTCGGTCCTCGATGCGGCCGACATGCGGGACTTCGTGCCCGCCAAGCGCTACACCCTGATCCTGTCCTTGATTCGCCAGATGCGTGTGCGCGCACGGGACGACGTTGCTGAAATGTTCATACGTCGCATTGGTGTCGTGCACAAGCGGGCACGGGAAGAGCTGCAGGCCATCCAAGCTCGGCAACGGGAGTTGAGCGAGTCTCTGGTCGCCACCTTGGAGGACGTGCTGGACATCCTGGCCGAAGACTACGATTGTGCGACCACCGGCCAGAAGGTCAGGCAGTTGCTGGCGCCAGACGGCACCGTTGACGAGCTGCGCGCCAACTGCGAAGCCATCCGCGTGTGGAGTGGGCATAACCATCTGCCGCTGATCTGGAAGCCTTTCAGCTCATGGCGGCCCGCGATGTTCAGGATGGTGCATGCCTTGCAGTTTCACTCCGCCACGCAAGACAAGCGCCTTCTTAAGGCCTTGGATGTGGTCATTGCCAATGAACAGCGCAAGGCCGAGTGGATTGAAGACGATGTGGATCTGTCTTTTGCATCCGAGCGCTGGCGCAAACTGGTTCGCCGCTCTCATGGCCTGGGCCATCCCACCAATCGTAGGTTCCTGGAGGTCTGCGTTTTCAGCCACCTGTGCAGCGACTTGCGGTGTGGGGATGTCTGTATCGAGGGCTCTGAGGCCTTTGCCGATTACCGCCAGCAACTGCTCACATGGGACCAGTGCCAAGAACGCCTGGACGACTATTGCGACAGGCTGGGGCTTGCCAGCAATGCACGGGCATTCGTTGAGGAGTTGCGCACGTCGCTGGAGGAAACGGCAAGGGAGGTCGATCAGGCATTCCCCAAGCATGCCGGTGATGTGGTGATCGGCAGCAATGGCGAACCGACCCTGCGCAAGGTCATTGCGCGAGAGGTTCCGGTAACGGCCATTGCCCTGCAGGCCACCATTGAAAGCCGCTCGCCGACCCGCAACCTCTTGGACATCCTGGCCAACATCGAGCACTGGACCGGGTTCACGCGGCACTTTGGCCCATTGTCTGGTGACGATCCCAAACTGCGGCAGGCCCGCGAGCGGTATGTGCTGACCGTCTTCGCCATGGGATGCAACCTTGGCCCCACCCAGGCTGCACGCCATCTCTCAAATGGCGTCACGCCGCACCAGTTGTCCTATGCCAACCAACGGCACATCAGCCTGGACCAGCTCGATGATGCTTGCCGTGATTTGACGGAGTTGTACCTGCGCCTGGATCTGCCAAAGATGTGGGGCGATGGCAAGAAGGTGGCCGCCGATGGCACCCAGTACGACTTCTACGATCAGAACCTGCTGGTCGGCATGCACTTTCGCTACAAGCGGATGGGTGCGGTGGCCTATCGCCATGTGGCGGACAACTACATCGCCGTGTTCCGCCACTTCATTCCACCAGGTGTGCTGGAGGCCGTCTATGTGATCGAAGGCTTGATGAAGGCTGGGCTTTCCGTGCAGGCAGACGCGGTGTACTCAGACACCCACGGCCAATCCGAGACCGTGTTTGCGTTCACGCACCTGCTGGGCATTCAGTTGATGCCACGCATTCGAAACTGGAAGGATCTGCGGTTCTACCGATCCAGCAAGGGGGTCAAGTACAAGCACATCGACAGGCTGTTCACGGACACGGTGGACTGGAAGATCATCGAGGACCACTGGCGAGATCTGATGCAGGTCGCCATCTCCATCCAGGCCGGGAAAATCGCGTCTCCCGTCCTGCTGCGCAAGCTCAGCCACGAGGGGCGGCACAACAGGCTGTTTGCCGCCGCCCGTGAGCTGGGGCGCGTGCTGCGCACCATCTACCTGCTCAAATGGATTTCCAGCAAGGAAATGCGGCAGGAAGTCAGCGCCACCACCAACAAGATCGAGTCCTATCACGCGTTCACCAAGTGGCTCAACTTCGGCGGCGATGTCATCACCGAGAACGATCCCGGCGAGCAGCAAAAGCGTCTCCGATACATTGACCTGGTGGCCTCGGCGGTCATTCTGCAAAACACCGTGGACATGATGCGCGTCCTACAGGGGCTTCAGGACGAGGGGGAAGAGGGCGATGTCTCCGATGTCCAGTACCTCAGCCCCTACATGACCACTTGCATCAAAAGGTTCGGCAACTACCATCTGGATCTCAAGCGTGCGCGCGAGCCGTGGCTGAAAGAGGCGATCTTCCAAGAGGCCGCACAGCGAGCCAAGTTGGCCACCCAGTCTGGCCCGACACGCTCCGGTAGCGCCTAGGGTCGCATATGCAAATAGAGCATAAACAAGGCTGTCAAACAGGCGAAATTGGCTTATGTGCTAACTTTCCCCTTATCCTGGCTTAGCCCCATGGCCCACCTGCAAGCCCTGGAGCAGCAAGGCAAAACCGCCTTCGTGCTGTTCAACGAATCGGAAGCGGTGGCGGTGCTGGGTGTGGCCGACACCGTGCGCGAGCACGCCCGCGAGGCGCTGGTTGCCCTGCGCTCACTGGGTGTGCACACCGTGATGCTCAGCGGGGACAACCCGGTCAGCGTCGGGCACGTGGGGCGTCAGCTCGGTCTGGCCGATGCACGAGGTGGCTTGTTGCCGCAGGACAAGCTCGATGCGATTGCATCGCTCAAGGCCAGCCACGGCAGCGTGGCCATGGTGGGTGACGGCGTGAACGACGCCCCGGCGATGGCTCGCTCGGACGTGGGCTTGGCGATGGGCGCGGCCGGCACCGCCACGGCGCTGGAGACCGCTGACGTCGCCATCATGGACGACGACCTGCGCAAGCTGCCGGCCTACATCCGGCTGAGCCGCGAGACCGCCAACGTGCTGTGGCAGAACATCGTGCTGGCGCTGAGCATCAAAGCCGTGTTTTTCGTGCTGGCTTTCACCGGTCAAGCCACGCTGTGGATGGCGGTGTTCGCCGACATGGGGGCGAGCCTGCTGGTGGTGTTCAACGGGCTGCGGTTGCTGCGCTGGCGGGCATGAAAAAGGGCGCTGGATGCGCCCTTTGCCGCTTCACTTCTTGAGCTTGGCGAACGCCGCAGCCATGGCCGACGAAGCCTCTGGCTGCTGAACATGCCCCCGCCCACCCTGGCGCTCATTGCGCGCAGCCGGCCTGAAGCTGTTGTCACGCGAACCGCCCGGGGCGCCCTGCTTCGGCACCGCCGCATCGAGCTTCATCGTCAGCGAGATGCGCTGACGAGAGAGGTCAACCTCCAGCACCCGGACCTTGACGATGTCGCCCGTCTTGACCACCTCGCGGGCGTCGTTGACGAACTTGTTCGACAACTGGCTCACGTGGACCAGGCCGTCCTGGTGCACGCCCAGGTCAACGAAGGCGCCGAACTGCGCCACGTTGGACACGGTGCCTTCGAGCACCATGCCTTCTTTCAGGTCCTTGATGTCTTCGACGCCATCGTTGAAGCGCGCCACCTTGAAGTCGGGGCGCGGGTCACGACCAGGCTTTTCCAGCTCGACCAGGATGTCCTTGACGGTGATCACACCGAACTTCTCATCGGCGAACAGCTCGGGCTTGAGCGAGCGCAGCACGTCGGACTTGCCGATCAGCTCCTGCGCAGTCTTGCCCGTGTGCGACAGCATCTTCTGCACAACCGGATAGGTCTCGGGGTGCACGCCCGAGAAATCCAACGGGTTGTCGCCATCGCGGATGCGCAGAAAGCCCGCTGCCTGCTCGAATGTCTTGGCGCCGAGGCCGGCCACGTCCAGCAACTGCTTGCGGTTGCGGAAGGCGCCGTTGGCGTCGCGCCAGCGCACGATGCTGTTGGCCACCGCCGAACTCAGGCCCGACACGCGCGAAAGCAGCGGCGCCGAGGCGGTGTTGAGGTCCACGCCGACGCCGTTGACGCAGTCTTCCACCACGGCGACCAGCGTGCGCGCCAGCTCGCTCTGGTTGACGTCGTGCTGGTACTGACCCACGCCGATGCTCTTGGGGTCGATCTTGACCAGCTCGGCCAACGGATCTTGCAAACGACGGGCGATGGAGACGGCGCCACGCAGGCTCACGTCCAGATCGGGCAGCTCCTTGCTGGCGAACTCGGAGGCCGAGTACACCGAGGCACCAGCCTCGCTGACCACGACCTTCTCGATCACGACGCCAGGCGCGAGCTGCTGCAGCCTCTTGATGAGGTCGCCCGCGAGCTTGTCGGTTTCGCGGCTGGCCGTGCCGTTGCCGATGGCGATCAGGTTCACGCCATGCGTGGCGCACAGTTTGGCCAGCGTGTGGATCGAGCCTTCCCAGTCTTTGCGCGGCTCGTGCGGGTAGACGGTGTTGGTGTCCAGCACCTTGCCCGTGTCGCTGACCACGGCCACCTTCACGCCGGTGCGGATGCCCGGGTCCAGGCCCATCACCACGCGCTTGCCGGCGGGCGCGGCCAGCAGCAGGTCGCGCAGGTTCTCGGCAAAGACCTTGATGGCGGTGGCCTCGGCGGCTTCGCGCAGGCGGGTGAAGAGGTCGCGCTCCAGGCTCAGGCTGAGCTTGACCTTCCAGGTCCAGGCGATCGACTTGCGAATGAGCTCATCTGCTGGACGCTTTTTGTGCGACCAGCCCAGGTGGATGGCGATGCGGCCTTCCGCCATCGTCGGTTTGCCGGGCACCACCTCTTCGTCCAGCGCCAGCTTGGCGTCGAGGATCTCTTGCGTGCGGCCGCGGAAGACGGCCAGCGCGCGGTGCGAGGGCACGGTGCGAATGGGCTCGTCGTAGTCAAAGTAGTCGCGGAACTTGGCGACATCGGGGTTGTTCTCGTCCTTGCCGGCCATGAGCTTGGACTGGAACAGGCCCTCGTCCCACAGCCAGTCACGCAGTTTGCGGATCAGGTCGGCGTCTTCGGCCCAGCGCTCGGAAAGGATGTCCCGCACGCCATCGAGCACAGCGAAGGCATCGGCAAAACCGGCTTCGGCGTTGATGAACGCACCGGCTTCGGCCTGAGGGTCCAGCGTCGGGTCGGCAAAGAGCTTGTCGGCCAGCGGCTCGATGCCGGCTTCGCGGGCGATCATGCCCTTGGTACGGCGCTTTTGCTTGTAGGGCAAGTAGAGGTCTTCGAGTTCCTGCTTGGTCGGCGCGGCCTCGATGGCTACGCGCAACTCGGGCGTGAGCTTGCCTTGCTCCTCGATGCTCTTGAGCACGGCGACGCGGCGGTCTTCCAGCTCGCGCAGGTAGCCCAGGCGGGCTTCCAGGTCACGCAGTTGGGTGTCGTCGAGCCCGTCGGTGGCTTCCTTGCGGTAGCGGGCGATGAAGGGCACGGTGGCGCCGCCGTCCAGGAGGTCAACGGCCGCTTTGATTTGGGCAGGTCGAACGCTCAGTTCGGCCGCCAGTTGCATCAGGATCTTGTCCACGCTCGGGTACCAGGAGGTCTGGGAGGTCGAAGAGGCGCGAAGTTTGCCACAGGGGCCTGGCGCGTTCAGACCGGCGGCATCGGCGACAATCAGCACTTGCGCCGGGCGCTTGCCCCCCTGCCCCCGCGCACAGCACCACATCCCTGACCCACGCCCCCGCAGCCCTCAATGGCCCTGATCCCCTACTTCGTCCCCAAGTCGGTCCTCTTCAACCTGGACCCGGAAACTGCGCACGACCTGACCATCGGTGCGCTGGCGCGTTTTCAGAACACGCCTCTGGCTTGCCTGTGGGCCGAGAGCCGCGTGCAGGACCCGGTGACGCTGGCCGGCGTCACCTTCCCCAACCGCGTGGGCATGGCCGCAGGCCTGGACAAGAACGGCCGGGTCATCGACGGCCTGGGCGCCATGGGCTTCGGCTTCGTCGAGGTGGGCACCGTCACGCCGAAAGCACAGCCGGGCAACCCCAAGCCGCGCATGTTCCGCCTGCCCGAGGCACGCGCGCTCATCAACCGCCTGGGCTTCAACAACGAAGGCCTCGACAGCTTCCTGGCCAACGTCAAGCAGGCGCGCTTTCGCAGCAACGGCGGCATCCTGGGCCTGAACATCGGCAAGAACGCCGTCACGCCCATCGAGAACGCGGTCGACGACTACCTGATCGGCCTGGCCGGTGTCTACCCGCACGCCGACTACATCACCGTCAACATCTCCAGCCCGAACACCAAGAACCTGCGTGCGCTGCAAAGCGACGAGGCGCTCGATGACCTGCTGGGTCGCCTGCAGGAACGCCGTCAGCAGCTGATTCAGCAGCATGGCCGCACGGTGCCGATGTTCGTGAAGATCGCCCCTGACCTGGATGAAACGCAAGTGGGCGTGATCGCCGCCACGTTGCTCAAGAACGGCATCGACGGCGTGATCGCCACCAACACCACGATCTCGCGCGAGGCGGTCCAGGGCATGCAGCACGCCGAAGAAACCGGCGGCCTGAGCGGCGCACCCGTGCTGGAAGCGAGCAACCAGGTCATCCGCCAGCTGCGTGCGGCGCTGGGCCCGCGCTACCCGATCATCGGTGTGGGAGGGGTGATGAGCGCAGCCGACGCACGCGCCAAACGCGACGCAGGCGCCGATCTGGTTCAGATCTACACCGGCCTGATCTACGAAGGACCCCAACTGGTCCGAGCCTGCGCCGAAGCGCTCAAGCGCGGTTGATCAAGCCCGAGGCCTGCTCCCAGGTCTGCTCGCACTCTTTGGGCACCAACGCCAGCGCCCGTGCATAGCGAACGTAAGCCTGATGCATGGCGGCGTTCGCCTTCTGGGGCTCCTGGGTCTGCGCGTCAACGATCTCGTTGGCCAGGCTTGCCACCGTTCTCAACGTGGCTTCAGGGCCAACAGGGGTGCGCACCGGCTTGTTCAGCGGACAAGGCTGCGCTGCCTGCACAACACGGTCGTGCAGGCCCCAGTGACGCATGACGGCCAGCGTCAAGGCGCCCAGGTCAACACCCAGCACCGCGCTGGCGGCGGCTTCGGCACTCATGCCGGGCGTGGCCGCTTCACCCGACTCAGACACCGGGGAAGCCTGCATCAGCCTTTGCATCTGCGCGGCCTCTTCGGGGAAGTGATAGCACATCAGCAAGCTGCCCAGGCGCTGTGACATCGCGGCCAGGCTCGCTTCTTCATCGCTGATCGAAAACGGCGCCATGAGGCGAGCGATCGCGCCCGCCAGGCAGGCGCGGCGCAACTCTTCGTCCAGGGCAGCCACCGTGGCCTGCCCGGCCTCAGGAGAGAGAGACGACTGCGCACCCAGCACACCAGGCCAGGGGCGAACCGCCGCTGCAACCTTGCGGATGCCCGCCTGCCCCAGCAGCAACACGGCGCGCGAAAGCGTCGTGACCCCGTCGTCGCTGCCCGGGCTGCGATAACTGGCGGTGTTGACGGTGCGCAGCAGCTCCCAGACCATGGCGGGGTTCTTCACCAGCACATCGACAAAATCATCGACCCGCAGACTTTCGGCCGACAGGCTGGCCATCAAGGCTCGTTCTGTTCCGGGGCGGCTCGGCAACGCCCCCACGCTGTTGAGCCGATCCAGCAGCAGCGACAGCGGTCCGCCAGACTCTTCGGACTGGGTCTTGATCCAACCCTGCAAGGCGCTGAGCAGCGTGCGCGCATTCAGGTAGCGTTGCCGATGCTGGCGATCGGTCGCACGGTTGACGATGGCCCGCAAAGACTCGGACACCGGGTGAGGTGTCGTCCACGGCAAGCGAACGATTTCGCGCCCCACGCGGGAGGCGGCGCTGCCCATGTCGGGGTCGTCCAGCGCAGGGTGGTTGGCCAGCAGGCGGTGCATCAACAGGCCTGCCATGAGCACGTCGCGCTCGGCCTGCTGCCTGATCGGTTGACGCACCCGGGGAGCACGTCCGCTTTGGCCCGGTTGCTGGGCCTCGATGCCAACCGCCAGTCCGAACAACTGTGCGTGCCCGGTCTTGTCGATCAGCACGGTGTGCAGGCCGATGTCGAGGTGGGCAACGCCACCATCGTGTGCGTAGGCCAGGCCCTCGACCACATCGGCCATCCAGGACGCCACATCCTGCGCGCTGGGCGGCGCGCCCGATTGCAGGCGCTCGACCAAGGTTTGCCCCCCATCTCGCGCGCATGTCAGGAAGGGCCAGCCGTCGTGACTGCCGACTTCCATGGCTTCACACAGCCGCGGGTGCTTCAGGCGCGAGCTGGACAACACGTCCTGGGCCCACTCCTCACGTTCCCGGTTGTTGGCTGGCTGCACCCTTGGCACGCACAGAGACACCTCTTGCTGCAGGCGCGGGTCCCAGGCCAGCCAGGTGCTGGACGCCAGGCTTCGCCCCAGCATCTGACGCAACTCAAAGCGCCCGAACAGCCGCGGTGCAGGGGTTTGAGGTGGCTGGGCGATGGCCATGGCTGCGGGCAAGGCGAGGTCCTCGGTGGTGCTGGGAGCAAGAGTCCGCGTCAAGCTTGCCTGGCAAGCGCATCGGCCTCTTGTTACATGGTGTGATTGCACCAAACAATCTGGCACCAGGAAACACCCAGAAAGCCGGAAATACCGGTTCAGATTTCACGCTTCGCGCCACGGCACCCACTGCCCAGCCCCTGTCACGAAGGCCCCATGCACGTCCTGCCCCGGCTGCAAACGCCGAACCACCTCGACATACCGAGACATCTGGTCCTGGTACGCTGCCATGGCAAGCGGTTGCTCGCCCAGCTTGTAATCGATCACCCACCACGCCAGGCCTGTCGGCGTCTGCAACGCGACCAGGCGATCGATGCGCAAGATGTCGCCACCGTCGCTCAGCGTCACCTCGTTGCCCGACCAATGCAGGGCCTGCGGATCCAGCCAGCGCTGGAGTTCGGGCTGGGCCAGGATGCCCGAGACCCGATCAACCGCCTCTCGCCAGTGGCTGGGGGAAAGCTGCAGCGCTTGCGCCGCAGCGTGCACCGCTTTGGTCACCCGTTCCGGACTGCGTTGTGCCACGGGCAAGGTCGTCAGCAACTCGAGCCCGCGGTGAACGACCTGGCCCAGGGTGCGCAGCAAAGCGCCCTCGGCATCGTCGTCCGGCGTGGCGGGCGGCGAAGGCTCACGGCGCACCAGGCTGGGCATGGCCCTCAAGCTGGCTGGCGGCACACTCCCCTTCGTGGCGCCCGGTGGCGTCGCATCGGGCCGAGGGCACCATGGCTCTGCTTGCGCCAAGGCCTGTGATTGGGTCAGCCTGCTCCACCAACTGCCGTTGCGCTCCCCCCGAAAGGGCTCGTTGGCACTGACGACCAAGGCACTGCGCGCGCGGGTCAAGGCCACGTACAGCGCATTGAGCTCTTCTCGTTGATCAGCCTGCCGCTCTGCTTCCAGCGCCTGGGCCAGAGCGGGAGGTGGTTTTGATTCGGAACGGACAAACGCCACCCGCTGCGGGTGAGCCGCGCCCTCCGGCCAGTCCACCAGCAATCCGTGACTCATGCTGCGGGATGCGGCCGGGTCCGTGTCCACCAGGAACACCACCTCCGCCTCCAGGCCCTTGGCGCCGTGGATGGTCAGCAATTGCACCGCCCCCTCCTGGGTGCGCGCTGGCAAGGCCTGAACCGATTGCCGCAAGGCCCTCACCCAGCGATAGGGCGTGGCGTCACGGCCCGCGTCCATCTCCAGGCTGTGGCGCAGCAGGGCATCGATGTGGAACAAGGCCTGCTGTCGGTAACCCGGCGGCACGGTCGCAACCACACGCTCTCGGCCATCGCCTTCCTGCAAAATGCGCGCGAGCAGGTCGTGCGGCGGCAAAACCCTGGCAGCTCGTTGCCAGCCGGTCAACAGCCTGGCAGCGCGTGCCAAACAGTCGCCCGCACCTTCATCCGCAGCGCCACCCAGGCGCATCAGGGCCTCCCACCAACTGCCTCCTTGGCGAGCCAGCGATGCAAGTTGCATCAAGTCGTCATCAGCGGCACCAAACAACGGAGAACGCAGGGCATGGGCCAGCGCCAGGTCGTGCTGAGGGGAGACGAGCACCTCGACCGTGGCCAACAGGTCCTGCACCTCCGGGGTGTCGATCAACGGGGTGCTGTCGGGCGCGATGTGGGGCACGCCGAATGCGTCGAGCGCCTGTGCCAGCAGGTTGAGCACGGCGCGGGTGCGCGCCAACACGAAAATGTCTTGAGGCTGGTGCTTGCCCTCGTGAAGCAGCTCGGCCACAGCGCACGCGACCTGATGGGCTTCCCTGCCTTTGGCGGTGACGCTCACGACCTCCCGGGGTTGGGTCAATGTGTCGCGCACCGCCTGCTCGACCTCGGCACCCGCATCATCCCCATCGAAACCCGCAGCTTCGCCAGGCTCACGCTTGTCACGCATGATGCGTGGCAAACGTCGCACGCTTGCCGGGGACTGTGAAGCGGTCGTGTGCGGCCTGAACCCTGGGAAGGCCCCCTCCCTCGAGGCCTCTCCCATGACGTCGTTGAGCAGCTCGATGACCCCTGGCGCGTTGCGACGGGTGTGATCGCAGGCCAGCAACTGCCCGCCAAGGCCTTCGATCACAAAGCGCTTGGCAGCCTGGAAGACACGCGGGTCGGCGCGGCGGAAGCGATAAATGCTTTGTTTGGGGTCGCCCACCAGGAAGACCCTCACGCTGGAGGATCCGCCGGCGCCCGCGTAAGCCGACAACCACGTGCCCAGGGCCTTCCATTGCAGCGGACTGGTGTCCTGGAACTCGTCCATCAACAGCTGCCGCACCTGGCTGTCGAGCCTTTGCAGCACCCAATCGGACAGCGTTTCGTCGCACAGCAAACGGGCCGCCGCCAGCTCCAGGTCCGCCATGTCGGCCAGGCCCCGCTCGCGCTTGAAATCGGCGTAGACAGCGAAGAACGCCCTCGACAGCAGCACCATGTGGTGGTGCAAGCGGTGCGCCTGCTCCTGCCGCATGGCCAGCGACAGGTCTTGCAACCAGGCCTGGGCCCAAGCCAGCTCTTCGCTGCTGCCCAGCTTCTTGCGCGGCTCGCCCTTGTCGGTCAGCAGGGCTTTTTGCAAGGCCTCGGAGCGCGCGCTGGCGTCGGTGAGCAACAAAGCATCCACGATGGCCGCGCCTGCAGCCTGGGCCAAACCACCGGACGCTTGCCCGAGCTGCTTGGCCAGACCGACAAAGGCCTGCGTGGTCGAATCGGCCATCACTGCATCGGCCACACATTCCCAGGCGGCCCAGTGCTCCTGCCAAGCACCAGCGCTGGGCACCCCCTGCTCCAGGACGCCCGCGTCATCGGCCAGTGACAACTCCAATCGGTTGTGCAGGGCTTCACGCAGCCAGCCTTCGGTGTTGAAGCGCCCTGTCTCACGCAGCACGGCAGAGAAAGCCGCCACCACCTCGTCACCGGCATCGCCCATGCGGGCGTCGATGGAACGCAGGAAGCGCCCCCAAAGCGGCGCCCAGATCTCGTCGATGTCCTCGATCAGCTGCAACTCCGGAGGCAGCGACAAGTCCGCCAGCACATCCAGCGGTGCGGCCTTGACCAGGCGCGAGAACCAGCCGTGGATGGTGTGGATCTCGACACCGCGCCCCTCCTGCATCCATTCACCGTGCAATTGGGCCAGGCGCGGTGCTCGCTCGGCCAGCAGGGCTTCTGGCACCCCTCGCACGCGCAACTCCTGCATGCGTCCTGCGTCGTCCATGGCGGCAAAGTCGGACAGCCACTCGCGCAGGCGCTCACGCATTTCGCCGGCGGCCTTGCGCGTGAACGTGATGGCCAGGATCTGCTGAGGTGGCGTGCCCTCCAGCCAGGCCCGAACGATGCGAGACACCAGCATCCAGGTTTTGCCAGCGCCTGCGCAGGCCTCCACCACCACGCTGCGCGCCGGGTCACAGGCCACCTCGTAAAAGCGTGCCGGCTCGGCTGCCTGCCCGTTGATCTCATAAGCCGATGCACTCATGACGCTTCTCCCGAGCCCGCTTGGTGCGCATGCCAATGGCCCTTGCGGCAAAGGCCCCGCATCGCGCAATGCTCACAAGCCGCGCCATCACCCAGCGCGAGCAAGGGCGAGCCTTGGTGCATCCGCACCCAGTCCGAACGAAGTTGCGAGATCAGTTGCGCCGCGCTGTCCTGGATGTCTGCGTGACGCAAGGTTTCGACCTTGCGGGCATCGATGTGCACATAGGCGGCTTGCACATCGCCCTCGGCATGGCCCTCGCTGAGCGCGACATAGAAGGCCAACTGGGTGTCCTCCGCCCCGGACTTGGTTTTTTGCCTCAGAACCGTGGCATTGCCCGTCTTGTAGTCCAGCACCAGGGTCTCGGCCTTCGACTGCCCGCCCTCTGCGGGAACCGCACGGCGCACATCGATGCGGTCGAGTTGCCCAACCAGTCGCAGCGACATGTCCGCCTGACCCTCGTCGAAGTCGATGCGGCGCTCGCGCTCGACCTCACAGGACTGCATCAGCCAGCCCTCTTGTTCGTGCTTGCCCAACCAATTCACATATGAACGTGCCAGGTCGGGCAAGGCCATTTCATGTGGGCGAAAGTGCGGGCGCATGCCGTCCGACAGCAAGCCCATGTCGCGCGCCGCAGATCGCGCGCAAGACAACCACAACTCGATGTCGGCTTGCGCACCCGCGAGTGCCAAACGTTGATCGCGCTGCTCATGGAAACGCCGCAATGTTTCGTGCAGCCACGACCCCTGATCCGACCGAGCCAGCCCTTCTTCCAGCTCATCTTGCGCCTGCAGTCGCAAAATCACCTGAGCAAAGAATCGGTAAGGGCATTGCCTGAGCACCTCGTGCTGGGTGGCGGACAGCTGCGCAGGCAAGCCGATGCCTTGGTGGCCCAGCACCGGGCTGGGCGGCCTCATCGGGCTGGCGTCCGATGTCCGCCAAGGGCGAGGATCCTCTCCCTGCTGAAGACGGCCTCCGCCCGAAGCAACCCAGCGATCCAGCCAGGCGCTGGCGTCCAGCGGCTCACTGCCCTGCGCGACGCGGTGCAAGGCATGCAGGCTCGGCCGCGTGGCCACCAACACGAAGGCCTCCCACTGCGCTTGCCTGGCCAGCGCAGGCGTGACCAGGCCCATCGCCTCACGCAATCGAACACCCAGCCAGCCTTGCTGGGTGCTCAAAGCGCCAAATTGTTTTTCATCGGCTCCCGGCATCACCACGGCGTGAAACGGACGCAAGGCAGCGCGCGCGAGCGTGGTGATCAGCACGTCTGGCCGCGCGGACTCGGCTTGGGGGCGGTAAGTGACCGCCTCGAGCACATCCGACAACCAGCGCTGGAAACTCGCGCCATCCATCCGCGTGATGCGGTGCGATTCCGGCAGCCCCGAGGGGCCGAGCTTTCGCGCGATGCCGGGTTCATCGTCTGCCATCGCATCCATGCGCAGGGTCTCCCACAACAAGGCCCCCGCCGGATCGGCCTGCAGCGCGTCGTGAGCGCCACTTTGCAGCAGCGACGCCCTCAGGGCCTGCAGCCATTGCTGCAACGTGGGTCGCGATGCCGTCCACAAGGCCTGCAAGGGCCGCACCACCTGCCCGGCCCACGCCGACAGCACCTGCGCTTCATCGGGCATGCGCCGGTGAGCAAACTGCCCACCCACCCCTTCTTCGCCTGGCTCGCCTGCCTCGCCTGCCTCCCGCTCGGTCAAGATCGACCAGGCAGCGATCAGCCCCTGCCTGCGGCACCAACGCTCCAGCATACCGGTCGCCAGGTGTTCATCTGGGGCAAACAGGTCCGTTGGGTCATGCGCCCGAACCCAGCCGGACTTCAACCAGTCCAGCAACTCATCGGTGGTCGCCCTCGGATTCGACGCCGCAAGCAGGCGCGTGCAGGCCGCAGCCGCTCGGGTGGTCGACAAAAGCCAGCCCGTCTCGTCTGCAACGCTGAGCCCGGAGCCTTCCAGCAACGCCCGCACATGACGGACCACGCCGCGGTCCAGGGCCAGCACGCCGATGGGCGCAGCCCCCTCTTGGCGCTCCGAGGCGCAAACGAGGACCCTGGCAGCGGCCTGCCTGGCCTCGTCCAGCATGTCTGCACAAGCGCTGACCGTCATGCACACCGGCTCTGCCTCTGTTTGCGCCGCCCCGACCTCTGCAGCCCACCAGCGCAACGGCACCCCCGCTGCCCCGGCAACACGCTGAGCCGCAAGCATGAGCGCCCCCTCGCTACCGGGCAACACAGTGCTCCCCACCGAAACCGCCAGCCATGCAGACGGTCTTTCTGCGTACACGGCGTCCATGGCCAAGCCGCACTCAGCACTTGCTGCGGCCCACTCCAGCGCCCACGCCAGCAGCAGCCGTTCGCGCCCTCCTGGGCCCTGCCCCATGTGCAGCTGCAGGGCGCCACGCCATGAATCGAGCCGCAAAGGCCTGTCTGGCGGAGGAGTCGCCTGCAGGGCCCTCACCCAGGCATGCGCCGAGTCCACGACCTGATCCAACGCGAATTCATAGCCCCGGCGATCTCGGGCCAGCCACTGCCTGGCCCAGGCCTGACGCCCAAGGCTGCGAGCGGCCTGGAGGCGGTCTTCGATGGCATCGAGCGACAGCACCGCCCCGAAAACCTCCTGCCCGGACGCATCGAGCGTCGGTGTGGCACGCGCCCAACTGTGTGTTTCTGCCAACGAAGCGATGGTCTCGATGCGAGGCAGCCAGCCACCCACGGCCTGAGCCCATGCCTGGCGAGCCGCAGCCAACACCGCGCCGACAGGCAGTGTCACGAGGGCGCTTTTGGGCTCTGCCCCCTGCGCGCAAAGCCAGGCTGACGCCTCACGCGCCCAGCCTTGCCAGGCGAGCGCGGCATCGCAGCCCGGCTGCCAGAGCCAAGGCTGGGGCGTGATCGATGAGGACGTTTCGGCGGATGTCAAGGCTGGCGAAATCTATCGGGGTGATTGATTTTGGACGCTTGAGACCTGGGACAGCAGCCTTCACCATCTGTGTCAGAATCACGACACCCCCGGTCTGGCGGGTTTTCCCACCCTCCTCCGCCCGGCCACCTTGAGGACAGTTTCATGAGCAGCGACCTGATCAAACACATCACCGACGCATCCTTCGATGCCGACGTTCTGCAAGCCGCCCAACCCGTGCTGGTGGACTACTGGGCCGAATGGTGCGGCCCTTGCAAGATGATCGCCCCCATCCTGGACGAAGTGGCCAAGGACTACAACGGTCGCCTGGCCATCGCCAAGATGAACGTCGACCAGAACCGCGAAGTGCCTGCCAAGTTCGGCATCCGCGGCATCCCGACCCTGATGATCTTCAAGGACGGACAACTGGCCGCCACCAAGGTCGGCGCCCTTTCAAAGGCCCAGCTGACCGCGTTCATCGACGGACAGCTGTGATCCTGGCAACCGCCGCACCGGACAGGGCGGCGGTTTTCTTTTGCCAGACCAGCCCTATAATGCAGCCGTTGCCTTTGAAATCGAAGGCAATGCCTGAAGGCTCACCGGCCACCCGGTGACCCGCCAGGGCCAGCGGCCAACGCCGCCTTGCGCCCCAGGCCCCGGAACTTCCGCCTTTCCCCCCAGCCCACGAATTCCCTCGGCCCGACGGCTTCGCGCCGACCCGGGTTTCACATTCAGGGTACCCATCCATGCACCTTTCCGAACTGAAGGCCCTGCACATTTCCAAACTCGTGGAAATGGCCGAAGCCCTGGAGATCGAAAACGTCTCTCGCATGCGCAAGCAGGAGTTGATGTTCGCGATCATGAAGAAGCGCGCCAAGGCCGGCGAACAGGTCTTCGGCGACGGCGTCCTCGAAGTGCTGCCCGACGGCTTCGGCTTCCTGCGTGCGCTCGACATGAGCTTCCTGGCCAGCACGGATGACATCTACCTGTCGCCCAGCCAGGTTCGCCGCTTCAACCTGCACACCGGCGACATGATCGAAGGTGAGGTGCGCGTGCCCAAGGACGGCGAGCGCTACTTCGCTCTGGTCAAGGTCGACCGCGTCAACGGCCTGCCCCCCGAGGTTTCGAAGAACAAGATCATGTTCGAGAACCTCACGCCGCTGTTCCCGGACGAGCAATTCAAGCTCGAACGCGACCTGGCCAAGGGCAACGACGACAACATCACCAGCCGCATCATCGACCTGATCGCCCCGATCGGCAAAGGTCAGCGCGCGCTGCTGGTCGCCCCGCCCAAGAGCGGCAAGACCGTGATGATGAAGAACCTGGCGCACGCGCTGACGGCCAACCACCCCGACGTGCACCTGATCGTCCTGCTGGTCGACGAGCGCCCGGAAGAAGTGACCGAAATGCAGCGCACCGTGCGCGGCGAGGTCATCAGCTCAACGTTCGATGAACCCGCCCAGCGCCACGTGCAAGTCGCCGAGATGGTGATCGAGCGCGCCAAGCGCCTGGTCGAGCTCAAGAAGGACGTGGTGATCTTGCTGGACTCGATCACCCGACTGGCCCGCGCCTACAACAACGTGCTGCCCAGCTCCGGCAAGGTGCTGTCCGGCGGTGTTGACTCCAACGCCCTGCAACGCCCCAAGCGCTTCTTCGGCGCCGCGCGCAACATCGAAGAAGGCGGCTCGCTGACCATCATCGGCACCGCCCTGATCGACACGGGCAGCCGCATGGACGAAGTGATCTACGAAGAGTTCAAGGGCACCGGCAACTGCGAAATCCACCTGGATCGCCGCATGGCCGAAAAGCGCGTGTACCCCTCGATCCTGATCAACAAGTCGGGCACCCGCCGCGAGGAAATCCTGCTCAAGCCGGAAATCCTGCAAAAGAGCTGGATCCTGCGCAAGCTGCTCTACCCGATGGACGAGATCGAGGCGATGGAGTTCGTGCTCGACAAGATGAAGTCCACGAAGAACAACCACGATTTCTTCGACATGATGCGCCGCGGCGGCTGAGCCAGCTCAGGCCATCAGAGACGGACTTCACGGCCCCGATGCCTTTCATGGCTCGGGGCCGTTTGCGTTTTCTGCTATACTATTGCGTTTTCCGCTGAACGGAAAGTGCCTGGCATGGTGCCGGGTGGCTCCCGGACATGCAATTTGCAAACAGCACGAGGTTTCCCATGCCCAAGCAAGGTATCCACCCCAACTACCGCGAAGTCGTCTTCCTGGACCAGTCCAACGGCTTCCAGTTCGTCACCCGCTCCTGCGCGCCCACCAAGGACACCGTCAAGCTGGACGACGGCCGCGAGCTGCCCCTGTTCAAGCTGGAAACCTCTTCCGAGTCGCACGCCTTCTACACCGGCACCCAGAAGTCGGTGGACAACCTGGGCGGTCGCGTCGAGAAGTTCCGCAACAAGTTCGCTCAATTCCGCAAGTGATCGCGGGACGTCCGGGTGGGCCTGGCCTGGCCCGGATGTCGCAGAACACCGTCGCAACGCCCGCCGTTGCGCAACGTCAGGGCAGCTCAGGCTGCCCTTTTTGTTTCTCAAGCCTGCCTGACTGAGCGCCTCGTCGTCAGCCAGCAGACCGCCTGAAGCGTTTCGCCACCCATGCGCCCATCGCAACTGCCTCACGCCTCCCCCGCCCTGGTAACCCAGAAGGCGGCGCAGCGCCTGCCGCGCCTGGCGTTGTTGCTGTTTTGCGCGGCCTACCTGCTGCCCGGGCTGCTGGGGCGCGACCCCTGGAAAAACGAGGACATCGCTGCCTTCGGGCAGATGTGGAGCCTGGCCCTGGGCCAGGCCTCCTGGTTCGACCCACACGTCGGGGGCGTTCACCCGACCCAAGGCGGCATCCTGCCTTACTGGATCGGCGGTGCTGCGATATCTCTGCTGTCCCCCTGGGTGGACCCAGCTCTGGCGGCACGCCTGCCCTTCGCCCTCTTGCTGGCCGCGGTCTTTGCTCTGACCTGGTACGCAACCTACCACCTGGCACGCACCGAGGCCGCACAGCCCGTTCCCCTGGCCTTTGGCGGCGAAGCGCGCTCACAAGACTATGCGCGAGCGGTGGCAGACGGTGCCTTGCTGGCTTTGATCGCCAGCCTGGGGCTGCTGCAACTGGGCCATGAAACCACGCCAGAGCTGGTACAGCTCACTGGCGCGGCCTTGCTGTTGTTCGGCATGGCTGCAGCGCAGCAACGAAGCCTGGCGTCCATCGTTGCCACCACGGCCGCTTTGCCTGTGTTGGCAGGCAGCGGCAGCCCGACGGTGGCGCTGCTGCTGGGTGGGGCCGCTGCCATCGTGTGCCTGAAGTCAAGCCATGTTGAGGTCCGAGGCCACATCAAGTGGGTGCTGCTGGGCATGCTGCTGGCCCTTGCCCTGGTCATCGGACTGATTGCCCTGGGCCTGCCTGGCTGGAGCGTGCGCAGCGGGCGCGAATGGCGTCCTGGCGCCATCTTTCAATTGCTGACATGGTTCACCTGGCCTGTGCTGCCGCTGGCCGCCTTGACCTTGTGGCACTGGCGTCGTCAGATCGGGCGCAGGCACATCGCGATGCCTCTCCTGATCGCTTTGGTGGGCATGGGCTCTTGCGTGTTCATGGGCGGCAACGACCGTGCACTGCTGATCACCCTGCCTGCCCTGGCGGCCCTGGCCGCTTTTGCCCTGCCTTCGCTTCAGCGCAGCCTGGGCGCGGCGCTGGACTGGTTCTCGGTCTGCTTTTTCACCGCCTGCGCGTCGCTGATCTGGCTGGCCTATGTCGCCATCCAGACCGGCCAGCCCGAGCGAACCGCGGTCAACGTCCTCAAGCTGGTGCCAGATGCTGTCATCGGTTTCAGCCCCATCGCCCTGGGCTTTGCCTTGCTCGGCACCCTGCTTTGGTTGTGGCTGGTTCGATGGCGCACGTCACGCCGCACCCACGCACTCTGGAAAAGCCTGGTGCTGCCAGCAGGTGGCGTGGCCGTGTGCTGGCTGTTGACCATGACCCTGCTGCTGCCCCTCTTGGACCAGGCACGCAGCTACCGCCTGTTGATGTCCCGCATCTCGCCGTACATGCCACGCGCCGAGCTGGTGTGTGCACCAGATGCTTCGGTGGGCTTGCTCACGGCGATGGAGTATTTCGGTGGTTACCGGGTCGATGGCCTCGCGCACGACCCACTTTCGATGCGCAAGCAGGGCTGCGGCAGTGTGGTCGTTCGCATCCACCCCAAGTCTCAACCGCCCGTGTTGCCGGGCTGGCGAAAGGTGGCCCAGTACAACCAACGCACGCGCAATTCCGAGCTGGTGGTGGTCTACCGACGCAACACTGCCACAACATCTCAGAAGTCACAAAAGGCGCAAACGGATCAAATGGCGCAGAGCGAAACCTTCGATGACATCGACGAGGTCACCGCCAGCGCCATGAACGCCACCGACTGAAGGCGCGTCAACTGGCGTCAGGACACCGCCGAGTCGACCTCCACGCGACGCACCCGCATCGCAGGGATGTGCAGCGTGAAACTCGATCCTTTGCCCTGCTCGCTGCTGATCTTGAGTTCGCCCCCATGGCGCTGGATCACGTGCTTGACGATGGACAGACCCAGGCCCGTGCCACCCGTGTCGCGCGAACGGCTGCCATCGACGCGATAAAAACGCTCGGTGAGCCTGGGCAGGTGCTCGGGAGAAATGCCGATGCCGTGGTCCTGAACACTGAACTCGGCGCTGCCATCGGGCAGGCTGCGCCAGTGGATCTCGACAGCTTGGCCGGCGGGGGTGTAGCGGATCGCATTCGAGACCAGGTTGCCCATGGCGCTGAGCCACTCGCTCTCGACACCCGAGATCTCGGCATCCACATGCGCTGGATCAGGCTGAACCTCGATGGGATGGCGCTCTTTCGACAGGCCTCGTGCGTCATTGGCCACACGTCGCATGAGGTGCTGAACGGGCAACCACCTGTCAGAGGCGGGACGGGGACTGCCCTCGATCTGTGCCAGCGTCAGCAGGTCAGACACCAGGCCCTGCATGCGATCGGCCTGCTCGGCCATGAGCGCGATCACGCGCTTGCGCTCCACTTCGGTCAGCGGCAGGGCCCCCAGCGTTTCGATGAAACCCATCAGCACCGTCAGTGGCGTGCGGATTTCGTGCGAGACATTGGCCACGAAGTCGCGGCGCATGGTGTCGGCGCGTTCGCGCTCGGTGATGTCCTGCGAGAGGATGAGCTTGCGCCCTTCTCCAAACTCGCGCACCTGGATCTGAAGCCAGCTCAGCCCACCGCGGGACATCGGGCACTTGACGGTTTCGCTGAAGTCGCCGGCCTGCAAGTACTGCACGAACGCGGGCTGGCGGATCAGGTTGGTGACCCGCTGCTGCAGGTCACGTTGGCGATTCAGGCCGAAGTGGTCGGCCGCCGCAGGGCTGATCCAGGTCAGGTGATCGCTCTCGTCGAGCAACATGACGCCGTTTGGCGAGGCCTCGATCGCCGAAAGAAACTGCTGCAACTCACCCCGCTCGAGGGCGATGTCGGCGTCGCGTGATCGCAGCAAGCGCTCGACCCGGTGAGACAGCTCACCCCAGATGCCCGGCAAGACCGGGCCAGGTGACTCCGGGTTGCGCAGCCAGTCCAGCAGCGCATGGCCATGCAGGGTGTCAGAGACGGAAAGCAGCAGCACGGCGGACGAGGCCGCTGCCGCCCCCGCCGCCACGGGGTAGCCCACGCGCTGCCCGATCCAGTAGCCTGCCAGGCCACCGGCCATGCCCACGGCGAGCCGCACCGCGACCCGCGAGATGAGCCACGAATTGCTTGAATCCACGGTTGTCTGGTCCGGGCTGTGTCAGGCGGCGATGTCCACCACTTGCTGAGTCAGGCGGTAGCCAGCGCCCCGCACCGTTTCGATCAGCGACGAACGTTGCACCGGCGACAGGGCCTCGCGCAGGCGCTTGACGTGGACATCGACCGTGCGCTCTTCGATGAAAACGTGGTCACCCCAGACGCGGTCGAGCAACTGCGCACGGCTGTGCACGCGCTCGGGGTGCGTCATGAAGAAGTGCAGAAGCTTGAACTCGGTCGGGCCGATCTTGACCTCTTGTTCGCCACGGCAGACGCGGCGCGTGGCCGGGTCCAGGCGCAGGCCCGCCACCTCGACGGCGGAGTCCAGTGCCTGCGGGGCCTTGCGGCGCAACACGGCGCGCACGCGGGCCATCAGCTCGTGCGTCGAGAAAGGCTTGGTCAGGTAGTCATCGGCGCCAGCATCCAGGCCAGCGACCTTGTCCACCTCTTCCGCACGAGCCGTCAGCATGATGATCGGCAGGTCGCGGGTGCGCGTGACACCGCGCCAGCGCTTGGCCAGCGCCAAGCCAGACTGGCCAGGCAGCATCCAGTCCAGCAGCACCAGGTCCGGCAGCACCTTGTCGATTTCGAGCTGGGCTTGCTCGGCGTCACCCGCCAGCGTCACCTCGAAACCCGAGTGACGCAGGTTCAGCGCGATCAACTCGGCGATCGCGGGTTCGTCTTCCACCACCAACACACGGCTCATGGCTTGGCTCCCGTCATCACTTGATGATGTTCTCGACGGCCTCGGGCGTGTTGTGACGCACGTCGGCCCCCTTGACGATGTAGATCACCTGCTCGGCCAGGTTCTTGGCGTGGTCGCCCACGCGCTCGATGGCCTTGGCCACGAAGACCAGGTCGATGGACGCGGAGATGGTGCGCGGGTCTTCCATCATGTAGGTGATGAGCTTGCGCATCAGGCCGTCGAATTCGGCGTCGATCTCGTTGTCGCTCTTGATGACTTCCAGCGCGGTCTGGGTGTCCAGGCGGGCGAAAGCGTCCAGCGACTTGCGCAGCGAGGCGGTGGCCAAGCCAGCTTCGAAGGACACGTCACCGACCGGCAGGCGCAGGCGAGACGACACACCGGTGTTGATCAGGCGCTGCACCGTGCGTGCGATGCGCGCGGCCTCGTCGCCCACGCGCTCGAGGTTGCCGATGGTCTTGGAGATGGCGATCAGCAGGCGCAGGTCGCGGGCCGTGGGCTGACGGCGCGCGATGATGGTCGACAGGTCGGCGTCGATCTGCATTTCCATCGCGTTGACCTTTTCTTCGCCGATCAGCACCTGGCTGGCGACTTCGCCATTGAAGTGCGTCAAGGCGTCAATGGCCAGGGCCACCTGGGATTCGACCAGGCCACCCATTTCCAGCACGCGCGTGGAAATGCCGCTGAGCTCGGCGTCGAACTGACTGGAGAGGTGTTTGTCACTCATGGTGTTCTCCTTGTTTTTGTTGTCGATCAGCCGAAGCGACCGGTGATGTAGTCCTCGGTCTCGGTGCGCTTGGGCTTCATGAAGATGTCCGTGGTCGCGCCGAACTCGATGAGCTCGCCCAGGTACATGTAGGCCGTGTAGTCCGAGCAACGCGCGGCCTGCTGCATGTTGTGGGTCACGATCAGGACGGTGTAGTCGTCCTTGAGTTCGTGGATCAGCTCTTCGATCTTGCCGGTGGAGATGGGGTCCAGGGCCGAGCAGGGCTCGTCAAGCAACAGCACCTCGGGCTTGATGGCGATGCCGCGAGCGATGCACAGACGCTGCTGCTGACCACCCGAGAGGCCAGAGCCACTCTGGTTGAGTTTGTCCTTGACCTCGTTCCACAGCGCGGCCTTCTTGAGGGCCCATTCCACGCGCTCGTCCATCTCGGAGCGCGAGAGGTTCTCGAACAGCTTGACGCCGAACGAGATGTTCTCGTAGATCGACATCGGGAACGGCGTGGGCTTTTGAAACACCATGCCGACGCGCGCACGGATCAGCGAAACGTCTTCCTTCGTGGTCAGGATGTCCTGACCGTCCAGCAAGATCTGGCCTTCGGCGCGCTGCTCGGGGTAGAGCTCGAACATGCGGTTGAAGGTGCGCAGCAGCGTCGACTTGCCGCAGCCCGAGGGGCCAATGAAGGCGGTGACCTTCTTCTCGGGCAGGTCCATGTTCACGTTCTTGAGCGCGTGGAACTTGCCGTAGTAGAAGTTCAGGTTCTTGACGGCCAGTTTGGCCTTGACGGGATCGTTGGTTTGCACTTTGGCGTCCATGATGCGTCTTTCAGGTGTCGGGTATCGATGCCGCGCCGATCAGCGCTGGCGGAACATGCTGCGGGCGATCACGTTGAGTGCCAGCACGCCGATGGTGATGATGAACACGCCTGCCCAGGCCAGCTTTTGCCAGTTCTCGTAGGGGCTCATCGCGAACTTGAAGATGGTGACCGGCAGGCTGGCCATCGGGCCGCTCATGTCGGTCGACCAGAACTGGTTGGACAGGGCGGTGAACAGCAGCGGCGCGGTCTCGCCGGCGATGCGGGCCACGGCCAGCAGGATGCCGGTGATGACGCCAGCGCGGGCCGACTTCAGCGTGATGCTCATGATCACTTTCCACTTGGGCGTGCCCAGGGCGTAGGCGGCTTCACGCAGCGCATTGGGGATCAGCGCCAGCATGTTCTCGGTGGTGCGGATGACCACCGGGATCACGATCAGCGCCAGCGCCAGCACACCGGCCCAGCCCGAGAAAGACTTGAAGCGCGAGACCACCACCGAGTAGATGAACAAGCCGATCACGATGGACGGAGCCGACAGCAGGATGTCGTTGATGAAGCGCGTGGCGCTGCCCAGCCAGCCCTTTTGACCATACTCGGCCAGGTAGACGCCAGCCAGGATGCCCACGGGCGTGCCGATCAGCGTGGCCAGTCCCACCATCAGCAGCGAGCCCATCAGCGCGTTGGCCAGGCCACCGGCTTCCATCGGCGGCGGGGTCATCTCGGTGAAGGTGGCGATCGCCAGGCCATCGAGCCCCAGGCGCACGGTTTCAACCAGGATCCAGACCAGCCAGACCAGGCCGAAAGCCATGGCACCCAGCGACAGCGTCAGGGCGATGAAATTGATGCGTTTGCGTCCGGCGTGCTTGCGGGCACGGGAGGCTTGCAGTGCTGCGGTGCTCACGAGCGGGCTCCTTCGGACTTCTTCAGGCGGGCCAGCAACACCTTGGAGAAGGCCAGCACGACGAAGGTGATGAAGAACAGGATCAGGCCGAGGTAGATCAGCGAGGCCTGGTGCAGGCCCTCGCCGGCTTCGGCGAATTCGTTGGCCAGGGCCGAGGTGATGCTGTTGGCGGCCTCAAAAACAGACAGCGAATTGAGCTGGTTCATGTTGCCGATGACGAAGGTCACGGCCATGGTCTCGCCCAGCGCACGCCCCAGGCCCAGCATGATGCCGCCGACCACACCGGTCTTGGTGTAAGGCAGCACAACCTTGGAGACGACTTCCCAGGTGGTCGAACCCAGGCCGTAGGCCGATTCCTTGAGCAGCGGCGGCGTGACTTCGAACACGTCACGCATCACCGAAGCGATGAACGGGATCACCATGATGGCCAGGATGATGCCGGCCGACAGGATGCCGATGCCCACAGGCGGGCCAGAGAAGAACGCACCCAGGTAAGGAACGCCCTCGGTGAGCGCCTGCAGCGGCTGCTGCACGTACTCGGACAGGATCGGGCCGAACACCAGCAGCCCCCACATGCCGTAGACGATCGACGGCACGGCCGCCAGCAACTCGATGGCGATGCCCAGCGGGCGCTTGAGCCATGCGGGCGACAGCTCGGTCAGGAACACGGCGATGCCGAAGCTCACGGGCACGGCGATCAGCAGCGCGATGAACGACGTCATCAGCGTGCCGTAGATCATCACCAGACCACCGTACTGGTTCTGGACAGGGTCCCAGGCGGTGCTGGTGAAAAAGCCCAGCCCGTATTCATGGATGGCGGGCCAGGCGCCCACCACCAGCGAGCCGATGATGCCCAGCAGCAGGCACAGGGTGAGGACGGCGGCAGCACGGGCTGCCAGGGCGAATGCGGCATCGGCCCAAGGGGCCTGGACGCGGCGAGAAGGCGGGTTGGTCATGGGCTGACGTTGGTTTTTCCGGTCGGGCGGCGCGGATGCGTCGCCGAGGTCAGTCGGTAGTATGGCGGCCATCGCTCACTCCATGACAAGTCGGGTGCGGTTTGCAGGAGACATCAGGTCTGCGTCGACCGGGCGCCCAAAGGCTCGGACGCCCGGTCAGGGTCAAAACAAGATCAGGCGATCACTTCCAGCCCACCGGCTTGCCCGCGGTGTCCACCACGGAAGCCCACTGCTTGCGGACCAGTTCCTTCACGTTGGCGGGCAGGGGCACGTACTCCAGGTTGCCAGCGGCGGTGTCGCCATTGACATAGGCCCAATCGAAGAACTTCAGGGCTGCAGCGGCCTGGGCCGGCTTGTCCTGCGACTTGTGCATCAGGATGAAGGTGGCGCCGGTCAGGGGCCAGGCGTCCTTGCCGGCTTGCTCGGTCAGGATCTGATAGAACGACTTGTTCCAGTCAGCGGCGGCGGCGGCGGCCTTGAAGGTCGCGTCATCAGGGGCCACGAAGTTGCCAGCCGCGTTCTTGAGCAGCACATGCGACATGCGGTTCTGCTTGGCATAGGCGTACTCGACGTAGCCGATCGAGTTGGGCAAGCGCTGCACGAAGGCCGAGACACCCTCGTTGCCCTTGCCGCCAGCGCCGGTCGGCCAGTTGACGGCGGTGCCCTCACCCACCTTGGACTTCCACTCGGCGTTGACCTTCGAGAGGTAGTTCGTGAAGATGAACGTGGTGCCGGAGCCGTCTGCGCGGCGCACCGGAGCGATCGGGGCATCGGGCAGGGGCACGCCAGGGTTCAGCGCCACGATGGCTGCGTCGTTCCAGCGGGTGATCTTGCCCAGGTAGATGTTGCCGATCAATTCGCCGGTCATCTTGATCTGGCCGGGGGCGATGCCCTTGATGTTGACCACGGGCACGACGCCACCGATCACAGTGGGGAACTGGATCAGGCCGTCCTTGGCCAGGTCCGCGTCCACCAGGGGCATGTCAGAGGCACCGAAGTCAACGGTCTTGGCCTTGATTTGCTTGATGCCTGCACCCGAGCCCACCGATTGGTAGTTGACCTTGACCTTGGTGGCGTTGCTGTAGTCAGCAGCCCATTTGGCATACAGCGGTGCGGGGAAGGTCGCGCCGGCACCGGTCACGTCGTTGGCCAGAGCCACGCCGGCGACCAGGGACAGGGCCATGGCGGCGGCAGCGGTGCGGATCATCTTGAAGCTCATGAGTCGCCTTTCAGGGAACGTCAGACAAAAGGAAGTTGACGCGGCGGACTGTATCGACCCATTGTGACGGTCACATGACAACCCGTGAGGGTGTTGTCACGAACGTCACAAGCCGAGCGAGCCATGTCATGTGACAGTCATTGTCATGTCATGGTCACCGATCTGTCACGAGGGCCTTCTATCTTGCCGATCAGCCGCCGAAGCGGCGTCGTCCACCCCTATGGAGCTCCCCATGACCTTTCACAAGAACACCCGCCTGTCTCGTCGCCTGGTGATGAGCGCACTCGTTTGTGGCACCCTGGCCCAGTTTGCCGGCTGCGCCACCACCGACAGCGCCCCCGCCAACCTGCAGGCCGTTGCTTCCCGCGATCCGCAATTGAGCACGTTCGTCAAACTGACTCAGCAAGCTGGCTTGGGCGATTTGCTCACCGGCGTAGGCCCGGTGACGGTGTTCGCCCCCACCGACGAGGCTTTCCGCGCCCTGCCCGCCGCCACGCTGGACAAACTCGGCAAGGATCCCGAGGCCCTCAAAGCCGTGCTCAAGCACCATGCCGTCGCCGGGGCGACCACCCGCGCCGCCCTGAACGCCGACACCACCACCGTCACCACCCTGGCCGGCACCAAGCTGGTGCTTGCCAAGGCAGGCGACTTTGTCACCGTGGACGAAGCCCTGGTGACCCAGGCGGACGTCACCGCCAGCAATGGCGTGCTGCACGTCATCGACCGCGTGCTCACGCCGCCCAAAAAATAAGCCCCGTCGCTGATTCAAGGCGACTTGCTCAGGGAACAAAAAAGCCCCCGAGGGGGCTTTTTCCGTTGTGTGAGGGGTTCGAGAAGACCTCAGGCAAGCGTTGCCGCAAGCTGCTCTGCGCAGGCGTCGGCCAGGGCCTTGTCACTGGCCTCGACCATCACGCGCACCAAAGGCTCTGTTCCCGACGCCCGGATGAGCACGCGCCCTTTGTCAGCCAGCCGAGCCTCAACGTCGCTGCGAGCATGCTGAAGCGGCAGGTGGTTCTGCCAGTCCATGCCCGGCTGAAGACGCACGTTGATCAAGCGCTGCGGATACAACTCCACCCCCTGGAGCCAGGAGGACACGCTGCGTGCGCTGCGCACCACCGCCTGCAAGATCGCCAGCGCGCTGACGATGCCATCACCCGTGGTGTGACGGTCCAGCGCGATCAGGTGACCCGAGCCCTCACCGCCCAGCTTCCAACCTTTGGCACCCAGCTCTTCCAGCACGTACCTGTCGCCCACCTTGGCGCGCACGAAATCGATGCCTCGCTGCTTGAGTGCCACCTCGACAGCCATGTTCGTCATCAAGGTGCCCACTGCGCCCGGCACGGCTTCGCCCTGGTCGATGCGGTCGGCCACCATGACGTACAAAAGCTCGTCGCCGTTGAAAAGGCGACCGTCTGCCCCGACAATCTGGAGCCGATCGGCATCTCCGTCCAGCGCGATGCCGTAGTCGGCGCCGTGCTGTTTGACCGCCGCCACCAGCGCCTCCGGGTGCGTGGCCCCGACACCCTGGTTGATGTTCAGGCCGTCGGGCGAACAACCGATGGCGATGACCTCGGCCCCCAACTCGTGAAACACCTCGGGCGCCACCTGGTAAGCCGCGCCGTGGGCTGCATCCACCACGATCTTGAGGCCCTTGAGCGACAGGTTCGACGCAAAGGTGCTCTTGCAGAACTCGATGTAGCGGCCCCGGGCGTCCTCCAGGCGACGTGCCTTGCCCAAGCTGTGCGAATCCACCCACTGCGGGGGCTCGCGCAATGCAGCCTCGACAGCCAGCTCCCACTCGTCTGGCAGCTTCTCGCCGCGAGACGAGAAGAACTTGATGCCATTGTCGCCAAACGGGTTGTGCGACGCGCTGATCACCACACCCAGGTTCAAGCGCAACGCGCGTGTCAGGTAGGCCACGCCAGGCGTTGGCAAAGGCCCGGTGAGCAAGACATCCACCCCAGCCGACGCGAAACCGGCCTCCAGGGCCGACTCGAGCATGTAGCCCGAAATGCGCGTGTCCTTGCCAATCAGGACCTTGGGTCGCCGACCGGAAGTGTGACGACGCACGACCTGCCCCACGGCGTGCCCCAACTTGAGAACGAAATCGGGCGTGATGGGCGCCTGGCCCACGGTGCCGCGGATGCCGTCGGTGCCAAAGTATTGTCTGGACATGAGCTGCTTGTGTGTGCGGAGGTCGCTGGATTGTCCACGGTTTTCGGTCAATCCAGCAGACCTGCAGCGCCCCAGACACGCAGCGCATCGACCGTTTCTGCAACGTCGTGCACCCGCACCACGGCCGCACCTCTTTGCACCGAAGCCAATGCAGCCGCCAAGCTGGCGGCCAGGCGCTGCCCGACGGGCCGACCAGTGAGCTCTCCCAGGGTGGATTTGCGCGACCAACCCAGCAGCAGAGGCCGCCCCAGGTCCAGGAGTTCCCCCTGGCGCTTGAGCAGCTCCAGGTTGTGTTGTGGCGTCTTGCCAAAGCCGATGCCGGGATCCAGCGTGATGCGCTCCAATCCGATGCCAGCGGTCGTGAGCGCATGCAAGCGCGCGCGCAGAAAGTGGTGGACCTCTTCGAGCACGTCGCTGTAGCTGGGTGCGTCTTGCATGGTGGCTGGAGAGCCCCTCATGTGCATCACGCACACACCGCAGGAAGGGTGGCGAGCGACCTCGGCCAGTGCCCCGGGTGCGCCCAGGGCCTTCACGTCGTTGATGATGTCAGCGCCAAGGTCGAGCGCACGCTGCATGACCTCTGTCTTGCACGTGTCGATCGACAAGGGCACACCCCAGGACATGGCACCGCGCAAAACGCCTTCGATGCGCGCCCACTCTTCGTCGGCAGGCACCTCGGGCGCACCGGGTCGGGTCGACTCGCCGCCGATGTCGAGGATGTCCGCCCCCTCCTCCACCAGCTTTTGAGCATGTTTGAGGGCTGCGACGGTGTCTGCATGCCGTGCGCCATCCGAAAACGAGTCGGGCGTGACGTTGACGATGCCCATGACACGCGGGCGGCTCAGGTCAATGGTGTAACGCGTGGTTTGCCAATGCTTCATGGCTGGTGACTCGACATGAAAAACGGGGCCGAAGCCCCGTTGTCAAAGGACGCCTTGGGGCGCCTGGTTCAAATCGCCGCTGGGGCGCCATCGGCGCTCATGGGCGGCTTGGGGCCGCTGCTGGGCCTGTTCGAAGGCGGCGTCCAGTCCTTGGGAGGACGGGGCTCACGGCCTTGCATGATGTCGTCGATCTGCTCTGCGTCGATGGTTTCCCACTCCAGCAGGGCCTTGGCCATCACGTGCATCTTGTCCTGGTTGTCTTCGATGAGCTTGCGCGCGATGGCGTACTGCTCGTCGATGATCTTGCGGATCTGCTTGTCCACCTTCTGCATCGTCTCTTCAGACATGTTGGTGGTCTTGGTGATCGAGCGACCCAGGAAGACCTCGCCTTCGTTCTCGGCGTAGACCACCGGACCGAGTTCGTCGGTCATGCCGTAGCGGGTGACCATGTCGCGGGCGATGGCGGTGGCGCGCTCGAAGTCGTTCGAAGCGCCGGTCGTCATCTGGTCCATGAACACCTCTTCGGCGATGCGACCACCGAACAGCACGGAGATGGTGTCGAGCATGCGGGTCTTGTCCATGCTGTAGCGATCGCCTTCGGGCAACTGCATGGTCACGCCCAAAGCACGGCCGCGCGGGATGATGGTGACCTTGTGCACTGGATCGGTCTTGGGCAGCAGGCGAGCGACCAAGGCGTGGCCGGCCTCGTGGTAGGCCGTGTTCTTGCGCTCTTCCTCGGGCATGACCATGGACTTGCGCTCGGGGCCCATCATGATCTTGTCTTTGGCCTTTTCGAAGTCCTGCATTTCGACCACGCGGCCATTGCGGCGCGCAGCGAACAAGGCGGCTTCGTTGACCAGGTTGGCCAGGTCGGCACCCGAGAAACCAGGCGTGCCACGGGCCAGGATGTCTGCGCGCACGTCTTGCCCCACCGGCACCTTGCGGATGTGCACGTTGAGGATCTGCTCGCGGCCGCGCACGTCCGGCAGCGTCACGTAGACCTGGCGGTCAAAACGACCTGGACGCAGCAAGGCGGGGTCGAGGATGTCGGGGCGGTTGGTCGCGGCGATCACGATCACACCCAGGTTGGTTTCGAAACCGTCCATCTCGACCAGCATCTGGTTGAGGGTCTGCTCTCGCTCGTCGTTGCCGCCACCCAGGCCAGCGCCACGGTGACGACCGACCGCGTCGATTTCGTCGATGAAGATGATGCAGGGTGCGTTCTTCTTGGCTTGCTCGAACATGTCGCGCACGCGGGCCGCGCCCACGCCGACGAACATTTCAACGAAATCGGAGCCGGAGATGGTGAAGAACGGCACCTTGGCTTCGCCAGCGATGGACTTGGCCAGCAGCGTCTTGCCGGTACCGGGAGGGCCGACCAGCAGCACACCACGGGGAATGCGGCCGCCGAGCTTCTGGAATTTCTGCGGGTCACGCAGGAAGTCGACGAGTTCCTTGACTTCTTCCTTGGCTTCGTCGCAACCGGCGACGTCAGCGAAGGTGATGTTGTTGTTGTTCTCGTCGAGCATGCGGGCCTTGCTCTTGCCGAAGCTGAACGCGCCGCCCTTGCCACCGCCCTGCATCTGGCGCATGAAATAGATCCACACGCCGATCAGCAGCAGCATGGGGCCCCACGAGACCAGCAGGCTCATGATGAGCGAGGGTTCTTCGCGAGGCTTGACGTCGAACTTGACGCCGTTGTTGATCAGGTCGCCGACCAGGCCGCGGTCGAGGTAGGTGGCGGTCGAGCGGATCTTCTTGTCATCGGTCGTGGTCGCGATGATCTCGGTCCCGCCACCGCCCTCTTGCAGGGTCACGCTCTTGATGCGCTTGGCGCGGACTTCCTCGAGGAACTCCGAATACGCCATCTGACCGCCGACCGCGCCAGCGCGATCGAACTGTTTGAACACGGTGAACAGCACGAGGGCCACCACCAGCCAGACAGCAACTTTCGAGAACCATTGATTGTTCACCGCGGCTCCTTCAACCCACAGTCACACCGGTTCGGCTGATGCTGGATGCATCCCCACACCGAACACGGATCCAAAAAACTGCACCGCCTTTGTCATGATGACGCAAAACAGTGCCGTCCTTCGCGGCATGTGGGGACCATTCTAGTGCAGTCAAGGGTTGACGCGTGGCGCCCAATCCCACATGAAACGCTGGAATTGAGGCCTTGACGATGCCTTGACGAGACAAAGTGACTCAGCGCGTCTTCAGACCGATGCCAACCAGGAAGGTTTCGGCCGATTTGTCGCGGGAAGCCTTGGGTTTGACCGGCTTGCAGACGCGGAAATTCGCCTTGAAGGCCTCCACCAGCTGGCTGTAGCCCGCGCCGTGAAAAACTTTGCAAACGAGCGCGCCGTCCTTTTTCAGGTGTTGCTGTGCGAAGTCAATGGCCAACTCGATCAGGTGAGCGATCCGGGCGCTGTCGGTCACGTCGATGCCGCTGAGGTTGGGTGCCATGTCCGAGATGACCACGTCCACCGGTCGGCCGGCCACCTCGTCCTGCAACCGCTGCAGCACGGCTTCCTCCCGAAAATCACCCTGGATGAAGGTCACGCCCTCGATCGGATCGAAGTCCAGCAGGTCCAGGGCGATGATGGTGCCATTGAGCTCACCCACGGCAGCGCCCCCCACGCCCACGTCCTTCGGTGCGAATTTGCGCCGCACGTATTGACTCCATGCGCCAGGGGCGGCACCCAGGTCCACCACCAACTGCCCGGGCTTGATCAAACCAAGGGCTTCATCGATCTCTTTGATCTTGTAAGCCGCTCTGGATCGATAGCCTTCTTTTTGCGCCAGACGCACGTATGGATCGTGGATGTGATCGTTCAGCCAAGCCTTGTTGACTTTTTTGCTTTTGGTTTGGACTTTCATGGCTCGATAATAGAGGGATGCCTGCAATTGAACTGACCACTTCCGAGCGCCGCGCCCTGCGCGCCGACGCCCACCACCTTGATCCCGTCGTGATGATCGGCGGAGACGGCCTGACGCCCGCTGTCGTCAAGGAGACCGACTCCGCGCTCAAGGCCCACGGGCTGATCAAGGTGCGCGTGCTCGGAGACGATCGCGCTGCCCGCGAAGAAATCTTTGCCCAGCTGTGCGACCAGCTCAACGCCGCGCCCATCCAGCACATCGGCAAGCTGCTGGTTATCTGGCGCCCGATGCCCGAGAAAGACACCGAGCAAGACGATGCCCGGCGCGGTGGCGCAGCCCCTCGCGAGGTCAAGATCCTGAAGTTCTCCAAGAGTGGCACGCGCCGCCCGGAGATCAAGAAAGTGACCGTGCTGGGCAACCAACGCGTGACGCCAGGCGGCCTCATCAAGCGCGCAAAAAAACGCATGACCAGCAAAAAATCAGGCTGATCTGATCGCATCTGCCAACATTTGACAGCAAAACGGCACCTTTGGGTGCCGTTTTTCATTCAGCGTGCCGTCATGCGCCAGGCCAACACCAGCACCAGCAAAGCCTTGAGCCAGTAAAGCGAGGCCGAGATGCCATGCAGGGCGGCAAAAGACAGGGCTGTGGGCTCGCCGGCCTTGGCTGCCTGGATCATGGGCTGCAGGGCGAAACCACCCAGCACCGTCAGAAACAGCGCCCCGAGCACCAGCAACAGGTTGGCGCTCATGGCGCTTTGGGAAGCCCCCTGCTCCACCTCGTCGCGCACACGCCGACGCTCCAGCACGAACAGCAAGATGGCGAAAGCCAGGCTCAGCCGGGACTCGATGTGGAAGATCTGGCCGGCACCTGCGCCAGCTTGCTGGCGCTCGAGCACACTGAACAAGGCAGGCGCCGCGATGCCACCGATGGCCAGCAAAACGCCCGCCCACAGACCAGAGAGCATCGACTGAAAACGAACAACCTTGCTCATCATCGACCAACGCCGCTCAAATGTAGCGAACTTCGATGATTTCGTAGCTGCGCTCGCCACCTGGCGCCTGCACCACGGCCACGTCACCAGCCTCTTTGCCGATCAGGGCTCGGGCGATGGGGGAACCAATGGAGATCTTGCCTTCCTTGAGGTCGGCCTCGTCATCACCCACGATCTGGTAGGTGACCACGTCGCCCGTGGCCTCGATTTCCATTTCGACGGTGGCACCGAACACCACCCGGCCGCCGGCATCCAGGTCTGCCGGATCGATGACCTTGGCGGCAGAGAGCTTGCCTTCGATTTCGTTGATGCGTCCTTCGATGAAGCCTTGCTTGTCTTTGGCTGCGTCGTACTCGGCGTTTTCCGACAGGTCACCCTGGGCCCGGGCCTCGGCAATGGCTTGCACCACGGCGGGACGCTCGACGTGTTTGAGGCGGTGCAGCTCTTCCTTGAGCTGCTCGGCACCACGCTTGGTGATGGGAATGGTGGACATGGCTGATGTGTCTTCCAAAATGAAGGAGCCGCGTCCCAGGCGCCGTCTCTGTGGAGGAGCGGCCGGGAGCGGCCCGTTGAATGCATGGCCGCGATCGGGCGAGCCCGACGCGGCAAGCTGGCAGTTTAGTGCAGTTTGGCGTGCAGTTCCTGCACCGAGTACACCACCAGGTCGTCCTGGTGCTTGAGCGCTTCCACAGCGGCTTCGCAGCCGGCCATGGTGGTGTAGTAAGTGACGCGGTTGGCCAAGGCTGCCTGGCGGATGCTGCGCGAGTCGGCAATGGCCGTGCGGGTTTCGTCCACGGTGGTGAACACCAGCTGGATTTCACCGGCCTTGATGGCGTCCGCGATGTGCGGGCGGCCGTCCTTGACCTTGTTCACCGGCTTGACCGGCACACCTGCCGCCGCGATGGCTGCCGCCGTGCCCTTGGTGGCCACGACGCTGAAGCCCAGGGCCACCAGGTCGCGGGCCACGCCCACGGCGCGCTGCTTGTCGCCGTCCTTGACGGAGATGCAGACCGTGCCCTTGGTGGGCAGGCGCGAGCCAGCGCCCAGCTGAGACTTCAGCATGGCTTCACCGAAGGTCTCGCCCACGCCCATGACCTCGCCGGTCGAACGCATTTCAGGGCCGAGGACGGGGTCCACACCCGGGAACTTGTTGAACGGGAAGACGGCTTCCTTGACGGTGAAGTAAGGCGGCACGACTTCGCGCGGGGCACGGCCGTCGGGCGACTTCTGCGTGGCCAGTTTTTGGCCTGCCATGCAGCGCGCAGCGATCTTGGCCAGGGGCTGGCCCGTGGCCTTCGACACGTACGGCACGGTGCGAGAGGCACGCGGGTTCACTTCGAGCACGTAGACGGTGGCGTCGTTCAAGCCCTTGGTCACATCGCCCTGGATCGCGAACTGCACGTTCATCAGGCCAACCACGTTCAGGGCCTTGGCCATCAGCGCGGTCTGGCGGCGCAGCTCGTCTTGCAGCTCGGCACTCAAGGTGTAGGGCGGCAGCGAACAGGCCGAGTCACCGGAGTGCACACCAGCTTGCTCGATGTGTTCCATGATGCCGCCGATCATCGTGGCCTCGCCATCGGCGATGCAGTCCACGTCGACTTCAACGGCGTCGTTGAGGAAGCGGTCGAGCAGCACGGGCGACTTCTCGGAGACGCGCACGGCTTCGCGCATGTAGCGCTCGAGGTCCTTGTCGCCGTGGACGATTTCCATGGCGCGGCCGCCCAGCACGTACGAGGGGCGCACCACCAGCGGGTAGCCGATTTCGTTCGCCAGCTTGATGGCGTCTTCTTCGTTGCGGGCCGTGCGGTTGGGCGGCTGCTTCAGACCCAGCTTGTGCAGCAGGGCCTGGAAACGTTCGCGGTCTTCGGCGATGTCGATGCTGTCAGGCGTGGTGCCGATGATGGGCACGCCATTGGCTTCGAGGTCGAGCGCGAGCTTGAGCGGGGTCTGGCCGCCGTACTGCACGATCACGCCAACCGGCTTTTCCTTGTCGACGATTTCCAGCACGTCTTCCAGCGTCACCGGCTCGAAGTACAGGCGGTCGGAGGTGTCGTAGTCGGTCGAGACGGTCTCGGGGTTGCAGTTGACCATGATGGTCTCGTAGCCGTCTTCGCGCATGGCGAGGGCGGCGTGAACGCAGCAGTAGTCGAACTCGATGCCCTGGCCGATGCGGTTCGGGCCACCGCCCAGCACCATGATCTTCTTCTTGTCGGTCGGCTCGGCCTCGCACTCGCCGCCTTCGTTCTCGTAGCACGAGTACATGTAGGCGGTCTGCGTGGCGAACTCGGCCGCACAGGTGTCGACGCGCTTGTAGACGGGGCGCACACCCAGGGCATGACGGGCCTTGCGCACGGCGTGCTGATCGGTGCCGAGCAGCTTGGCCAGGCGGCGGTCGGAGAAGCCCTTCTTCTTGAGGTAACGCAGCTCTTCAGCGCTCAGCGACTCCAGTTTGCGTGCCTTGACGTCGGATTCGGTCTTGACGATGTCTTCGATCTGGGCCAGGAACCAAGGGTCGACCTTGGTTTCTTCGAAGACCTCGTCCAGGCTCATGCCGATGCGGAAGGCATCCCCCAGGAAGCGAATGCGCTCAGGACCGGGTTCGCCGATTTCCTGGATGATTTCTTCGCGATCCGTGCTGATCTCGCTCAGGCCGTCGATGCCGGTTTCCAGGCCGCGCAGGGCCTTCTGGAAGGATTCCTGGAAGGTGCGGCCCATGGCCATCACCTCGCCCACGGACTTCATCTGCGTGGTCAGGCGGCTGTCGGCAGCAGGGAACTTCTCGAAGGCGAAACGCGGGATCTTGGTGACCACGTAGTCGATCGAGGGCTCGAACGATGCCGGGGTGGCGCCGCCGGTGATGTCGTTCTTGAGCTCGTCGAGCGTGTAGCCGACCGACAGCTTGGCCGCGATCTTGGCGATCGGGAAGCCCGTGGCCTTCGAAGCCAGTGCGGACGAGCGCGACACGCGCGGGTTCATCTCGATGACGACCATGCGGCCGTCGACCGGGTTGATCGAGAACTGCACGTTAGAGCCGCCGGTTTCGACGCCGATCTCGCGCAGGATGGCGATGGAGGCGTTGCGCAGCAGCTGGTACTCGCGGTCGGTGAGCGTCTGCGCCGGGGCGACGGTGATCGAGTCGCCGGTGTGGATGCCCATTGGGTCCAGGTTCTCGATCGAGCACACGATGATGCAGTTGTCCGCCTTGTCGCGGACCACTTCCATCTCGTATTCCTTCCAGCCGATCAGCGACTCTTCGATGAGCAGCTCATTGGTGGGCGACAGGTCGATGCCGCGCTTGCAGATCTCTTCGAACTCTTCGGGGTTGTAGGCGATGCCGCCGCCGGTGCCACCCAGCGTGAAGCTGGGGCGGATCACCATCGGGAAGCCAGAGCCGCCGATTTCGGCCTGGATGCTCTTTTGCACCGCCCAGGCTTCTTCCAGCGAGTGGGCGATGCCCGACTTGGCCGAGCCCAGGCCGATGGAGGTCATCGCGTCCTTGAACTTCAGGCGGTCTTCGGCTTTTTCGATCGCGTGCTCGTTGGCACCGATCATTTCGACGTTGTACTTGGCCAGCACGCCGTGCTTGTGCAGGTCCAGCGCGCAGTTCAGCGCGGTCTGGCCGCCCATGGTCGGCAGGATCGCGTCGGGGCGCTCCTTGGCGATGATGCGCTCGACCACCTGCCAGGTGATGGGCTCGATGTAGGTGACGTCCGCCGTGTTCGGGTCCGTCATGATGGTCGCCGGGTTGCTGTTGACCAGGATGACCTTGTAGCCCTCTTCGCGCAGGGCCTTGCAGGCCTGGGCGCCGGAGTAGTCGAATTCGCAGGCCTGACCGATGATGATCGGGCCGGCGCCGATGATGAGGATGCTCTGGATGTCTGTGCGCTTAGGCATTGTTCTTCTCCATCAGCGCAGTGAAACGATCGAACAGGTAGCTGATGTCATGCGGTCCGGGCGAAGCTTCCGGGTGACCCTGGAAGCAGAAAGCGGGCTTGTCGGTGCGGGCCAGGCCTTGCAGCGTGCCGTCGAACAGCGAGATGTGCGTGGCGCGCAGGTTGGCGGGCAGCGTCTTTTCGTCGACGGCGAAACCGTGGTTCTGGCTGGTGATGCTGACGCGGCCGTTGTCCAGGTCTTTCACAGGGTGGTTGCCGCCGTGGTGACCGAAGGGCATCTTGTAGGTCTTGGCACCGGAGGCCAGGGCCATGATCTGGTGACCCAGGCAGATGCCGAAGGTCGGGATGCCGGTTTCGATCAGCTCCTTGGCCGCAGCAATCGCGTAGTCGCAAGGCTCCGGGTCCCCGGGGCCGTTGGACAGGAAGATGCCATCGGGCTTGTGCTTGAGCACCTCGGCAGCCGGCGTCTTGGCGGGCACCACGGTGACCTTGCAGCCGCGCTCGGCCAGCATGCGCAGGATGTTGCGCTTGACGCCGAAGTCATAGGCCACGACGTGGAACTTCGGGGCGGTCTGCTTGCCGAAGCCTGGCTTGCCGCCCAATTCGGGGTTGGAGAGCTTCCACTCGGTTTCGTCCCACACGGCGACGTCGCTGCGGGTCACGACCTGGGCCAGGTCCTGGCCGGCCATGTTCGGTGCGGCCTTGGCTTTGGCCACCGCGTCGGCGATGACCGCGTCAGTGACATCCTGACCAACGGCCAGGGCGACGATGCAACCGTTCTGAGCGCCCTTGGAGCGCAGGATGCGCGTCAGCTTGCGGGTGTCGATGTTGGCGATGCCGACCGTGCCTTCGTCCTGCAGGTATTGCGAGAGGGTGCGGGTCTGACGGAAGTTGGAAGTGCGGATGGGCAGATCCTTGATGATCAGACCAGCGGCATGGACTTTCGTGGCTTCGACGTCTTCACCATTGACCCCGTAGTTGCCGATGTGCGGATACGTGAGGGTCACGATCTGGCGGCAGTAGCTGGGGTCGGTGAGGATTTCCTGATAGCCGGTGATCGAGGTGTTGAACACCACTTCACCGACCGTGTGACCGGCGGCGCCGATCGAAGTGCCAAGAAAGACCGTGCCGTCTGCGAGGGCCAGAAGAGCTTGGGGCAGGACGGGCAGCACGGGTTCGTTCTCCGTTTGTTGTGCGCGCCTGGCTCACCGTTTGCTTGAGACACCGTCAACGTGCAACAGCACATGGCCGGGACACGGACGCGACAAAAGCAAGGCCGATCATGTACATGCCAGATCGGCGCGGTTTCGCCAGACGGGGGGATGGTTGCGGGTAAACCTTAGAAGTATACCCGATCCGACCTGTTGGGATGTGCGCACGACATGTGGCACATGCCCTGCCCTGGTTCACAATGAGGCCCATCCTGACCCACCACGCGAGGACACCATGAAGGGCGACGCCAAGGTCATCGAGCTGCTCAATGCGCAGCTCAAGAATGAACTCACCGCAACCAACCAGTACTTCCTGCACTACCGCATGCTCAAGCACTGGGGCTTTGCCAAGCTGGCCAAGAAAGAGTACGAAGAATCGATCGGCGAGATGAAGCACGCCGACAAGCTGATGGAGCGCATCTTCACGCTGGATGGCCTGCCCAACCTGCAGGACCTGGGCAAGCTGCTCATCGGCGAGGACGTGCCCGAGCTGCTGGCCTGCGACCTCAAGCTCGAGACCGCTGCCCAGGCCACCGTCAAGGAAGGCATCGCCTACTGTGAATCGGTGCGCGATTACGTCTCCCGTGACCTGTTCCAGCACATCTTGGACGACACCGAGGAGCACATCGATTTCCTCGAGACCCAGATCGACTTGATCGCCAAAGTTGGCGTTCAGAACTACCTGCAATCCATCATGGGTGAAATCGAAGGCTGAGGAACCAGGCGACGGCTGGCGGCTCGGATCCCCTTGATCGGGGTCCGGGCTTGGCCAAGGGCTTGTGCTGCGAATCATTCGCATCTATCATGCGACTCATTCTCATTCGTGAGCCCAAATCCCGTCATGATCGTCTGCGTCTGCCACGCCATCTCCGACAAGGAAATCGTCAAGCAAGCCAACATGGGCTGCGGCTCCTTCGATGCCCTCCAGGACCGCACGCGTGTGGCCACCTGCTGCGGGTGCTGTGAGACCTGCGCCCGCGAAGTCTTTGACGAAGCCCGCCAGGCTGGCAGCAAATTGATCCCGATTGCGCGGATGTCTGTCGCCACCGTCTGAGCGCACACCACACGTAACAAGTCGTGAACAGTCCACGGAAACGGGCCCTCGAGGCCCGTTTTTTACGGGTGTACCCTGCTCAAGGGTTCCCTAGGATGGTCGATGTCCAGTACGAGACGCGCTCAAAGGCGCAGCGAGGGCACGATGGCATCCTTTTTCTACTCCAACGACGAGTCTGCACAGGTTGACACGCAGGGACGCAATCGCGCCTTGTCCAACCCGACGCAATTGCCTCACGACGCCCCTGTGGACCTGAGCGGCTCTGCCGCGAGGCGGGTCGGCGTCACCCCTCCGGCCCAGTTTGCGCCCGCCCAGCCTCTGTGGAAGAGCTGGTGCCGGGGTTTGTGGAACTGGTTGTGGGACAACGGCGAATCGCCGCGCCCGCCGTCTTCGGTCAATGGCCTGCGCGCCATCAAGACGGAGTTCGTTGCTTCCTTGTGGGACCTCCAGTCGCTGCGAGCCAACCAGGTGCGTGACCAGATCGAAACCTCGCGTTCGCTGCGTGAACTCTGGCACCTGCGCGCCGACGTTTTCAAGGTGATCTCCACGCACCGCGGGCAAATCGAGGCGCAGTTGCGCCTGGACGCCCTGGACAGCCACTTCCCGGTGCGCGCCTCACCCAAGGCAGAAGATGGCCGCAGCGCAAAGGTGACAACCTGGTAATTGGTCTGTGAGGATGTCCAGGCAACGCCCGGCACAGCCGCGCGCGTTGCACAATGTCGAGCTGGACACTCGACCGCCCCATGAACATCATCATCCTGGACGACTATCAGGACGCCGTCCGAAAATTGCCATGTGCCTCCCGGCTTGACGGCTTGTCAGCCAAGGTCTACACCAACACCGTCAAAGGCACAGGCCAGCTCGCGGTGCGCCTTCGCGATGCCGAAGCGCTGGTGGTCATCCACGAGCGCACGCATTTCTCCAAGGCGCTGCTCGAGAAGCTGCCCAAGCTGCGCCTGATCTGTCAGATCGGTCAGGTTGGACCGCACATCGACATCGAGGCCTGCACCCGACTGGGCATCGCCGTGGCCGAGTGCAACACCTCGCCTGCTGCCACCGCAGAGCTCACCTGGGCCCTGGTGCTGGCTGCGATGCGTCGACTGCCCCAGTACATCGGCAACCTCAAACACGGTGCCTGGCAACAGTCCGGTCTGAAAGCCGCGTCCATGCCGGCCAACTTTGGCCTGGGCATGAAGCTGCAAGGCAAGACCCTGGGCATCTGGGGGTACGGACAAGTTGGTCAACTCGTTGCGGGCTACGGCAAGGCCTTTGGGATGGACGTGCAGGTCTGGGGCAGCGAAGCATCGCGCACGCAAGCCGTGGCCAACGGCCTGAGGGCCGCGCCCAGCCGCGAGGAGTTTTTCGCCACCTCGGACGTGCTGAGCGTCCACCTGAGGTTGCGGGAAGAAAACCGCGGCCTCATCACGCTCGACGATTTCAGCCGCATGAAGCCCACCGCCTTGTTCGTCAACACCTCTCGCGCGGAGCTGGTTCAAGACAACGCCCTGGTGGCCGGGCTCAACCGCGGGCGCCCAGGCATGGCTGCAGTCGATGTGTTCGAGAGCGAGCCCATTTTGCAAGGGCACCCTTTGCTGCGGCTGGAGAACGCCGTCTGCACCCCGCACATCGGCCTGGTCGAGCAAGACAGCTATGAGCAACTCTTCAGCGCAGCTTTCGAGCACCTGCTGAATTTCGACGCGGGCCACCCCAGCGGCATCGTCAACCCTGAAGCACTGCGCGTGCCCCACTGACGAAACACAAGGCAGTACCCCATGGAACTGGAGCGGGCCCTGTCCCGGGAGAGCATCCGGGCGGCCCGCTGGTCGCTGCTGTTCGGCAACTTCGTGATCGGCTGCGGGGTGATGGTGATGGGCGGCACGCTCAACGACCTCACCCACGACCTGAACATCAGCGTGACCACTGGCGGACAGTTGCTGGCCATCGCTGCGCTGATGATGGGCGTGGGCGCCCCGCTGCTGGCCTGGCTGGTCGGACACATTGACCGCCGCACCCTGCTGGCCTGGACCATGGTCTGGTACGCGGTCGGACACCTGCTGTGCGCGCTGGCGCCTGGTTACGAATGGCTGTGGCCTGCGCGGGCGTTGACTGTGCTGTCGGCCGCCGTGTTCACGCCTCAGGCCGCCGCCACGGCCGGGTTCATGTCGACCCCGGCAAAGCGCGGACAGGCCATCACCTTCGTGTTCATGGGCTGGTCCATTGCCTCGGTTGCGGGCATGCCGCTGACCGCCTGGATCGGTGAGCGGATGGGCTGGCGCGTGGCCATGGCGCTGACCGGCCTGGCCGCATTCGCGTCTGCCTGGCTGGTGTGGCGCCACCTGCCTGCGGGCATCCGCCCCCCTGCCCTGTCGCTGCGCTCCTGGCGCAAGGTGCTGAAGTCGCCGCTGCTGATGGCGGTCGTCGCGGTGACGGCCTGCCAGAGCGCCGGGCAGTTCACCGTGCTGGGCTACACCGCCCCCTACTACAAGCAGGTGTTCGGCGCCTCACCAGAGCAGATCAGCCTGATGTTCACTTGGTTCGGCGCGCTGGCGCTGGCGGGCAACGTGCTGCTGAACCGCAGCATCGACCGCGTCGGTGCAGCGCCCGCCGTGACGCTCACCCTGGCCCTGATGGCCCTGAGCTTGCTGATCTGGCCATTGGCCAGTTCGCTGCCAGTGCTGGCCGCCGTGCTGCTGCCTTGGGCCATTTCAGGGTTCGCCACCAATTCGGGCCAGCAGGCACGGCTGGGCGGCCTCTCGCCCCGGCTGGCTCCTGCGCTGATGGCCCTGAACACCTCGGCCATCTACCTGGGACACGCGCTGGGCGCCAGCGGTGGCGGCTGGGTGATCTCGCACCATGGCTACGAGCAACTGCACTGGCTGGGTCTGGCCTGGATGCTGGTCGCCCTCGCCCTGAGCTTGTGGGCTCAGCGCGTGCAGCAACGCGCCGACGCCCACCGTGAGTCTGCGTTGAAGCCTGCTCAGCCCCTGCGCTGACGAAGGGCTTCGTAGAGGCAGACGCCGCTGGCCACGGACACGTTCAGGCTCTCGACACCGCCCATCATCGGGATGCTGACCAGCTCGTCGCAGTGCTTGCGGGTGAGCTGACGCATGCCGCTGCCCTCAGCGCCCAGGACCACGGCCGTGCCACGGCGGAAATCGGCCTGATAGAGGTCTCCCGGGGCGTCATCCGAGGTCCCGACCACCCAGATGTCTCGCTCTTTGAGTTCACCCAGGGTGCGCGCCAAGTTGGTGACCATGAAGTAAGGCACGGTCTCGGCAGCGCCGCTGGCCACTTTGGCCACGGTTGCATTGATGCCGACAGCGTGGTCCTTGGGTGCGATCACGGCATGGGCACCGGCGCCGTCGGCGACACGCAGGCAGGCACCCAGGTTGTGCGGGTCGGTCACGCCGTCGAGCACCAGCAGCAGAGGCGGCTCGGTGAGCTCATCGAGCAAGTCGTCAAGCGAGCGGGCGTGCTGAACGGCGTCAACCCGCGCCACCACGCCCTGGTGCCGATGCGTTCCGGCCATCTGTTGCAGGCGGTCGTCGTCGCTTTCGATGGCGCGCAATCCAGCTTCCTCGACCTTGGCGAGGAATTGCTTCATGCGCTGGTCTTGCCGGCTGGCGTCGACGTGCAGCTCACGGATGGATTGGGGCGCGACCTTCAGGCGCACGGTGACGGCGTGAAAGCCGAACAGCAGTTTCTGACTCATGCCGGCATCGTAACCGCTGCCGATGTGAGCGGCCTTGTCGCGTTCGCCCGCCGAGGCTCAGTTCACCAACCGCCCGGCCTGAATCCGGATTCGGCTGGCGCAACGCTGCGCAATTTTTTCGTCATGCGTCACCAGGACCAGGGTCGTGCCGATCTCGCGGTTGAGCTCGAACATGAGGTCCATGACCGCCAGGCCGGTGGCGTGATCCAGGCTGCCTGTGGGTTCGTCGGCCATGAGGATCTCTGGTCGCATGACGAACGCGCGCGCCAAAGCCACCCGCTGCTGTTCACCGCCGGACAGGAGCACAGGCCTGTGGTTCAAGCGCTGCCCCAGTCCAACGCGCTCCAGCATGGCTTGGGCCTTGCTGCGCGCCAGCCGGTCTCCACGCAGCTCCATGGGCAGCATGACGTTCTCGATGGCGCTCAAGTGCGCGATCAACTGGAAATTCTGGAAAACGAAGCCAACGTGGGCTGCCCGATGGGCCGCGCGCCCGTCTTCATCGAGGTCGAACAGGTTGCGCCCGCCGAGCAGCACTTCGCCGCGGCTGGGCACGTCCAGGCCTGCGAGCAGCGCCAACAAGGTGCTTTTGCCAGAGCCCGAGGCACCAACGATGGCGAGCGAGTCCCCCTGGGGGACGCTGAGCTCGATGCCATCTAGGATGGTGAGCGGGCCGCCGACGTCATCGACAACTTTGCTCAGCCCCCGGACAACGATGGCAGGGGAAGGCGCGTTGACGGTGAAGTCGGCAAGCGATGTGGCAGGATGCGAAGAAGCCGTGACGGTCATGAAAGCGAGCATGCAAGGGCAACGCCAACACTTTAAGCGACGCCGGATGGTCTTGTGGACCGCCGGTCTTTTGTTGTTGACAGCACCGCTGTCAGGGCAGTCGGCCTCGGCCCGCAAGGTGCTGATCCTGGGCGACAGCCTGTCGGCCGAGTACGGCTTGGCCCGAGGTGCGGGTTGGGTGGCCTTGCTCGAGGCGCGACTGACCCAGCAGGGCATTGCCGCCCAGGTCATCAACGCCAGCATCAGTGGCGAAACCACGTCGGGCGGAAGAACGCGCCTGCCTGCGCTGCTTCAGCAACAACGCCCCACCCATGTGGTCATCGAGCTGGGTGGCAATGACGCGCTGCGCGGCTTCCCGGTTCGCTCCACCCAGGACAACCTAGAGGCCATGACCAAGGCCGCACAGGCTGCGGGCGCCAAGGTGCTGCTGGTGGGCATGCAAGTGCCGCCCAACTACGGCAAACGCTATTCGGAAGACTTCGCGGCCGTGTTTGCGCGCGTGGCCCAAGAGCGCAAGGTCGCGCTGGTGCCCTTCCTGCTCAAAGGGGTGGCCGACCGAGCGGATGCGCGAGAGTGGTTCCAGGCGGACGGCATCCACCCCCAGGCAAAAGCCCACCCCGTGATGCTCGACAACGTCTGGGGCGGCCTCAAGCCGCTGCTGTGACCTCGCTCACTTTTTTGGCGTCAGGCCAGCACCCAAATTGCCCATCAGGGTCTCGGCCTGCTTGCTCATCTGTTCCTGCATCTGCGTGAACAGGTTGCGCGACTGCTCCATGTAGCCGCCCAGGAAGTTCTGCATCAAAGGGTTCTGCATCAGGGGATTCTGCAGGTTCTTTACCGAGTTCTCGGTCAGGCGGGACTGCAGGTCGATGAAGGACTGGATGTTGTTTTCCAGGTAGTTGCCCATCAGGCCCTGCATGGTGTGGCCATAGAAGCGAATGATCTGAGCCAGTGCCTGGGTCGAAAACATCGGCACACCGGCCGTCTCTTCTTCCAGGATGATCTGCAGCAGGATGCTGCGCGTCAGGTCTTCGCCGCTCTTGGCGTCTCGCACCACGAACTGCTCGCAACCCATGACCATGTTCTTGACATCGGACAGCGTGATGTAGCTGCTGGTCTGGGTGTCGTAGAGGCGGCGGTTCGGGTACTTCTTGATGATCCGGGTGCCCGCTGCCGTGGGCTCGCCCGCAACACCGCCCGCAGACGCTTCGGCTTCAGGCGCTTCGCTGCGGGCTTTTCGTGGGGCTGGGCTCATCCGGGACTCCTCATGCATGACTCTGGTCTCAGGCCATTGTAGGAGTGGAAAAGATGCGCGAAGAAAAGAAAAAGCCCCAGGCTTGTGGCCTGGGGCTTTGTCGACAGTATTTTGGTAGGCGCAATTGGATTCGAACCAACGACCCCCACCATGTCAAGGTGGTGCTCTAACCAACTGAGCTATGCGCCTGTCGAGACCGAGATATTAGCACTATTTTCTTCGAACGCGCAAGACGCCGTGGATTTGCAACACCTTGTGGAGCAAACCGCTCAAGCGGCTGCTGTCGGGCGTTTGCAGCGTGAGCGTGAGCTGCAGGTGTTCGCGCACGGTGTGGTTGTGCATGGACAACACGGTGATCTTGCCTTGTGCAAAAACGTCGAAAACGTCGCGCATCAAGCCGGGACGATCGAGTGCTTCGATGGAAACATCGACCGCATAGTGCGCCTTCTCGGTCATGGCCTGACGCCCCCAGGTGACGGGGATCACGCGCTCCTTGTGCTCGCGCGCCATGTGCTGGAAGTTGCTGCAATCGGCGCGGTGCACAGCCACGCCTTTGCCGCGCGTCACGTAGCCCCCGATGCGATCGGGTGGCGCTGGTTTGCAGCAGCGCGCCAGCTGGGTGAGCAATGAGTCAAGGCCGACGACGAGCACACCTTTGCCGTCACCGCCGGGTTGCCCCACATCGCCACGCGCCAGCTTTTGCAGCATGAGCTCATCGGGGTCGGGGGCAGGCTCGGCCGGACGAAGCACTTGCTCGATGTTGCGCAGCGAGAACTCGTCTTTGCCGACCACGTCGAACAAGGCATCGGCAGATCGGAAACCCAGTTGCGAAGCCAGGTCATCGAGCTTGATCGCCGTTTTGCCTTCACGCTGCAGCAACTTTTCGACGGCCTCGCGCCCTCGGGCGATGGTGGCTTGCTGCGCCAAGGCGTTGAACCAGGCGCGGACCTTGGCGCGCGAGCGAGGGCTGCGCAGGTAACCCAGTTCGCTGTTGAGCCAGTCCATCGAAGGACCGCCCTCCTTGGCCGACACGATCTCGACGGTCTGGCCGCTTTGCAATGGCGTCTGCAAAGGCACCATGGCGCCATCAACCCGTGCGCCTCGGCAGCGGTGGCCCAGGTTGGTGTGCAGCACGTAAGCCAGGTCAATGGGTGTGGCGCCTGCCGGCAGATCGATGATGTCACCGCCGGGGGTGAAGACGTAAATGCGGTCTTCGAAGAGGCCCTGCCCTGGCGATGCGCTCGGGTGCCCACCTTGCCCCACATGCCCGGACTCGGCGACGTCGCGCTCCCAGGCCAGCAGCTGGCGCAGCACCATCTTGCGCGCCTCGGCAACGCGTGATTCGAAATCGCCTGCGGCCTGCACACCGGCATAGCCCTTGGAGCCCGCCTCTTTGTAGGCCCAGTGCGCGGCCACGCCACTTTCGGCGTGCTCGTGCATGGCCTGGGTTCGGATCTGCACCTCGATCGAGCGGCCCTGCTCGTCGAGCACGATGGTGTGCAGCGACTGGTAGCCGTTGGACTTGGGCCTCGCGATGTAGTCGGAGAACTCGTCTTGCAGCGGCTGCCAGAGTTCGTGCACACAACTGAGCGCTGCGTAGCAGGCATGCACGTCGCCCACGATGACGCGCAGGGCCCGCAGGTCGAAGACGCGGTCGAGTGACAGGGCCTTGCCCTGCATCTTTTTGTAGATGCTGTAGATGTGCTTGGGACGGCCTTGCACCTGGGCATCGATGCCCGAAGCGCTCAATGCCGCTTGCAACTGCTGCATCACCTGTTCGATGTGGCGCTCGCGCTCGAGTCGCTTTTCATGCAGCGCCTTGGCGATGGTGCGGTAGGTGTCGGGCTGCAGGAAGCGGAAGGACAGGTCTTCGAGCTCCCACTTGATCTGCCAGATGCCCAGGCGGTTGGCCAGCGGCGCGAAGATCTGCAGCGACTCGCGCGCCAATGCCTTGGGGCAAGGCAGCTTGCGCTCGGCGTAGTGGCGCAAGGTCTGCAGGCGCGAAGCCAGGCGCAACAGCACCACGCGCAGGTCGCGCGAGAAGGCCAACAGCATCTTGCGGATGCGCTCGACTTGTTCCGCATCCAGCGGCGCATCGGTTTCGTCGCCCATGAGGTCGCGGGCGTTGCGTTGCACCTGCACCAGCTTGACGGTGTGGGCCACCAGGGCGGCCGCGTCCGCACCGAAAGCGCGGCTCAGCACGTCCTGCGGGTTGGCGAGGTAGTCGCTGGCATAGACCAGGTAGGCCGCCGCGCGCAGCGAGGGCGAGGCGCCAATGCCGTGCAGGATGGCGCCCACGCCGTCGGCATGGACGAGCGCGTCTTCACCGGTGTCGAAGGTCTGGCCCGACAGCAAGGGCTCGGCGAAGGCACGCGCTCGGCGCAGCAACTCCAGGCCGCCTTCGTTGACCGAGGCGCCTGCGGCTTGGGCTTCGGGCGTGGAGGTGCCTGCCACCTCGGCAAGGTCGACGATGGGCGCGTGCGGGCTGCCAGCATGGAGCAGCCCGTCATCGCGCGCGATGTCGAGGGATCCGGTCTTCATGCCAGCAGGAACCCCCGGATGGTTTCGACCTGGTCGGGGGCGATCAAGGTGGGCGCATGGCCCACGCCAGCGAACTCGACCAGGCGGGCCTTGGGGCCGCGTTGGGTCATCTCGAGCGCGGTGGCGCGGTCGAGCAGGTCAGAGTCGGCGCCGCGCATCAACAGGGTCTCGCATGGGATGTTGGCCAGTCCGTCGTAGACCTGCCACAGGGCTTTCTCGCCAGCCTCGGTCTGCTCGGCCGTGACGCTGCGAAAGGGCTCTGCGATGGCCGGGTCGTAGTGCAGCACGAAGCCGCCACCTTCGGCCGCACGCAGCAGCGGGCGACTGAGCGCCAGCCACTGCTCGGGCGTGTGCGGGCCAAAACCGGTGGAGATGCGCAAAAGGTAGTCGGCAGCTTCTTGCTCCGAGTTGAAACGCAGCGGCTTGCCCAGGTAGTCGCCAATGCGCACGATGGCGTCGAAGCGCAGGCGCGGGCCGACATCGTTGAGCACGAAGCGGCGCAGGCGCGCACCGCTGGCCTCGGGCGGCAGCGACGAGAAGCCCAGGCCGATCAGCCCGCCCATCGACGTGCCGACCCAATCGAGCTCCAAGGGGGCTTGCGCGCCCGACTCCTGACGGAGTTGTTGCACCAGCGCCACCATGTCGGCGACGTACGAGAACACCTGATAGCCCTTCGGCTCGGCCAGCCAGTCGGAATGACCTCGGCCCACAACGTCGGGACAGATCACCTGGTAGTGCTCGGACAAGGTGCCCGCCAGCACGTCGAAATCACGCCCTTGCCGGCTCAGGCCGTGCACGCAGAACAACACGCGCGGGTTGCGCGGGTTGCCCCAGCGCCAATAGGCCATGCGGTGCGTCTGGCCATCGGTTTTGCTGGCGCCAGGGCACACAACGTGATGCAGCGTCGGCTGCACCAAAGCGGTTTCGACCGAGGGATCAGCGGGGTGTTGCGTTGTCATCTTGTGGCGTCGTCAGATAATGGCCTGATCCACATTGTGTTTCTCTTCGTGCACCGGAGGCCCCTGATGTTGAATGGAAAAACCGCCCTCGTGACCGGATCGACCAGCGGGATCGGTCTGGGCATCGCCGAACGACTGGCCGCCCAAGGCGCCAACGTCATTCTGAACGGATTCGGCGATGTCGATGCGCCCAAGGCCGCCGTGCTGGCGGCCGGGCAACAGCATGGCATCAAGGTGGGCTACCACGGGGCCGACATGAGCAAACCCACCGAAATCGAGGCCTTGTTTCGCTACGGTCAGGCCGAGTTCGGTGGCATCGACATCGTGGTCAACAACGCCGGCATCCAGCACGTGGCCAACGTGGAGGACTTCCCCGTCGAGAAGTGGGACGCGATCCTCGCCATCAACCTCACCTCGGCTTTTCACACCATGCGCCTGGCCATCCCGGGCATGCGCAAGAAGAGCTGGGGCCGTGTCATCAACATCGCCTCGGCGCACGGCCTGGTGGCATCGGCCGGCAAGTCGGCCTACGTGGCGGCCAAGCATGGCCTGGTCGGCCTGACCAAGGCCGCTGCACTGGAAACCGCACAGACGGGCGTGACGGTCAACGCCATCTGCCCGGGCTGGGTGCTCACGCCCCTGGTGCAAAAGCAGATCGACGCCCGCTCTGAGCGCGAAGGCATCTCGGTGGCCGAGGCTCAGAAGGACCTGCTGGGCGAGAAGCAGCCTTCGCTGCAGTTCGTCACGCCCTCGCAGCTGGGTGATCTGGCCGTGTTCATGTGTTCGCCTGGCGCCGACAACGTGCGTGGCGTGGCCTGGAACGTGGACGGCGGTTGGTTGGCTCAGTGAAAATCGGCGCGATGGCTAGCCTGCTGGCGTTCGCAGCAGATCACACCTGCGGCCGCATGGGGTCGCGACGATCATGACGGTGAGCCCGGCGCGCTTGGGCGCGCACCCGTCCGGCGAGGCCGGACAGCCGCCGTATGCCCCCGACTACGGCGACGTCTACCACCCCAGTGCCGGCGCTTGGCAGCAGGCGCGAGGCGTGTTCCTGCGCGGCAATGGGCTGCCTGGACGATGGCAGGGGCGCGAGCGCTTCACCATCCTGGAGACAGGCTTCGGTCTGGGCAACAACTGCCTGGCCACTTGGGCCGCATGGCGGCAGGACCCGCAACGCTGCGACAGGCTGTTTTTCATCTCGATCGAAAAGCACCCACTGCGCGCCGATGACCTCGCCGAGGTGCACGGGCTGCCGACCCCAGGCAGGCCAGCGCCGAACCCCTCTTCTTCGCCCACAACAGACGCCCCGGCTGAACTGAGCGAGGAGCCCCTCCCGAAATCGGCCGACGCCGAATCGGCTGGTGAAGACTCCCTTTGGCGCCGCACCCTCGCTGCCAGGTTGCACGCAGCCTGGCCTGCCCTGACCCCCGGTTGGCACACGATCGACCTCGATCGCCTGGTGCTGGACAACGGCCAAGAGCAATCGGTCACGCTGATGCTGGGGCTGGGTGACGTGGCAGACCTCATGCCCGGACTGCAGGCCTCCGTCGACGCCTTCTACCTCGATGGGTTCACGCCCGCGCGCAACCCGCAGATGTGGCACGCCCCGATGCTGTCGCGCCTCAACAGGTTGGCTGCAGTCGATGCCACAGCCGCCACGTGGTCGTCGGCAAGGGCCGTGCGTGACGCCCTGACCCAGGCCCAGTTCGAGGTCAAAAAGCGCCAAGGCGAAAACGGCAAATGGGCCACCACGGTGGCTCGTCATCAGCCTCGCTTCGCCCCGACGGCGACACCGGGTGGCCTGTGGCCGACGCCGGCTCGCCGCGACGCCATCGTCATTGGCGCGGGCATCGCAGGTTGCAGCGCCGCCGACGCCTTGACCCGTGAAGGCTGGGCCGTGACCCTGCTGGATGCCAACGCCGCAGCGGCACAAGGCGCTTCAGGCAACCCAGGTGGGCTGTTTCACACCATCGTGCACGGCGACGACGGCATCCACGCGCGGGCGCACCGGGCAGCGGCCCTGTCCACTTGGCGCAGGGTGCGTGCCTGGGTGGAAAACGGCGCCCTGCCAGGCCAGGCCGACGGCCTGCTGCGATTGGACCCCAAGCAGGATGCTGACGGCGCCCTGGCACTGCTTGGGCGCCTTCCCTGGCTTGGCGAGCAAGCGACCTGGCTCGACCAGGCGCAAGCCCGTGAGCGCTGTGGCCTGCCGGTGCCCAGCGGCGGCTGGTGGTTCCCGCAGGCCGGCTGGATGTCGCCGGTCGACGCCTGCCGGCTGCTGCTGGACACCGCCACGGCGCGGCGACACACCGATGGATCCCCCTTGTTGCGCGCCCGATGGGCCACGGCTGTGCATGCCCTGGTGCGCACCGATGGGGCTTGGCAGGCCCTCGATGTGCATGGGCAGGTGCTGGCCGAAGCCGGCACGATCGTGCTCGCCAACGCGTGGCAGGCCAATGCCTTGCTGGAGACCTTGCCGCAGGACCAAGCCGTGGCCAGCCCACCCGTCAGCGCAGTGCGCGGCCAGGTCAGCGTGTTGTCCCATGACATGGCGAGCTCGAACAAACCCCGGGTGCCCGTGGCCGGTCAGGGCTATGTGCTCACACTGCGCGACGGCCGCCTGCTGTGCGGCGCGACCACGCAGCACCACGATCCAGAAGGCGGGCAGCGCGTGGCTGATCACGTCCACAACCTGAAACAGGCCTTGCGCCTGGGAGCCTTGCCAGCCGGGACCACCGAGCAACAGATCCTGACCATGGCTGAATCGTTGGCCGGTACTGCGAGTCGGCCTGGTGAGCTCACCGGACGCGTCGGTTGGCGCGCCACCACCCCGGACCGCCTGCCGCTGGTGGGCGCTCTGCCCTGGCACCCCGATCGACTGGCTGCGCAACCGCCCGCCCGCGCCGAGCAGGTTCGCATGCTGCCGCGCGAGCGAAGTGCCCAAGGCGGCCTCTACCTGATCGGCGGGTTGGGCTCTCGCGGCCTGACCTGGTCCACGCTGGCTGGCGAGCTGCTGGCCCATTGGGTGTGTGGAACCCCCTGCCCTGTGGAGGCAGAATTGCGCGATGCGCTCGACCCCGCACGCTTCCTGGCCCGTCAGCATCGCCACGCATGAGCATGTTTGACGCCGACCGTCCCCTGCCCGGATTGACCGAGCGCCTCAGACTAGACAAGTGGCTCTGGGCCGCGCGCTTTTTCAAGACCCGGGGCCTGGCCGCCGACGAAATCGACAAAGGTCGGCTCCAGGTCAATGGCCAGGTCGCCAAGGCCTCACGCGAGTTGCGAGCGGGAGACGTGGTCGGCATCCGCCAGGGGCACGTCGAGCGAACGGTGGTGGTTCTGGCCCTGAGCACGGTGCGGGGGCCGGCGCCGCAAGCCCAGCAACTCTACGAAGAAACCGCCGAGAGCATCGCCGCCCGGCTGGCTGCGGCCGAACAGCGCAAGACGGCGGCAGAGCCCGCCAACGCCATCGAACACGGCCGCCCGACCAAGCGCGACCGCCGGCAGTTGGCCGACTGGCAACGTTGGTCGGCCAGCGCCGACGAGTGAGCTCGGGGCTCTGCCGCGTCCCTCGGGTACATTTCCCGGTTCTTTTTTGAAATCGGGGCCTTGAAACGGGCCAAGGCGGCCTCATTTGCCCGGGTTCCGGGCAGTCAGGCGACGGCAAAGGGGTGATTTGCCCCGTTCCGCCGCTGATCCGTCCCCTGCCCGACGCCCTCATCCAACTTTCGAAGAAACCATGAGCGAGACCACCCCGACGCCCGATCAAGCCAGCCCGGCGACCAGCGACCTGCCCATCGAGCAGCAACTGGCCGAGTTGCAGGCCAAACACGCCGAGGTGTCCGACGCCTACCTGCGCGCCAAGGCCGAAGCCGAGAACATCCGCCGCCGCGCAGAAGACGAGATCTCCAAGGCCCGCAAGTTCGCCGTCGAGTCCTTCGCCGACAGCCTTCTGCCCGTGCGCGACAGCCTCGAGGCCGCCCTGGCCACCCACGCTGCCAAGCCCGACACCCCGGTTGAGACCGTGCTCGAAGGCGTGCAGGCCACCCTGCGCCAGCTGGCCTCGGCCCTGGAACGCAACAAGGTCATCGAGGTCAACCCGGCCGCCGGCACGAAGTTCGACCCGGCTATCCACCAGGCGATCAGCATGGTGCCCGCCGAGCAGGAAGCCAACACCGTCGTGGGTGTGCTGCAAAAGGGCTACACCATCTCCGAGCGCGTGCTGCGTCCGGCCCTGGTGACCGTCGCGGCCCCGAAGTGACACCTGCCGCGCCACGGCTGACCTGCGTCAAAGGACCGTCCGACCTTTTTGACGCCAGGGACTTGAAAAAACGCCAGGCGCTCGCAGATTGAACACCAAGACAGGGTCACAACCCAGCGTTTGACCCACACACCATCTTCAGATCAGAGATTCACAGGAGCACCCAACATGGGCAAGATCATCGGCATCGACCTGGGCACCACCAACTCGTGCGTGGCCATCATGGAAGGCAACGCCACCAAGGTCATCGAAAACAGCGAAGGCGCACGCACGACCCCGTCGATCATCGCCTACCAGGAAGACGGCGAAGTGCTCGTCGGCGCCTCGGCCAAGCGCCAGGCCGTGACCAACCCCAAGAACACCCTGTACGCGGTCAAACGCCTGATCGGTCGCAAGTTCACCGAGAAGGAAGTGCAAAAGGACATCGACCTGATGCCCTTCACCATCGCGGCTGCCGACAACGGCGACGCCTGGGTGGAAGTGCGCGGCAAGAAGTACGCGCCTCCCCAAGTGTCGGCCGAAGTGCTGCGCAAGATGAAGAAAACCGCCGAAGACTACCTGGGTGAAGAAGTCACCGAGGCCGTCATCACGGTGCCCGCCTACTTCAACGATGCCCAGCGTCAGGCCACCAAGGACGCCGGCCGCATCGCAGGTCTGGACGTCAAGCGCATCATCAACGAGCCCACTGCCGCAGCCCTGGCCTTCGGCCTGGACAAGGGTGGCAAGGGCGACCGCAAGATCGCCGTGTACGACCTGGGCGGCGGCACCTTCGACGTCTCCATCATTGAAATCGCCGACGTCGATGGCGAAATGCAGTTCGAAGTGCTGTCGACCAACGGCGACACCTTCCTGGGCGGCGAAGACTTCGACCAGCGCATCATCGACTTCATCATCGCCGAGTTCAAGAAGGAATCCGGCGTTGACCTGACCAAGGACGTGCTGGCCCTGCAGCGCCTGAAGGAAGCCGCTGAAAAGGCCAAGATCGAGCTGTCGAACTCTTCGCAGACCGACGTCAACCTGCCCTACATCACGGCCGACGCCACCGGCCCGAAGCACCTGAACATCAAGCTGACCCGCGCCAAGCTGGAAAGCCTGGTCGAAGACCTGATCGAGCGCACGATCGCTCCGTGCCGCACCGCCATCAAGGACGCCGGCGTGGCCGTGGGTGACATCGACGACGTGATCCTGGTGGGCGGCATGACCCGCATGCCCAAGGTGCAGGACAAGGTCAAGGAGTTCTTCGGCAAGGACCCCCGCAAGGACGTCAACCCCGACGAAGCCGTGGCCGTGGGCGCCGCCATCCAGGGCCAGGTGCTCTCGGGTGACCGCACCGACGTGCTGCTGCTGGACGTGACCCCGCTGTCCCTGGGCATCGAGACCCTGGGCGGTGTCATGACCAAGATGATCAGCAAGAACACCACCATCCCGACCAAGTTCTCGCAGACCTTCTCCACCGCCGACGACAACCAGCCGGCCGTGACCATCAAGGTCTTCCAGGGCGAGCGCGAGATGGCGTCGGGCAACAAGATGCTGGGTGAGTTCAACCTCGAAGGCATCCCGCCCGCACCCCGTGGCGTGCCCCAGATCGAAGTCGGCTTCGACATCGACGCCAACGGCATCCTGCACGTCTCGGCCAAGGACAAGGGCACCGGCAAGGAAAACAAGATCACCATCAAGGCCAACTCGGGTCTGTCGGAAGACGAGATCCAGAAGATGGTCAAGGACGCCGAACTCAACGCCGCCGAAGACAAGAAGAAGCTCGAGCTGGTGCAGGCCAAGAACCAAGGCGACGCCCTGGTTCACAGCGTGCGCAAGTCGCTGACCGAGTACGGCGACAAGCTCGATGCTGGCGAGAAGGACAAGATCGAAGCCGCGATCAAGGACGTCGAAGAAGCCCTCAAGGGTGAATCGAAGGACGACATCGAGGCCAAGACCAACGCCCTGATGACCGCCTCGCAGAAGCTGGGTGAGAAGATGTACGCCGACATGCAGGCCGCTCAAGGCGCCGCTGGTGCCGAAGGCGCTGGTGCTGCCCCGGGCGCTGATGCCAAGCCCGCCGACGACAACGTGGTCGACGCCGAGTTCAAGGAAGTCAAGAAGGACTGATCGGGCTCACCCCCGTCCGCCCAGGGCACAGGCCGTGTGAGCATCGCGCTCACGCCCTGTGCCTTTGTCGGATCTGAACACCACCATCATGGCAAAACGCGATTACTACGAAGTCCTGGGGCTCTCCAAAGGGGCCTCCGAGGACGAGATCAAGAAGGCCTACCGCAAGCTGGCCATGAAGTACCACCCTGACCGCAACCAGGGAGAGAAGGCCAAGGAAGCCGAAGAGCAGTTCAAGGAGGTCAAAGAGGCCTACGAAATGCTTTCGGACGCCAAGAAGCGCGCGGCTTACGACCAGTTCGGCCACGCGGGTGTCGACCCCAACATGGGCGGCGGCCGGGGCGGCCCCGAAGGCTTTGGCGGCTTCGCCGACGCCTTCGGCGACATCTTTGGCGACATCTTCGGCCAAGGCGGTGGTGGCGGTCGTCGCGGCGGTGGCCCGCAGGTTTACCGTGGCAGCGACCTGTCGTACGCCATGGAGATCACGCTGGAAGAAGCCGCCGCCGGCAAGGACACGCAAATCCGCATCCCCGCCTGGGACGAGTGCGGCGTGTGCAGCGGCACCGGCGCCAAGCCTGGCACCAGCGCCAAGACCTGCCCGACCTGCAACGGCTCGGGCACCGTCCACATGCGCCAGGGCTTCTTCAGCGTGCAGCAAAGCTGCCCCCACTGTCACGGCACCGGCAAGGTCATCCCCGAGCCCTGCACCGCCTGCCATGGCCAGGGCAAGGTCAAGAAGACCAAGACGCTGGAAGTCAAAATCCCGGCTGGCATCAACGAAGGCATGCGCATCCGCTCGGCCGGCAACGGCGAGCCAGGCACCAATGGCGGCCCCGCGGGCGACCTCTACATCGAGATCCGGATCAAGCCGCACGACATCTTCGAGCGCGATGGCGACGACCTGCACTGCTCGGTGCCCGTGCCCCTGACGGCCGCGGCCCTGGGCGGCAGCATCGAGGTGCCAACGCTGGGCGGCAAGGCCGAGATCGACATCCCCGAAGGCACGCAGCACGGCAAAACCTTCCGTCTGCGCGGCAAGGGGATCAAGGGCATTCGCTCGAGCTACCCGGGTGACCTGTACTGCCACATCAACGTGGAAACGCCGGTCAAGCTCACCGAGCACCAGCGCAAGCTGCTCAAGGAGCTCGACGAGTCCTTCAAGAAGGGTGGCGAGAAGCATTCGCCCAACTCCAAGAGCTGGACCGACCGCGTCAAGAACATCTTCAAGTGACATTCGTCACACCAGGATGTACACCAAGCGCCCTGCGGGGCGCTTTTTTCATGCCCGCGCCACCGCGACTCAAGAAGCCAGCCCACATGCCGAAAATCCCACAGCGCGTGTTCACACGTCGCGGTCGCCCTGGACCCCGTCCTGGCGACGCACCTCTCGTTTCGATTGCGTCGACCCATGACCTACCTGAGCTCCCTGCCCCAGATTCAGGCACTGATCGTCGAAGACATGGCCGTCCAGCAGACCACGCTGCGCGGCCAGCTTGCGCTGTTGGGCATCACCCGGGTCGACGCCACGGCCAACGCCGACGATGCCTACCGACTGGTCAAGTCCAGGCGCTATGGTTTGATCATCTGCGACTTCAACCTGAACCAGCGCACGGACGGGCAACAGTTCTTCGAGCTCATCCGTGAACAGGGTCTGCTGCCCGCCGACTGCCTGTTTTTCATGGTCACGGCCGAGAGCTCTTACATTTCCGTGGCATCGGCCACCGAGCACCACCCGGACGCCTACCTGCTCAAACCCATCACCGCATCGGACATCGAAGACCGGCTCAAAAGCCTGCTCGAAAAGCGTCACGCCCTGTTGCCGGTGAATTCGCTGTTGGCCAAAGGTGACCTGGCCGGTGCGGTGACCCAATGTGACCAGCTGCTGCAGGTGCGCAACCGCTGGTTCATGCCCGTGCTGCAGATCAAGGGGCAGACCCTGCTCAAGCTCGGTCGCCACGAAGAAGCCAAACAGGTCTACCAACAGGCCCTGGAGGTCAGGCCCGAGCTGATCTGGGCTCGACTGGGCCTGGCGCGCGCGCACAAAGCCGCCGGGCAGTTCGAACAAGCTCGACAGCTGGCGCAGGACATCGTCGACTCCGAAGAAGGCTCGCGCAACGTCGCCGCCTACGACGTGATCGCCGAGTCGATGGAGGCTGCGGGTGACGCCGAGGGCGCCATGTGGGCGCTGCGCGATGCGGCGCTGGTGGTGCCATCGGCCAAACGGCACCGCATCTCTGGCGAATGCGCCTACCGCAATGGCGACCTGGACATGGCCAAGGCCTCGCTGATGAAAGCCACCAAGGCCAGCCGCGGCTCGGTGGTGGACAACCCACAAGACACCCTCTTGCTGGCTCAGACCTTGGTGGACCTGGGCCAACCCGCTGAGGCCATGAACCTCATCCGGGACGGCAACAAGTCCTACCGCACGCACCCCACCTTCAGCCAGGTTTCTTTGGCGATCAAGGCGCAGGCGGAGTTGGCAGCGGGAGAGGCCGACAAGGCTCAAGCGACGCTGGAGCTGGCGCGCGCCGGCCAGAGCAAAGGCAAGGCCGACTTCGCGACCGTGGCGCTGGCCAAGGCAGAGATCGTCTGCGGGCACGAGGAAGCCGGCATGGCTTTGCTCAAAGACGCCATCAGCGCGGACCACGAGAACCTGCGCATCAAGCAGATGATCACGCGCACGCTCAGCGACACCGGTCACGAAGACAAGCTCGACGCCGTCATCGAGTCGGCCACGGCTGGCTTGCAGAGCAAGGTCTCGGACGCCCGCAAGCTGCTGCGCGACAGCCGCATCGACGAAGCAGTCGGCCTGATCGAGGCGGCGGCGCACGAATACCCCGAGAACACCGGTGTGTTGCTGCAGGCTTGCCAGATCAACTGCATGGCACTGCGCTTGAAGAAGGAAGCCAACGCCGAACGGATCGAAAAGATCCAGGGCTATCTGGGAGAGCTCGAACGCCTGATGCCCGGTCAAGACCGGGTGGTGATGATGCGTCGCTACTTCAGGGAAACACTGGGCACGCTGGATGCCCACAGCCTGCAACACTGAGCCATGGACCACAGCGCCGCCCTCGCCCTCATCGCGCACGACTTGAAGAACGCGCTGGGCGACCTCGAGACGGAGTTGTCGCAACTGATCGATGACCCAGCCCCGGTGCTGGCGCAGCGGGCACACCTGCATTGCACCGACCTGCGGCGGCAATTCGTGCAGTTCCTGACGCTCTACAGCGCCGGGCAAGATGGCCTGCGTGTGCTTTGCGAGGACGAGTCCCCCATTGAGCTGCTCGAAGCACTGCTTCGGCAATGGACCTTGAAGCTCAAACTGGACGACCACCCCATCTCCATCCACCTCAGGCAGACATCTTCGCCACCGCCGTTCTGGTATTTCGACCGTCGGCTGGTTCAACTGGCACTCGACTCCGCCATCCACAACGCCACCCGGTTCGCCAACGGACACGTGTGGATCGGGGTGCACGAGCAGGATGGCCAGCTGTGCTGGACCGTCGACGACGACGGTGCTGGCCTGGGCGCCGACGACCCAGGACAAGAAAGTGCCACCGGACTTGGACACGCCCTGGCAGAAGCCGTGGCACAGGCCCACCGCCATGCCAACCGCCGAGGCAGCGTCACGCTCGACACTGGCCCTGCCGGAGGCGTTCGGTTCACCTTGCAGCTGCCCTGATCAACGGGTCAGCCCCCCTCACCCCACAACGAGAAGGCCATGCACGAAGTCCTCAAGGCCCGAGACAAGAACGACGATGCGGAGAACTCGCCGCTGCACGACCTGCGCAACGCACGCGCCCTGGTGATCGACGTCAACCCAACATCGCGCAGCATCCTCAAAGGCATGCTGGTTGACCTGGGCGTGCCCAGCGATCGCGTCAAGCAAGTGGGCCGCTACAACGAGGCCCGCAGCGAGCTGGAAACCACCCAGTACGACGTGGTGCTGTGCGACTACCACTTCAACGACACCCAGCAAACGGGCGCAGACCTCATCGAAGAGCTCAGGCAGGGCAACAACCTGCCTTACGCCACCGTGTTCATCATGGTGACCTCCGAGGCGAGCTACTCACGCGTGGCCGAAGCGGCCGAGTCGGCCCTCGACTGCTACCTGCTCAAGCCCCACACGCACAACGACCTCGCCGCTCGCCTGAGGGTCGCCAGGCATCGAAAGCAGTCTTTGGCGGACATCTTCCAGGCCATGCAGGAAGAGGATTTTCAGCTCGCAGCAGGCCTGTGCCAGGCTCGCTTTGAAGCCAAGGGTGAGTACTGGATCTACGCCGCGCGCATCGGCGGTGAACTGCTGCTTCGACTGAACAGGCATGACGAGGCCAAAGAGCTTTTCGAAGCCATCGACGCCACCAAAGCCATGCCCTGGGCGCGGCTGGGTGTGGCCCGGGCTCAGCTTGACTCCGGTCAGATGGCGCCCGCCAAACGCATCCTAGAAAGCCTCATCGTTGACAACCCGACGTACGCCGATGCCTACGACGTGATGGGGCGCGCCAACTTCCAGAGTGGCGACTTCGATGCGGCTTACGAGACCTATCGCCACGCAGTCTCCTTGACGCCCTCTTCCCTGTCGCGCCTGCAGAAAATGGGCTTGCTGGCCTTTCACCTGGGCAAGACCGATGAGGCCACACAGGTGCTCGAGCGTGCCACAGCCCTGGGCGTGACCTCGCGCATGTTCGACTTCCAGACCCTGGTGATGCTGTCGCTGAGCTACTTCGAGAAGCAGGACGGCAAGTCCCTTCAGAAGTCGCTCAACCAGATCATGCAGGCCCACGAGAAGGCCCCCCGCAGTGCGCGCTTGCGCCGCATGCACGAGATGGTCAACGTCCTGAGCCTGATGCTTCAGCGCCAGGTGGCCGACGTGGTGCGCCGCGTGAAAAACATGACACGGGAGTTCGCCCAGCCCGACTACGACTTCGAGACCGCCGGCAACATGATGAGCCTGTTGCTCAAGCTTCGCGCCAGCGAGCTGGAGCTGCCCGACGCCGAGTTGTGGATCGAAAAGCTGGCGCGACGCTTCTGCATCAACAAGGGCATGACGGACATGCTGGCCATGATGGTGCACGCCCATGAGCCTTATGAAGCACTGGTTCGCGAAAGCTACAAGCGACTGGTGACCCTGGCGGAGACCTCGCTGTCCAAAGCCAAGGCAGGCCAGGCCAATGGCGCCATCGCCGAGCTGGTCAGCCAGGGCACCACCACGGGCAACACCCGCATGATCGAGCTGGCCGACATGCTTCGTCAGCGCTACCAAGAGCAAGGTCTGGATGCCGACGTGCTGCAAAAGCTCGAGGAACTGCAGGCCCGCTACATTCGCAAGCCTGCCCCCATCAAGGCGTCACGCTGACTTGACGCAGTCGACGTAGTAGCGCTTGCCGCCCTTGTTGGGCAGCTCTTCGGCCACCAGGCCGTGCACGTCGGTGGCAAAGCCCGGGAAGGCGTCGTTGAAGTCACGCGTGAACTTCAGGAAGTCGACGATCTTCTTGTTGAAACGCTCACCCGGGATCAGCAGCGGGATGCCGGGCGGGTAAGGCGTCAGCAGCGCGGTGGTGATGCGGCCTTCGAGCTGGTCGATCTCAACGCGCTCGGTCTGGCGGCGGGCGATGTACGCGTAAGCATCCGACGGCTTCATGGCTGGCTCCAGGCCCGACAGGTAGACCTCGGTCGTCAGGCGCGCGATGTCGCCCTTGGCGTAGGCCTCGTGCACCGACTGGCACAAGTCACGCAGGCCCATGCGCTCGTACATCGGGTACTTCTGGCAGAACTCGGGCACCACGCGCCACAGCGGCTGGTTCTTGTCATAGTCGTCCTTGAACTGCTGCAGCGCGGTCAGCATGGTGTTCCAGCGGCCCTTGGTGATGCCGATGGTGAACATGATGAAGAAGCTGTAGAGCCCCGTCTTCTCGACCACCACGCCGTGTTCGGCCAGGTACTTGGTGACGATGCTCGCCGGGATGCCGGTCTTGGCGAACTTGCCCGAGACGTCCATGCCCGGGGTGATGATGGTCGACTTGATGGGGTCGAGCATGTTGAAGCCGTCGGCCAGGTTGCCGAAGCCATGCCACTTCTCGTTGGCCTTGAGCACCCAGTCGGAGGGCTTGCCGATGTCGTCGGCCACGAGCTTTTCAGGGCCCCAGACCTTGAACCACCAGTCCTTGTCGTACTCCTTGGAGACCTTGCGCATGGCGCGGCGGAAGTCCAGCGCCTCCTTGATCGACTCTTCGACCAGGGCGGTGCCCCCCGGCGGCTCCATCATGGCCGCAGCCACGTCGCACGACGCGATGATCGCGTACTGCGGCGAGGTGGACGTGTGCATCAGGTAGGCCTCGTTGAAGAGGTGGCGGTCCAGCGGCACGGTCTGCGAGTCCTGCACCAGCACGTGCGAAGCCTGCGAGATGCCGGCCAGCAGCTTGTGCGTGGACTGCGTGGCGTAAACCACCGCCTTCTTGGGGCGCGCGCGGCCCTTGCCCATGGCGTGGTACATGCCGTAGAACTTGTGGAAGGCGGCATGCGGCAGCCAGGCCTCGTCGAAGTGCAGGTTGTCGATCCAGCCGTCGAGCATGCCCTTGATGGTCTCGGTGTTGTAGAGCACACCGTCGTAGGTGCTCTGCGTGATCGTCAGGATGCGCGGCTTGACCTTCTTGACATCGACGCCCTGCAGCAGCGGGTGCTTGGCGATCTTCTTGCGGATGTTGGCCGGCTCGAACTCGCTTTGCGGGATCGGGCCGATGATGCCGAAGTGGTTGCGCGTGGGCGTCAGGAACACGGGGATGGCCCCGGTCATGATGATGCTGTGCAGGATCGACTTGTGGCAGTTGCGGTCCACCACCACCACGTCACCGGGGGCCACGGTGTGGTGCCACACCATCTTGTTGGAGGTGGACGTGCCGTTGGTGACGAAGAAGCAGTGGTCGGCGTTGAAGATGCGCGCGGCGTTCTTCTCGGACTCGGCCACGGGGCCGGTGTGGTCGAGCAGCTGGCCGAGCTCTTCCACGGCGTTGCACACGTCGGCGCGCAGCATGTTCTCGCCGAAGAACTGGTGGAACATCTGGCCCACCGGGCTTTTCAGGAAGGCCACGCCGCCCGAGTGACCGGGGCAGTGCCAGGAGTACGAGCCGTCCTGGGCGTAGTCCATCAGCGCCTTGAAGAACGGCGGCGCCAGGCCATCAAGGTAGCCCTTGGCTTCGCGGATGATATGGCGCGCCACGAACTCCGGCGTGTCCTCGAACATGTGGATGAAGCCGTGCAGCTCACGCAGGATGTCGTTGGGGATGTGCTCGGAGGTGCGCGTCTCGCCGTACAGGTAGATGGGGATGTCGGCGTTCTTGAAGCGGATCTCTTCGATGAACTTGCGCAGGTTCAGCACGGCCGGGTCGAGCTCGGGGCCGGGCGTGAACTCCTCGTCGTCGATCGACAGGATGAAGGCGCTGGCGCGGCTTTGCTGCTGCGCGAACTGCGCCAGGTCACCGTAACTCGTCACCCCCAGCACCTCGAAGCCCTCCTTCTGGATGGCGTCGGCCAGCGCACGGATGCCCAGGCCCGAGGTGTTCTCGGAGCGGAAGTCTTCGTCGATGATGACGATGGGGAAACGGAAGCGCAGCATGGCCATTCCTGAATCAAAGGTGACGGGTCGGAAAAATGGCGAAGTGTAGGGTCTCAAGCCCCCGATTTGTTTGACGAAGCCCGGTTTTTGCGTTCACTCGCTTCAAATACCGCCGACCGGCAAGCCCGCCCCGGGAAAACGTCTGGCGCCGGCATAAACTGACGCTCACATTCGTGAATCAGATATGGGGAAGTCGGACACATGAGTGACTCGACGCTGTGGTGGATCGTGGCGGGTTTTTTTGTCAGCCTGGAGTTGCTGACGGGCTCGTTTTACCTGTTGATGCTGGCGCTGGGCGCGAGTGCAGCAGCCTTGGCTGCGATGGGGGGAGCGAGCCAGTCCGCCCAGTTGGTCTGTGCGGCCGTGGTGGGCAGCGGGGCCGTTTACCTTTGGCACAGGCGGCTGCTGCAGCGCGGCATGCTGGGCGTTGAGGACTACACGACCACCGGGCTGGGAAGCCTGGACGTCGGTGAACAGGTTTCCGTCTCCCAGTGGGGCCCCGACGGCACCACGCACGTCCACTACCGTGGCAGCGAATGGAAGGCCAGGTACCACGGTGCTCACGTTCCCGCCGCAGGCCTGCACCGCATCCGCGCCATCGAAAGCAACTACCTCGTCCTCGAAAAGGCCTGACCCACCATGGAATTTGCCGTCGTCCTGCTCGTCATCGCCGTCATCTTCATCGCCAAGTCGGTCAAGGTCGTGCCCCAGCAAAGCGCGTGGGTGGTCGAGCGGCTGGGCAAGTTCCACACCACGCTCAAACCGGGTTTGAACGTGCTGATGCCCTTCATCGACAAGGTGGCCTACGAGCACTCGCTCAAAGAGATCCCGCTGGACGTGCCCAGCCAGGTCTGCATCACCAAAGACAACACCCAGCTGCACGTCGACGGCATCCTGTACTTTCAGGTGACCGACCCGATGCGCGCCAGCTACGGCTCGTCCAACTACATCATCGCCATCACGCAGCTGGCGCAAACGACCCTGCGCTCGGTCATCGGCCGCATGGAGCTGGACAAGACCTTCGAAGAGCGCGACGCGATCAATGCCTCGGTGGTCACTTCGCTGGACGAAGCAGCGCTGAACTGGGGCGTGAAGGTTCTGCGATACGAAATCAAGGACCTGACACCGCCCGCAGAGATCCTGCGCTCGATGCAGCAGCAGATCACGGCCGAGCGAGACAAGCGCGCGCGCATCGCCGAATCCGAGGGCCGCAAGCTCGAGCAGATCAACCTGGCCACGGGTGAGCGCGAATCGCACATCGCCAAATCCGAGGGCGAAAAGCAGGCCGAGATCAACCGCGCTGAGGGCGAGGCTGCTGCCATTGCGTCGGTGGCCGATGCCACGGCCGATGCCATCCGCAAGATCGCGGCCGCGATCAACGAGCCAGGCGGGCAACAGGCCGTGCAATTGAAGGTCGCGGAAAAGGCAGTTGAGGCCTATGCGCAGCTGGCCCAGAAGAACAACACCATGATCGTGCCCGGCAACATGAGCGAAGTCTCATCGCTCATCGGCACGGCCATGGCCCTGATCAAGTCCACGCCGACGGGCAAGCCATGAGCGTGCTGCTGACGCCCGGTCGCAACGTGCTGGGTGGGCCGCTGCTTGCCTGCTCGTATGCGCCTGTGACGGGCTATTTTCGCGACGGCTGCTGCCGCACCCGAGCAGACGACAGCGGCAGGCACGTGGTCTGCGCCCGCATGACGGCGGCCTTCCTCAACGACTCGCTCGAACGCGGCAACGACCTCATCACGCCGCGCCCGGAGTGGCGCTTTCCAGGGCTCAAGCCGGGGGACCGCTGGTGCGTGTGCGCCGAGCGCTGGCTGCAAGCAGAGCGCGCTGGCGTGGCACCACCTGTCTCGCTTGAGGCCACGCATGAATCGGCGCTGGAGGTGATCCCGCTGGCGCTGCTGCAGGCGCACGCCATCCAGGCGGGGCGAATCGAAGGCTCAGGCGAGGCCTGAGGAAGGCGGTGCGGCCAGCAGGTCACGAAGCCCCTGCTCGTCCAGGATGGTGATGCCCAGGTCCTGGGCCTTGTCGAGCTTGCTGCCCGCTTCGGCGCCCGCCACCACGTAGTGCGTCTTCTTGGAGACCGAGCCGGCCACCTTGGCGCCGGCGGCCTCGAGCATGGCTTTGGCCTCCTCGCGCCCCAAGGTGGGCAGGGTACCGGTGAGCACCACGGTCTTGCCGAACAGCGGCAATGTGGCGGCATCGGCTTCGGCCGAAGGCTCGTGCTCGGGCCAGTTCACGCCAGCTGCCCGGAGTTGTTCGACCACCTCGCAGTTGTGCGCCTGGTCGAAGAAGGTGCGGATGCTTTGCGCCACGATCGGGCCAACGTCGCGCACGGCCAGCAGCTGCTCGTAGCTGGCGTTCATGATGCCGTCTTTGTTTTCGTCGCCCTTGTGACCCATCTTGCCGAAGTGGCGAGCCAGGTCCTTGGCAGTTGTTTCGCCCACGTGGCGGATGCCCAGGCCGAACAGGAAGCGCGGCAGCGTGGCCTTTTGCTTGCTCTGCTCCAGCGCGTCGATCAGGTTCTGCGCGCTTTTCTCGGCCATGCGGTCGAGCCCGGCCAACTTGGCCAGACCCAGTTTGTACAACTCAGGCAGCGTGCGAACGATGCCGCCTTCCACCAACTGGTCGACCAACTTTTCACCCAGGCCTTCGATGTCCATGGCCCGGCGCTGGGCGAAGTGCAGCAGCGCCTGCTTGCGCTGCGCGGCGCAGAACAGGCCGCCGGAGCAACGGTGGTTGACCTCGCCCGGCTCGCGCACCACGGTGCTGCCGCAGACGGGGCATTGCGGGGGCATGCGGAAGTTGGGCACGTAGGCAGGCCGCTCACCCGGCACCACGCCAACGACTTCGGGGATCACATCGCCGGCACGGCGCACGATCACGGTGTCGCCGACGCGCACGCGCTTGCGGCGCAACTCGAACAGGTTGTGCAGCGTGGCGTTGGTGACGGTCACACCGCCCACGAACACCGGCCTGAGGCGCGCCACAGGCGTGAGCTTGCCGGTGCGGCCCACCTGGATGTCGATGCCTTCGACCTGCGTGAGCTGCTCTTGCGCGGGGTACTTGTGTGCCACGGCCCAACGGGGCTCGCGTGTGACGAAGCCCAGTCGCTCTTGCAGGTCACGGCGGTTGACCTTGTAGACGATGCCATCGATGTCGAATGGCAGCTGGTCGCGGCGCGCGCCCATCTCACGGTGAAACGCAACCAAACCGGCGGCACCCTCGGTGACACAGCGCTCTGCGCACACAGGCAAGCCGAAAGCAGCCAGCGCGTCGAGCACACCGCTGTGCGTCTCTGGCGTGTCCCAGCCTTGCACCTCACCCAGGCCATAAGCAAAGAAGCTCAAGGGCCGTTGGGCGGCGATGGTTGGGTCGAGCTGGCGCACGGCACCTGCGGCGGCGTTGCGCGGATTGACAAAGGTCTTGGCGCCCTGCTCGCGCTGGCGTTCGTTGAGGGCCTCGAACGAATCGCGGCGCATGAACACCTCACCGCGCACCTCGATCACTGGCGCTTGCACGCCTTGCAGCCGCAGCGGGATCTGACCGATGGTGCGGATGTTCTGGGTCACGTTCTCGCCGGTTTCACCGTCGCCGCGTGTGGCGGCCTGAACCAGCACGCCATGCTCGTATCGCAGGTTGATGGCGAGCCCGTCGAACTTCAGCTCGGCGGCGTATTCCACCAAAGGGGCCTCGTCACCCAGTGCAAGCTCGCGTCGAACACGGGCATCAAAGGCCTCAGCACCACTCGCTTCGGTGTCGGTCTCGGTGCGGATCGAGAGCATGGGCACGGCATGGCGAACGGGCTCGAAGCCATCCAGCACCTGGCCAATGACCCGCTGCGTGGGCGAATCGGGCGTGCGCAGCTCGGGGTGTTCAGCCTCGATGGCCTGCAGGGCCTGGAACAGGCGGTCGTACTCGGCGTCGGGGATGGTGGGCTCGTCGAGCACGTAGTAGCGGTGGGCGTGCTCATTGAGCAAGGCCCGCAGGCGCGCTGCTTCAGTGGCCGCCGGAAGTGGCCCTGACGATTCAAGCCCCTGAGGATCGGTGTGGGGAAACAGGTCGTTCTGAGACATCAGCTGAACAGGCGGCGGGTGGAGGGAGCCCCGGCGGCCAGGTCTCGCGCGGCCAAGGCCACGTACAGCTTGTCCAGCTCGCCCTCGATCATCGCGAAGGCTGCCGGCGAGAAAGGCTGTCCCTGGTCATCGAGCATGACCGCGTCCATGGTCAGGCAAAGGGCCTCACCAGCGGCGCACCAGGCTTTGAACGGCGCAAGCTCAGAGGCCGTTTGAGGCACGTCGAAGCACAGCAGCAACTCGCGCAGCGTGGCCTGGTCGGCGTCTTCCGCGAAAGCGGCTTGGGCGTCGAACTGCAGGGTCAGCACGGGCGGAGCTCCGTCTTCCGCGCCGGGCAAAACGAACCGGCCAGGCAGCACGCCGGGAACGAACCCGTGCCGCGCTGCCTGCTGCTGCACATAACCCAGCGACCAGGCACTGCCCTTGGCCGCCAGGCGCATCGCCAACTGCGCGTCGTGGGCGCTGGCGAAGGCGTCGAGCTCGCGGGCGCGTGCGACGACGTCCAGCATGTCAGGGAACTCCACGGCTGCGCCCAGCGCATCGGCCATGGCCTGCAGCTTCTGCACGAACTCGGAGTACTCGATTTCGTTGAGGCTGCCCGTGCGGTTGGCCAGCAGCACGCCGCCTTGCAGCTCGGTATAGAGCACGCCTGCCTGGGGCAACTCCCACTCGCCGCAATCGGCGCGCAGGGCCTCGACCAACACGGGCTTGCTGCCCGCGCGCCTGGTGGGCGGCAGGTGCAGCAGGATGTGGTCACCGCTGAGCGGCGACTCGATCGTCAAGGTGGCGATGGCATCGACCAGGGCATCGAGGCGAGGCCCACCTCGGCGAACTGGCGGCAGGCTTGTGGCGACGGCGTTGGGGGCAAACTCCAGCGAAACAGGACCGCCTGCATCCACCATCGGCTCGGTGGGCACGCTGTCGAGCGACAAGCCCGACTGGACGCTGCTGTCAACAGGCTCGAGTGTGGCCCGCCGAGGTTGGTTGGCTGCAGCACGGCGCGCCGTCCAGGCACCGTGGGCCACGACGGCCGCCAGAACGATGCCGCCAAGGATGGCGAGGTAAAGGGTCAGGGAGTGGTTCATGGGGAATCTGTGGGGCGAGACGGCGGGCCTCAGGCTGCATGGGCCATGCCGAGCGCGGCTTCCATGTCGACCGCAACGATGCGAGAGACGCCTTGCTCCTGCATGGTCACGCCGACAAGCTGTTCGGCCATCTCCATCGCGATCTTGTTGTGCGAGATGAAGAGGAACTGGGTGCCGCTGGACATGTTCTTGACCAGGCGGGCGTAGCGTTCGGTGTTGGCGTCGTCCAGCGGCGCGTCGACCTCGTCGAGCAGGCAGAACGGCGCCGGGTTGAGCTGGAAGATGGCGAACACCAAGGCGATGGCGGTGAGCGCCTTCTCGCCGCCCGAGAGCAGGTGGATGGTGCTGTTCTTCTTGCCGGGCGGGTGGGCCATGACCTGCACGCCCGCGTCGAGGATCTCGTCGCCGGTCATGACCAGCTTGGCGCTGCCGCCACCAAAGAGGCTGGGGAACATGCGCCCGAAGTGCTCGTTGACGGTGTTGAAGGTGGCGCCCAGCAGGTCTCGGGTTTCGAGGTCGATCTTGTGGATGGCGTCCTCCAGGGTGCCGATGGCGTCGAGCAGGTCTGCCATCTGCGAATCGAGGAAGCCTTTGCGTTCGCGCGCGGCGGTGAGCTCGTCGAGTGCGGCCAGGTTGACGGCGCCCAGGGCGTTGATCTCGCGCTGGATGCGGTCGATCTCGGCCTGCAGGCCGAAGAGCTTGACGCCGTCGCGCTCGATGACCTCGGCCAGGGCCACCAGGTCAACGCCCGCGGCGGTGAGCTGCTCCATGAACTGCGCACCGCCCAAGGAGGCAGCCTGCAGTTCCAGTTGCAGCTTGGTGATCTGGTCACGCAGGGGCTGCAGGCTGTGCTCGAACTGCATGCGCTGCTCGTCGAAGCGGCGCAGTTGGGCTGACAGGTCGTCGTAGCGCTGGCGGGCCTGGCTGAGCGCGCCTTCGCGCTGCAGGCGCACGGCCAGCGCTTCGTCAAGGCCCGTCTGCGCCGAGGCGTCGTTCAGGCGGGCCTGCTCTTCCAGCAACTGCGCCACCGACGATTCATTGGCCTGGATCTGCTGCGAGGCGGTCTCGATGCTGCGTTGCAGCTCACCGCGCCGCGCGCCCATGCTGCGCACACTGAAGGTGGCCTCCTGGGCTTGGCGCTCCAGCGCACGAGATTGTTCGCGGGCTTGGTTGAGTTTGCGTTCGGCCTCGATGACATGCTCTTCGAGTTCGGCGTGCTTCTCTTGTGTTTCACCCAGGTGGATGTCGAGCTCTTCGAATCGGGCCTCGCCTTCTGCGCGGCGCTCCTGCAGGCCCTCGAGCTGCGCGTCGAGTTCGGCCAGCTCCTCGTCGATCTGGCCGCGGCGGCTGTTGGCCTGCTCGGCCTGCTGGCTCAGGCGCAACAGCTCCACCTGCCACTGGTGCACACGCTGCTGCACCTCGCTGGCTTCGCGCCGAACGGCGCCCAGGCGCTGGGAGGCGTCGGTGTAGGCAGCTTCTGCGCGGATCAAGGCTGCACGGGCGTCGTCCGCGATCAGGCTCTGCGCCCTCACCTGCTTTTCCAGGTTCTCGATTTCCTGGGCGCGGGCCAGCATGCCAGCCTGCTCGGAATCGGGTGCATAAAAGGTGACGGCGAACTGGCTGACCGCGTGCCCGGCAGGGGTCATGATGACCTCACCTTGCGTGAGCTTGCCTCGGTTTGCCAGAGCCTCTTCCAGGTGGGCGGCGGTGTAGACGCCTTCCAGCCAGTCGTTCATCAGGGCCTTGAGCCCACCATCGCTCAGGCGCAGCAGGTCGCTCAGGCGCGGCAGGGTCTGGTGCGTGTTCTGGATGCCGGGCTGCGGCAAGCTGTAGAAGGCCAGCTTGGCGGGCGGGGCGTCGAGTTCAAAGGCGCGCACGGTTTCGACGCGCCCCACCTCGAGCGCTGCCAGACGTTCGCGCAGGGCCGATTCGAGCGCGTTCTCCCAACCCGATTCGATGTGAACGCGGGTCCACAGGCCTTGCAGGCTGTCCAGACCGTGCTTGGCCAGCCAGGGCTTGAGCTTGCCTTCGGTCTGCACCTTGTCTTGGAGCGCGCGAAGGGCTTCGAGGCGGGCGCTGAGTTCGGCCAGCTTGGCCGACTGGAACTGGCTGTCTGACTGCACGGCTTTGCGGCCTTCATCGAGCGCGGGCACCGACTCGGACAGCTCCTCCAGCCGGGCCTCGATGACGCCCTGCTCTTCCTGACCCGCCTCGTGCTGGCGACGCAGGTCGCTCAGGCGCAGCTCGTCGGGCGCGGCCAGGCCCTGCACTTCCACACGCAGGCGTTCGCGGCGTTGCTGAATCTGGCGCGATTGTTCGTCCAAGTTGCGCGATTCGGCAGCCAGCAGCTGGATCTGCTGCTGCACCTGGCCAGCCACCTGGCGCTGGTCGTTGGCGCGCTGCGTGGCGGCACGCACGGCGTCCTCCAGAGACGGCACGTTGCCCGCCAGCTCCTCGGCCTGAGCAGCCAGAATCTCGGCCTGCTCTTCGCAGGCGGCCATCTTCTCGGCCAGCTCTTCGAGCTCGACCTGCGCCGACTCGGCGCGCATGCCCCATTGCTCGTTCTGGGCCTTGATTTCAGCCAGGCGCTGCTCGACCTTCTGGCGGCCTTCGACCACGTAGCGGATGCGCTCTTCCAGGCGGCTGACCTCTAGGCTGGCCTCGGCCAGGGCGCCCTGGGCCTCGTGCAGTGAATCGCTGGCGGCGTAGTGGTCTTGCCGCACGTGTTCCAGCTCGGCCTCGACCGATCGCAGCTCGGCCATGCGGGCTTCCAGCGCATTGGTCGCTTCACTGACCGCAGCGTGGATGCGCGTCTCTTCAGACGAGGCATCGCGGTGCTTGAGGAACCACAGCTGGTGCAGTTTGGTGGCGCCCTGTTCCTGCAGCGTGTGATACCGAGAAGCCACCTCGGCCTGCTTTTCCAGCTTGTCGAGGTTGCTGTTGAGCTCGCGCAGGATGTCCTCCACCCGCGTGAGGTTTTCACGCGTGTCCTTCAGGCGACTCTCGGTCTCGCGGCGGCGCTCCTTGTACTTGGAGACACCTGCGGCCTCTTCCAGGAACAAGCGCAGCTCTTCAGGCTTGGACTCGATGATCCGACTGATGGTGCCCTGGCCGATGATGGCGTAAGCGCGCGGCCCCAGGCCCGTGCCCAGGAAGACGTCCTGCACGTCGCGGCGGCGCACCGGCTGGTTGTTGATGAAGTAGCTGGAGGTGCCGTCACGCGTGAGCACGCGCTTGACCGCGATCTCGGAGAACTGGTTCCACTGCCCGCCGGCCCGTCCCGACTCGTTGCTGAAAACGAGTTCGACGCTGGCTCGGCTGGCCGGCTTGCGGTTGCCCGAACCATTGAAGATGACGTCCTGCATGGACTCGCCACGCAACTCGGACGCCTTGGACTCGCCCAGCACCCAGCGCACGGCGTCCATGATGTTGGACTTGCCGCAGCCATTGGGCCCCACCACGCCGACCAGCTGGCCAGGCAGCTGGAAATGGGTCGGCTCGGCAAAGGACTTGAACCCTGAGAGCTTGATTGAGTTAAGACGCATCTAAGTCGTTGATTTTCCTGATGAATTTCAGGAAATCCCTGGCCTTTTCAAGCTCAGGATGATACCATCCGGGATTCGACGAATTCCTGCTCATCCCACGTTGTGAAGACCATGGCCAAGAACACCAAGACCCCCGCCGCCAAGCCGGCAAGCCAACCCCGTGCAGCCAGGAAGTCGGCCGCGGCCAAGCTGGAGGTCGGCACGCGCGCCAAACCCGCCGTCGCGCCCTCGACGCCTTCGCGTCACCTGGACGTCTTCCCCAACCCCGCCCCCGAGCGCGACTACGTCATCCAGTTCCAGGTGCCCGAGTTCACCTGCTTTTGCCCGCTGACCAAGCAGCCGGACTTCGCGCACTTCACCATCGACTGCATCGCCGACAAGCTGTGCATCGAGCTCAAGAGCCTGAAGATGTACATGTGGAGCTACCGCGACCAGGGCGCCTTCCACGAGAAGGTCACCAACGACATCCTGTCGGACATGGTCAAGGCCATCAACCCGCGTTTCCTGCGCATCACGGCCAAGTGGTATGTGCGCGGCGGCATCTACACCAACGTCGTCGTCGAGCACCGCAAGAAGGGCTGGAAGCCCGCCCCCAAGGTCGAGCTGCCCCAGCACAACGCAGAAACCGGCCTGCTGGGCTGACGCTCCCATGCTGGACTGGGCTTTGTGTGCAGTCATCCTGGCTGCAGCATTGCCTTTTCGTCCGTGGCTGCCACTGCGCCACGGACCCCTCGTGCACCCCTGGCTGGGCGCCATGGTCTTGCTGCCCCTGCTCTGGTGCACCGATCGCCTGCTGCCGTCCGGCATGACCATGCACGTCTCGTCGGCCTGCCTGATGACGCTGATGTTTGGCTGGCCACTGGCCATGTGGAGCCTGGTGCCTGTCGCTTTTTTGGCAGGCTGGTTCGGGCACGGCCAGCTGCCGCCCCTCGGCGAGGTGGCGTCTCACCTGGCGTGGCTGGGTCTGGTGCCCGGCACACTCGGCCTGCTGATCGGGCTGGCCGTGCGGCGCTTGCTGCCGCACCACATCTTCGTTTTCATCCTGGGGCGCGCCTTCATGACCAGCATCGCCGCCGTGGTGCTGACCGGCGCGCTCGCCTGGCTGGCCGGTCGCAAGCCGGAGGTGTTCAGCACGCTGGAATGGATGCTCGGCTACACCCTGGTGGCCTGGGGCGAAGGCTTCAGCACCGGCATGCTGATTGCCATCTTCGTGGCATTCAAACCCGAATGGGTCCTGACCTACTCGGACGAGCGTTACCTGCCCAGGCGCCCCAACCGGCAAGACGCCTGACGCGAAAGCCTGGTTCGTCAGCAGATCGCCCCTGCGCCGCTCAAGCGCAAGGGCCTGACTGCTCCGGTGGTTAAAGGTGCCCCCCCACGGCGCCGATAACCGTTGCAACACTTCGCCCGAGCCGATGAACCTGCCACCTTGGTTGAACGCCGTCGCCCGCCCTCTGGGGGGATCCGATCCCCAGCGGGCCAGGCACGTGCTTTTTGTCCTTGCGTCCACGCAGCTGTACATCGTGAACCTGGGCATCATCTGGCACTCGGTCCACCTGGGCCTGCTGCAGCCGCAGATCGCCCGCGACCTGACCTGGGGCAGCATCCTGACCCTGTCGATCGTGTTCCTTCTCGTGCGCAGCGGGTGGAGTCAGCGCCTGAGCGACCCCGTGGTCACCCTGCCGCATGCCTTGATCAGCATCGCACTGTGCTTCATGGCTTACCTGCGGGTGGGCGAGCACCGTGCCAGCGTCCTCATCCTGGTGGCCGAAGCCATCGTGATGTGCATGTTCCGGCTTCGCCCCACGCAGATGGTGGTGCTGGGCATGAGCTCGGTGGGCATGTTGCTGATGTGCGTGATCGCCCTGACCTGGGCAGACCCCGTTCGCTACCCGGCCTCCACCGGACTGATGCACTTCGTCATCGGGGGCTCGACGCTGCTGATCCTGTCGCTGGTGGCCAAGTGGGTCACCGACATCCGGGTTCGCATCGGCCTGCAGTCCAAGGAGCTCTCGCAAGCGCTCAACACCTTGCAGCACATGGCCACCCAGGACAGCCTGACAGGGCTGCTCAATCGCCGCATCATGGTCGACCTGGTCGAGACCGAGCTCAAGCTGGTCGAGCGCCACGGGCACCCCATGACCGTGGCCCTGGTCGACCTGGACCACTTCAAATCGATCAACGACCGATTCGGCCACCAGGCGGGTGACGCGGTGTTGATCGGCTTCGCCAACCTGGCCCAGACCCAGCTCAGGCAGGTCGACAAGGTGGCCCGCTGGGGCGGCGAGGAGTTCCTCATCATGCTGCCTCAAGTCAAGGCCAGCGAAGCCTTCACCGCACTGGAGCGGCTGCGCCTGTCGATGGGCAGCCTGACGTTCCCAGGGCACCCAAGCGTGAACGCCACCTTCTCCGTGGGCCTGGCGCAGGCCCGCCAGGGCGAAAGCCTCGAACACCTGATCGAGCGGGCAGACCAGGCGCTCTACCTGGCCAAACGCCAAGGTCGCAACCGAAGCCACGTGGCCGATGAAGAGGCCGAAGCCGACGTGGCGGTGGGCCTTGCACCGCTGACGGGGGGCCACGCATGAGCGAGACCCTGAGCAACATGCCGCAGCACGACCCCATCATCGATTCGATGGGGCGGCTGGTCAAACTCATCTTTGGGCCGGACCGGGCCACGCGAGCACGCACTGGCGTCATCTTGTTGTGCGCGCTGATGTACGCCATCTGCTGCAGCGCGGCCTTCTACGCCGCCGAGGTCGGCATGATGCGCGACTTCGCGCCCAAGCTGCTGCTGCTCACCACCATCCCCTGCTACACGGCCTTCTACGTGCTGGTGCGCACCGGTCGCACGCGCACCTTGCGCGACCCGAACCTGATGATCCCGCAGCAGAGTTTCTCGCTGCTGGCCATCGCCTTCGCCTACACCGCCATCGGCCCCCACGACCGGGGACTGGTGCTGGTGCTGATCGCCCTGGTGATGGTGTTCGGCATGTACACGCACCAGCCACGACAGGCCGCCTTTGCCGGCGTGCTGGCGATGGTGCTGCTGGCCATGTGCATGGGCGTGCTGTCGCACATCGACCCCGTGTATTACCCGCCCACGCTGGAGCTGCTGCGCTTCGAATTGATGATCGGCACGCTGCCGCCGCTGATCCTGGCGGCCTACCAGATCTCGGCCTGGCGCAACCGCCTGGCTCAGCAACGCCGCGAGCTTCGCGACACGTTGGAGAAGGTGCAAACGCTGGCCAGCCGCGACGCGCTGACGGGCCTGTACAACCGCCGTCACATGCAGGATCGCCTGGTCGACAGCGCCAAACGCCACGAACGCTACGGCGAGCGCTTCACCGTCGTGCTGGTGGACCTGGATCACTTCAAACGCATCAACGACGTGCACGGCCACCGCGTGGGCGACGAAGCGCTGATGGCCTTTGCATCGGCGGCCACCCTGGCCCTGCGAGAGTCGGACACCGTGGGCCGATGGGGCGGCGAAGAGTTCCTTTTCATCTTGCCCAACACCAGCCCGACCAAGGCCCTCGTGGCCCTGGATCGCTTGCGTGCCGCACTGCAGCACTGCAGCATCTCGTCTCGCGTGCCTGGCCTGAGGGTCGCCTTCTCGGCGGGGATCGCCCAGCACGACGTGGCCGCACCGGTCCACCGCACCCTGGAGCGAGCCGACCACGCGCTCTACCAGGCCAAGACGGCCGGGCGCAACCGCAGCCTGGTGTCGCCCAGCGACCCCCGCTGAAGCCGGGCAGCACTGCACGGATCTGCTCGCCCGCGCACAGACCCCGCGGCCATGTCGCGTCAGGGCCATGCCAGCCCTGGGATAATGCCGCGCATGAACCCCCTGCTGCAGCGTCTTCAGCCCTACCCCTTCGAGCGCCTGCGCGGCCTGACCGCCGGCGTGACCCCGAACCCTGCCCTGCGCGCCATCAGCCTGGGCATCGGCGAGCCCAAGCACCCCACGCCCGCCTTCATCAAGCAGGCCTTGACCGACGCGCTGGACGGCCTGGCCGCCTACCCCGCCACCGCCGGTGAGCCCGCCCTGCGCGAAGCCTGCGCCGCCTGGGTGCAACGCCGTTACGGCCTCAAGCTCAATGCTGCCACGCAGATCCTGCCCGTCAACGGCTCGCGCGAAGCGCTGTTTGCCCTGGCCCAAGCCGTCATCGACCCGACGCAGCACCGCGATGTCGGTGGCCCGGCCGTGGTCTGCCCCAACCCTTTCTACCAAATCTACGAAGGCGCGGCCCTGCTGGCGGGGGCTCGCGTGGTCTTTGCCAACTCCGACCCGGCGCGCAACTTCGCCGCCGACTGGGGCAGCATCCCCGAATCGACCTGGGCCACCACGCAGTTGCTCTACGTTTGCTCCCCTGGCAACCCGACAGGTGCGGTCATGCCGCTCGACGAATGGCGCAAGCTCTTCGAGCTGAGCGACCGCTTCGGCTTTGTCATCGCCTCGGACGAGTGCTACTCGGAAATCTACTTCCGCGAAGGCGAAGGCGCCGCCCCTCTGGGTGGGCTTGAGGCCGCCGCTCAACTGGGCCGTGTCGATTTCAAGAACCTGATCGCGCTGACCAGCTTGTCCAAGCGCTCCAACGTGCCCGGCCTGCGCTCTGGATTTGTCATGGGTGACGCCACCCTGATGAAGGCCTTCCTGCTCTACCGCACCTACCACGGCAGCGCCATGAGCCCCTCCGTGCAGAAGGCCAGCATCGCCGCCTGGAACGACGAGGGCCACGTGGTCGAAAATCGCGCCCTCTACCGCCAGAAGTTCGAGCGCGTCACGCCCCTGCTGGCCGAGGTCATGCACGTGGCCTTGCCCGACGCCGGCTTCTACCTCTGGGCCGAGGTGCCCGCCCACGTCTGTGGCGGCAGCGACGAGGTTTTCACGCGCGAGCTGCTGGCTCAATACAATGTGGCGGTGCTGCCCGGCAGCTACCTCGCCCGCGAAGCCCATGGGATCAACCCCGGTCGCGGTCGGGTGCGCATGGCGCTGGTGGCCGGCGTCGACGAATGTGTGGAAGCCGCCGAGCGCATCCGCGCCTTCATCCGCTCATTCCCGCGTTGATCGCAAGCGGGCACACAAACCCCTCATCTCCCTCGAGCAGCCCCCAGCCGCTCGCGGACACCCCCTCCGATACGCTCTCCGATAGAAAGCCAAAACATGAGCCAAGCCCTGCAAAACACCATCGACCAGGCCTGGGAAAACCGCGCCGAGCTGTCCGCTGCCAGCGCCCCCGCCGAAGTTCGTGACGCAGTCAACCACATCATCGACGCCCTGGACACCGGCAAGCTGCGCGTGGCCGAGAAAATCAACGGCGCCTGGGAAACCCACCAGTGGGTCAAGAAGGCCGTGCTGCTGAGCTTCCGCCTCAACGACAACGTGCCCATGGGCGACGGCGCCCTGCAGTTCTACGACAAGGTGCCCACCAAGTACGCCGGCATGTCGGCCGAGCAACTCAAGGCCACCGGCGTGCGCGTGGTGCCGCCGGCCGTGGCCCGTCGCGGCTCCTTCCAGGCCAAGAACGTGATCCTGATGCCGTCCTACGTGAACATCGGCGCCTACGTCGACGAAGGCACCATGGTCGACACCTGGGCCACCGTCGGCTCTTGCGCCCAGATCGGCAAGAACGTCCACCTGTCGGGTGGTGTCGGCATCGGTGGCGTGCTGGAGCCCCTGCAAGCCAACCCCACCATCATCGAAGACAACTGCTTCATCGGCGCGCGCTCCGAAGTGGTCGAAGGCGTGATCGTGGAAGAGAACTCGGTGATCTCGATGGGCGTGTACATCGGCCAGTCGACCAAGATCTACGACCGCGCCACGGGCGAAGTCAGCTACGGCCGCATCCCCGCTGGCTCGGTGGTGGTCTCGGGCAACCTGCCTTCGGCCGACGGCAAGTACTCGCTGTACTGCGCGGTCATCGTCAAGCGCGTGGACGCCCAGACGCGCTCGAAGACCAGCATCAACGACCTGCTGCGCGGCGCCTGATGCGCTGGACCCGGGCCTGCAGCATGCAGGCCCTTCTTGTCTGAACCCTTGCAAAAACAGCTGAGGAGAGATCGATGAGTGGAGGCAACCTCGAACGCGTGCTGCGTCTGATGGCCGAGAAGAAGGCGTCGGACGTCTTCCTGTCGGCCAAGACGCCGATCCTCATCAAGATCAACGGTCAGATCATGCAGCTGACCGACCAGGTCCTCACGCCCTCTCAGCCTCGGCAACTGCTGGCTGAGATGATCTCTCCCACACAGATGGAAGAGCTCGACGAGACCGGCGAGCTCAACATGGGCATCACCATCCCTGGTGTGGCCATCTTCCGCTTGAGCGCGTTCAAGCAGCGCGGCTCGGTGGCTGCGGTGTTCCGCTACATCCCCTCCGACATCCCGGCGCTGGACACGCTCAACGTGCCGCCCGTGCTCAGCGAACTGGTGCTGCAAAAGCGCGGTCTGATCATCCTGGCCGGGGCCACCGGCACTGGCAAAAGCACCACGCTGGCCTCGATGCTGGAGCATCGCAACCAGCGCATGACTGGCCACATCCTCACCATCGAAGACCCGCTCGAGTTCCTGTTTTCAAACAAGAAGTCCATCGTCAACCAGCGCGAGGTCGGCCGCGACACGCAATCGCTGCAAGTCGGCTTGAAGAACGCCTTGCGCCAGGCCCCTGACTGCATCCTGATCGGCGAAATCCGCGACCGGGAGACCATGACGGCCGCCATCTCGTACGCGCTGTCGGGCCACCTGGTGCTGTCGACCCTGCACGCCAACAACAGCTACCACGCGCTCGGCCGGATCCTGTCCTTCTACACGCCGGAAGCCCGGCCAGCCTTGCTCTCCGACCTGGCTTCGGGCCTCAAAGCCATCATCTCTCAGCGCTTGCTCAAAGCCGAAGCCGGCCCCAGCGCCGGCGGCCGGGTGCCAGCGGTCGAGGTCCTGCTCAACACCACGCTGGTCTCCGAGATGATCGACCGAGGCGACTTCAATGGCGTCAAGGAAGCGATGGAGAAGTCGATGGCAGAAGGCTCGCAGACTTACGAGCAAGACATCGCCCGACTGATCAACGAAGGCATCGTCAGCCGCGACGAAGGCCTGATCAACTCCGACTCGCCGACCAACCTGATGTGGCGCCTGCAAAACAGCACGGCCACCCAGTCCAAGCTGATCGCCAAGCCGGCCGAAGAAGAACACGGCCCCTCGTTCACCGAAATCACCCTGGACGTGCACGCCGAAGACCCCGCCTCCAACTTCGGCGGCATCCGACACTGAGACGCCCAAGGCGCCGACACCAAGCATCATGACCGACACCCTGCGCCTGACCGAGGCGCTGATCGCCCGCCCTTCCGTCACCCCCGAAGACCTCGACTGCCAGCAACTGATGGTCGAGCGCCTGAGGCCCCTGGGTTTCGAGTGCCACACCCTGGTCTTCGGCCCGCCCAACGCGCCGGTGACCAACCTGTGGGCGATCAAACGCGGCCGCGATGCCTCCGCACCGGTGTTGGCTTTTGCCGGCCACACCGACGTCGTGCCCACCGGCCCGCTCGATCAATGGTCCTCGCCACCCTTCGTGCCCACGCATCGCGATGGCCTGCTCTTCGGCCGTGGCGCCGCCGACATGAAGACCTCGCTGGCCGCCATGGTCGTGGCCACCGAGGCCTTTGTGGCCCGCCACCCTGATCACGCCGGCAGCGTCGCCTTCCTCATCACCAGTGACGAAGAAGGCCCGTCTGTGGACGGCACGGTCAAGGTCTGCGAATGGCTGCAGCAACAAGGCCAGCGCCTGGACGCCTGCATCGTCGGCGAGCCCACCTCGGTCAAGCAGGTGGGCGACATGATCAAGAATGGCCGCCGCGGCTCGCTCTCGGGCAAGCTGCGCGTCAAGGGCGTGCAGGGCCACATCGCCTACCCGCACCTGGCCAAAAACCCGATCCACCAGCTCGCCCCCGCCCTGGCCGAGCTGGTCACCATCGCCTGGGACCAGGGCAACGACCACTTCCCGCCCACAACCTGGCAGTGCTCCAACGTCCATGCAGGCACGGGCGCCAACAACGTCATCCCCGGCGAGGTGGTCGTTGATTTCAACTTCCGCTTCTCGACCGAGTCCACGCCCGAATCGCTGCAGCAGCGCCTTGAAGACGTGCTGCGCCAGCATGGCCTGGACTTCCACATCGACTGGACGCTGGGCGGACGCCCCTTCCTGACCCGCAAAGGACCACTCGTTGACGCCATTTCGGCCGCCATCAAGCAGGTCACAGGCGTCACCACCGAGCTGTCCACCACCGGCGGCACTTCCGACGGTCGTTTCATCGCTCAGATCTGCCCGCAAGTCGTCGAGTTCGGGCCTGTCAACGCCAGCATCCACAAAATCGACGAACACGTGCGCGTCGCCGACATCGAGCCTTTGAAGGACATCTACCTCGGCACCCTGGAAAGGCTGCTGGCGTGACCCTCGTCGAATTGATCGAACAAGCCGCCGCTCGCCTGGACGCCGCGCAAGTCGGCTACGGCCACGGCACCACCAATGCGTTCGACGAGGCCGCCTGGCTGGTGATGTGGCGCCTGGGGCTGCCCCTCGACGCGCTCGATGAGAACGAGCAGCGCGCCGTGAGCAACGAAGAACGCCAGCAGGCCGACGCCCTGATCGAAGAGCGCATCGCCACCCGCAAGCCCGCCGCTTACCTCACCAAGCAGGCCTGGCTGCAAGGCGTGCCCTTCTACGTCGATGAACGCGCCATCGTGCCGCGCTCCTTCATCGCCGAGGTGCTCGCCGACGGCAGCATCGACGCCTGGCTGAGCGACCACACCCAGCGCGTGCTCGATTTGTGCACCGGCAACGGCAGCCTGGCCGTGCTCGCCGCCATGGCCTACCCCGACGTCAGCGTCGATGGCGCAGACATCAGCCCCGACGCACTGGCCGTGGCCCGCATCAACGTCGAGCAGCACGGCCTGCAAGACCGCATCACCCTGCTGCAAAGCGATGCCCTGAGTCAGGTCAACGGCCCCTACGACCTGATCCTCTGCAACCCGCCCTACGTCAACGCCGACTCGATGGCCAAGCTGCCTGCCGAGTACCGCGCCGAACCCGAGCTGGCCCTGGCCTCCGGCACCGACGGCATGGACTTCACGCGCGCCCTGTTCGCTGCCCTGCGCGCCGAGCCCGACCAATTCATGAGCGAAGACGCCGTGCTGGTGCTGGAAATCGGCAACGAGAGGGCGAACTTCGAGCGCGCCTTTCCCGACCTTGCAGTGACCTGGCTGCCCACTTCTGCGGGCGACGACCAACTGCTGCTCGTCACGCGCGACGCGCTGCTGCTGGGCGACACCCCCGGCACGCACCTGGCCTGAGCCTCCCATGATCAACCTCAAGAACGTTTCCCTGTTGCGGGGCACGAAGCCCGTGCTCGCCGGCGCCAGCGCCACCCTGCACCCCGGTGAGAAGGTCGGCCTGATCGGCCGCAACGGCGCCGGCAAGTCTTCGCTGTTCTCGCTGCTGGCCGGCCGCCTGCAAGCCGACGCAGGCGACGTCGAGATCCCGCCCAGCTGGCTGCAACCCGGCGGCATGGCCGAGGTCGCGCAGAACATGCCTGAAACCGACGAGCCCGCCACCGAGTTCGTGCTGCAAGGTGACACGCGCCTGATGGCAGCCCGCCAGGCGCTCGCCAACGCCGAGGCCGCAGACGACGGCAACGCCATCGCAGAGGCCTACATGTCCCTGGCCGATGCCGGCGACTTCGACGCCCACGCCCGCGCGCAGGCCCTGCTGCTCGGCCTGGGCTTCCAGCTTGAGCAGACCACCGCACCCGTCAACAGCTTCTCGGGTGGCTGGCGCATGCGCCTGCAGCTCGCCCGCGCCCTGATGTGCCCGGCTCAACTGCTCCTGCTCGACGAGCCCACCAACCACCTGGACCTCGATGCCCTGGTCTGGCTGGAAAGCTGGCTGCAACGCTACGAGGGCACGCTGATCATCATCAGCCACGACCGCGAGTTCCTCGACGCCATCACCCGTGTCACCCTGCACCTCGACGAAGGCAAGCTGACGCGTTACACCGGTGGCTACACGGCTTTTGAGGCCATGCGCGCCGAACGCCTGAGCCAGCACCAGGCCGCTTACGGCAAGCAGCAAGAGCGCATCGCCCACCTGCAAAAGTTCATCGACCGCTTCAAGGCCAAGGCCAGCAAGGCCCGCCAGGCCCAAAGCCGCGTCAAGGCCCTGGAGCGCATGGAAAAGCTCGCACCCGTGCTCACGGCCAGCGACTTCGAATTCAGCTTCCCCGAGCCCGCCAGCCTGCCCAACCCCATGCTGGTCATGCAAGACCTGCAATGCGGCTACCTGCCCGCCAGCGAAGATGCCGAGCCGATCACCATCGTGCGCGGCGTCAACCGCTCGGTGCTGCCAGGCCAGCGCATCGGCATCCTGGGCGCCAACGGCCAGGGCAAATCCACCCTGGTCAAGACCCTGGCCCACATGCTGCCCGCCATCGCTGGCGACGTCACCGAAGGCAAGGGCCTGAGCATCGGCTACTTCGCTCAGCAAGAGCTCGACGTGCTGCGCACCGACGAAGGCCCGCTGGCGCACATGATCCGCCTGGCCAGGGAAGTGGGCCCGCAGGCACGCGAGCAGGAACTGCGCGATTTCCTGGGGCGCTTTCGCTTCACTGGCGACATGGTCTCGCAACCCGTCGGCCAGTTCAGCGGCGGCGAAAAGGCCCGCCTGGTGCTGGCGCTGGTCGTGTGGCAACGCCCCAACCTGCTGCTGCTCGACGAGCCCACCAACCACCTCGACCTCACCACCCGCGAAGCGCTCAGCATCGCGCTCAACGAGTTCGAAGGCACGGTCATGCTGGTCAGCCACGACCGGGCCTTGCTGCGCGAGGTCTGCGACGAATTCTGGCTGGTCACGCGAGGCGGCGTCAGCACCTTTGACGGCGACCTCGACGATTACCAGAAGTGGTTGCAGGATCAGTCCCGCGCGGTGGCGGCTGCGGCCCGCGCCGCACGAGATCAGCGGGGGACGAACGAAGCCCCCGTCCCCTCACCCGCGCCATCGCCCACCCAAGCGACTGCAACAGATGCATCGGCTGGCAACCGCAAGGAAGACCGCAAGGCGAACGCCCAAGCTCGCCAACGTGCCACCGAGCAAGCCAAGCCCCTCAAAGCGGAACTCAAGCGCATCGACACCCGACTGGCGGCCGCACAGGCCGAGTCGGAGCAGATCACGGCCCAACTGGGTCAAGGCGCCCTGAACGGAGCCGAACGGGCCGAACTGGGCAAACGCCTCAAGGCCCTGGGCGACGAAATCGAGGCGCTCGAGTCCCGGTGGCTGGAACTCACCGAAGAGATCGAGCAACTCGGGAGCTGAGCACCGACCAAGCTCAGCGCACCGCTTGGTGCGCCGCTCGGTGCTCAGCCATGGCCTGACAACCCACGCATAGGGCAGCTTCGGGCAACACGCTCAAGCGCAAAGCCCCGATGGGTTCGCCGCATTCAAGGCACAAGCCATAACTGCCCTCCGCCATCCGCGCCAAGGCCCCCTGGATGGCCCTCAGCTCTTCCTGCTCATGGTGCAGCATCGCGATCACCTCGTCGTCGGCCTCCGCCGCGCAAGCGGCTTCGGTGCCAGCAACGAACGTGTTGGCCGTCACAGCCTGCTCGCTGGCCAGGCGCTCGCGCAGGGCCACGTCCTGGGCAGACAACTCAAGGGCTCGTTCTTCCAGCCTGGCTTTGAGGCCATCAAGTTGGATGACTCCCGGATCAACCGGGACTGACCCGGGACGGAGGATGGCCGACATCGATGCTCCTGCTCGCGCTCAATGCGCATTTGTTCACGGGTCAAGCTTAGGAGCCAGCCAGAATCAGGGCCTTGCTCCGCATCAAGCACCCGCTGCGGCGCCATGGGCCTAACATCACGCCATGTCCGATCCCAACCACGCGCCCTCGCCACCAGGCCCGGACCAGTTGCTCAGGCTCGACCAGCAACTGTGCTTCGCCCTGTACGCCAGTTCGCTGGCCATGACCAAGCTGTACAAGCCTCTGCTGGCGCCATTGGGGCTGACCTATCCTCAGTACCTGGTGATGCTCGTGCTCTGGGAGCGCGACGACCGCGCCGTGCATGAACTCGGAGAGCTGTTGCAACTGGACTCCGGCACCCTGACCCCGCTGCTCAAGCGCCTTGAGGGCTCTGGGCTGGTCTCGCGTCAGCGCGACCACACGGATGAGCGACGCGTGCGCATCCGCCTGACCGACGCTGGCAGCCAGCTCAAACTCGCGGCCAGCAGCATCCCTGCCTCGGTGATGTGCCAGGTTGGGGGCGAGCTGGACGCCGTGGTCGAGCTTCGCCTGCGCTTGCACGACCTGCGTCAACGCCTGCAAGGACAACCTCGATCCAACTGAGGTCTTTGGCGGTCGACTCCGCCTTTTCAGCTGCCCGGGCGCAAAATCCACAAATCGATTGCACGCAATCTTTCTCAAGAGGACCCCGACATGGCATCTCCCACCCAAATCGTCTACACAGCCCATGCCACAGCCACCGGTGGCCGAGACGGTCGCGCGACCAGCGACGACGGCAAGCTGGACGTGGCCCTGGCCCGCCCCAAGGAGATGGGCGGCAACGGCGCCGGCACCAACCCGGAACAACTTTTCGCAGCTGGCTACAGCGCCTGTTTCCTCGGCGCCATGGGTTTTGTTGCGGCCCAGAACAAGCAATTCCTGCCCGCCGGCACCCAGATTTCTTCAGACGTCGGCATCGGCCCCATCCCGCAGGGGTTCGGCATCACCGTGACACTGCGGATCACGCTGCCAGGCATGCAACGTGAGGCAGCCCAGGCACTTGTCGATGCCGCCCACCAGGTCTGCCCCTACTCCAACGCCACGCGGGGCAACATCACCGTCAACCTCGAGCTGGTCTGACGGAGCTTCCAGGGGCGCGGAGCCGCAACCGACGGCCTCCGCAATAGGCCCAAGAAAGGGTGTTAACCTCACGTAATCCATTAGATACCGAGGTTGACGGGGCGGCTTGCGCCGCCTACCCTTGCGACCCATGCCTTTGACGACCCGACACGCCAGCCGGCGGCCCCGAGCCACCGTCTTCCCTGCCGGGCACGGATCGCAACCCAGCCGCCTGCTGAGAGCCCATCGAGCTGTTCTCGCTGGTGCCTTGCTGCTGAGTTGCCATCTCCTGCCACACACCGCGCTGGCGCAGCAAGCCAGCGTGCCGCCTGCCGTGGGCGCTTCCGCCGCCACGTCCAGCGAAGACCCGGTGGCAAGGTTCCTCTCAGACAAGGGCCTGATCCCCTCCACACGACCGGTCGCCGAACTGGCACAGCAGGTTCGCAACACCGCGACCGACCTCGCCTCCGAACTGGTGCTGTCGGCGATGAACTTCCTGGGCGTGCCCTACCGCCGAGGGGGCAACTCCGAAGAAACAGGTTTCGACTGCAGCGGGTTCACCCGCCATGTGTTCGAGAACAGCGTCGGCCTCATCCTGCCGCGTCGCGCGTCGGAACAAGCCCGTTCGCCCCAGCTGATCCCGGTCCAGCAACAGGCCGAACTCAAGCCGGGTGACCTGGTGTTCTTCAACACCTTGCGCCAAACCTTCTCCCACGTCGGCATCTACATCGGCGACAACAAGTTCATCCACTCGCCACGCGCCGGTGGTCACGTTCGCGTCGAAGACATGCGCCAGGCCTACTGGCAGCAACGCTACAACGGTGCGCGCCGAGCCCCATCGGTTTCGGCCCAGGCAACCCCTGCGGCAGGCACCAACAACTGACCCCTCGGGAGCCCCCAGGCGCGATGGGGTGCCGACATTGGCGGCACAATGACGCCATGACGCCAGACGCCGCCCCGCGGGTAGCCATCATCCCCATCGCAGCAGAAAAACTCAGCCAGCTTCGCGCCATGCCGCCTGCGCTGGATGAACTGCCCGCAACCCTTCGAGACCAGCGGCAGCGCGCATTGCAGGACCTGCGCATCTCGGTCACCGACCGGTGCAACTTCCGCTGCCCGTATTGCATGCCGCGCGCCACCTTCGGCACGCAACACCGCTTCCTGCCCCACAAAGACCTGCTGAGCTTCGAAGAGATCACCCGCACGGCCCGCGCCGCCCTGGCACTGGGGGTTCGCAAACTGCGACTGACGGGCGGCGAACCCCTGCTGCGCAAAGACCTGCCGGCGCTCGTGAGCCAACTCGCCGCCTTGAAAACACCCCAAGGGGTCGCGCCCGAAATCGCGCTGACGACCAATGGCGTTTTGCTCACGCGGCAAGCACGTGCCTTGAAAGAGGCCGGCCTGCAGCGAGTGACCATCAGCCTCGACGGCCTGGACCAGGCTGTTTTCGCTCGCATGAGCGACAGCGGCCTGCACGTGGACGACGTGCTGGCCGGCATCGAGGCAGCCCAGCATGCGGGACTGGGCCCCATCAAGGTCAACATGGTGGTGCAAAGAGGCGCCAATGACGACCAGATCCTGCCGCTGGCTCGCCACTTCCGAGGCACTGGGGTCGAGCTGCGCTTCATCGAATACATGGACGTGGGCAAGACCAACCGATGGCAACTTGACCAGGTGGTGCCCTCCAGCGAGGTGCGTCAGCGCATCGCAGCACAGTGGCCACTCTTGCCCGCCAGCCCGGTCCATGCCGCCGACACCGCCGAGCGATGGCTCTATGCCGACGGCGCTGGAGGCGTCGGCTTCATCTCCAGCGTCACCCAGGCCTTCTGCGGCGACTGCACCAGACTGCGTTTGTCCACCGATGGTCGCCTCTACACCTGCCTGTTCGGCACACGTGGCCATGACTTGCGCGCCCTGCTGCGCAACCCCCACATCGGCGACGACGAACTCAGGCGCCGCATCGCCGCCCTGTGGCAGGCCCGCGATGACCGCTACTCCGAACTGCGCCAGTCCAGCCCACCCACAGGGCTCGGGGACCGGGTGGAAATGAGCTACATCGGTGGCTGAGCGATTGCCCACTCCATGCGCGGATGCAGCCGCGCCAGAACCCAAGGTCCAGGTGACCGCATGGGTGTTGGCGGGCGGGGAAGGTCTGCGCATGGGCGGCGTCGACAAAGGACTGCAGCCCTGGCGAGGACAACCGTTGGCTCAGTGGGTGCTGGAGGCCTTGCGGACACAGGCAGACAAGCTGGGGGTGGGCGCCAACCGCAACCAAGCCAACTACGCGCAGCTGCTTCAGCGCGCCTGCCAAGCCAGCGTCAAATCTCTCGAGCCCAGTGCAAGCGGCCCAGGCAACGCAGGCGTCCATCCTGACTCACCCGAGCTGCCCCCCCGCAGCGGCCCCCTGGCCGGCATCTTGACCGCCCTGCAACACTGCCCGAGCGATTGGCTGCAACTGGCCGCCTGCGACACCCCGAACCTGCCCGTTCACCTGGTTGAACGCTTGCTGGCGGCCGCCCGCCATGCGGGGGCCGACATCGCAGTCCCACGCACGGAGGAGCCCGGAGAGGACGCGCTGGAAGAAAGACTCCACTGGACCTGCGCCCTCATCCACAAGAGGGTGACCCCTGATCTGGCGGCGGCCTTCGTGAAGGGTGAACGCAAAGTCGGACAATGGATCCGCTCTCAGCGCTGGGTGGCGGTATCCTTCGCGCCAGCATGCGACTTCGAGAACATGAACACCCTGGAGACACTGGAGGCTGCAGATGAGCGACGCTGACGCCCAGGTGCGCGTTGGCCGCATCACCGCGGCGGACCTCGGCGCCTACAAGCGCTTGAGGGACGAAGCCTTGCGCCTGCACCCAGATGCTTTCGACGCCGACATCGACAGCGAACAGTCTCGCCCACCGGAGAGCTACTTGTGGCGGCTCGGCATGGGTGAAACGCTGGGCGGCACCTTCCTGCTGGGCGCCTGGGACGGCAGGGAGCTGATCGGCATGATCGGCCTGGAGCGGCAAACCCAGGCCAAGCTGCGCCACAGCGCCGAGTTCAACAGCATGATGGTGCACCCGAGCCACACCGGGCGCGGCATTGGCATCCGGCTTGTGCAGGCGGCCATCGCCGAAGCCAGGCAAGCCATCGGCCTGGAGCAGATCACCTTGCGCGTGAGCACGTCCAGCAACTCAGCCATCCGCCTCTACGAGCGAGTGGGCTTTCAAGGCTGCGGCGTGTTGCCGCATGCCATCAAGCTGGTCGAGGGGCCTGGCCAGGTCCGCTACCACGACAAGCTGACCATGGTCCTCATCCTCTGAGGCCCGAAACCAGGCCCTGGCCTCAGGCTTCGGCTGCACCGCGGTTGGCCAGCGCATCGGCCTTTTCGTTGCCAGGGTCACCCGCGTGCCCCTTGACCCAATGCCAGGCCACGTCGTGCCGGTGGGTCTGGGTTTCAAGCTCCACCCACAACTCGGCGTTCTTGACGGGTTTGTTGTCTGCGGTCTTCCATCCACGGCGTTTCCAGCCGGTGATCCACTCCGTGATGCCCTTGCGGACGTATTCGCTGTCTGTGTAGACATCGACCTTGCAGCGCTTCTTGAGCGCGGTCAGGGCCTGGATGACGGCAGTCAGCTCCATGCGGTTGTTGGTGGTCAGGCGCTCGCCGCCCCACATCTCTTTCTGATGCTGACCACTGACCATCCAGACGCCCCAGCCACCTCGGCCAGGGTTGCCCTTGCAGGCCCCGTCGGTGTAGACGACCACCGCAGGGTTGTTGTTCTCGCTCATCGAATCTCGCTTGTTAGCAGTCACGCGGTTTGTTGATCAGGTTTCGTTGCGCTGGTTGCGTTGAGCCACGACAGCAGGCGCCGCTGCAGGGCTCATGCGTGTGCGACGCACCTTGCCCACCAGGTGCATGCCGCGCGCTCGCTTGACGGCCACCACAAAATAGACAGCGCCCAATACCGGCCACCAGCGGTCACCTGCATTTTCCATCCAGGCGAGGCGATCCCAGCTGCGCTGCTGACGCAACATGGGTCGGTAGCAACCAAAGCACCCCGCCTCGACCTCAAGGTCCAACAGACGCAGCCAGTCGCGCAGACGCCAGTAGGCGATGAACTCACCTTGGGGCAACACGGGCGCAGATGCCGCACCCCAGCGCCCCATGCGCTGCCACAGACCCCAAAGGCTGGCCGGGTTGAAGCCAGCGATCACCACCCTGCCTTCGGGCACCAGCACCCGCTCGACCTCTCTGAGCGTGTGGTGCGGGTCGCGAGCCAACTCGAGTGCGTGCGGCAGCACCACCAGGTCCAGGCTCGACGAAGGAAAAGGCAAAGCCTCGAAATCGCACCGCAGGCTCAGCGGGGCGCCGGTGAGCAAACCCGTCTCGGCCTGCACCGGCTCGTGCACCAGGGGCGCCAGGTCAGCAGGGGGCGACCAGCGCTGGTAGGCCGCGTCCACGGCCAGCCACCGATGCTGCATGCGGTTGGCGCGCAAAGCATCGAGCTCGGGCAGGCCCAACTGCAGCGCGTGAAAGCCGAACACGTCGGCCACCAGCCGATCCATCTGCTGCTGCTCCCATTCGAGCAGGGACTGGCCTGGCGCCAGGGCCAGCCAGGGGTGCAAATCTATAATCGGGTCGACTTTGGTCATGAAACTGATTGCCCTGCCCGCCTTCACCGACAACTACATCTGGATGCTGCACGACGGCCATCAAGCCCTCGTGGTGGATCCAGGCGAAGCCGCGCCCGTGAAACAGGCTTTGGAGGCACTCGGCCTGGAGCTGACCGCCATTCTAGTGACCCACCACCACGCGGATCACATCGGGGGTCTGTCCGCGTGGCGTGACAGCGGCATCCCCATCCACGGCCCAGCACACGAGCGCATCCAGGGTCTGACACGCGTTGTGGCAGAGGGTGATCGCGTGCATTGGGGCGGGCTCGAGTTCTCCGTGCTGGACACCCCGGGGCACACGCGAGAGCACATTGCCTACCTGCTGCCTCAGGGCACAGGCCAAGCGCCTCATCACCCCCATCTGTTCTGCGGTGACACGCTTTTTTCGGCCGGGTGCGGCCGCGTCTTCGATGGCACCCTGGATCAGCTGTACGATAGCCTGATGCGGCTGGCCTCGCTGCCGGACGACACGCGCATCTGCGCGACCCACGAATACACCCTCTCGAACCTGCGATTTGCGCAGGCGGTCGAACCCCGCAACCCCGACATGGGTCGGCACCAGGCACACTGCGAAGCCCTCAGGGCCCAGCATTTGCCCACGCTGCCCAGCACCTTGCGCACAGAGCGGCTCATCAACCCGTTCCTGCGCTGCACCCAATCCGACGTGGTGGCCAGTGCCCTCGCACACGGCGCCCAGGATGCCGACCCGCGGTCCGTCTTCGTCGCCCTGCGCCAATGGAAAAACCAGTTCTGACGATGTCTGCCAAGACCTTCCCGATGAGTCTCTCAAGAGCCCTCACCCTGCCGTTTGCCGCCATCGCCACCTTGCTGCTCTCGGCTTGCGGAACGCTTTACAACGACGCCTCGACGCGTCAATCCGAAGGGCTGAGTCGCCAACGTCAGGCCGCATCGGCCCTGTCGAACTGGGGTGACCAGCGTGTTGCAGCCGGCACCCGCCAAGACCCCACATCGGGCCTGAGGGTCGACCTGGGTCCAGGCGCCTTGCGCAGCGACAGCCCCGAGGCGCGCCCGGACAGCCTGGAGGCCATCGGCAAGCCGACCGATCCGCTCGAGCCGGATGCCACGGTCAACCTCGACGATGCCAGCGCCACCCAAGACCTCTGGGGCCGCATCCGCCGTGGCTATGCCCTGCCCGCGCTGGAGACGTCGCTGGTGAGCGACCACGAGCGCTGGTACACCAGCCGGCCAGATTACGTTCAGCGCATGACCTCGCGCGGCAGCCGCTACCTCTACCACGTGGTCGAGGAAATCAACCGCCGCAAGATGCCCACCGAGCTGGCGCTGCTGCCCTTCATCGAAAGCGCTTTCAACCCGCAGGCCATGTCATCGGCTCGGGCTTCAGGCATGTGGCAGTTCATGCCCGCCACCGGCAAGGACTTCGAACTCAAGCAGAACCTCTTTCGCGACGACCGCCGCGACGTGCTGGCCTCGACCCGCGCAGCGCTTGACTACCTGCAGCGCCTGCACCGCATGTTCGGCGACTGGCACCTCGCGCTGGCTGCCTACAACTGGGGCGAAGGCAACGTGCAAAAAGCCATCCAGCGCAACCAGCGCCAGGGCCTGCCAACCGACTACCTCAGCCTGAACATGCCGGCCGAGACGCGCCACTACGTGCCCAAGCTGCACGCCGTGCGCAACATCGTGATGCAGCCCGAGCGTTTCGGCCTGGCCTTGCCGCCCATCGAGAACCACCCCTACTTCGTGAGCGTGCCCATCCAGCGGGACATGGACGTGGCACTCGCCACGAGGTTGGCCGGCCTTTCTGCCGACGAGTTCAAGGCCCTGAACCCCTCACAGAACAAGCCCGTCATCCTGGCTGCCGGCACACCGCAGTTGCTGCTGCCCTACGACAACGCCAACCTGTTCGTTCACAACCTGTCGCGACACAAAGGGCCTTTGGCCACCTGGACGGCCTGGCAAGTGCCGCGCACCATGCGACCGGCCGAAGCCGCCAAGTCGGTGGGCATGAGCGAGGCCTCGCTTCGCGAGGTCAATCACATCCCGCCCAAGATGCTCGTCAAAGCCGGCTCGACCTTGCTGGTGCCGCGCTCAGAGCACCGCGAGCAGGATGTCTCCGAGCGCCTGGCCGACAACGCCATGATGGCCCTGGCCCCGGATGTGCCACCGCTGCGGCGCACCGTCATCAAGGCCGGCAAGCGGGACACGGTCGCCAGCATCGCTCGACGCTACAAGGTCTCGGCCGAGCAAGTCGCGCAATGGAATCGCACCCAGACTCGGGCCACGTTCGCTCGCGGTCAAAGCATCGTGGTGTACGTGCCATCGACCTCGAAGCGTCAGCTCGCTTCCGCGAGCAGGTCGTCAGGCAAACAAGCCAGCAAACAAGCCAACGCTCGCAAGGTCAAGGTGGCGAGCAGCGCGCGAGCCAGCTCTGCAAAAGGCAAGGCCAACGGTCGCGCCAACAGCAAGGTTCGCATGGCCAGCGCGCGCTGAGCCAGCAGACTCAGCGGCGGTCCATGAACGCATGGGCGATGGTGCCCAGGTCAACGTACTCCAACTCGCTGCCAACCGGCACGCCACGGGCCAGGCGGGTGACCCTCAAGCCACGGCTGCGCAGCTGATCGGCCAGGATGTGGGCCGTTGCTTCGCCCTCGGCAGTGAAGTTCGTGGCCAGGATCACCTCCTGCACCACCCCGTCGCTGGCGCGCTCAAGCAAAGGGCCCACGCCGATGTCCCGCACACCCAAGCCATCCAATGGGCTCAGGCGCCCCATCAACACGAAGTAAAGGCCTTTGTAGCTGCCGGTGCGCTCCATCGCAGCCTGGTCGGCAGGCGTCTCGACCACACACAGGGACAAGCGGTCTCGCGTCTCGTCCTGACAAACCTCGCAGACCGGCTCGCGGCTGAAGGTGTGGCAACGCGTGCAATGCCCGATCTCGGAGACCGCCACGTCCAGGGCTCGCGCCAACCTCACCGCGCCTGAGCGATCGTGCTGAAGCAGGTGATAGGCCATCCGCTGGGCCGACTTCTGTCCGACACCCGGCAAACAGCGCAAGCCTTCGATCAGGGCCTCGAGGGCGGAATCGGCCATGGATGGATGCGGGGAACGGGTGCGCTCAGAACGGCAGCTTCATGCCGGGGGGCATGGGCATGCCAGCCGTCAGGCGAGACATTTTTTCAGAACTGGTTGCCTCGGCACGACGGGCGGCGTCGTTGAACGCTGCGGCCACCAGGTCTTCCAGCATGTCTTTGTCTTCCGCCAGCAAGCTGGGGTCGATCGTGACGCGCTTGACCTCGTTCTTGCAGGTCATGAGGACCTTGACCAAGCCTGAGCCAGACTGCCCTTCGACCTCGACCAGCGCCAGTTCATCCTGGGCCTTCTTGAGGTTGTCCTGCATCTGCTGGGCTTGCTTCATCAGCCCGGCGAGTTGTCCTTTGAGCATGGCTCGTCCTTTCGATCGGTGGAGAGAAAACGGATGGGATTGTCGCTCAAGGCCAAGGCCACTGAGCTCACAAAGGGCGCACCGAGCCGGGCAGGATGCGTGCGCCAGCGTGCTCGGTCATCAAGCGGCGAACCAGCGGGTCGGCCGCGATCAAGGCCTCGGCCGCACGCTGACGCGCCTCCCTGGCGGCCAGGTCGCGCTGAGCCGGTGTGTTGGAGGCGGCGCCCTGCTCCAGCTCGATGCGCACCTCGCGTCCCGACAGCGCAGCCAAAGCCTGATTCAGTCGCTCCTGGTGCATCTCGCCCATCAGGCTGACACGCTCCACACGCAGCTTCCAGTGCTCCGAATTGCCCTCGACCCGGTGCGCCAGGCATTGGGATTGAACTGCCAGCTCGCGCACCAGGGCCGTGATCAGGCCTCGGCTTTGCAACTGGGCCACCACATCGGCCCAGGTGTCGGCCAAGGGATCGGGGTCAGCGGACTGCGCCCCCAGCGATGGGGCGGGCGTCTGCTCGGCACCCAGGGCCTCAGTGCTCAACTCAGGCGGCGCCCCATCGTCCGACCAGTCTGAAGCTAGCGCGGCGTCAGGCTCGGCCAGCGGAGGCTCGTCATCCCAAGGCGGCCCTGCAGGCGAAGGCGTGGGCGCGCTGCCGACCTGAGATGCCGATGTGGCCAGGCCCCCAGGGTCAACGCCGGCTCGGACAGGCGACTGCGCACCTGGCTGCGGAGCCGCCGGGCCTGGCCGCGGAGCGAGCCGTGCATGGGGCTGGGACTGAGGCTGGCGCGAAGGCGCCAACGGCGCAGCCGGGGCAGCGGTGCTGGTGGCGCGAGAGACCGGCTCGGCGGACTGAGCGACCGCCGAGCCCTCAGCTTTTGGGTCGCCGGGCCCCCGGTTGTGAGCGCCGCCTGGCTTGAAGGCCAGCAGCCTCAACATCAGCATGAGCAGCCCGCTGTGTTCGTCAGGCGCCAAAGCCAGCTCGGCTCGCCCCTGCAGGCAAAGGCTGTAGAACAGCTGGGTTTCGTCAGGTGCCAGCCTTGGCGCCAGGCTGGCCCAGGTTTCTGCATCGGGGTCGTCCGCGTCGCTGGACAGCGACGGAACCGCCTGCACCACCGCCATGCGCTGCAAAGCAGCCGCCATCTCTTCCAGCGTGCCCGCAGCAGACAGACCTCTATCGCGCAAGGCATCCACCGCGGCCACCAGCGCCGCTCCATCGCCGTCGGCAACGGCCTCGATCAGGCGTTGCACATGGCTGCGATCGACCGCACCCAACATCTGCCGCACCACGTCTTCCTGCAGGCCACCGCCGCCAAAGGCAATGGCCTGGTCGGTCAGGGACATGGCGTCACGCATCGAGCCACGGGCCGCACGCGAGATCAGACGCAATGAGGCGGCGTCGTGGGGTACGGCTTCCTTGTCCAGCACCTCTGCCAGGTGACTCTGCACCGTTTGCGCCGCCATCGGGCGAAGGTTGAACTGGAGGCAGCGCGACAGCACCGTGACCGGCACTTTCTGTGGGTCGGTCGTGGCCAGCACGAATTTCAGGTAGTCGGGCGGCTCCTCCAGCGTCTTGAGCATGGCGTTGAAGGCGTGCGTGGACAGCATGTGCACTTCGTCGATCATGTAGACCTTGAAGCGCCCGACCACCGGCTTGTAGACCGCTTGCTCCAGCAACTGGGAAATCTCTTCGACGCCACGGTTCGAAGCAGCATCCAGCTCGACGTAGTCGACAAAGCGACCGCTGTCGATGTCGCGGCAAGGTTGGCACTGACCGCAGGGGTGAGCGGTGATGCCCCCCAAGCCGTCTGCGCCGATGCAATTGAGCGATTTCGCCAGGATGCGCGAAACCGTGGTCTTGCCGACACCGCGGGTGCCCGTGAAAAGGTAGGCGTGATGCAGTCGCTGCTGCGTCAGCGCATTGGAGAGGGCCTGGACCACATGCCCCTGGCCGACCATGGCCTCAAAGCTGCCTGGCCGGTGCTTGCGCGCGAGAACCGTCGATGTCATGCACGGATTCTAGGGGCTGCCGCGCCTGGCCCCCGGGTCGCAATGGAAGTCAAAAGCTTGATGTGGCGCCCACAACATTCGCCACATCTGGTAACATTCATATTCAGAAAGTCACCCCTCATTTCGTCAAATCATCCCCACCCGGATGTGGGGGCACCCATACAATTTGACGAGGGATCGACCGGACACTTCCGTCAGGTTCGATGATTCCATTTAACTGGCGGACGCCGGTTGACTCATGCAGACCGAGCCCGGCCGACGTGAGTGCAGTCGCCGCGTCGCACCAAGCGGGCTCGCTGTATGTCTTTTGAAAACCTGGGTTTGTCTGCACCGATTTTGCGTGCCATCCAAGAATCGGGTTATGACCACCCCACACCCATCCAGTCGCAAGCCATTCCGGCCGTGCTCGCTGGCGGAGATTTGTTGGCTGGCGCACAAACCGGAACCGGCAAAACGGCAGGCTTCACGCTGCCCATGCTGCAAAAGCTGTCTGCGTCCGCGCCAGAGGGTGCCCGCAAGCGCACCATCCGAGCGCTGGTCCTGACCCCGACGCGTGAGTTGGCAGCTCAGGTCGAGGAAAGCGTCCGAAATTATGGCAAATACCTGTCTCTGAAATCGATGGTCATGTTTGGTGGGGTCGGCATGAATCCCCAGATTGACGCCTTGCGCCAAGGCGTCGATATCCTGGTTGCCACACCCGGTCGTTTGCTCGATCACCACCAGCAAGGAAACCTGAAACTCGATGACGTCGAGATTTTCGTCCTTGATGAAGCGGATCGCATGTTGGACATGGGTTTCATCCACGATATCCGTCGTGTGCTGAATATCCTCCCGCCGAAAAAACAGAGCCTGCTTTTTTCCGCCACTTTTTCCGACGAAATCAAGGCGCTGGCCGAGCGCCTGCTCAACTCGCCTCGTGTGATCGAAGTGGCCCGCCGCAACGCCACCGCCGACACCATCGCGCAGAAGGTGCACCCGGTGGACCGCGATCGCAAAAAGGAGCTCCTGAGCCACCTGATCCTCAGCCAGGACTGGCACCAGGTGCTGGTGTTCACGCGCATGAAGCACGGCGCCAACCGCTTGGTCGAGTACCTCGACAAGCAGGGCATCACGGCCATGGCGATCCACGGCAACAAGAGCCAGAGCGCCCGCACCCGGGCACTGGCCGACTTCAAGACGGGCGACCTGCGCGTGCTGGTCGCCACAGACATCGCCGCGCGTGGCATCGACATCGATCAGCTGCCACACGTCGTGAACTACGAACTGCCCAACGTGCCTGAAGACTACGTGCACCGCATTGGCCGCACGGGCCGCGCAGGGGCCGAGGGCGAAGCCGTGTCCCTGGTCTGCGTTGACGAGGATGGCTTCCTGGCCTCGATCGAGAAACTCATCAAGCGGCAGATTCCGCGCGAAGTGATCCCCGGTTTTGCACCCGACCCGAATGCTCGGCCTGAGCCCATTCAGCTGGGTCGACGGGTGCTTCACGGTGGGGCTGGCGGCGGCGGTGGTCAGCGGTCAGGTGGCGGCGGCGGCAACCGCGGTTCATCGGGGTCCGGCCAAGGCGCTGGCTCGCGCGGTGGACAAGGCGGCGGTGGACGCCAACAAGCTTCGTCTCGCCAGGGTGGTGGTCGGCAAGACGCTGGCGATGGTGGCGCAGCCGTGATGGTTCGCCGCCGCCGAAGCGCCTGACTTCAGCCTGGGGTGATGGCGGGCACCTGCTCGCCGAGTCAGTCGAAACGGCCAGCCCGCAGCCACTTGGTGGCCACCCATTTTTCACCTGCCAGCACGGGCGCTCCGCCGTGCAGGGTGCGCGTGAGTGGGCTGGGTTGCTCGTACGAGAAGAACACGGCGCTGCCACGCTGCGCATGCACCTCGATGCCCGCATCCGGAAAGGTGGTGGCGCCACCTGATTCGGGCGTGTTCAGGTACATCAGCACCGTGCCCACACGCTGCCCTCCCCGTTTGAGGATGGCCGGGCTGCCCGGCTGCGCAGGATCAAAGTAATCAAAGTGGGGCCGGTACTCGGCCCCCACGCCGTAGCGCAGCACCTGCAGGCCTTCGCCCCTGTCCACAGGCCAGTTCAGCAAGGCTGCGATGCGGGCCTCGACGGCACCTACCAGCGCGCCCTCGCCTCGCGAGAAAAACATGCCCTGGCTGGTGCGCGCGGCGTTGACCTCGCTGCCGCCGGTGCGGTTGACCACGGTTTCGGAGCGCGAGAGCCTCGGGCGAGCCAGCTCGATCAGTGCGTCGCATTCGGCGTCGGCAAGCAGGCCACGAAACACCACGATGCGCGGCTGGCGCATGCAGACCAGGACATCCACCCATCGATCGTGCGCCTGAACACGGTGCCCAGCGCCGTTTGGCAAGTCGGGCATCTCGAGCGCGACCGAAGCCAGGTCATGCAGCGCATCGGGCATGACTTCGCGAATGGCCTCCATGGCGACGCTGCTGTCCCAGCCACTGGCCTGCATGGAGGCGAGCACCCTGTCCGCGCTGTGGCCGGCCGCCACCTGTGCGAGGAGCCACTCTCGCAACTCAGGGGTGATGGTCTGGCGGCTGTTCATGTCTCGCCCTGTCAGCCCTCGATGCGGCGCCGAAAAACCAGGCGCTCAGGTGTGGACGTTGCGGCGTCGTGTGCATAGCCCTCGGCATCGAAGCTCAGCAGGTCTTTGGGACCCTTGGCGCGATGAAGGATGGCGTGGCGGGCCATCAGGCCGCGAGCGCGTTTGGCATGGAAGCTGATGACCTTCCATTGCCCGGCTTTCCAGTCTTCGAAAACGCACTCGATCACCCTCGCCTTCAGGGCCTTGCGCTTGACCGACTTGAAGTATTCCTGCGAGGCCAGGTTGATGACCACATCGCTGCCCTGCTCGGCAAGTTGCTGGTTGAGGTGCTCGGCGAGCTGATCACCCCACCAGGCGTAGAGGTCCTTGCCACGTGGGTTGGCGAGCTTGGTGCCCATCTCGAGCCGGTAGGGCTGCATCCAGTCCAGCGGCCGCAAGATGCCGTACAGGCCGCTGAGGATCGCAACGTGCTCCTGGGCCCAGTCCAGGTCTTTTTGCTTGAGGCTGCCGGCGTCCAGGCCTTCGTAGACATCGCCATTGAACGCCAGCACCGCCTGCTTGCTGTTGCGCGCGGAAAAGCGAGGTGACCAGGCGGCGTAGCGGGCCACGTTGAGCGTGGCCAGCGCGTCGCTGAGGTCCATGAGGGACGACAGTTGTGCGGGTGTGTAGGGGCGCAGCACCTCGATGAGCGCCGACGACTCGGCCACGAACTGCGGCAGGGTGTGTCGATCGGTGGTGGGGGCCGTGTCGTAATCGAGGCTCTTGGCCGGGGACAGCAGGATCAGCATCTTCGGGGGGCGACAGCAAGGTCTGGCAAGGTCTGGCAAGGGCAGGCGATGGGCTCAGTGCGACTTGGGCAATCCGTCAGAGCGTGACGCCACCCACAGGGCGGTTGCAGGCGCAGGCGGCATCGGTTTGCAGGGCATCGAGGACACGCAGCACCTCGTCGGGGTTGCGTCCCACCATCAGGCTGTTGACCGAGACGTGGCGGATGACGTTGTCCGGGTCCACGATGAAGGTGGCGCGCAAGGCGATGCCTGCGGCGCGATCGCGCACGCCCAGTTGGTCGACCAGTTGGCCGGACTCGTCTGCGAAGGCGTGGTGGCCTGGCTGATCGATCTGGGGAGCCTCGCGGCGCCAGCCCAGCTTGGCATGCTCGTTGTCGGTCGAGCCGCCCAACAGCACCGCGTTGCGATCGGCGAAATCCTTGGCCAGGCGGGCAAAGGCCTCGACCTCACTGCCGCACACCGAGGTGAAATCTTTCGGGTAGAAGTAAATGACCTTCCACTTGCCGGGAAAGCTCTGCTCGGTCAGCTCCTCGAACGCAGACTGGCCGTGCTCTTCGGGGTGCTTGAAACCGGGCTTGACGCCCACAACTTTGAACGATGTCAGTTTGTCGCCAACGGTTTTCATGGGGACTCCCTGCGCCCAGGGGCGCGGTGAACGGTTTCGGTGGTTCGGATGCCCCTGATTTTGCCCTGAGGCGGTGGCATGCACACCATCGCTCGGGCTTTTAGAATCACCATCCCACTCCCAACGAGACCACCATGGCGCTTTACCGCATTCACGACAAGGCCCCGACCGTGCACCCGAGCGCCTACGTGGCCGAATCGGCTGATGTCATCGGCGACGTGACCCTGTCAGAGGGCGCCAGCGTGTGGTCACACGTGACGCTGCGCGGCGACAACGAACCCATCGTCATCGGTGCGCGCTCCAACGTCCAGGAATCGTCGGTGCTGCACACGGACATCGGCTTTCCCTTGAACATCGCCGAAGACGTGACGGTGGGCCACCAGGCCATGCTGCACGGCTGCACCATCGGTGCCGGTTCGCTGATCGGCATCCAGGCCGTGGTGCTCAATGGCGCCGTGATCGGCAAGAACTGCCTGGTCGCCGCGGGTGCGCTGGTCACCGAAGGCAAGGTTTTTGAAGACGGCATGCTGATCATGGGCTCGCCCGCCAAGGCCGTGCGCCCGCTGACCGAGGCCGACCTGCTGCGCATGCGCCTGGGCACGGGCCTCTACGTGGCCAAATCGGCCGAATACAAGACCGCGATGGTGCGCATCGACGCGCCATCCAACTGAGTTGAATCGAGCTTTCATGAGCGAACTGCACACATTCCTGTTCGAGGGCCTGCCCGTGCGTGGCGTCCTGGTGCGACTGACCGAGTCCTGGCAGGAGCTGCTGCGCCGACGCGAAGCCGGTGGCGGCTTCGAAGAGCCGGTGCGCCGCCTGCTGGGCGAGATGAGCGCGGCCACGGTGCTGCTGCAGTCCAACATCAAGTTCAACGGCGCGGTGGTGCTGCAGATCTTCGGCGACGGGCCCGTCAAGCTCGCCGTCACGGAGGCTCAGCCCGACCTGTCTTTCCGCAGCACGGCCAAGGTGGTCGGTGACATCCCGTCAACAGACAGTGGCAGCCTGCCGCTGGAGGTGCTGGTCAACAACCATGGCAAGGGCCGCTGCGCGATCACGCTCGACCCGAAAGACCGCCAGCCCGGCCAGCAGCCTTACCAGGGCGTGGTCTCGCTCAACCACGTCGATGGCGGCTTGCTCAACGACCTCGGCGAGGTGCTGGAGCAGTACATGCGCAAGTCGGAGCAGCTTGATGCGAAGCTGATCCTCGCGGCGAACGACGAGATTGCCGCAGGCCTGCTGATCCAGCGCATGCCCATCGAAGGCGAGGCCAACCTGGCTGGCACCGACCGCGTGGCCACCACGGAAGAAGAGCTCGAAGAGGCCTACAACCGCATTGCCACGCTGGCGGCCAGCCTCAAGCGCGAAGAGCTGCTGACGCTGGATGCCGAGACCATCCTTCGTCGCCTGTTCTGGGAAGAAGACCTGCGCTACTTCGAGCCCAAGGTTGGGCCCACCGGCCCGCGCTTCGTCTGCACGTGCTCACGCGAGCGAGTGGCCGATATGCTGCGCAGCCTGGGTCAGCAAGAGATCGACAGCATCATCGCCGAACAGGGCCAGGTCGAGATCGGCTGTGACTTCTGTGGCGAGCACTACCACTTTGACCCCGTCGATGCGGCGGGGCTGTTCACCGGTGAGGCCAACACGCCGCCAGGCTCGAGCAGCCTCCAGTGAGACGGCAGTGAGCCGACAGTGACCTGCGGCTCAGTGGGCGGGCACGAGACCGGCCAGAAACCGATCGCGGGCATCGGCTTGGGCCCATTGCCAAGGCTGACCGAGCAGTCGCTGCCAGTCTGCGTTCAACGTCGCCGATGAAGGCGGTGAAACGATGTGGAGGCTCTCTCCCGGTCGATGCGGGTGCGGCAGGCTCAGCGAGGCCGCGTGCAACCACAAGCGCTGAATGCCAAGGTGCTCTGCCCACCAGCGGTTGTGCGCTCCCTTGCCGTGGGTGGCATCGCCGATGATGGGATGCGCCAGGTGCTTGAGGTGGCGCCGAATCTGGTGTCGGCGACCGGTGATCGGCATCGCTTCGACCAGCGCCACGCGGGTCTGCGGGTAGCGATCCACCGGCACGTCCAGGCTGCATCGCGCCAACAGGCGGAAATCGGTGATGGCGCTTTGTGGCGGCGCATCGGGCGGCGCGTCATCCGGACGCAAGGCGTGGTCCACGTGAGCCTCGAGCGGCGGCCAGCCGCGCACCATGGCCACATAACGTTTGTGAACCTCCCGACGCTCGAAACAAGCCGACAGGCGCCGGGCCGAATCGGGCGACAGCGCCATCAGCAGCACGCCCGAGGTGCCCTTGTCCAGGCGATGGATCGGGTGCACGGGCACACCCAGCTGATCCCGCAGCGTCTGGACCACGAAGCGCGTCTCTCCTGCGTCCAGGCCGGTGCGGTGCACCAGCCAGCCTGCCGGCTTGTGGATGGCGATGCAGTCGCCCTCGTGCCAGAGCACGGGCAGCACCGGCATCGCCGGCACGTCAGCCGACATCGGCTCCACCTTGCGTGTCATCAGGGGCCGAAGGATCTCGCGTCCCGCTTGCCACCGCGCGCGTCAGCCAGTGCTGCTCGCATTCGCCGTCATCGCAGTTGTCGCAGAACCAGCGCCAGCGCGAGCCCCCCGCCTGCCGCTGGCTGCGAGTCGGCGCGCTGAGCAGGTGCTCGATGCTGCTCAACGCATTGGCTTGGCGACGCAGTCCCTTGCCCATGACCAGCGCGTGCGGCACGCCACCTTGTTGCAGCAGGCGGCGCAGGCAGGCGTCCACCGCCTCGCGCACCTTGGGGCCATCGCGGTGGATGCCGTCCGGCACCCAGGGCAGGTCGAGCGCGGTCAACAGCGTGAGGTCGCAGCGCGCGTGCTGGGCAAGCGCTTGATCGTGCAGGCTGGTGTCTGAAAACATCACCTCGCTGTAGACCGCCGTCATGAGCGCGGTCGTGTCTGCCAGCACGATGGCCCCACGCTGCGCAGCGGCAGCGATGCAACGCGTTTGCTCCTCGGCGATGGCTCGCTGCTCATCGACCCGAGGTGTGCGACCCTCGCGATCACAAAACAGACGCAGGGCTTCGGGCACCGTGACCACCTGCAGCCCACGTTCACGCAAGGTGCGGCCCAATTCTTTGACCAGCAAGGTCTTGCCGGTGCTCTCGGCTCCGACGATGCCGATCACCAGCGCCCGGGTGGACTCATGCTTGTCTTCACCGATCGCCGCACTCAAGGCAGGCCCCTCCACCGCTCTGCGCCAACGCGCCGGGTCCACGCGACCCAGCCCACGCAAGACAGCACGGCAAAGACCCCATAAAGCCCCACCGTGAGCCAAAGCCCCTTGTGCGCGAACAACGCCATGCTCAGCAGGTTCACCGCCAGCCAGCAGGGCCAGTTGTCGACCCACTTGCGGGCCAACAGCCATTGCCCGACCAGGCTGCCTGCGGTGGGCAAGGCATCGCCATAAGGCACGTCTGAATCGGTCCAGGCATCGAGCAAGGCACCGATCACACCCCACAACAGGGCTGTGACGCCCAGCAATTGCCAGCGCTTGACGGGCTTGAGCTGGCGCACCTGCAGCGCTTGGCCCGAGCCATCTCGCCCACGCACCCACTGAGCCCAGCCCCATGCGGACAAGGCAATGAAAACAAGTTGCAAGGCGGCCTCACCGTACAGGCGGCTGCGCGCAAACAGCAGCGCATACAAGGCCGAACTGGCGATGGCCAGCGGCCAGCCCAGCGGATTGACGCGAAGGTTGAAACCCACCATGGCCAGGGCCAGGAGCGACGCGACGGCTTCGAGACGGCTGATGGGCAATGCCCAGTCCGCCACCAGCGGCAAAAGCCAAGGATCGAGCCAGGCCAGGTGTTCCGCCAGGCCACTCCAGGAGGCGCTCATGGACCTTGGGTCAACGCGTGACGGGCACGGCAGGAGAGCCGCCAGAAGAGGCCGAAGAAGACGGCGCACTCAAAACTGGCGGAGCCTTGGTGGTGAGCTGCACGTAAATCTCGTCGGGCTTGACCATGCCCAGTTCGGTGCGGGCCTTTTCCTCGACCATCTCCAGGCCTTCCTGGAGGTCTCGCACTTCGGCCGCAAGCTGGTCGTTGCGGGCCTGGGCTTGTGCATTGGCTTTTTGCTGCGCATCGACCTCGGCACGCAGGGTCATGACGCGGGGGACGCCCCCCTTGCCGAACCAGAGTTCGGCGTGGATGGCCGCCAGCAAGGCGATGAGGACGAAAAAAGCCACGCGCATGCGCAGATTATCCACGAGCGACCATGAAAAACGGGGCCTGGTTCAACACCAGGCCCCGCTGTGTTTCACCCTGTCCTGGCATCAGACGCCTGGCTCAGGGCTCCCGCGATCAGCGCAGGTTGTAGAAAGCGCTGCGGCCAGGGTAGACGGCCACGTTGCCCAGGTCTTCTTCGATGCGCAGGAGCTGGTTGTACTTGCTCATGCGGTCCGAGCGGCTCATCGAACCGGTCTTGATCTGGCCAGCATTCAGGCCCACGGCGATGTCGGCGATGGTGTTGTCTTCGGTCTCGCCCGAGCGGTGCGAGATCACGGCGGTGTAGCCGGCGCGCTTGGCCATCTCGATGGCGGCAAACGTTTCGGTCAGGGTGCCGATCTGGTTGATCTTGATGAGGATCGAGTTGGCGATGCCCTTCTCGATGCCTTCTTTCAGGATCTTGGTGTTGGTGACGTACAGGTCGTCGCCCACCAGCTGCACCTTCTGGCCCAGGCGTTCGGTCAGGATCTTCCAGCCTTCCCAGTCGCCTTCGTGCATGCCGTCTTCGATCGAGATGATCGGGTACTTGTCGCACCAGGTGGCCAGCATGTCGGTCCATTGCTGAGCGGTCAGCACCAGGCCTTCACCTTCCAGGTGGTACTTGCCGTCCTTGTAGAACTCGGAGGCAGCGCAGTCCAGGCCCAGGGCGATCTGTTCGCCAGCGGTGTAGCCGGCGGCTTCGATGGCTTGCAGGATCAGCTGGATGGCTTCTTCGTGGCTGGCCACGGAAGGCGCGAAACCACCTTCGTCGCCCACGGCGGTGCTGATGTGCTTGTCGTGCAGGATCTTCTTGAGGGCGTGGAAGACCTCGGCGCCGTAGCGCAGGGCTTCGCGGAAGGTCGGGGCGCCCACCGGCAGGATCATGAACTCCTGCAGGTCGAGGTTGTTGTTGGCGTGCGCGCCGCCGTTGATGACGTTCATCATCGGCACGGGCAGTTGCACGGCGCCCATGCCGCCGAAGTAGCGGTACAGGGGCAGGCCGGCTTCTTCGGCGGCGGCGCGGGCCACGGCCATCGACACGGCCAGCATGGCGTTGGCGCCCAGGCGGCCCTTGTTCTCGGTGCCGTCCAGGTCGATCAGGGTCTTGTCCAGGAAGGCTTGCTCGGAAGCGTCCAGGCCCAGAACGGCTTCGGCGATTTCGGTGTTGATGTGCTCGACGGCCTTCAGAACGCCCTTGCCCAGGTAACGCGACTTGTCGCCATCGCGCAGCTCGATGGCTTCGCGCGAACCGGTCGAAGCGCCCGACGGCACGGCCGCACGGCCCATGACGCCGCTTTCCAGCAGGACGTCGCATTCGACGGTGGGGTTGCCGCGGCTGTCGATCACTTCGCGGCCGATGATGTCAACGATGGCGCTCATCAGGGGTTCCTCAAATGGATGGATGGTTGGAAAGCAAAAACGGCCTGCCTGGGCTGCAGGCAAACCGTGGATTTTAGGACTTCAGTTGAAGTCGGTTTCCAGGAAACCGTTCTTCTTGGTGATGCGGTCGAGTTCGACCAGGGTTTCGAGCAAGGCCTTCATGTGCTTGAGCGGCACGGCGTTGGGGCCATCGCTCCAGGCCTTGGCCGGGTCGGGGTGGGTCTCCATGAAGAGGCCGGCCACGCCGGCTGCCACGCCGGCACGCGCCAGCACCGGCACCATCTCGCGGGCACCACCGCTGGCGCCGCCCAGGCCACCGGGCTTTTGCACCGAGTGGGTCACGTCAAAGACCACCGGCGCGCCGGACTTGCGCATCTCGGCCAGGCTGGTCATGTCGGCCACGAGGTTGTTGTAGCCGAAGCTCACACCGCGCTCGCAGGCCAGGAATCGGTCAGGCGACAGGCCGGCCTCCTGCGCGGCAGCGCGGGCCTTGTCGATGACGTTCTTCATGTCCCAGGGCGCGAGGAACTGGCCCTTCTTGATGTTGACCGGCTTGCCCGACTTGGCCACCGCACGGATGAAGTCGGTCTGGCGGCACAGGAAGGCCGGGGTCTGCAGCACGTCGACCACGCTGGAGACCTCGGCCACCTGCGATTCGTCGTGCACATCGGTCAGCACCGGCAGGCCGGTCTGGCGGCGCACCTCGTCGAGGATCTGCAGGCCCTTGTCGAGCCCCAGGCCACGGGCGGTGGTGCCCGAGGACCGGTTGGCCTTGTCGAAGGAGCCCTTGTAGATCAGCGGGATGCCCAGGGGCTTGCAAGCCTCCTGAAGGCGCCCCGCCACCTCGAGCGACAACTCCAGGCTCTCGATGGAGCAGGTGCCGGCGATCAGGAAGAAGGGGTGCTCAAGGCCGACGTCGAATCCGCAGAGCTTCATGGCTTCAATCCTTGGTTCTCGATCAGGTCACTTCTTGGCCGCGGCCTGGTGGTCCAGGGCGGCCTTGATGTAGGCCTTGAACAGCGGGTGGCCATCCCAGGGGGTGGACTTGAACTCGGGGTGGAACTGCACGCCGACGTACCAGGGGTGCACGGCCTTGGGCAGTTCGACCATCTCGGTGAGCTTTTCGCGCTGCGTGATGGCCGAGATAACCAGGCCAGCGGCTTGCAGCTTGTCGAGGTAGCGCTCGTTGGCTTCGTAGCGGTGACGGTGGCGCTCGGTGACCACGTCGCCGTAGATCTCGTGGGCGATGGTGCCGGGCTTGACGTCGGAGCTCTGGGCGCCCAGGCGCATGGTGCCGCCAAGGTCGGACGAGGCGTCGCGCTTTTGCACGGTGCCGTCGGCATCCAGCCACTCGTCGATCAGGGCGATGACGGGATGCGGGCCTTGCGGCTCGAACTCGGTGGAGTTGGCGCCTTCCAGACCTGCCTTGTGGCGGGCGTATTCGATGGTGGCGACCTGCATGCCCAGGCAGATGCCCAGGTAGGGAATGCCGTGCTCACGGGCGTATTGCGCCGCGATGATCTTGCCTTCCACACCGCGCTTGCCGAAGCCGCCAGGCACGAGGATGGCGTCGAACTTCGAGAGCGTGCCCGCCGTATCAGGCGTGAGCGACTCGGAGTCGACGTACTCGATGTTGACGCGGGCGTGGTTGTGGATACCGGCGTGGCGCAGGGCCTCGTTGAGCGACTTGTACGAATCCGACAGCTCGGTGTACTTGCCGCACATGGCGATGGTGACCGCGCCCTTGGGGTTCTCGACCTCGTGGACCAGCTTGTCCCAGCGCGACAGATCGGCCGGCTTGGTGCTCAGCTGCAGCTTGTTGCAGATGAGGTCGTCGAGGTGCTGCTCGTGCAGCATGCGCGGCACCTTGTAGATGGTGTCGGCGTCCCAGACCGAGATCACGCCGGACTCGGGCACGTTGGTGAACAGCGAAATCTTCTCGCGCTCGTCGGCCGGGATGGCGCGGTCGGCGCGGCACAGCAGCGCGTCAGGCTGGATGCCGATTTCGCGCAGCTTCTGCACGGTGTGCTGGGTGGGCTTGGTTTTCAGCTCACCCGCAGCCGCGATGAAGGGCACGTAGGTCAGGTGCACGAAGGCGGCGTTGGTCGGGCCGGCCTTGAGGCACAGCTGACGCGCGGCTTCCATGAAGGGCAGCGACTCGATGTCGCCCACGGTGCCACCGATTTCAACGATGGCCACGTCGACCGCATCGGGCGTGCCGACGCCGGCACCACGGCGCACATAGTCCTGGATCTCGTTGGTGATGTGGGGGATGACCTGGACGGTCTTGCCCAGGTAGTCGCCACGGCGTTCCTTCTCCAGCACCGACTTGTAGATCTGGCCGGTGGTGAAGTTGTTGGCCTTCTTCATCCGCGTGGTGATGAAGCGCTCGTAGTGACCCAGGTCGAGGTCGGTCTCGGCACCGTCGTCGGTCACGAAGACCTCGCCATGCTGGAAGGGCGACATCGTGCCCGGGTCCACGTTGATGTACGGGTCGAGCTTGATGAGGGTGACTTTGAGTCCTCGGGATTCGAGGATGGCAGCCAAAGACGCAGCGGCGATGCCCTTGCCAAGCGAGGACACCACACCGCCGGTGACGAAGACAAACTTGGTCATTTGCGCAGGTGCGATCCTCTGATGGGATCGCTGCGGTGGTAAAGCGGCATTATAGGCGGACCGGGCTCTGGCCGCCTCAGGTTTTGCGCGAGCCAACCCTCATGCGGGCGTATGATCCGGCGCTTTGTCACCGTTGACGGGCGCGAGAGCGCCCTGACCTGCCCGGGAGCCCCCTTGCTGTCCCTGCTGCGCATTCTCCTGCTGGCCGTGCACTTCGTGATCGCCAGCGTGATCGGCCTGCTGATCGGCCTGTGTCGCCCCTTCAACCCGGACAACAGCCGCCTGTGTGCGCGGGTCTACGGTATACCGGCCTTGCGCATCATGGGATTGCGCCAGCGCATCGAAGCCGACGGCGTGCTGAACCACCAGCGCCCAGCCATCATTGTCGCCAACCACATCTCCAACCACGACCTGTTCGTCTTCGGCCAGGTGGTGCCCGTTCGCACGGTGAGCCTGGGCAAGACCAGCCTGAAGTGGCTGCCTCTGTTCGGCCAACTGTACTGGCTGGCCGGCAACGTGCTGGTTGACCGCGGCAACGCCGTGCAGGCCCGCCGCGCCATGGAAACCACCACCGACACGCTTCAGCACAAGGACATGTCGCTGTGGGTGTTTGCCGAAGGCACGCGCGGCCACGGCAAGGGCCTGGGCCCGTTCAAGAAGGGGGCCTTCTTGATGGCGATCAACGCCGGGGTGCCCGTCGTGCCGGTGTGTGCCAACAACTACACCCGCACCATGAACCTGAACCGCTGGGTGGGCGGCGCCGTGGTGATGCGCACCTTGCCCCCGATCCCGACCACGGGCATGACGGCCGACGACGTGCCTGAACTCATGCAGCGTTGCCACGCCGCCATGGCCGAGTGCATCGAGCAGCTCGACCGCGAAGCCGAGGCGCTGCTAAAGCAAGGTTGAGCGCCGGGCTGCGCGTCAGAACGCACCAGCGCGCCCGCACTCAGCCAGCCGCCATCAGCCGTTCGGCGCGCTGATCTTGCTCAAGGGGTTCATGGCCTGAGCCTGACTGGCCGCAGACGGCAGGTGCAGATCGGCCTGGTCGGCGTTCCAGCTGGGCTCCGGGATGGAGTCGAACACCTGGCGAAGGCGCTGTCCCCAGGTCGAGCGAATCATGCGGAAGTACGGATTCGACTCGTCGATGTGGATGAGCTTGTCCACCTTGAGCGCGCCAGCTTCGTACACCAGCATGTCCAAAGGCAGTCCGACCGACAGGTTGGACTTGAGCGTCGAGTCCATCGAGATCAAGGCGCACTTGGCAGCTTCTTCCAGCGGTGTCTGAGGCGTGATGACACGGTCGATCACGGGCTTGCCGTACTTGGACTCGCCGATCTGGAAATAGCACACGCCATCGATGCCAGCTTCGACGAAGTTGCCGGCAGCGTAGACGTTGAACAGGCGCATGGTCTCGTTGCCGATCTGGCCACCGACGATGAGGCTGCAGTTGAAGTCGATGCCATGCTGCTTGAGCGCGGCTGCGTCACGCGCATGCACCTTGCGCACGCAACTGCCGACGATGCGGGCCACGTCGAACAGGCACGTCGCTGTCCAGATGGTGCAGGGCTCGCCGTCCGAGCCTTCGATGGTCTCGTTGGCCACCAGCTGCTTGACCGCCTGCGTGATGGCCAAGTTGCCAGCCGAGAGCATGACGATGACGCGATCGCCAGCCTTCTCGTAGACGGTCATCTTGCGGAAGGTGCTGATCTGGTCCATGCCCGCGTTGGTGCGGGAGTCGGACAGAAAAACCAGGCCCGCTTCCAGGCGCATGGCAACGCAGTAGGTCATGACGAAATCACCGATTTGAGTTTGTACAGGGCGTCCAGGGCCTCGCGCGGGGTGAGCGCGTCGGGGTCGATGGCGGCAAGCAGGTTCAGTGCCTGGGCTTCGGTCGGGGTCAGGGCTTCGACGCAGGTGGCCCCGGCAGACTGGCGGGCACCTTCGGCCAACTGCTCGAGGTCAACGCCACCGGCCGGGGCACCCACGTCGGCAAAGAGATCGATCTGCTGTTCAGAGTCGCGCTGCTGGGCCTCCAACGATTCCAGTGTGGCACGGGCCTGGCGAATCAGCGAATGGGGCATGCCCGCAAGCCGCGCCACCTGCACCCCATAGCTGCGGCTGGCCGGGCCGTGCTGCAACTCGTGCAGGAAGACGATGTCGTCGCCCGATTCGGCCACGCCCACGTGCACATTGAGCGCGCGCGGGTGGCGCTCGGGCAGGCGGGTCAGCTCGAAGTAGTGGGTGGCGAACAGCGTGAAAGCCTGGTTGCGGTCGTGCAGGTGCCCGGCGATGGCGCCGGCCAGGGCCAGGCCGTCGAAGGTGGAAGTGCCCCGCCCGATCTCGTCCATCAGCACCAGCGAATGCTCGGTGGCGGCGTGGATGATGGCGGCGGCCTCGGTCATCTCCAGCATGAAGGTCGACTGGGCGTTGGCCAGGTCGTCGGCCGCGCCGATGCGGGTGTGGATGGCGTCCATCGGGCCCAGGCGGCAGGCGGTGGCCGGCACGTAGGAGCCCATGGCCGCCAGCAAGGCGATCAGCGCCACCTGGCGCATGAAGGTCGATTTACCGCCCATGTTCGGGCCGGTGACGACCATCATGCGGCGCTTGGTGTCCAGCCGGCAATCGTTGGGGATGAAGGCAGCGCCGCTGGTCTCCATCAGGCGGGCCTCGACCACCGGGTGGCGCCCCTGCTCGATCTCGATGCACGGGTGGGGCACGAACTCAGGACGGCTCCAGCGCAGCGTGGACGCGCGCTCGGCCAGCGCGGCCAGGGCGTCCAGCGTGGACAGGGCGCGGGCCAGGGCGCCGAGCGTGGCGATGTGGTCCTGCAGGAAGTCGATCAGGCCTTCGAAGATGGCTTTTTCACGGGCCAGGGCGCGCTCTTGCGCCGACAGGGCCTTGTCCTCGAAGGCTTTGAGCTCGGGCGTGATGTAGCGCTCGGCGTTTTTCAGCGTCTGACGGCGCTGGTAATCAAGCGGCACCTTGTCGGCGTGCGATTGGGTGACCTCGATGTAGAAGCCATGCACCTTGTTGAACTGCACGCGCAGGTTCGAGATGTTGGTGCGGGCGCGCTCGCGGGCTTCGAGGTCGAGCAGGAAGGCGTCGCAGTTCAGCGAGATGGCGCGCAACTCGTCCAGGTCGGCGTCGAAGCCATCCGCGATGACACCGCCGTCGCGCAGCAGCACGGCCGGTGTTTCCAGCAGCGTGGCCTGCAGGCGCCGGGCCACGGCCGCATCGGGCGACAGGGCCGAGCGCACCTGTTGCAGCAGCACGCCTTCATCGGGCACGTTGCTCAGCAGCGCGGGCAGGCCCAGAAGGGTGTCGCGCAGGCCGGCGAGTTCACGCGGGCGCACCTGGCGCAGCGCGATGCGGGCGTTGATGCGCTCGACATCGCTCATCTGGCGCAGCGCCTCGCGGATGGCGTCGAAGCCTTGCGAGGTTTCGGCAGGCGACAGCAGCGTGGCGATGGCGTCGTGGCGGGCGCGGGCGACGGCGCGATCTCGCAGCGGCTGGGTCAGCCACTGGCGCAGGCCGCGGCTGCCCATGCCGGTGCGGCAGGTGTCGATCAGCGAGAGCAGCGTGGGCGAGTCTTCGCCACGCAGGGTCTGCACCAACTCCAGGTTGCGCAAGGTGGCGGGCGGCAGGTCGAGCAGCTCGGAGCTGCGCGGCACCTCCAGCGAGGCCACGTGGGCCAGCGCCCTGCCCTGCGTGTGCTCGGCGTAGCTCAGCAGCGCGGCGCCAGCCGCGTGCGCCAGCGACATCTCTTGCGCGTCCCAGCTCTGCAGGTGCTGCACCTTCAGCTGCTCGCACAGCTTGCGCAGGCCCAGGCCGGGGTCGAACTGCCAGGTCGGGCGGCTGGTCAGGGCGATGCCGCGTTGCGAAGCGCTCAGCATGGCGGCGATGGCCGGCGGCACGCGTTCGCGGTCGTAGAGGATCTCGGCGGGCTGCAGGCGGGCCAGCCAGCCAGCGAGTTCTGCCGTGCTGCACTCGGTCAGGCCCAGCTTGCCGCTGGACAGGCCCAGCCAGGCCAGGGCGCAAGGCACCTTGTCTTCGGCATGGCGGCCACGCTTGTCCATGACCACGGCCAGCAGCAGCGCGTCGGCGCGCTCGGACAGCAGCTCGGTGTCGATCAGCGTGCCCGGGGTGACCACGCGCACCACCTTGCGCTCGACCGGCCCCTTGCTGGCGCCAACCTCTCCGACCTGTTCGCAGATGGCAACCGACTCGCCCAGGCGGATCAGCTTGGCCAGGTAGGTCTCGACCGCGTGCACCGGCACCCCGGCCATCACCACGGGCTCGCCGTTGGACTGACCACGCACGGTCAGGGTGATGTCGATGAGGCGGTTGGCCTTGCGGGCGTCGTCGAAAAAGAGCTCGTAAAAATCGCCCATCCGGTAGAAGACGAGCGTTTCAGGGTGCTCCGCTTTGATGCGCAGGTACTGCTGCATCATCGGCGTGTGGCCGGCGTAGTCACTCGGAGCGGATGGGGTGCGTGCGGTGTCCATGGGTGTTGCGGGGGCGCCTGGGCAGCCCAGGGGCGAGAGTGTACCGGTCGGGCTCGACCACCGCCGGGACCACGTGCGCCGGCCAGACCCAGGCAAAATCACCCTGGCAGCCCCGACCAGACATGACACCAACCACCCACACCCTTGCCCGCCACCTGCTCGGCGGCCTCGCGATCGCCGCCCTGCTGGGCCTGAGCGCCTGCGGCACCACCGTCGTCAACCCCGTCACGGGTGAAGCCGAGCGCTCCGTGATGGACGAGCCCACCGAGATCGCCGAAGGCGCCAAGGCGCACAAGCAGGTGATCCAGGACGAAGGCATCTACGACAACCCCAAGTTGCAGGCCTACGTCAACGGCGTGGGGCAAAAGCTGGCGGCCGAGTCTCACCGCGCCCACCTGCAGTGGACCTTCACCGTGCTCGACAGCCCCGAGATCAATGCCTTCGCGCTGCCAGGAGGCTACATCTACGTCACGCGCGGCATCATGGCCTACCTCGACAGCGAGGCCGAACTCGCGGGCGTCATCGGGCACGAGATCGGCCACGTGACGGCCCGCCATGGCGCCCAGCGCGCCACCCGACAGCAAAACGCCGGCTTCGGGGTGCTGGCTGCCACCATATTGGGGGCGGTGCTCGAAAGCCAGGGGCTGCGTGGCGCCACCGACATCGCGGGCCAAATGTCGCAAACGGCGGCGGCGGGCTACGTGGCGTCCTACAGCCGCGAGCAGGAGTCGCAAGCCGACCGCCTGGGCGCCGAGTACCTCTCGCGCACACAGTACGACCCGCGCAACATGATCGACGTGATCGCTCTGCTCAAGAATCAGGAGCAACTGGCCGCAGAGGCCGCGCGCGCGGCCGGCAAGCCCGTGCAAAGCGGTGGCAATTGGCTGGCCTCGCACCCCAGCAACGAGCAGCGCCTGGCCGAGATCCGCGCCAACGCGACGCTCTATCAGGGCCGCTACGTCGACGACGGCCGCGAGCGCTACCTGCAGGCCATCGACGGCATGACCTTCGGCGATAGCCGCGAGCAAGGCGTGGTGCGAGGCCGCAACTTCTACCACGAGCCCCTGGGCCTGGCCCTGAGCGCCCCACAGGGTTGGCGCATCGCCAACGGATCGGACGCCATCAGCGTGATCAACGAGGCGGGTGACGCCGGGCTGATCGTCAAACTGCTGCCCGAGCAGGCCAAGGGCATGGGCCACGAAACGCTGATCCGCCAGTTGCTCAAGGCCGACCAGAACCGCATCGAGGGGCGCACCGAAAAACGCCAGTTGCACGGTCTGCAGGCCACGCATTTCGCCGGCACCCTGCGCAACGCCCAGGGCCAGTCCGCCAACGTGATGCTGACCGTGGCCGATGGCCCCGCCGGCAAACGCTACCTGCTGCGCTACGCTGGCCAGAGCGCCCAGGCGCTGCAGCGCGCCCTGCCCGGCCTGCAGGAGGCCGAGAACAGCTTTCGCGAGCTCACCCCGGCCGATCGCAAAGCCGCCCAACCCTGGGTGATCCGCACCGTGGCCATGCCCAAGGGTGGCTTCGCCGAACTGGTCCGCCAATCTGCCCTCGAGGGCATGGACCCGCAGGCAGAAGCCCGGCTCAAGCTGATGAACAGCGCTTATGGCGAGAAGGGCTCAGGCGGTGTGAGCTCCGCGCCGACGGCCGGTCAGCGGGTCAAAACCGTGCGTTGACACGCGCTGGCGAGTCCGTCAGAAATCGAGCAGCGAGAAACCGACGCTGAACACCGTGCGCCGACGGTTGAAATCGATCAGGCTGTCGCCATAGCCGCTGAAGACCTGGGTGTGCAGGCGCAAGTTGCTTTTGTGGCCAAAGCGGTAGTCGCCCAAGGTCCGCAGCCACTCCAGCCGGTACGACCCCCGTGCGGTGTCTGTCAGGCTGTGACGAACGGTGAGCGCAAGCGTGTGATCGGAATTCACGTTCCACGCAGCCTTGAACTCGGCCCGTCCGATGTGGTTGGCGATGCCCGGGTTGTCGTCGTTCTCGTGCGACTCGCGCACGCGGCGCCAGACCTTGGCCTGCAACTGCCAGCGGTTGCCCAACTCGATGGCGGCCAAGGCGTAAATCCGGTTCCAGCTGCGGGAGAGTGGCAAGGACTGCCCGTTGGACTGGTGCACCAGGCCCACACCCGTCATGCGCCAGCGCCAGCCACCGGGCAGCCGGATGTCATTGGGGTAGACGTAGATGACCTCGGGTTCGTGGTCGGTCGTGCGAAATGGCCTGGAGATGCGCCCCGTGAACAGCTGCCAGTAGGACTGTTGGGAATAGGCGAACCAGAGCGAGTCACGCCGCTCGCCCTCACCGTGCACCAGCAGCCCTTGCGCCAGCTTGGTGCGCACCGAGAGCTGGATGCGGTTCTCGGCCTGACGGTAGGCCGTGGGGGAAGACGCCGAGCGCCCCTCCGAGCTCGAAGTGGGCTGTCGATTCACGTAATCGGCCATCGCGAACGAGGCGGTCAAAGGGCGATAGCCACGCATGCGAAAGGTGCCGCAGTCGCTGCCGTCCTCCAACTCCCAGAAGCGGGACAACTCCGTGCGAGCGGGGTTGTGGCAGCCATCAACCGATTCGGCCTGCACCTCTTTGGCCAACTTGAGCCCCTGCCCTGCTGGCGTGCTGTCGTTGGGCGTTGCAGGCAGGGCAGGCACGTTGCTCGCGTCGTCAGGCTTGACGGCCACCGCGGCTGCAGCAGGCTGGGAAGCCGCCCAATCGTCGTAGCAAGCCAATCGCTCGGTGGCATCGGCGATGCGGGCACAGGCCGCAGCCTCACGCACCACGCGAGGCAAGGTCGACTGCACCGTTGCAACGGGCGTCATCGCCGATTGCGCCAGCGAGATGGCAGGAGCCCCCCCAGCGACCAAGGCAAACCAGGAGGCGAGACAAGCGCGAGCATGGGTCATGGCGAGGGCACCGTTCAAAGGGGCCTGACACCGCACCCCAAGGCGAATTTCGTTGTTGAATCAGAAGGGCGCGTCGTCGCGACCCACTGGGCGATCGCCACGGTCCTCGGCTGCTTTGACGGCAGCGGTGATGCGACGGCGCTTGGGCGCCTCGGCCGCCTGGGCTTCTGGCTCAGCGCCATCAGCGGCTTGCGCAGCCTGCAGCGCACCGAGCACCTCGTCGGCCGGGGCGGCTTCACCGTCCGCGCCTTCTTCGGCAGCTGGCTCGGTGATCACGCGGGTGTAAGGCGCCAGGGTCTTGACCAGTTGGCCATAGATGCGAGGCGTGCCGGCCACGATCTCGCGCTGGTACAGGAAGTCGGGCTCACCCGTGAAGTTGCCCACCAGGCCGCCGGCCTCGGTGATCATCAAAGAGCCTGCGGCCACATCCCAGGGGCTCAGACCGGTCTCGAAGAAACCGTCGTAGTAGCCAGCGGCCACGTAGCACAGGTCGAGCGAGGCGGCGCCCGGGCGGCGCAGGCCAGCGCACTGCACCATGACGTCCTCGAACATCTTCATGTAGCGCTGGAAGTTGTCGCCCTTGCGGAAAGGAAAGCCCGTGCCGATGAGGGCGTCGAGCATGCGCGTGCGCTTGGAGACGCGGATGCGGCGGTCATTGAGGTAGGCGCCCTTGCCGCGCGAAGCGTAGAACAGGTCGTTGCGGGTCGGGTCGTAGACCACGGCCTGTTGCACCTGGCCGCGCCAGGCCAGCGCGATGGAGACCGCGTAGACCGGAAAGCCGTGGATGAAGTTGGTGGTGCCGTCCAGCGGATCGATGATCCAGACGAAGTCGGAGTGCTTGGCGCCCTGCGTGCGGCCGGACTCTTCGGCCAAGATGCCGTGGCCGGGGTACGCCTCGCGGATGATGTCGATGATCGCCTGTTCTGCTGCCTGGTCGACCTCGGTGACGAAGTCGTTGTGAGACTTTGCGGTCACCTGCAAGCGCTCGATGTCGAGCGACGCCCGGTTGATGATCGCCCCGGCTGCGCGCGCAGCTTTGATGGCGATGTTGAGCATGGGATGCAGGGCTTGAGACATGGATTGGACCGTCTGAAAAAGTCAAAGACGACCGGCAACGATCCCCCGCCACATGGCGAGGGCCCGGTCGACAAAATGGGCGCAGCGATGATCAAAGAACGAAGAGAATCTGCGATTCTATCGAAGTGCGCCGTTTTTTGCACCCCCCGCCCTCGCCACCCCGGCCTTTCCAGGCATCCACATGTCCACTGCGTCACAGCCCACCGATCCCACCCGCTTCATCCTGATCGGCACCAGCCACCCCGGCAACGTCGGGGCCACAGCGCGGGCGATGAAGGTCATGGGCTTTTCCGAGCTGGTGCTGGTGCAGCCACGGTTTGCAGACGTGCTGATCCAGGAGGAGACCGTGGCCATGGCGAGTGGCGCGGCAGACATCCTTGTGCGTGCCCGCGTCGTCGACACCCTGGCCGATGCACTCGAAGGCGTCACCTTCGCCATCGGCACAGCCATGACGCCCCGTGACTTCGGCCCGCCCACCATCACGCCCCGCGAGGGCCTGGCGAACCTGGCCCGCAGACACATCGCCATCGGTCACAAGGTCGGATTCGTTTTCGGGTGCGAGCGGCACGGCATGTCCAATGAAGATGTCTACCGCTGCCACGCCGTGATCAGCATCCCCACCAACCCCGACTACGGCTCGCTCAACCTGTCGCAAGCCGTGCAACTGCTGAGCTACGAGTGGCGCATGGCGCTGGGATGCTTCCCCGTAGAGGCCCGCACACCCGATGCCGACCTGGCCAGTGGCGAGGCGGTGCAAGGCATGCTGGGGCACTTCGAGCGTGCGCTGGTGCAGCTGGGTTTCCTTGACCCGGCCGCCCCCAAAAAGCTCATGCCCCGACTGAACCAGCTTTTCAACCGGGCCGAACTGCGCCAGGAAGACATTCACATCCTTCGAGGCATCGCCAAAGCCATCATCGAGCGCTGTCAGCGCTGATCACCAGGCAACTGGTTGCTCGCCCACGCGCACACGCAGCCTGCGCGCGAGCCCGCCACCTCCACCCCGACACCGTGCCGGGGTTTGACCCGGCCGCTACACTTCCCGGCTCAAGTCCAAAAAACGCAAAAGCTCATTCCTTTCATGTTGTTTGCCCGCCTGCGCGAAGACATCGCCTGCATCCTGGAGCGTGACCCCGCCGCCCGAACGGCCTGGGAGGTCCTGACCTGTTACCCCGGTCTCCACGCCCTGGCCATGCACCGCTGTGCGCACTGGTGCTGGACACACGGCCTGAAATGGCTGGGACGCTGGATTTCGCACTGGGCTCGCTTCTTCACGGGCATCGAGATCCACCCGGGTGCCCGCGTGGGCCGCCGCGTCTTCATCGACCACGGCATGGGCGTGGTGGTGGGCGAAACCGCCGAGATCGGCGACGACTGCACCATCTACCAGGGCGTGACCCTGGGTGGCACATCGCTGTCCCGCGGGGCCAAGCGCCACCCGACACTGGGCCGTGGCGTGATCGTGGGGGCCAACGCCCAGGTGCTGGGCGGTTTCACCGTGGGCGACGGTGCCCGCGTGGGCTCGAACGCCGTCGTCACCAAGCCCGTGCCGAACGGTGCCACCGCCGTGGGCAACCCGGCTCGCATCATCGTGGCCAAGCAGCAGGTGCTCGACGAAAAGCAGGCCGAGCGCGAGGCCGTGGCCGCCCGCATGGGTTTCTCGGCCTACGGCGTGACCGAAGGCGACGACCCGCTGTCGCAGGCGCTGCGCGGCCTCATTGACCACGCATCCGGCCACGAGCACCAGATCGCGCTGCTGTGGCAGGCGGTCGAGAAGCTCGCGGCCTGCGCCCAGAGCCAGCTGGGCCGCGACTGCATGCCCGAGGACGCCAAGAAGACCGAGGCCTTCGACGCCGACGAGCTCAACCGCCTCGTCAAGTGAGCGCGATGGGCGGCGCCTGACTGAGCCACTCAGCTCAGGCGCCTCGAGCCCGTCAGGCCAGCAGGTAGCCGCCGTCCACGTTCAGGCAAGTGCCCGTGGTGTAGCTGGCCGCGTCGGACGCCAGGTACAGCGCAGCACCCGCCATCTCCGACGGGTCGGCCACGCGATTCATGGGCACGTGGGCCAGCACCGACTTGAGGATCATCTCGTTGCTGGTCAGTGCCGAGGCGAACTTGGTGTCGGTTGCGCCCGGCAGGATGGCGTTGACGCGCACCTTCTGCGTCGCACACTCCTTGGCGAAGGCGTGCGTCATCGAGATCACGGCGGCCTTGGTGATGGAGTAGATGCCCTGGGCCATGCCGGGGATCACGCCGTTGACCGAGGCGATGTTGACGATCGAGCCGCCACCTTGCTTGGTCATCATCTTGGCGCCGCGCGAGCACATGAAGAAGTAGCCGCGGATGTTGACGTCCACGGTCTTCTGGAACGCGCCCAGGTCGGTGTCGGTGATGTGACCGAAGTACGGATTGGTGGCCGCGTTGTTGACCAGGATGTCGAGGCGGCCGAACTCTTTCTCGATGGCTGCGAACGTGGCGTCGATCTGCTCCATCTCGCCGATGTGGCAGGCCAGCACCGAGGCCTTGCCACCGGCTTCGCGGATGGACGCGGCCACAGCTTCACAGGGCTCGGCCTTGCGGCTGGAGACGATGACGTGCGCGCCATGCGCGGCCAGCAGGCGCGCGATGGCCTCGCCAATACCGCGACTGGAGCCGGTCACGAGGGCGACCTTGCCGGTCAGGTCGAAGGGGTTCTTCAGGTTCAGGGGAGTGCTCATGGGTTCGCAGGCGTGTCAGGGGTGAAAAGGCAGGCGATGGCGGCTCACAGGACTAGCACGCGCAGCGGCCCGCGTCACAGCTTGGACTGGGCGATGATGCCCAGGCAGCGCTGCTCCAGGTAGCTCACAAACGGGCCGAAGGTGGCGAACGCCGGGTTGCGGGCGTTGCCTTCCTTGAAGCGCTTGTAGATCTGCTGCGCGATGCCGGCCAGGCGGAACAGGCCGTACACCGTGTAGAAGTCGAAGTTCTCGACACTGAAACCGGTTTTCTCGGCGTAGTAGCGGATCACCTCTTCGCGCGTGAGCATGCCTTTGGCATTGGTCGGCTGGCGGCGCGAGCCCTTCATGAACATGTCGTCATCGGCCTGCACCCAGTAGGCCAGCGAGCTGCCCAGGTCCATCAGCGGGTCGCCCAGCGTGGCCATTTCCCAGTCAAGTACGCCAATGACTTTGAGCGGGTCGTTCACGTCCAGCACGACGTTGTCGAAGCGGAAGTCGTTGTGGATGAGGCGGATGGCCACTTCCTGCTTGGGCATCTTCTCGGCCAGCCAGGCCATGACCTGCTCGAAGTCGCCGACGTCGTCGGTGCGGGCGGCTCGGTAGCGCTTTGTCCAGCCCTCGACCTGGCGGGCCACGTAGCCTTCGCCCTTGCCCAGGGTGTCCAGACCGGCGGCCTTGGGGTCGAGCTTGTGCAGATCGACCAGGGTGTCGAGCACGTTCAGGCACAGCTGACGGGTCTTGGCCTCGTCCAGGCCCAGCTCGGGCGAGAGGTTCTGACGCGGGATGTTGCCCACCAGGCGCTCCATCACGTAGAAGGGCGCGCCGATGACGCTGGTGTCCTCGCAGATGGCGTGGATGACCGGCACCTTGGGGTAGACCGGCTTGAGCTTGCGCATGATTTCGGCCTCGCGCACCACGTCGTGGGCCGACTTGGCGATGTGGCCGAAGGGCGGGCGACGCAGGATCAGGTCGACGTTGGCGTAGCTGAGCTGGTAAGTCAGGTTGGAGGCCCCGCCAGGGAACTGCTTGAGCACGGGCGTGCCTTCCAGCTTCAGGCCTTGTGCCTGCAGGTAAGCCGTGACCTGGGCCACGTCCACTTCTTCACCGGCACGGACTTGCCCGGCCTGGTCGATCAGTTGTTCGTTTTTGGCGTCGCTCATGGGCGGCGGTCTCCTCTTGTCGTGGTCGGGGGTGCCGCGACGCCGAGCGCCTCGGTCGTTCGCACACCGTGAAACCGCACCAGTTTAGGAAGCGCCAGCCAATGAATCAAATGAATTATTTGAATCCGAACCCATTAGCCCGACGAATAGGTCAATGGCTCACTCGGCCGACCGGTCGGCACCAGACAGGCACCCGAAAGCAGTTACCGGCCGATGTGAAATCAGGCGCCTTCGCGGCGCACCGCCGTTTTCGGCCGAAACACCACGCACATCGCCGGATCGGTCTCGATCCAGGGACCGCCGATCAGGTCGACGCAATACGGCACCGCCGCAAAAATGCCTGGCACCAACGATTTGCCATCTGCGTCTCGCAAGCCCTCCAGGGTCTCGGCGATCGACTTGGGCTGACCAGGCAGGTTCATCACCAGCGCCTGGCCACGCACCACCGCCGTCTGACGCGACAGGATGGCAGTGGGCACAAAGCGCAGGCTGATCTGACGCATCTGCTCACCGAAGCCAGGCAACTCCTTGTCCGCGACATCGAGCGTGGCCTCCGGGGTGACATCTCTGGGCGATGGGCCGGTGCCGCCGGTGGTCAACACCAGGTCGCAGCGCTCGGCATCGACCAGCTCGCGCAACGCAGCAGAGATGACGTCGCGCTCATCGGGGATGAGCCTGGGCACCCATTCGATCGGGTTGCGCACCGCACGGCCCAACCAATCCTTCAAGCCCGGCAGACCTTTGTCTTCGTAGACCCCGGTGCTGGCGCGGTCGCTGACCGAGACCACGCCGATGCGCACAGTGCGCAGCGGAGCCGACACGACGGCGCTCGTGCTGGAGCTCATGTCGGAGACCCTGCTGGGGCGTCCTTGTCGGCCTCTTCCTGTGCCTCCATCGCTTGCTTGATGAACTGGAACAGCTCGCGGAAGGCCCGACCACTGCGCTTTTCAGGCACTTCGGCGGCGTCCTTGCGGGCGCTGCGTACCAGGTTGCGCAACTGCTGCAGGTCAGACAGCGGGAAGTCAGCCGCCCAGTTGGTGAGCGCGCTTTTCTCGTCGGACAGGAGCTCGGCGCGCCAGCGCTCTGCCTGGTGCAGGGCCAGCGCATTGCGGGCGTGGCCCAGCTGGAACTGGGCCACGGCTTCGCGCAAGGGCTCGGCATCGACCCCGCGCATCACCTTGCCAATGAACTGGATCTGCCGGCGCTTGCCCTCGAAGGAGCGAGTGCGCTTGTAGGCGTCCAGGGCATCGCGCAAGCGCTCGGGCATCTCGATGCTCTCCAGGCGCGAATCGGGCATTTCCAGCAACTGCTTGCCCAGCTCCTGGAGTTCGTGGCTCTCGCGCTTGAGCGCGCTCTTGCTGGGACGGCCGGAAAAGCCGTCGTCGTCAGCATCGTCTTGATCAAAATGGTTCGGATTCATGTCCTCGCTATGATACGGGTGGCCCGCTGCTTGCGGGCTGCCGTTCATCAGCACAAAACCCTCCATGCCCAAGAACAAAGCTGCCTCGCTTGCGTCCTCGACCGCCCCCTCGACCGGGTTCGCCTACAGCCGCGAGCAATTCCAGCAACTGATCGAAGACGCCTTGAGCCTGGCGCGCAAGAAAGGCGCCTCCGACGCCGCCGCAGAAGTCTCCGAAGGCGCCGGCCTGTCGGTCTCGGTGCGCAAGGGCAAGCTGGAGAACGTCGAGCGCAACCGCGACAAGACGGTCGGCATCACCGTCTACCTGGGCCAGCGCCGGGGCAACGCCACCACCTCCGACTTCTCGCCCGAAGCGCTCGAGCGCACCGTGCAGGCGGCGTATGACATCGCCCGCCACACCGCCGAAGACCCGGCCGCCGGCCTGCCGGACGAAGCCGACATCGCCACGGGCAAAGCCGCCCGCCGCGACCTCGACCTCTTCCACCCCTGGGCCTTCGACGCCGAAGGCGCGGCCGAGCTGGCACGCCGCTGCGAAGACGCCGCCCTCGTGGTCGACCCCCGCATCACCAACTCCGAAGGCGCGGGCGTGTCGGCGCAGCAATCGCACTTCTGGGCCGGCAACTCGCGTGGCTTCCGGGGTGGCTACGCCTCGTCGCGCCACTCGCTATCGGTCTCGCCCATCGCGGGCCGGGGCAACGACATGCAGCGCGACTTCTGGTACACCTCCGAACGCGACGCCCGAGACATGGCCAAGCCCGAGGCCATTGGGCGCTACGCCGCCGAGCGCGCGCTCTCGCGCCTGAAGTCGCGCAAGATCGCGACCTGCGAGGTGCCGGTGCTGTTCGAGAACACCCTGGCCGCCGGCCTGCTGGGTGCCTACGTTCAGGCCACCAGCGGTGGTGCGCTTTACCGCCGCGCCACCTTCCTGCTCGACAGCCTGGGCAAGCCCATCTTCCCCAAGCACATCCAGGTCCACGAGGATCCGCACATCCTCAAGGGCAAGGGCAGCGCCCCCTTCGACGACGAAGGCGTGCTCACCCGCAAGCGCCAGGTCGTCAAGAACGGCGTCGTGCAGGGTTACTTCCTCTCGAGCTATTCGGCGCGCAAGCTGGGCATGAAGACCACCGGCCACGCCGGCGGCTCGCAGAACCTGGTGATGAGCAGCAAGCTCACCGACCCAAAGGACAACCTCAAGGCCATGCTCAAGAAGCTGGGCACCGGCCTGTTCGTGACCGAGCTCATGGGCCAGGGCGTGAACTACGTGACGGGCGACTACTCGCGTGGCGCAGCCGGTTACTGGGTCGAAAAGGGCGTCATCCAGCACCCCGTGCACGAGATCACCATCGCCGGCCACCTGGGCGAGATGTTCCAGCAGATCGTGGGCATCGGTGCCGACGCCTACACCTACGGCAGCAAGACCGTGGGCTCGGTGCTGATCGAGCGCATGAAGATCGCCGGCCACGGCGGCTGACCGACCACGGCCAATCGGCAGAGGCGCGCCCGCGACACCCACGGGTAAGCCCTCTCCTGGCATGGCCTTGCCGGACAAACAGCGCTCCTAGAATTTGGCAACACAACCCCACCACGAGGAGACCGCCATGGAGCGTCGTGCCTTCATCAACCACGCTGGCCTGGCCGGCGTGCTGGCCGCCGGTGCCGCCCCCGCCATCGTCCACGCTCAGACGCAGTTGCGCTGGCGCCTGGCCTCCAGCTTCCCCAAGTCGCTGGACACCATCTTCGGCGCCGCCGACGTCTTCACCAAGAAGATCCACGAGATGTCTGGCGGCAAGTTCCAGATCTCGGTGCACGCCGGTGGCGAGCTCATGCCCCCGTTCGGCGTGGTCGACGGCGTGCAAAGCGGCACGGTCGAGATGGCCCACACAGCGCCTTATTACTTCGTCGGCAAGGACGAAACCTTCGCGCTGGGCTGCTCCATCCCCTTCGGCCTGAATTCCCGCCAGATGTCGGCCTGGATGTACGAAGGCAACGGCCTCAAGCTGATGCGCGAGTTCTACGCCAAGTACAACATCGTCAACTTCCCTGGCGGCAACACCGGCGCGCAAATGGGCGGTTGGTACCGCAAGCCGATCAAGTCGCTGGCCGACCTCAAGGGCCTGAAAATGCGCACCGCAGGCTTCGCCGGCAAGGTGATGGAGCGAATGGGCGTGGTGCCCCAGGCCCTGCCCGGCGGGGAGATCTACCAGGCGCTTGAAAAAGGCGTGCTCGACGCCGCCGAGTGGGTCGGCCCGTACGACGACCAGAAGCTGGGCTTCTACAAGGTCGCGCCCTACTACCACTTCCCCGGCTGGTGGGAAGGCGGCCCGCAGCTCGACTTCTTCATCAACCAGAAGGCCTGGGACGCGCTCAACCCTGAGTACAAAGCCATGGTCGAAGCCGCTGCCGCGCACGCCCACACCGAGATGCAGGCCCGCTACGACGCCCGCAATCCGCTGGCGCTCAAGCAACTGGTGGCCGCCAAGACCGAGCTCGTGCAGTTCCCCAAGCCGGTGATGGACGCGGCCTTCAAGCACTCGATGGACATCTACAGCGAGCTCAACGAGAAGAACCCGAGTTGGCGCAAGGTCTACGCCGACTACGCCAAGTTCCGAGCCGACCAGAACCTGTGGTTCCGCTTCACCGAGGCGACATTCGACCGTTACATGCAGTCCGTCAAACTCTGAGCCTGACGTCAACAAGCTCCAAGCGCGGCCACAGGGTCGCGCTTTTTTCATGTTTCATCGCATTTCCGCGCGGAATGCGCACCTGCTCGGTCTGGCCGCACGCAAAACGCGGCCGACAGGCTCAAGATGTGCATGGCTTTTTCCGAAGCCAATCAGGCGCCAGCGGGATTTGGCCCCGGGCGTCATGCACCATGCCACCTTCCAAGCCCACAGACCTGCCATCGTCACCCGACTGGAGCCAGGCGCCCCTGGAGCGGACCTGGCGCTCGTTCAGCATCCTGTGCTGGAGCACCGGCCTGATCCTGGCCTGGTTGCACCCCTTGCCAGGCATCGCCTTTGGCCTGGTCGGCTGGTGGGCTCAGTGCAAGGCCGCTCCGCTCACCGGCCGCACCGCGCCCTGGCCTGCAAGGCGCGTTCAACGCGTGGAAGCCGGTTGAAAACCTGCCCCCTCGCCCCGCTGCTCAAAGGGCGTCCTTGACCGCCTGAGTGGGGTCGATTTCCACTTGGGGAGGCGGCACCGACACGTCAGGCTCGCCACCCACCACATCGGACACCGAGCCCGTTGGCTCTTGTGCCGCAGGCGGGGTGACCGGGTCGCTGCCCAGGTCTTCGATCTGCATCTCGATGTGCACGTCATCGGTGTTGACCGCCGTCTCCTTGTCCAGGAACGCCGTCACCGACTCCGGCCAGAAGATCACCACCGCCACCAGCACCAGCTGCATCGCCACCCAGGGGATCGCACCCAGGTAGATGTCACGCGAAAGAATGGGTTTGCTGATCGCCCCGCTCTTGTGGATCTGGTCTGCCACCCCACGCAGGTAGAACAGCGCGAAACCGAATGGCGGGTGCATGAAGCTGGTCTGCATGTTCACGCACAGCAGCACGCCAAACCAGATCAGGTCGATGCCCAGCTTCTCGGCCACAGGTGCCAGCAGGGGCACCACGATGAAGGCGATCTCGAAAAAGTCGAGGAAGAACGCCAGGAAGAAGATGAAGATGTTGACGGCAATGAGGAAGCCCACCGGACCACCCGGCAGGTTGCTGAGCATCTCCTCGATCCAGATGTGGCCATCGACGCCCTGGAAGACCAGCGAGAACACCGTCGAGCCCAGCAGGATGAAGATCACCATGGACGTCACGCGCATGGTCGTGTCCATGGCCTGCCAGATCAGGCTGATCGACAGGCGCTTGTGCATGGCTGCCAGCAGCATGCCACCAAAGGCACCGAGCGCACCGGCCTCGGTCGGCGTGGCCAGGCCCATGAACAGCGTGCCCAGCACCAGGAAGATCAGCACGACGGAGGGCAGCATGCCCCACAGCACCCGCTTGACCAGCGCGGCGCCCCGCATGGTGCGGGCCTCGGGCGGCAGCGGTGGCACCCACTGCGGCTTGAACATGACGATGGCCGCCGTGTAGAGCAGGAAGATGGCCGTTTGCAGCAGCGAGGGGCCGATGGCACCCAGGTACATGTCGCCGACCGAACGACCGAGCTGGTCGGCCAGCACCACCAGCACCAGCGAGGGCGGGATCAGCTGCGTGATCGTGCCCGAGGCCGCGATCACGCCCGTGGCGTAACGCATGTCGTAGCCGTAACGGACCATGATGGGCAGCGAGATCACGCCCATGGCGATCACGCTGGCGGCCACCGTGCCCGTGATGGCGCCCAGGATGGCCCCCACGATGATGACGGCAAAACCCAGGCCGCCTGGCCGGCTGCCGAACAACTGGCCCGTGCCTTCAAGCAGGTCTTCGGCCAGGCCGCAGCGCTCCAGGATGGCCCCCATGAAAGTGAAGAACGGGATCGACAGCAGCAACTCGTTGGAGACGATGCCGTAAAGCCGCAGTGGCAAGTTGCCCATGAACTCCGGGTTCACGAAGCCCTGCGACATCGCGAAGTAGCCGAAAGCCAGGCCCAGCCCCCCCAGCGTGAACGCCACCGGAAAGCCCGCCAGCATGGCCACCACCAAGGAGCCGAACATGACCGGTGCGAGGTGAGACATCTCGATCACTGCAGCGGCCTTTCGTAGTGGGTGTCGAGCTGAATGTCACCGCGCAGGAAGGCAACACGGCGGAACGCTTCTGCCACCGCCTGCAGCCCCAGGAAGGCGAAACCCAAGGGGATGGCCGCCTTGATTGGCCAGCGCAAAAGACCGCCAGCGCTGGCCGAGACCTCTTGCTGCTGCCATGACAGCACCACGAAGGGCCACGACAACCAAGCCACGATGGCGCACAAAGGCAGCAGCACCAGCAGCAGGCCGATCAGGTCGATCCAGGCCTGCGTGCGCGGAGAGCGACCACCGTAGATCACATCCACGCGAACGTGCTCGTTGAGCTTGAGCAGCATCGGCGCGCCCAGGAACACCGCCATGCCAAAGAGGTACCACTGCGCCTCCAGCCAGGCGTTGGAGCCCATGCTGAAGGAGTAGCGCACGAGGGCGTTGCCTGCGCTGATCAGGCAGGCGGCGAACAAGGCCACGGCGGCCAGCCACCCTCCCACGCGGGAGATGGCGTCCATCCAGCGGATGTAGGTCTGCATGCGTCAGGGGGGCAAAAGGCTCAGTCGTCGAGGGCCTGAGCCTGCATGTACAGCTTGGTCGAGCGAGCGCCGCTGCGGCAGAACATCAGCAACGGGCGCGGCAGGCTTTTGAGCAGCTCGGCGCAACGCGCGATTTCTTCGGGCGACTGGTAGCCGCCGTTGACCGGCAGGTAGGCGTACTCGAGGCCCGCCGCCTTGGCTGCAGCTTCGATGGCAGCGCTGGTGGGCTGATCAGGGCCGCCCTCCATGTCGGGGCGGTTGTTGATCACGGCCTTGAAGCCGGCTTGTGCTGCTGCGGCCATGGCCTCAGGGGTCAGCTGGGGCGCGGCGTAGACGTCTTGCGCGATGGGCTGCAGGGACACGGAATCGCTCATGGTGGACCTCGGTGTTCGGAACGCCAGATGGTAAAGCCAGACGGCCTCGTTGAACGGGAGGCAGGATCAGCCTGCCAGCGCAGCCTTGACCGCTGCGGATACCTGACCCATGTCGGCCTGGCCAGCCAGGCGCTGTTTGACCACGCCCATGACTTTGCCCATGTCGCCCGGGCCCGAAGCGCCCAACTCCACCACGATGGCCTTGACGGCAGAGGCCACTTCCTCGGCACTCAGGCGCTGCGGCAGGTAGGCCTCCAGCACGGTGATTTCGAACTTTTCCTTGTCGGCCAGGTCCTGGCGGTTGCCAGCCTCGTACTGCTGGGCGGCATCCTTGCGCTGCTTGATCAGCTTGTCGACGATGACCACCACCAGGGTGTCGTCGAGCTCGATGCGCTCATCGACTTCCTTTTGCTTCATCGCGGCCAGCAACATGCGGATGGTGCCGAGGCGATCGGCTTCCTTGGCGCGCATGGCGGCTTTCATGTCATCGGAGATGCGTTGCTTGAGGCTCATGGTCGTGAATCATCAAAGGGAAGTTGAAAAGACAAAGGCCCGCATGGGCGTCCCCGCGCGGGCCTGGTTTGCCTTCGGGCAGCCTGCGGACAGGCTTGCCTCGAGCAAGAAACTGATCAGTACAGCTTCTTGGGCAGCTGCATGCTGCGCACGCGCTTGTAGTGGCGCTTGACGGCGGCGGCCTTCTTGCGCTTGCGCTCGGAGGTGGGCTTTTCGTAGAACTCGCGGGCGCGCAATTCGGTCAGCAGACCCAGCTTTTCGATGGTGCGCTTGAAGCGGCGCAGGGCCACGTCGAACGGCTCGTTTTCCTTGACACGGATGGTCGTCATCAGAGATTCGCTTTCAGATTGAATGCATTCAAAGGCTGGCGGCATGGCCCCCTGCTTCGCGCTTCGGTCAGTGAACCAGCACAAGCCGGCCGGATGCACGACTCACTGATTTTGATCCGGCTGAAAATTCAACGGTGCCATGCACTTTTGAACCATTTGCCAGACGCCCTTGGCGCTCGCCAGGAGGACTTGACATTGCAAACATGCTACCAAGCCCACCAATAGAGCCTGCGATTATAGCCTGGAAATTTTCTCAACCCAAGCAGTTTGGCCCGGAAATGGCCTCAATGCCCTGCTCTGCGGCCAGCTGGGCCCTCTTTTCCGAGTCAAGGACATCGGGCGCTGGGCTGTCCGAGCGGGCTGGCAAGCGTTCGACCAACTCGGCCAGCGGAACCATGACGAAGGCTCGACAAAGTTGGCGGGGATGCGGCAGGGTCAGGGTCGCCGTTTGCAGGACGGCACCACCATGGTGCAAAAGATCCAGATCGAGCGTGCGAGGCGCGTTGACGTGCGGGCGCTCGCGGTCGTGATCCAGCTCGATTCGGAGCAAGGACCGCAGCAACTCGTGTGGCGCCAGCACGGTGTCCAACGCCACCACGGCGTTCAGGAAATCTGGGCCGCCAGCATCCACGGGACGGGTGCGGTAAAGGGACGAAACACCCTCCACCCGCGTGCCCGGCAGCTTGCGCAGCGCCGTCACAGCCGCCTGCAGGCGCAGGTGCACATCTCCGAGGTTGCCCCCCATTGCCACGAATGCCCGGAACCGAGGTGCCAGCGAAAACGCCTCGGCTCCCGCGTAAGCCACCACCGGGGCGCTCGTCGGGGCCATCATGTTCGCCTCACCGACGTGTCATTCCGCAGCGCCGACCTGGGCACCACCTGCGGGCTTGCGACGGCGGCGGCGGCGCTTGCGGGCGGGAGCACCGCCGTCGCCTGCCACGTGGGTGAGCTCATCGGCCTCGTCATCGCTTTGGTTGTCATCCGGCTCCACTGACTGGGATGCGGATGCCACCGAGGCCTTGTTGCGAGGCACCCGACGCGGGCCGCCCTGCCCGGCCTGCTGGCGAGCGGCGTCCATCAAGCGGCGGCGCTCGACATCATCGGCCAGGGAGAAGTCCTCCCACCAGGTCGCCAGGTCGGCGGCCACTTCGCCACACTGCCCACGCAAGCGCAGGAAGTCGAAGCCGGCGCGGAAACGGGGCTGCTCGACCAGCGACAGCGGGCCATTGCCCGTGCGCCGATCGAAACGGGGTTGCATGGTCCAGATTTCGCGCATGTCGGTGGCGAGCTTGCCTCGACCCGAGATGTCGCCGATGCGGGCATCAAAAACGGCGTCGGTGGCCGACTGCAGGGCCGGGAACACCGGCTCGCCCTGCGCCTGGTTGCGCTGCCAGTGGTCCAGCACGTCATGCCAGAGCAGGCAGGCCAGCAGGAAGCTGGGCGCCACGGGCTTGCCTTCGGACACGCGCCGGTCGGTGTCGGCCAGCGCCAGTTGCACGAATTGCTCGCGCCCAGGGTGCCGACGAGCCTCGTCAAACACCGCATCGAGGATGGGGAAGACGCCTCGATCGAGGCCCTGCTTGCGCAACTGCTCGATGGAGGCACGCGCGTGCCCGGTCTGCAGCAGTTTGATCATTTCATCGAACAGGCGCGACTGCGGCACGTTGGCAAGCAGCTCGGACATCTCGCGGATGGGCTCGCGCGTCTTGGGTTCGATCTCGAAGCCCAGCTTGGCGGCAAACCGCACCACGCGGATGATGCGCACCGGGTCTTCGCGGTAGCGGGTCTCTGGGTGGCCGATCATGCGCAGCACGCGCTTTTTGGCGTCCTGGATACCGCCGTGGTAGTCGACCACGACCTGCGTGCGCGGGTCGTAGTACATGGCGTTGATGGTGAAGTCGCGGCGGGCGGCGTCCTGGTCCTGCGGGCCCCAGACGTTGTCTCGCAAGACGCGGCCGCTGGCGTCCACGACGTGGGACTTGTCGGCCAGCTCGCGCTTGGAGGTCTTTTCGTTGCCGGAGACCTGCTCGGCGGCGTCGTTGTCGAGGTAGGCGCGGAAGGTCGAGACCTCGATCACCTCGTGCTCGCGACCACGGCCATAGACCACGTGCACGATGCGAAAGCGCCGGCCGATGATGAAGGCTCGGCGGAACAGGCCCTTGACCTGCTCGGGGGTGGCGTTGGTGGCCACGTCGAAGTCTTTGGGGCGCAGGCCCAGCAGCAGGTCGCGCACGGCGCCACCGACGATGTAGGCCTCGTAGCCCGCGTCTTGCAGCGTTTCGACGACTTTGCGGGCGCGCTCGTCAACGAGCTTGGGGTCGATGCCGTGTTCGGACGCCGGCACGTCAACGCGCTTGCCCGTGGGAATGCGCGCGGGTTTGGCCCCGCCTTTGGCGGCGTGGGCGTGCGGGCGCTTGTGGGGCGCGCCCTTGCCGAGGAACTTGTGAATCAGGCTTTTGATCATGCAAACAACCGGAGGATGCGCCAGCCTCGAGACTGCGCCACGGCTTCCAGCTCGGGGCTGGGGTTGGTGGCCACTGGGTCGGTGGCCCGCTCAAGCAGGGGCAGGTCGTTGGGGGAGTCGCTGTAGAAACTGACGCGATCAAACTGGCCGAGGTGGCGGCCCTGATCAGACAGCCATTGTTCCACACGTGTGATCTTGCCTTCGCGGAACGAGGGCACGCCGTCGATGCGTCCATTCACGCGCCCCTGGTCGTCGCGCTGCAAGCGCACGGCGATCAGGTCGTCCACACCAAAGGCGTCGGCGATCGGGCGGGTGACGAATTCGTTGGTGGCGGTGACGATGGCCAGCAGGTCGCCTTGGGCGCGGTGGCGCTCGACCAGCTCGACCGCCTGAGGTTTGAGCGCCGGCAGGATCACCTCGCCCATGTACGCCTGCTGCAGCGCCGACTGCTCGGCCACCGACATCTGGCGCCAGATGCTGGTGGTGAACTCGATGTACTCGTCCAGCACCAGGGTGCCATCGCAGTACTGCTGGTAGAAGGCGTCGTTGCGGCGACGGTAGTCGGCGCCATCGACCAGCCCCTGCCGGATGATGAACTCGCCGAATTCGTGGTCTGAATCCAGAGGCAGGAGGGTGTGATCGAGGTCGAAGAGGCAGAGGTTCATGGTGAGGGGGATTCTGAGGCCAGCATCTGTTTGAGCAAGGGGATGGTGACCAGCCTGTGCTCGGACAAGGCATAAACGTCGAGGCGATCGAGCAGGCCCATCAGGGAGCCGAGGTCGCGCTCGTGGCGACTGAGCAGGTAGGCCAGCACCTCTTCGCTCAGGAACATGCCTCGGCGTTGGGCTGCCTGTTGCAACACCTCGCGCACCCCCGACTCGTCAAGGGGCTGCAGGGCGAAGGACAAGCCCCAGCCCAGGCGCGTGCGCAGGTCATCGCGCACGGGCAGGTCCACCACCGGCAGGCGGCCAGCGGCCAGGATGAACAGCTCGCCTGCCTCGGCAGACGCGTCCGACAAGTCCGAAACCGCCGCAACGGCTGCGGCAGGTGTTGTGCCCGCTTCGCGCGCAGCCAACGCCGCCGCAGACTCGATGAACAGCTTGAAGGCCAGGTGCTGGCTCTCGGCGTTGAGCCGCTCGCAGTCATCGAGCAGGGCCAGCGTCGGAGCGCCTGGCGCGCAACCGGCCCACATCTGGCAGGTCTGGGCGTTCAGCCAGATCACGCCAAAGCCCAGGCCCAATGCCCTCTCGACCATCGCGCGCAGCAGGTGGGTTTTGCCGCAACCGGGCGCGCCCCATATGTAGGCCGGAGAAAGGGGGCCATCCACCGCAGGCCATGCGCTCAGCCAGGCCAGCAGCGCCTCATTCTGGGCTTGCCCTCCCGTGACAAAGGCATCCAGGCCCGGCACGGCTGGCGACCCGAGGTCGAGCAACAGCTGGCGCATGGGCACAGGGGCAACCACCCCTCGGGAGACATCGCTCATGACCGCCCTGTCACTCTGTGCGCAGGAAGCCAGCGCTGGCGCGCCAGCGTTCCAGCAGGCGACGCCCGATCACGGTCAGGCAGGCCGCACAGGGCAAAGCCACGACGATGCCCCAAAAGCCCAACCACTGGCCGAACAGCATCAGGGCCAGGATGACCCCCAGGGGATGCAGGCCGATGCGCTCGCCGACCAGCCGGGGCGTCAGCGCCACGCTTTCGATCACCTGACCCAAACCATAGACGACGGCGACGCCAACCAGCGGTTGCAGCACGCCTTCGCCTGCTGCGGCGAACTGCAGCACACCAGCCAACAGGGCCAGCAACAGGCCCAAGCCAAAGCCCAGGTAAGGGATGCAGACCGCCAGGCCGGTGAACACGCCGATGGGCAAGGCCAGATTGAAGCCGAACAGGCTCAGGCCCACGCTGTAATAAACGGCAAGGATCAGCATGACCAGCGCCTGCCCACGCAGGTACTGTCCCATGAGAGAGTCGACCTCGTCCAGCAATTCGTTCAGGGCGGAACGCACCCGCCAGGGAAGCAATCCACGCGCAGCCTGCGTCAGGCGGTCCCAGTCCAGCAACCAGTAAAAAGCCAGCATGGGCACCAGGAAGGCATAGCCCAGCAGCGCGAACAGCCCGCTGCCACCCGCCACCGCAGAACGCCAAAGCGCACTGCCCCACTCGCTGCCATGGGTTTGCAGCAGCTCGACGAGTTGTGCCTTCATCTGGTCGATGGAGCTGGGCACCTCCACCCCCAGGGCAGTCAGCCTGGGCGCCAGCGCCTGCCAGGCCTGGGTCAACAAGTCGGGCAACTGGGAACGGATCATGGGCACCAGTTGCGACACGATCGGCACCAGCAGCAACAGCAACACCGAAGCCGTGAGGAAGACCATCAGCAAAGACAGCGCGACGGCCAGCACGCGGGGCACGCGCGCCCCGACCAGCCGGTCGACGCCGGGTCGCAGCACATAGGCCAGCACCATGCTGAGCACAAAAGGCAACAAGACACCGGCGTGCCACCAAAGCACGGCCGCCACCAAGGCCAGCACCAGGCAACGGACGATGTTCTGCGGAAGGGATGAGGACGAGGCGACCATCAGGCACGCATTCTATCGAGCACGAGGGCAGGACATGGCGCCTACCCAGCGGCGCGTCCGCGCAACGCTCAGCGAGCAAGCGAACCAGCAGGGCTCAGTTGCCGCCGTAAACCGCGCGGCGGGCGTCGTCGAGTTGGGCTTCCAGCCAAGCAGGGTCGCGTTGAGTCTCGGGCCTTGACTGGTACTCCAGCACGATGGCCGACTCCCGGCGCTTGTACTCGCTCAGGCGATCGGCCTCGCGCCGGGCCTGGTCGGCATCGGGTTGTGGCGCAGCCGCCTGCAGGATCTTGATGCCCTCGTCGATGCGCTGACGTCGGCGCGCCTCGTCGGGCTCCAGGTCGGACCACAAAGCGCTGAGCAGCAATTGCGCCTCGCCCATGGTCACCTCGCCCTCTTTGAGGCGTTCCGGCACCTGCTCGACCAGCGAGGCCGCCACCTGCCGGCGCAAGCCGACATCGGCGGAGTCACGCAGCCCCTGCCACTGGTCGAAGCGCTTTTGAAAACGCAGGTAGGCCACCACGCGCTTGAGTTCGGCTTCGGGATGCGACGACTGCTTCATCGCGTCCTTGAGGGCCGCCCATTCCTGTGCAGAAAAGTCTTCCGGGCGCCCGTCAGAGAGCAACGTGGGCTCTTGCAGCCCGGCTCTGGCCGCCGCCTCGGGCACGCCTGAAGCGCCACGCGCCAGGGTCGCAGCGTCTCCCCCGGCCGCAGCGGCCGAACGCCCCTGCCAGACCCACCAGGCCACAACAGCGGCCACGGCAACGCCCATGCACAAGAGCGTGAACCAGGTTCGCTGCCAGAACTGAGGACGGCTGTAGGAAATCATGGACGGGTTGAGGGCTTCGGGTTGCGGCGATTGTCTGCACGCCTGAGAGCCACGGATGATGGGACAAACCCCCTGAGCTCCCCCGAGCGAGCGCCGCCTGACGCAGCGGCGCCCCAGGGCTCCACTACACTGGCGCCCTCTTCTCCCCGCTCCCCATCGCATTCCCGGTCACCGCGCATGAACCTGTCCGCCCTAGACCCCTTGACGATCGCCGGCCTGGGTGCCGTCGTTGCGTATTTCATTGGCTCGCTGTCCTTCGCCGTCATCGTCAGCCGGGTGTTCGGCCTGGCCGACCCCCGCAGTTACGGGTCCGGCAACCCGGGCGCCACCAATGTGCTGCGTTCTGGCAACAAAGCAGCAGCCATCTTGACCCTGCTGTTCGATGCACTCAAGGGCTACGTGCCGGTGGTGGTGGCCTGGCAACTCGGGCTGCCCGAGCTGGTGGTCACGGCGGTGGGTCTGGGCGCATTCATCGGGCACCTGTGGCCCATCTTCTTCAAGTTCGAAGGTGGCAAAGGTGTGGCGACGGCAGCCGGCGTGCTGCTGGGCTTCGCGCCTGCGCTGGGCGGCTTGGTGCTGCTGGTCTGGCTCACCATGGCCATCGTCTTTCGCTACTCGTCGCTGGCGGCGCTCACGGCCTCGCTGGCTGCGCCCGTCATCCAGGCCTGGGGCTGGGGTGTCGGGCCCGCCACGTTTGGCACCGTCGTCATGAGCGCGCTGCTGATCTGGCGCCACGAGGCAAACATCCGCAAGCTGCTGGCCGGCCAGGAAAGCAAACTCGGCCAGAAGGCGCCCGCAGCGACCGACCAGCAAGCTCCCAAGGGCTGACACGGGTCGGCACGAACTGGGCACACACAGCATGACCCCGCCCTCAGCAGGACGCCCCACCCTGAAATCCCTGCTGGGACTGATGGCGCTGGTGGCCGTTTTCTGGGGCGGCGCTCGAGGGCTCGACAGCTGGCAGGCATCCCGATCTGCTGCGGCCGTGCGGGAGCACAGCCAGCGGGTGGACATCACGCTCTACACGACCTCGACGTGCCCTTACTGCGCGAAAGCCATCGCATGGCTGAATCAGCACGAAGTGCGCTGGCGGGAATGCAACGTTGAAACCGATGCCGCTTGCCAGAAGACCTACGTCGAACAAGGCGCGCCGGGCGTGCCGCTGGTGCGCGCCGGAGAACTCTGGCACCTGGGTTTTCATGCCCCCTGGCTGGCCGAGGCCCTGGCTGCACAGGACAAGGGCGATCCGCCTCAGTCGCTCAAGCCCAGCCGAGAGAGCTCCCCGCGCCCTTGACGCAACACCTGCGCGCCACCCTGGCTCAGGTCGATGACGGTGGTGGGCGCCATGGGACACGCCCCAGCATCCACAACCGCCTGAATGCGCTTTTGCAGGGCCTCGCGGATGAGTTGTGCATCGTTGAGAGGCTCGACCTCATCGGGCAGGATCAGGGTGGTGGCCAGCAGCGGTTGGCCCATTTCGGTCAGCAGCGACTGCGTGACGCGGTGGTCTGGCACCCTCAGCCCGATCGTGCGCCGCGAGGGGTGCGACACCCGCCTGGGCACCTCTTTCGTGGCCTCCAGGATGAAGGTGTATGGCCCTGGCGTGGCCAGCTTGAGCAGCCGGTATTGCTGGTTGTCGACCCGCGCGTAGCTGGCCAGCTCGGAGAGGTCTCGGCACAACAGCGTCAGGTGATGGCGCTCGTCAACGCCACGGATGCGCCGCAGCTGATCCACCGCGGACTTGTCGTCGAGGTGGCAAACCAGGGCATAGCTGGAATCGGTGGGCACCGCGACCACGCCGCCCTGGTGCAGGAACGCTGCCGCCTGCTTGAGCAATCGAGGCTGGGGGTGTTCCGGGTGAACTTCAAAAAGTTGGGCCATGGCCCGAGCCTATCTCGAATGCCGCACCGTCGAATGTCAAAGCAGCCCCAGCGGACCCACGAGGCCTGGCCTCAAGGCCGAAGGATGCGATCCTGCAACGCAGCCCAGACAGGCGTGACCTTGCCTGGCAAGTCTGGCAGCGCACCCAAGTCGGTGTGGCTCTCGGAAGGGTCGTGGAAGTCGGAGCCACGTGAAGCCAGCAAATCGAACTCGATGGCCATGTCGGCGTAACGCGCGTACTCGGCCACCGTGTGGCTGCCGGTGACGACCTCGACACCACGTCCACCGTGAGCTTTGAACTCGCTGAACAGGGCGAACTCTTCGTTCGGCGTGAAGTCGTATCGCCCGGGGTGCGCGATGACGGCCACACCCCCAGCTCCGGTGATCCAGCGCACGGCGTCGCTCAGACGCGCCCAGCTGTGCGGCACGAACCCGGGTTTGCCTTCGGCAAGGTAGCGGCGAAACACGTCGTGGGGATCGGCGCAAACGCCGATTTCGACGATGTAGCGAGCGAAATGCGTGCGAGAGATCAAGTCAGGGTTGCCGACAAACTTCAGCGCACCTTCGAAGGCGTCCGGGATGCCGACTTTGGCCAACTCGGCCCCGATGTCGCGAGCGCGGCGCTCACGGCCATTGCGTGTGTCAGCCAGGCCCTGCAGCAGATGCGGGTCATCGGGATCGAACCCCAGCCCGACGATGTGCACCGTCTTGCCGGCGAATGTCACCGAGATCTCTGCGCCAGGCAGGTAAGCCATGCCCAGACTCGCCGCAGCAGCGTGTGCACGGTGCTGACCACCGACCTCATCGTGATCGGTGAGTGACCACAGCGCCACCCCGTTGGCAGCGGCGCGCTCGGCCACCGCCTCCGGGGTCAGGGTGCCGTCGGAGACGTTGGAGTGGCAGTGCAGGTCGGCGTTGATCAAGTGCATGGTTGTCACATGCTAACAATCGGCAGGCAGCCCGACCAACTGAAGGGTCACTGCGGGCGCTCGGAGCCCCAGCGGCTCGCCGAGCGCGCATGGCGGGCTTGCTGAACCGCCAGCGCCTGAAGGCTGCCCAGCGTCAGTTCGCGGATGAGTTGTTCGTTGACGGGTTGGCGATAGCGAAACTTCACGTGGCGCATGCCCTTGCCCGCGCCTTCCAGCTCAGGGAACTCGCTCAGCAGCATGACACCGTTGAAGACCTGCAGGTGGGCATTGGCCTTGAACAAGACGAGAGCCAGCACGTTGTCGTGCTCGTTCATGAAACACAGATTGCCCCATTTGACCTCGGGGCGAAGATGAGGCGCAGCGGCCAGGATGGCGCGGTGCATGATCTGGGCGGTCTCGCGCTGCTCGGGCCGCAGGCTGTCGTAGAACGCGTTGACCAGTGCAGGTGATTGAAGGGGTCTGCGCATGGAGGTCGGGGGCCAGGTAGGGGTGCAACTTCAGACACGGGCACCGCCACACCCCCTCCCACGGATCGGGCGCAGGCACCTTGGTGCTTGCGCAGACCAGACGGGGTCACTCTCTGCCGTTTATCGGGCACGCCCCAGCAAAGGGGCTCGCCATTGTTCGCAGTCGGGCGACCACCAGTTTGCAGCAGGCGCCTCGTGTCTGCCCTCATTGTAACGGAGCGTAATGAAACCTGTGCATTGTGGATGCCCGCAGCCCAGGCCTTTTCACGTGACGAAAATCACGCTCCCGTCGCGTTCCCATCAGGTCTTGGGCAAGGTCACGCCACGCTGGCCCTGGTACTTGCCGCCGCGGTCTTTGTAGCTGGTTTCGCAGACCTCGTCGCTTTCGAAGAACAGCACCTGCGCGCAACCCTCGCCTGCGTAGATCTTGGCCGGCAGCGGCGTGGTGTTGCTGAACTCGAGGGTCACGTAGCCCTCCCACTCCGGCTCGAACGGCGTGACATTGACGATGATGCCGCAGCGCGCGTAAGTGCTCTTGCCCAGGCAGATGGTCAGCACGTTGCGCGGGATGCGGAAGTACTCGACGGTGCGCGCCAGCGCGAAGCTGTTGGGCGGGATGATGCAGACGTCGCTCTCGATGTCGACGAAGCTCTTTTCATCGAAGTTCTTGGGGTCAACCACCGTGCTGTGGATGTTGGTGAAGACCTTGAATTCCGGCGCGCAGCGGATGTCGTAGCCGTAGCTGCTCGTGCCATAGCTGACGATCTTGTGACCATCGGCGGCGTAGCGAACCTGGCCCGGTTCGAACGGTTCGATCATGCCGTGCTCTTCGGCCATGCGGCGGATCCAGCGGTCGGACTTGATGCTCATGGGTGTGCTCCTGTGACGTCGGTCGACATTGTGCTTGATCCGAAACGCCCCTCAAGCGTGCGCACCAAGCTGGCACCCGAATTGCATGCCGTACCGCACAAACACAAGCGTCACCCACGATGGTGCACGTAACCGCTGAGGTAACCATGTCTGACCACAAAGCCTTCATGCGATCGGGGCACATGCCGACCCTGCTCGCTTCATTCCTCTATTTCGATTTCACCTTCGCCATCTGGGTGCTCAACGGCGCCATGGCCCCCTTCATCAGCGAGACGTTCAACTTGAGCGCGGCCGAGAAGGGTTTCATGATCTCGGTGCCCATCCTGGCCGGCGCGCTGATGCGCTTCCCCCTCGGCCTGCTGGCGCAGTACATCGGGCGCAAGAGCGCCGCGATGGTCGAGATGGGGTTGATCGTGCTGGCCCTGGCGTTTGGCTACTTCTTCGTCGACACGCACAACGAGGTGCTGGCCATGGGCGTGCTGCTGGGCATCGCCGGCGGCAGCTTCGGCATCGCACTGTCGCTGGGCTCAGGCTGGTTCCCGCCCAAGTACAAGGGCTTGGCAATGGGCATCGCGGGCGCTGGCAACAGCGGCACCGTGCTGGCCGTTCTGTTTGCCCCACCACTGGCCACGAAGTTTGGCTGGCAGGCGGTTTACGGCCTGGCTGCGTTCACCATGCTGGTGCCCATGATCGTGATGGCGATCTGCGCCAAAGAGCCACCTGATCGCGAAGAACAAACCTTCCGCGAACACACCGCCTGCCTGTACGAAAAGGACGGCTGGGCCTTCAGCCTGATCTACGTGATCACCTTCGGCGGCTTCATCGGCCTGGCCAACTTCCTGCCCACCTACTTCTACGATCAGTTCAAGGTCACCAAGATCGAAGCGGGTCAGCTCACCATGCTGGCCACGCTGATGGGATCGGCCACCCGCGTGCTGGGCGGTTGGCTGTCCGACCGTTGGGGCGGCATCAACACGCTCACCGCGGTGCTTTCGATGGTGATCGTCACGCTGGTGATCTGCGGCCTGATGGGTCAGAGCCTGGTCTTGACCACCTTGCTGTTCATGCTGTGCTTTGCCTCCCTGGGTGCAGGCAATGGCGCCCTCTTCCAATTGGTGCCCCTGCGCTGGCCGCTGACCACGGCGGTGGCCGGATCCATGATCGGCGAACTCGGCGCGCTGGGCGGCGGCTTCATCCCCAATGCCATGGGCCTGTCCAAGCAGCACCTGGGCACCTATTTCTACGGTTTCCTGGCCTTCGCCGTCCTCGGCGTGGCCGTGCTGGCCATGATGCGCGTCATGCAGATCCGCTGGACGCGCACCTGGGCAGAAAAAGGCGGGCGCGCCCGCACTTCCGGTGGCACTTCGGCCGCGTTCAATCAGACCGCAAGCTCCAGCCGCTGAACCTCACCCCGAGGCCACCGTCACGACGGGGGCGGGCTCACGAGGCCCGCTTCCGATCGCCGAAAGCAGTTGATCCGTTTCTGTCGTCGGACACCCCGCGAGGCCACCGCCTGCGGGGTTTGTCGTTTGTGGGCGCGCCTTGCATCGTGTGCTGCCCAACGCCTCAGCGGCCGCTGGGCAGGAAGGCCAGCCAGTAAGCCAGTAACACGTTGAACAACACCGACACACCCAACGCGATCTTCCAAACCGCGGCAGGATCGCGCTGAAGCAGTGGCGAAACGGGCGGCGCACTCAAGGGCCTGGACGCACCCCTCTCCAGGGCCAGCAGCATTTCTTCAGCGGTCTCGAAGCGCTGCTTGTGATCGCGTGCCACGGCCTTGAGGACAATGTGGTCCAACCAGATGGGCACGTCAGGTCTCAGGCGCGAGGGCGGCACCGGGTCGCGTCGGAAGCGGGCCGTCTGGTAGGGTTCGATCTCGCCATGGGGCAGCCGACCCGTCAGCCACACGTAGAGCGACACGCCCAGCGCGTAGAGGTCGGACTGGAAGGTGGCGCGGGCCAGCGCTGGGTCGTCCCCCCACTGCTCGGGGTTCATGTAGCTGGGGGTGCCCGCGTGCAGCACGCGCAGGGACTCAGGCTCTTTGCCGGACAAGGCCACACCCAAATCGAGGATGCGCCACTGACCATCGTCACCCAGGTGCAGGTTGTCGGGCTTGATGTCCCGGTGAATGACGCCATGCTGGTGCAAGCGCCCGAGGGTGCGCACCAATGAGGTGATGCCCGACACGATTTCGTGCACCGGGAATCGCTGCCCCTGGTTGAGCATGTGGCCGAGCGTTTGCCCCGCCAGCCAATCGGAGAGCGTGTAGAAGAAGGTGGGCTGCTCGGGCTCGACCACGTGCAGGAAGCCGCGCGCTTCGCGCTCGGACACCCGCGCGCCCAGCCAGGCCTCGTGGGCCAGCATCTGGCGCTCTTCGGGGTCGCTGGCGCGCGCTTCGTGCAAGGTCTTGAGGGCCTGCACGCGGCCGCTGGCCAGGTGCTTGACGCGGTAGACACGGTGCACGCCGTTGTTGAACACCAGGGCCTCGACCTGCATGCCGTCGATCACCTCGCCGTCTTTCAGGCGCTGAGGCACCGGCAGTTGATGGCTGCGTCGGGTGTGGTCTTCCAGGGTGGCGGCATCGAGCCCCGTGACGCGGATCACGAGCGCGGTGGCGTTGTCGCGCCCGCCCGAGGCCAGTGCCTTGGCCACCATCGCATCGGCGGCCTCCTGCGGGCTGCCTTGCTGGGCAAACTGCTGGATCTGCCGGGCTGAGAGCACGCCATGCACACCATCGCTGGTGAGCACGAAGACATCGTGCACCTGCAGGTCGCCGCTGAAGTAATCCACCTTCACGGACTCGTCGAGGCCGATGGCACGCGTCAGGCCATTCTGAAAGGTCAATTGCCCCAGGGTGTGGTCCTGCGTGAGCAAGGTGCACTCGCCATGGCGGATCAGCCAGGCGCGGGTGTCGCCCACGTGGGCCAGGGTGTAGCCATGGGCGCGCAGCACCAGTGCCGTGAGCGTGCTCATGCCGGCGCCGCCCGTTCGATCGTCGCTGCGCACCGACTGGCGGCGGCGATTGTGGTCGACCAGCCAGGCGTTCTGCGACGAAATCAGGCGCTCAAGGGCGACGGTCGGGTCCCAAGTGGCGGGGGTGGCGTACCAGTCGCGCAGCAGGCCCATCACGGTGGTCTGGGCAGCTTCTTTGCCCAGCCCCCCCTGCGAGACCCCATCGGCCACGGCCGCGATGACGCCCCAGGCGGCTTCGCCAGCGGCCGGGCGTCGCACCGCAGCGAAATCTTCCATGTCGGTGCGGGGCCCGCGTTCGCTGGCCCAGCCGATGTCCACGTCGAAACTCATGTCTTCCTCAGCAGGAGCGTGTTTTGGTCTTGCCCATGGCGCTCACGCACACTCATGGTGCCACGCCCGTTTTCGATGCAGCTCGCAAGATTTGCGCCCGCATTCGGTGCAACGGGTCTGCGCGCCCCTGGCCCTTTAATTGCTTGCATCCACGGCACAAAAAGATTGATACCGCTGATGGAGCACGCACATGACCAAACAGAAATTGGTGATGGTGGGCAATGGCATGGCTGGCGTTCGGGCCCTGGAAGAGCTGCTCAAGCTCGCCCCCGACCTGCATGACATCACCGTGTTCGGGGCCGAACCGCACCCGAACTACAACCGCATCATGTTGTCACCGGTCCTGGCCGGTGAACAGACGATCGACGAGATCATCCTCAACCCGGTGAGCTGGTACGAGGAGCACGGCATTCGCCTGCGCATGGGCCGCAAGGTCACGCGCATCGACCGCGCGCGTCGGGTCGTCATCGCCGACGATGGCTCGGAAGAGCCTTATGACCGCCTGCTGCTGGCCACGGGCTCGAACCCCTTCATCTTGCCTGTGCCGGGCAAGGAGCTCGAAGGCGTGATCGCCTACCGCGACATCGCCGACACGCAGACCATGATCGCCACCGCCGCCACGCACCGCCACGCGGTGGTCATTGGCGGCGGCCTGCTGGGCCTCGAAGCGGCCAACGGCCTGCGGCAGCGGGGCATGGAGGTCACCGTGGTGCACCTGGCGCCCTGGCTGCTCGAGCGCCAACTTGACGAGGTGGCGGGCAAGCTGCTGCAGCGCGCGCTCGAAGATCGAGGCATCCGCTTCCTGCTGCCCGCGCAAACCGAAGCCTTGCTGGACGATGGCGCGGGTCGTGTGCGAGCCGTGCGCTTCAAGGACGGCCAGGAAGTGCTGGCCGATCTGGTGGTGATGGCCGCCGGCATCCGCCCCAACACCGAACTGGCGCGCAACGCCGGCATCGGCTGTGCCAACGATGGCCGTGGCGGCATCAGTGTCACCGACACCATGCAGACCGTCACCGACCCGCGCATCTACGCCGTGGGCGAGTGCGCATCGCACCGGGGCGTGGCCTACGGACTGGTCGCCCCCCTGTACGAGCAGGGCAAGGTGGTGGCCAACCACCTCGCACGCCTGGGCATTGGGCGCTACCTGGGCTCGCAGGTCTCAACCAAGCTCAAGGTCACCGGCATCAACCTGTTTTCTGCGGGTGACTTCATGGGTGGCGACGACACCGAGGAGATCGTGCTGTCCGACCCGATGGCTGGCACCTACAAGAAGCTGGTGATCCGTGGCGACAAGCTGGTCGGTGCCTGCCTGTATGGCGACACCGAAGACGGCAGCCAGTACTTCCAGTTGATCCGCGAAGGCCGGTCGATCTCTGCTCACCGTGACCGCCTGATGTTTGGTGCGGTCAACGATCCTGCGCTCCAGGCTGCGGCCTGAGTCAGCGCCTTCCATGCAATGCGCAAGCGGCCATGAGGCTGCTGCGCGTCAGGTTTCAGCATGTACCAGTTGTACAACGATCAACGCCGCACCTGCCTGAAAGGGCTGACAGGCGTGGCCCTCACCGCCTTCATCGTGCCCATGTCCATGGCGCCCGCCACAGCAAGTGCACAGGTGATCGACCTCAACGATGCCATCAACAAGGCAGGCCGCCAGCGCATGCTGTCGCAGCGCATGGCCAAGGCCTGGCTGGCCATCGGGCAAGGCGTCGAGCCCGCCAAAGCCGAGCGCATCCTGGCCGAGTCGATGGCGCTCTTCGACCGGCAACTGGTTGAACTCAAGGCATACGCCCCACAGCCGGCCGTCCGCACCACTTACCAGCAACTCGAGGGTGTCTGGGCCGACTACAAGCTGGCCCTCGTTGGCACCGCCCCCAAGCGTGAACAAGCCGCCAAGCTGCTGAGCCTGGACGCCCAGGTGCTGGCGCTGGCTCACCAGGGCACCATGCAACTCGAGAAGCTCTCAGGCAAGCCCGTGGGGAAGCTGGTCAACGTGGCAGGGCGCCAGCGCATGCTCTCGCAGCGCTCGGCCAAGTGTTACCTCAGCCTCACCTGGAGCGACGCCGACCCCGTTCAGCAGCGCGAGCTTGAAACCGCCAAACGCGAGTTCCTCAGCGCACTGAGCCTGCTCGAATCGGCACCGGAGGTCACCACCACCATCCGCGAAGAGTTGTCTCTGGCCCGCCAGCAGTGGGTCTTCTTCGACAATGCGCTCAGCCGCCTCGACCGCCAGGCACGCACCCCGCGCCACAGCGCCGAAGTCCTGCGCAGCAGCGAAAACATCCTGCAGATCATGGACCGGGTGACCGGCCTGTGCGCGCGACTGACCTGAACCACCGCCCCACCATGAAGACCATCCCCATCGCCGCTGCCACCCAGGTCACCCGCGCCACCTGCCCGTACTGCGGCACCGGCTGTGGCGTGCTGATCGAGTCGCGCGAAGACCAGATCGTGCAGGTTCAGGGCGACCCGGATCACCCCGCCAACTTTGGCCGCCTGTGCACCAAGGGCAGCACGCTTCACCTGACCGCCGCCGAAGCGGTGACGAAGCAGACTCGCCTGCTGCACCCCATGCGCCGCGCCAGTCGCCATGCGGAGCCCGAACGCATCGGTTGGGACGCCGCCATGGACGAGGCCGCCGATCGCCTGGCTGCCATCGTGCGCCAGCACGGCCCACAGGCCGTGGGCTTCTACGGCTCGGGCCAGTTGCTCACGGAGGACTACTACGTCGTCAACAAGCTGGTCAAAGGCCTGCTGGGCACCAACAACCTCGACACCAACTCGCGCCTGTGCATGAGCAGCGCGGTGGCCGGCTACAAGGTCACGCTGGGCAGCGACGCCCCACCCGCCTGCTACGAAGACTTCGACCACGCCGGCACGCTCTTCATCACCGGATCGAACACGGCCTGGGCCCACCCCATCCTGTTCCGCCGCATCGAGGCCGCGCGCCAAGCCAATCCCGGCTTGAAGATGATCGTGGTCGATCCGCGCCGCACCGAAACCGCCGACATGGCCGACCTGCACCTGGCCATCCAGCCGGGCTCCGACGTCGCGCTGTACCACGGCATGCTGCACATCCTGGCGCGCGACGGCCTGCTCGACCAAGCCTACATCCGCGACCACACCAGCGGTTTCAGCGACTTGCTGGAGGTCGTGCAGTCACACACGCCCGAGCGCGTCAGCGAGGTCTGCGGCATCCGCCGCGAAGACCTGGAGCAGGCCGCGCGCTGGTTCGGTCAGCAAACGCCCACGCTTTCTCTCTACTGCCAGGGCCTGAACCAGAGCAGCCAGGGCACGGACAAGAACGCCGCGCTCATCAACCTGCACCTGGCCACCGGCCAGATCGGCAAGCCGGGCGCAGGCCCCTTCTCACTGACCGGGCAGCCCAACGCCATGGGCGGCCGCGAGGTGGGCGGCATGGCCAACCTGCTGAGTGCCCACCGCAACCTGGGCAGCGAGATCGACCGCGCCGAGGTGGCCGCGTTGTGGGGGCTGCGTGACGTGCCTTCGCAACCCGGCAAGACGGCGGTCGAGATGTTCGAAGCGGCCGCTCGCGGTGAGATCAAGGCGCTGTGGATCGCCTGCACCAACCCCGCCCAGTCGCTGCCCGACCAACACACCGTGCGCAAGGCGCTGGAGCGAGCCGAGCTCGTTGTGGTGCAGGAAGCGTTTGCCACCACCGCCACCTGCGCCTACGCCGACATCCTGCTGCCCGCCAGCACCTGGGGCGAAAAGGACGGCACCGTCACCAACAGCGAGCGCCGCATCAGCCGCGTGCGCTCGGCCGTGCCCGCAGCAGGCCAAGCCCGCCACGACTGGGCCATCTTCACCGACATCGGCCGCCGCCTGGAGGCCCGCCTGCCCGAGCGCACCTCGCGCTACCTGCCAGGAACCGACACCCTCTTTCCCTACACCACGCCCGAATCCGTCTGGAACGAGCACCGCGAAAGCACCCGTGGACGCGACCTCGACATCACCGGCTTGAGCTACGCCCTCCTGGACGCCAAAGGCCCCCAGCAATGGCCCATGCCCGAAGGCGCCACCGAAGGGCGCAAACGCCTCTACACCGACGGCCGCTTCGCCACACCCGATGGCCGCGCCCGCTTCGCCGCCGTGCGCCCCTTGCCCGTGCGCGAGGTGCCCGACGAGCGCTTCCCCTTTGCACTCAACACCGGCCGCCTGCGCGACCAGTGGCACGGCATGAGCCGCACCGGCACGCTCGGACGCCTGTTCGGACACGTGGCCGAGCCCAGCATCGAACTGCATCCGGCAGACATGGCCGAGCTGGGCCTGAACGATGGCCAGCTCGTGCAAGTCACGTCACGGCGTGGTCAGCTGCTGATCCCGGCCATGGCGCACGAAGGCATGGGGCGCCAGCAGGGCTACATCGCCATGCACTGGGGTGAGGAGGCCTTGGGTGGCTTCGATGCACACGGCCGCCGCGTGACCGGCGTGAACGCCCTGACGCAGCCGGCGTTCTGCCCGACATCCAAGCAGCCCGAACTCAAGCACGCGGCCGTGCGCCTGACCCCGGTCGACTTGCCCTGGAAACTGCTGGCCGTGGCCTGGCTGCCCGCCGACCACGCCTTGGACCTGCGCGAGCAGCTCAAGGCTTGGATGCGGCGCTTTCCGTTCACGGCCTGCGTGCCCTTCGGCCGAGAGCCCGATGAACAGGGGCGTGTGGGGCTGCTGTTCCGTGCGGCATCGCCCTCGCCCATCGACGCCACCACGCTCGACGAACTGGCCGCGTTGTTCGGCATGGTCGGGCCCGGCGTCATGCGCTATGACGACCCCAAACAAGGTCAGCAGCGCCGCATGCAGGTGGCGCAAACCGAGCAAGGCCGCCGCCTGCGCGCCTTCCTGATGGTGGGCGAGCTCGCCTCGGAAAAGTGGGTGCGCCCCCTGCTCCAGGACGACCTGGCCATCGACGAACTCGGCACGGCCCTGCTCGCGCCAGGCGACACACCGCCGGTGGCCACTGCCAGCCGGGGCAAGCAGGTGTGCACGTGCTTCAACGTCAGCGACATCGCCATCACCCAGGTGCTGGGGCGTTGCAACGGCAGCGCCGAGCAGCGCCTGGCCAACCTGCAAGGCGAGCTGCGCTGCGGCACCAACTGCGGCTCCTGCCTGCCGGCGCTGCGCAAGCTGGTGCAGCAAACCCCGTTCAACACCGCAGAAAGCACCTCGGAGGGCAACCCGACAAACGCCTCGGCCACCGCCTGACGGGATAATCCTGCCCTGACGCAGGATCACCACCAGACACCACGCCGAGGCAACATGGGCATCGCCGCACACATCAAGGTCATCGGCCGGGGCAAGGAAGGCGCCCGACCGCTTTCTCGCGAGCAGGCGCACGACCTGATGTCGCAAGTGCTTGATGGCCAGGTGACTGACCTGGAAATCGGCGCTTTCTGCCTGGCCATGCGCATCAAGGGCGAAACGCCCGACGAGCTCATCGGCTTCCTGCAGGCCACCACCGAGCGCTGCATCGACCTGCGTCCTGCCCTGGCGGCTGCGCCTGGCGGGGTCGTGCTGCTGCCCTCCTACAACGGTTCGCGCAAGCTGCCCAACCTCACACCGCTGTTGGCCTGGGCACTGGCCAGGCGCGGTGTGGGCGTGCTGGTGCACGGCCCGGCCACGGATCCCACCCGCGTCACATCGGCGCAAGTCATCGCCGCTGGGGGCTGGCCGCAAATCAAGGACGCCGCGCAACTGACCACGTGCTGGCAGGCGGGACACCCCGCCTTCATCGACGTGGCAGACCTTTGCCCCAGCGTGGCCCGCCTGCTGGACGTGCGCTGGACGGTGGGCCTGCGCAACCCTGCGCACACCATCGTCAAGCTGCTGGACCCGTTCGCACTGGGCATGCCTGTTGACGCGGACCGCGACGCCTCGCCCACGCCGCCACGCCTGCGCGTCATCAACCACACCCACCCCGAATACGGTGAATCGCTCGCAGGCTTCATCGCCTTGAGCGGCGCCGATGCGCTGCTGATGCGTGGCACCGAAGGCGAACCGGTCGCCGATGCGCGACGCCAACCTCGCTTCGACGTCTTCCTGCGCGGGCAGCGACAAGACGCGCTCAGCCGGGCACCCGTCGAGGGCGTGCTGGTGTCGCTGCCTGAGCTCCCCGAAGGCCGGGAGGCCGACGTCACCGCCAGCTGGATCGATGCGGTGCGGCACGACCCTCAGCGCCTGCCAGCATCCATCGATGCCCAGGCCGATTGCCTGGTGCAAGCGCTCTCGCGGGCTCAAGCGGCCTGAGCCCACCTGCGCCAGCGGACCGTCGCCCCAGGGCCGCCACGGACAGCTCGCTGAGTTGCCGCGGCTCAGTCCTTCGTGTCGCTGGACTCGATCACCGTCTTGACCTGCGGCGCAGGCGGCTGGTTCATGCGCGTGAGCACCAGGATGCCCAGCAGCACGGTGCCGGTGCCCAGCATCAAGCGAGCGGTCACGGGCTCATCGAGGAACCACGAGGCCAGCCAGATGGTCGACAGCGGCCCGACCATGCCAACCTGGGCCGCCGCCGAGGCCCCCAGCAACTGCACGCCGCGCATCACCAGCCACACCGGCAACACCGTGCAGGCCGTTGCGTTGAGCGCCGACAGCGCCCAGACCTGCCAGGGCAAGTGCGTCACCCGCCCCAGGCTGCCGTCGCTGAATGCGTGCACCGACCACCACTGCGCCAGGCACATCACGCAAGCAGCGCAAGACGCCAACCCCACCAGGCGCATGGAGCCCAGTTGCTGAACCAGCTGCCCACTGCCCATCAGGTAAATGGCATAGGACAAGGCACTGAAAAACACCAGCACGCTGCCAATGGCCACGGCAGAGCGGGCATCCAGCCCCTGCGTCGTGTCGGACACCATGTGGGCCACGTCCCAGTCGTGGAGGAACACCATCAGCACACCCGCGTAGCTGATCATCAGCGCCAGCACGTGCACCCCACGCAAACGCGCGCCCAGGAAGCACACCGACAACAACAGCACCAGGCTGGGGTTGAGGTAGAGGATCGCGCGCTCCAGGCTGGCGCTGATGTACTGCAAGCCCAGGAAGTCGAGCGTGCTGGCGAGGTAGTAGCCCGTGAACCCCAGGCCGATCACCTGCCAGACCTGGCGGCGGCTGAGTGGCAGTCGCCCATCCGGGCCCGAACTGCGGCCCGCCCACCAGGCCATCAACAGGAACATCGGCAAGGCCATGGCCATGCGCAAGCCCACCACGGAGATCGCGTCGGCGCCATGGCGGTACATCAGCTTGGCCACGATGGCCTTGCCGGAAAACGCCACCGCGCCTGCCAAGGCACAGAGCAGGCCCTGCGTTCGGCGGTCTCGGGTCAGCGCGGACATGGGGGAAGTCAGGCCAGCAAGGGACATCGCGTCACCTTACCTGAAAACCCTTGGTTGGCCGGATGACAGGGTCTCCCCTGCCGCGCATGCAGGGGCTCCGCTGGGTTTTCGGGACAAAGTGCGCTCGGCCACCGCTTGAAATTCGCGCACACTTGGACGGTGCCCAGGCGCTTGGCCGCTCGGGTGCGCACATGTCTGACTCTGCCGTCACGAAGATGCCTTTTGCACGCATGCCAAAACTTGTTCACACCACGTCGATTGCCCTGATCTCCAGCTTGCTGTGCCTGTCGATGGGAGCGGCTCGGGCCGAACCTGCTGTGGCCACCAAGCCCGCAGCCAGCCAGAAGAAGGCCGACAAAAAAGCCGAGGAGAAGCAGGAAGTGGTCGAGCTCAACGACCAGGACCCCGCCATGAAAGCGGCCTTCAAGAAAGCGCAGGGCTCGCTCGATGAGTTCCTCAAAATCCATGCGGCCAACGACCCCAACGTCGATGTCGAATCCGTGCGCGTGCGCCTGAGCGAAGGCAAGGTGACCGAGTACGTCTGGATCCACCCCTTCGAGAAGGACGGCAACGGCTACAAGGGCAAGGCCAACAGCGTGCCCAGCCGCCTCAAGAAGCTGGTCGTGGGTGGCCAGGTGAGCTTCAAGCGCGAAGACATCGTCGACTGGACCTACTTCGAGATCAAGGCCCGCCGCATGCATGGCAACTTCACCACCTGCGTGCAACTGGCCAAGGCACCAGCGGCCGAGGTCGAGGCGCTCAAGAAATCCTACGGCCTGGACTGCAGCAAGAACCTCTGAGCCCAGCGGGCCCTCACGGGGGCCGCGTTCGCCGCCCGCACGGGCCCGAAACCGCGAATGGCCTCGGCCGACTCGGCCAGCTCGCAGGCAAGCGCATGCTGGCTGGCGCTCAGGCCTTCCAGCAGCTGCCCCAGCAGCGCCTCGTACTCGCGCAAGGTCGCCAGCTCGTCACGGCGGGTGGCGCTCCAGCGCAATGGGTCGAGCCAGGTGTTGCGCCAGCGGCGTGCCTTGGCCAAGCCGCTCAGCAAGGGCAACCACGCCTGACCGAACGCCCGCTTGGCAACGCGTCGCACCGCACCACCGCCCTCACCCAGTGCAGGAGGTGCCAGGTGAAACACCAAACGCCAATCACCCTCGAACTGCGCCCCCAGCTGTTGCTTGAAGCGCTCTGAGGTCAACAGGCGGGCCACCTCGTATTCGTCCTTGATGGCCATCATCCGAAACAGCTGGCGGGCAACGGCCATGCTCAGGCGCAGCTTGGTCTGGCCGACCCGCGCATCCAGCATCTCCTCAGCCAAACGAAAGCGATCGACCCAGCCCTTGTAGCGCAGGGCCAAGGCCTCGTCCTGGTAGTCGGTCAACCAGGCCATGCGATGGGCCACCAGCGCGTCGAGCTCCGCTGCCGTGCCACCCTGACCAGCACCGGCCTTGGAGCCCAGCCACTGCACCGGTTGCGCCGGCATCGTCAGCCGCGCCACGCGCACCGGGTCGTGCGCCACCTGCCGCCCCCACTCGAAGGCCGTCAGGTTGCGCTCGACCTGGACACCGTTGAGCTCGATGGCCCGGCGCAGCGCCTGCCCACTCAGCGGCACCCAGCCCATCTGCCAGGCAAAGCCCAGCATCATCGGGTTGGCGTAAATGGCGTCGCCCAGCAGCTTTTCAGCCAGGGCCACGCTGTCGAAACGCTTGATGGACTCGGCGCCCACGGCATCGGCGAGCACGTGGTCGCACTGGCCCGATGGGTAATGCCAGTCTGGCGACGAGACCACCGACGCGGTGGGCGTGTGGTGGGTGTTCAGGGCGATGCGGGTGCGCCCCTTGCGCATGACGCTCAGTGTCGTGGGCAGCGACGCGACGATCGGGTCACACGCCATGACCAGGTCGGCCTCTGCCGTGCCGACTTTGGTGGTGTGGATGGCCTCTGGCCGGTTGGCGATCTGCACATGGCTCCAGGTGGCGCCACCTTTTTGGGCCAGCCCTGCGGCCTCCTGGGTGACCACGCCGCGCCCTTCGACGTGGGCGGCCATGCCGAGCAGCTGCCCGATGGTGATCACGCCCGTGCCACCGATGCCCGCCACGACGATGCCCCAGGCCCGTGTGGCGTCAGGCAGCTGTGGATCCGGCACGGGTGGCAGCTTGCGCACGTCGGGCGTGCCGGGCTGCGGCTTGGCGCCCTTGAGCTGTCCGCCCTCGATGGTGACCAGGCTGGGGCAGAAGCCCTTCAGGCACGACAGGTCCTGGTTGCAGCTGCTCTGGTTGATGCGCCGCTTGCGGCCCAGCGGCGTGTCCACCGGCTCCACGCTCAGGCAGTTGGACTGCACGGTGCAATCGCCACAGCCTTCGCACACCTCTTCGTTGATCACGACGCGGGTGGTGACGGCCGGCATGCTGCCGCGCTTGCGGCGGCGGCGTTTCTCTGTGGCGCAGGTCTGGTCGTAGATCAGGGCCGTGCAGCCTTCGGTTTCTCGCAACTCCTTTTGCACACGGTCCAGGTCGTCGCGGTGGAACAGGTCCACGCCAGGGGCCAGGTCGTGCACATCGGCGTAGCGGCTGCGGTCGTCGGTCACCACCACGATGCGGCGCACGCCTTCGGCGTGCAGCTCGCGGGTCATGGCGGGCACGGACAGGTTGCCGTCCAGCGGCTGCCCACCGGTCATCGCCACCGCGTCGTTGTACAGGATCTTGTAGGTGATGTTGACCTTGGCGGCCACCGACTGGCGAATGGCCAGCACGCCCGAGTGGAAGTAGGTGCCGTCGCCCAGGTTGACGAAGACGTGTTTCTCGTCGGTGAACGGGGCTTGGCCCACCCAGGCCACGCCCTCGCCGCCCATCTGCGAGACCAGGCCCGTGTTGCGGTCCATCCACTGCGCCATGTAGTGGCAGCCGATGCCAGCCATGGCGCGCGAGCCCTCGGGCACGCGGGTGGAGGTGTTGTGCGGGCAGCCGCTGCAGAACCAGGGCGCGCGCTCGGGGCCGGCCGTGGTGTGCGCCAGCGAGCGCTCCTTGTCTTCGATCACGCGCAGGCGCTCGGCGATGCGCTCGCGCAAGTGCGATGGGGCATCGGCCAGCAAGCCGAGTTTTTCAAGGCGCTGCGCCACGGCCTTGGCGATCAGCGCAGGGTTGAGGTCGGCCTGGGCGCGCAGCAACCAGCGGCTGGCGGGGTGCGGGTGCGACCACTCGCCACCGGTCTGGTCGCCATCGGATTCGGTGAACTTGCCCAGCACGTTGGGGCGCACGTCTTCGCGCCAGTTGTAGAGCTCTTCCTTGAGCTGGTACTCGATCATCTGGCGCTTTTCTTCGACGACCAGGATCTCCTGCAGCCCTTGCGCGAACTCGCGCGTGATCATCGCATCCAGGGGCCAGACCACGGCCACCTTGTGCAGGCGCAGCTTCAAGGCACGGCAGGCCTCCTCGTCCAGCCCCAGGTCATGCAGGGCCTGGCGCAGGTCGTTCCAGGCCTTGCCACTGGCCATGATGCCCAGCCGTGCGCCTTCGCTGTCGAGCACCGTGTGGTTGAGCCGGTTGGCCCGCACATAGGTCAGCGCGGCGTACCACTTGTGGTCCATCAACCTGGCCTCCTGGGCCAGCGGTGCGTCGGGCCAGCGGATGTGCAGACCGCCTTCTGGCATGTCGAAATCGCCCGGCAACACGATGTTGACGCGGTCCGGGTCCACCGACACCGTGGTCGACGACTCCACCACCTCCTGGATGGTTTTCAGCGAGGTCCACAGGCCCGAGAAGCGGCTCATCGCAAAAGCATGCAGGCCCAGGTCGAGGATCTCCTGCACATTGCTCGGGAAGAACACCGGCAGGCCACAGGCCTTGAAGATGTGGTCGCTCTGGTGGGCCAACGAAGAGCTCTTGGCCACGTGGTCGTCACCCGCCACCGCCACCACGCCGCCATGTTGCGAGGTGCCCGCCATGTTGGCGTGCTTGAAGACGTCGCCGCAGCGGTCCACGCCCGGGCCCTTGCCATACCAGATGCCGAAGACGCCGTCGAAACGCTGCGGCCCCGGCGTGAGCGCGAGCTGCTGCGTGCCCCACACGGCCGTGGCGCCCAGCTCTTCGTTGACGCCGGGCTGGAAGACGATGTGGTGCTTGCTCAGGTGCTCGCGGGCCTTCCACAGCGCCTGGTCGTAGCCGCCCAGGGGCGAGCCCCGGTAGCCGCTGATGAAGCCGGCGGTGTTCAGGCCGGCCATGGCGTCGCGCGTGTGCTGCAGGATGGGCAGCCGCACCAGGGCCTGGATGCCGCTCATGAAGGCGCTGCCGCGCTCGAGCGTGTACTTGTCCTCCAGGGACAACGAAGCGAGGGCCTGGAGCACTTCGGGGGGAAGTGGCGCGTTCATCGACGACCTCCTGGTGGCGGTCGCGCGGCACGGTCAGGCTGACCTGGGCGGCAAAGCTCGTGGCTCGTCGGTGCGGCGCGCGGCCGGAACCCTTTGATGAGCCCCAGTTTAGGCCGACGCCCCCCAGCGCCATCCCGTGGTTTCACGGGGTCGAAAGCGGCCTGTTCCGCGCTTGAGTCGGCAATGAAACAGGGCGGGGGCGCAATCCTTCACGGACTGCAACACCCCGCCCCTTGTCAGGCAGCCTTGAGGCCACCCCAGCCCTGGCTGCGGGCCAACCGGCCCAACCGCCCAGGGCTCAAACCGCCATCACTTGGACGACGGGATCGAGCCTTCCACGCCCTTGACGTAGAAATTCACGCCGCCCAGGAACTTGTCGTCGGCCACGGCGTCTTTGGCCAGCACTTCCTTGCCGTCCTGACCCACGATCGGGCCCTTCCAGATGACGTAGCTGCCGTCCTTGAGGCCGGCCTTGATGGTCTCGACCTTGGCCTTGACCTCGGCCGGCACGGCGTCAGAAACCGCCACCAGGTCGATGGCGCCTTCCTTGACGCCCCACCACACGCCACCGGTTTGCCAAGTGCCTTCCAGCGCGTCCTTGGTGGCCTTGATGTAGTACGGGCCCCAGTTGATGACAGCCGATGCCAGGTGGGCCTTGGGGCCGAAGGCGCTCATGTCCGAGTCCCAGCCGAAGGCGTACTTGCCAGCCTTCTCGGCCGTCTGCAGCACGGCGGCCGAGTCGGTGTTCTGGAACAGCACGTCGGCGCCCTGGTTCAGCAGGCTTTGCGCGCCTTCGCTTTCCTTCGGGGGGTCGAACCAGGCGTTGACCCAGACCACCTTGGTCTTGATCTTGGGGTTCACGCTCTGGGCGCCCAGGGTGAAGGAGTTGATGTTGCGGATCACCTCGGGGATGGGGATCGAGCCCACGACGCCGACGGTGTTGGTCTTGGTCATGCTGCCCGCGATGACGCCAGCCATGTAGGCGCCTTCATAGGTGCGCGAGTCGTAGGTGCGCATGTTGGCGGCCGTCTTGTAGCCGGTGCCGTGCTCGAACTTGACGGCGGGGTTGTCGGCCGCGACCTTGAGCATGGGCTCCATGTAGCCGAAGGTGGTGCCAAAAATCAGGGTGTTGCCCTGGGCCACCAGGTCGCGGATCACGCGCTCGGCCTCGGGGCCCTCGGGCACCTTCTCCACGAAGGAGGTGACGACCTTGTCGCCGAATTCCTTCTCGACCGCCAGGCGACCCTGGTTGTGCGCGTAGGTCCAGCCCGCGTCGCCCACAGGGCCGACGTAGGCGAAAGCGATCTTCAGCGGAGCGGCGGCCACAGCGGCGGCGGACGCCGGGGCTTCGGAAGCAGCCGATGCGGCTTCAGGCGCAGCTTCTTTCTTGCCGCAGCCCACGAGGGCGGCGGTGGCGGTCAGGGCAGCAAAGCCAGCTAGCTTGAGCACGGAACGCTTGGACAGGTCAGAGGTCATGTCATCTCCAGGGTTGGGAACTTCTTATCCACAGGACGAACTGCAACAGCAACGATCATGCCCACTCAGGCTCCCGGATGGAAGGGCTTGCCGAGTGAAGCAGGCATGTTGATGCGGATCCACGTCGGGTTGCGAGAGATCAGCACCAGCACGACGATGGTGGCGAGGTAGGGCAGCATCGTCAGCAGTTGCGAAGGCACCTGCACGCCTTGCCCCTGCAGTTGGAACTGCAGCATCGTCACGCCACCGAACAGGTAAGCACCCAACAGCACGCGCAGCGGCCGCCAGGTGGCGAAAGTCGTCAGGGCCAGGGCGATCCAGCCCTTGCCGGCCACCATGCCTTCGACCCACAGCGGGGTGTAGACCAGCGAGATGTAGGCGCCGGCCACACCGCACAGCGCGCCGCCAACGCACACCGCCAGCAGGCGAATCGGCCGCACCGCATAGCCCAGCGCGTGCGCCGACTCGGGCGACTCGCCCACCGCGCGCAGCACCAGGCCCGAACGCGAGCGCAGCAGGAACCACGTCAGTCCCAAGGCCAGCAAGATGGTGATGTAGACCAGTGGGTGGTGCCTGAAAAAGGCCGGCCCGACGAATGGCAGGTCAGACAGGTAAGGAATGGCATGGTTGACCCGCTCGGGCAGGCGCAACTGCGTGTAGGTGATGCCCACGAAGGCGCTGAGGCCCGCCCCGAAGAGGCTGAGCGCCAGCCCCGTGGCGTACTGGTTGGTGCCCAGCCAGATGACCAGCACACCAAATGCCGCCGCCAGCAGCGCGCCTGCACCGGCCGCCGCCGCAAAGCCGACCAGGTCGCTGCCCGTGTGCACGCAGGCCGCGTAGCCTGCGATGGCGGCCACCAGCATCATGCCCTCGGCGCCCAGGTTGAGCACGCCAGCGCGTTCGTTGATCAGCAGGCCCAGGGAGGCGAGCGCCACCACCGTGCCGGCGTTGAGGGTGGCCGCTGTCAAGAGGGCCAGGGATTCGGCGGTCATCATTTCTTGCTCACCCAGCGCAGGCGTTGGTGGATGAAGGTGTCGCAGGCCAGCAGCGCAAACAGCAGCAAGCCCTGAAAGACACCGGTGAGGGCCTTGGGCAGGCCCAGGCGCGACTGGGCGAGTTCACCGCCGATGTAGAACATGCTCATCAGCACCGCCGAGAACACGATGCCGAACGGGTTCAAGCGCCCCACAAAGGCCACGATGATGGCCGCGAAGCCGTAGCCCAGCGGCACGTACGGCGTGAGCTGACCTTGTGGCCCGGCCACATCCAGCGCCCCCGCCAGGCCGGCCATGCCGCCCGAGAGCAGCAGCGCCGTCCACAAAGCCTTGCGGCTCGAGAAGCCCGCATAGCGCGCCGCCGCCGGCGCCAGACCGCCCACTTGCAGCTGAAAGCCCGCGAAGGTGCGGTACAGGAACACCGCAAAACCCACCACCGCCACGGCCGCGATGAACACGCCGATGTTCAGGCGCCAGCCCTGCACGAGCTTGGGCACGCGCGCGGCTTCCAGGAAGGTGATGGTCTGCGGGAAGTTGTAGCCGTTGGGGTCCTTCCAGGGTCCGTAGACGAGGTAGCTCAGCAGCATCTCGGCCACGTAGACCAGCATCAGGCTGACCAGGATCTCGCTGGCGTTGAAGCGGTCGCGCAGCAAGGCCACGATGGCGGCCCAGGCCATGCCGCCCAAGGCACCGGCCGCCAGCACGGCAGGCATCAGCAAAGGCCCGCTCTCGGGCGTGGCCTGCATGGCCACCCCACCGGCGCAAATGGCCCCCAGGATGAACTGCCCTTCGGCGCCGATGTTCCAGAGGTTGGCCCTGAAACACACCGACAAGCCCAGCGCGATCAGCACCAGCGGCGTGGCCTTGAGGCTCAGCTCGGACAGCGCGTAGCCGCTCTTGAGCGGCTCGACGAAGAACATGCGCAAACCGGCCAAGGGGTCCTTGCCCAGGGCCACGAACAAGGCCACGCCCACCAGCACCGTGATCGCCAGCGCGATCAGGGGCGAGGTGAAGGTCAGCAGCTTCGACGGCGCCGGACGCGGTTCAAGCTTGAACATGGGCGCCCCCTTGCTGCGTCACCAGGCCGGGCACCGCTGCCGAAGCCTCGCCAGCGCCACCGTCCCACAAGCCGCTCATCCAGGCGCCAATCTGCTCCACGGTGGCCTCGGCGGCCGGGATGGACGGCGACAGCCGCCCCTGCGCCATCACCATCAGGCGGTCGCTCACTTCGAACAATTCGTCCAGCTCCTCGCTGACCACGAGCACGGCGCAGCCGGCGTCGCGCAGCTTCAACAATTCGCCACGGATCTGCGCCGCGGCCCCCACGTCCACGCCCCAGGTCGGCTGGGACACCAGCAGCACCTTGGGCGCCGCGTCGATCTCGCGGCCCATGATGAACTTCTGCAGGTTGCCGCCCGACAGGCTCTTGGCCAGCGCATGCGGCCCAGCGGCCTTGACCCTGAAGCGATCGATCAGCTCCACCGCCATCCCGGTGATGCCCTTGGTGCGCAACCAGCCGCCAGGGCCGATGGCGTCGTCGCGGGTGAGCAGGGTGTTCTGCGCCAGCGACAGGGTGGGCACAGCACCACGGCCCAGGCGCTCTTCGGGCACGCTGTGCAGGCCCTTGTGGCGCCGGGCGCGTGGCGACGAGCGCGCCACGTCATGGCCGAACAGGTGAACGGTGCCCGGCTTGGCACGCGGGTCCTCGCCACTGAGCACGGCCATCAAAGCCTGTTGCCCGTTGCCCGACACGCCAGCGATGCCGAGGATCTCGCCCGCGCGCAGCTCGAAACCGACGTCCTTGAGGTCGGTGCCAAAAGGGTCGAGGCTGGGCACCGACAGGTGCTTGACCGACAGCGCCACCTCGCCCAACACGGCTTCGCTGCGGTGCAACTCGGGCGGCTCGCTGCCGATCATCAGGCGCGACAGGCTGGCGTTGCTTTCTTCACGCGGGTCGACCTCACCCGTGACCTTGCCACCGCGCAACACCGTGCAGCGCTGGCACAGCGCGCGGATCTCGTCGAGCTTGTGGCTGATGTAGAGGATGGAGCAGCCCTCTGCCGCCAGCTGGCGCAGCGTCACGAACAGCTTGCCCACCGCCTGCGGCGTGAGCACCGAGGTCGGCTCGTCGAGGATCAGCAGCTGAGGCTTGGTCAGCAGCGCCCGCACGATCTCGACCCGCTGGCGCTCGCCCACGGTCAGCGAATGCACGTGTCGATCGGGGTCCACCTCCAGGCCGTAAGCGCCCGAGACTTCGCGGATGCGCGCGGTGACCTCGGCCAGGCTCAGCGACTTGTCCAGGCCCAGCCACACGTTCTCGGCGGCGGTCAGCGTGTCGAACAGCGAGAAGTGCTGGAACACCATGCTGATGCCCAGCGCACGCGCCTCTTGAGGCGAGCGCACCTGCACCGGCTGGCCGTTGAAAAGCACCTCGCCCGAATCGGGCTTGACCGCCCCGAAGATGATCTTCATCAACGTGGACTTGCCGGCGCCGTTTTCGCCCAGCACGGCGTGGATCTCGCCCGGGCGCACGTTGAGGCTGACGGCATCGTTGGCCCTGACACCGGGGTACTGCTTGGTGATGCGCCTGAGCTCGAGTCTGAGGGTCATGTGGGGGTGTGGAGATGGGAGCCGCAGTGGGGAGGCCAAACCTCAATGATGCCGCACGGGCGGCTGAACCTGATGCAAGCCTCGGACCACGTCGCGAACCTGCTCGCGCAACCAGCGGCTGGCGGCGGATTTGTGGGTCAGGTCGTGCCAAAGCTGGTAGTAGTTCAAAGACGGCAGCGGCACCGGGCAGCGGATGACCTTGACCTTCAGGTCGCGCACGTAGCGCTCGCAAAAGCGCCGCCCCGTGGTCAGCACCAGCAGCGAGCCCGCCACCATGTACGGGATCTGCGCGAAATGCGGATGCCGCACGACGATGCGCCGCTCCAGGCCCTTGGCCTGCAGGTGCTGCTCGATGATGCCCGGGCCGTCGGGGTGAAACGGCAGCGGCGCGATGTGTTCGGCCGCCAGGTACTGCTCGACCGACCAGGAGCGCTTGCCCTCCTTGGGCAGGCGCGCAGCCGGGTGGTCTTCGGACACCAGGCAGACCAGCTCGTCGCTGACCAGGCGGCCCAGGTGCAGCTCTTCAGAGGGCTCCAGCCAGTTGCCGATGACCAGGTCCACCTCGCCGCGCGCAAGGCTGCGCCGGTGATCAAGCTGGGTGCCCAGCGGCAGCACCTCCAGGCGCGAATGCGGCGCCAGGCGGCGCAGGCGCAGCGTGAGCTCGGGCAGGAACCAGGGGTCGAGGTAGTCGGTCGCCGCGATGCGGAAGGTCACCTCGGCGGTGGCGGGGTCAAAGCCCCGCGCCGCGCTCTTGTCGCCGAAGATCCATTGCGCCTGCTGCAAGATGGTGGCGGCCGGCTCGACCAGGCTCAGCGCCACGTCGGTGGGCGCCATGCCCTGACCGCTGCGCACCAGCAAAGGGTCGCCCGTGAGCTCGCGCAGCCGCCGCAGCTGGGCGCTGACGGCGGGCTGGTTGCTGCGCAGCTTGACGGCGGCGCGTGAGACGCTGGACTCGGTGATCACGGTGTGCAGAACCCGGATGAGTGACAGGTCGATCTTGTCGAAAAGCGCGCGCTGATTCATGCGTTGCTTTTTATCACCGATATGCGCAATCTTGTATACCGGCTCAAACACCAGACGCTAACCTGACACGCACACCCACCCGGAGTCCCCATGAGTTCCCCCACCCCACGCCCGATCCGTTTTGTCCACCGCGGCGAGGTGCAGCAGGTTGAAGGCCTTGCGCCGACCACGACCGTGCTGCAGTGGCTGCGCGAACACGCCCATTGCACCGGTACCAAGGAAGGCTGCGCCGAAGGCGACTGCGGCGCCTGCACCGTGGTCGTGGCCGAGCGCGACGCCGCCACCGGCGAGCTCAAGCGCCGCACGGTCAACAGCTGCATCCAGTTCCTGCCAACGATCGACGGCCAGGCCCTGTTCACGGTCGAAGACGTGACCGCGCTGGGCCGCCAGGCCGCGCCCGACGCCCTGCACCCCTGCCAGGAGGCATTGGTCAGCTGCCACGGCTCGCAATGCGGCTTTTGCACCCCGGGCTTCGTGATGTCGCTGTGGCACAGCTACGAACAGCACGAACAAGCCCTGCCCCGCCCTGCCATGGCCGACGCGCTGGCCGGCAACCTGTGCCGCTGCACGGGCTACCGCCCCATCCTCGATGCCGGCGAGCAGATGTACGCCGCCCCACGCGTGACGCTGGACACCGCCCCGGTGCTGGCGCAACTCGAAGCCTTGCAAGCGGCCGCGCCCGACAGCCTGGTCTACGAAGGCCCCAACGGCGCCGCGCCCACGCAGGCCCAACGCTTCCACGCGCCCACCACGCTGGCCGAGCTGGCCGCGCTGCGCGAAGCCCTGCCCAACGCGCGCCTGCTGGCTGGCGCCACCGACATCGGGCTGTGGGTCAACAAGCAGTTCCGCGACCTGGGCGAGATCATCTACGTCGGCAAGGTGGCCGAGTTCCAGGGCGTCACGCTCAGCGGCGGCGCCCAGCCTGTGCTGGAAATCGGCGCCGGCGCCTCGCTCGAAGCGGCCTGGTCGGCGCTCGCGCAGCACGTGCCCGCGCTCAAGGAAATCTGGCTGCGCTTCGCCTCGCCACCCGTGCGCCACGCCGGCACCATGGGCGGCAACGTCGCCAACGGCTCGCCCATTGGCGACAGCGCGCCCATCCTGCTGTCGCTCGGCGCCTCCCTGGTGCTGCGCAAGGGCGCCGCCACGCGCGAGCTGCCGCTGTCGGCCTTCTACCTCGACTACATGAAGAACGACCTGCAGCCCGGCGAGTTCGTGCAGGCCATCCGCGTGCCGCTGCCCAGTGCCGCTGAAGGCGACGTGGTGCGCGCGTACAAGCTTTCCAAGCGCCGCGACAGCGACATCTCCGCCGTGTGCGCGGGCTTCTTCATCCGCATGGATGGCGAGCGCATCGCCGAGGCGCGCCTGGGCTGGGGGGGCATGGCCGCCACCGCCCGCCGCGCCAGCGCCACCGAAGCCGCCCTCACCGGCCAGCCCTGGACCGAAGCCACCCTGCGCGCCGCCCAAGCCGCCCTGGCACAAGACTTCCAACCGATGACCGACCTGCGCGCCAGCGCCAGCTACCGCCTCAAGGTGGCGCAGAACCTGTTGGAACGTTTTTGGCTGGAGACCCGAGCGGGCACCCCGCTGCGCGCCGATCAGGTGCAAGTCTGGCCCGCCACCTGCTGAACGAACCCACGGAGCCCCGCCATGAACCAAGCCGTGGACATCCCCGCCACCCACCTGCCACCCGACACGGTGGCCGCGCCCTCAACCACCGCCGCCGGCAAGCCCCTGGCGCACGAATCCGCCCGCCTGCACGTCGCGGGTGAAGCCACCTACATCGACGACCAGCCCGAGCTGGCCGGCACCCTGCACGCCGCCCTCGGCCTCTCGCCCGTGGCCCACGGCCGCCTCAAGGGCATCAACCTGGCCGCCCTGCGCGCCCTGCCCGGCGTGGTCGACGTCATCACCGCCGCCGACATCCCGGGCCGCAACGACTGCGGCGCCATCGTGCACGACGACCCCATCCTGGCCGATGGCACCGTGCACTACCTCGGGCAGCCCGTTTTCGCCGTGCTCTCGCACGACCGTGAACTGGCCCGCCGCGCCGCCGCGCAGGCCAAGGCCTTCCTCGACATCGAAGAGCTGCCCGCGCTGCTGACGCCCGAGGCCGCGCACGCTGCGAAGCAATACGTCGTGCCGCCGATGCGCATGGCGCGGGGCGACGCGGCCACTGGCATCGCGCAAGCACCGCACACGCTGCAAGGCCACATCCAGCTCGGCGGGCAAGAGCAGTTCTACCTCGAAGGCCAGATCTCGTACGCCATCCCGCAAGAAGGCGGCATGCTGGTGCACTGCTCCACGCAGCACCCGTCTGAAATGCAGCACGCCGTGGCCCACGCGCTGGGCCTGCATGCCCACCACGTGCAGGTCACCTGCCGCCGCATGGGTGGGGGCTTTGGCGGCAAGGAATCGCAGTCCGCCGTGTTCGCCTGCATCGCCGCCATCGCCGCGGCCAAGCTGCGCAAGCCCGTCAAGCTGCGCCCCGACCGCGACGACGACTTCATGGTCACCGGCCGGCGCCACTGCTTCACGCACGACTGGTCCATCGGCCACGACGACGAAGGCCGCATCCTCGGCGCGCAGGTCGAGATGGTGTCGCGCTGCGGCTTTTCGGCCGACCTGTCGGCCCCCGTCATGGCGCGCGCGCTGTGCCACTTCGACAACGCCTACTGGCTGCCCAACGTCCACATCGACGGCTTCTGCGCGCGCACCAACACGCAAAGCAACACGGCGTTTCGCGGCTTCGGTGGGCCGCAAGGCGCCTTCGCGGTCGACTACATCCTCGACGACATCGCCCGCAGCCTGGGCCGCGACGCGCTCGACGTGCGCCTGGCCAACCTCTACGGCATTGGCCACAACGACGTCACGCCCTACGGCCAGCAGGTCGAAGACAACGTGCTGCCCGCGCTGATCGGCGAGCTGGCCACCACCAGCGACTACCGCGCGCGCCGCGACGCCATCAACGCCTTCAACGCCAGCAGCCCCGTGCTCAAAAAGGGCCTGGCGCTCACGCCACTGAAGTTCGGCATCTCCTTCAACGTGGTGCACCTGAACCAGGCCGGCGCGCTGGTGCACGTCTACACCGACGGCAGCGTGCTGGTGAACCACGGCGGCACCGAGATGGGCCAGGGCCTGAACACCAAGGTGGCGCAGATGGTGGCGCACACCCTGGGCCTGCTGCCTGAGCGCGTGCGCGTCACGGCCACCGACACCACCAAGGTGGCCAACACCTCGGCCACGGCCGCGTCCACCGGCTCTGACTTGAACGGCAAGGCCGCCGCCGACGCTGCGCAGCAAATCAAGTCGCGGCTGGTGGCCCACCTGGCCGCCAAACACGGCGTGAGCGTCGAAGCCATCCGCTTTGCCGACAGCCAGGTGCACGTGGGCGACCAGGTGCTGCCCTTTGAAGACGTGGCCATGAGCGCCTACATGGCGCGCGTGCAACTGTGGTCCGACGGCTTTTACGCCACGCCCAAGCTGCACTGGAACCGCGAGACCATGCAGGGCCGCCCCTTCTACTACTTCGCTTATGGCGCCGCCGTCAGCGAGGTGCTGGTCGACACGCTCACGGGCGAGTTCAAGCTGCTGCGCGCCGACGTGCTGCACGACGTGGGCCAGTCCATCAACCCGGCGCTGGACATCGGCCAGGTCGAGGGCGCCTTCATCCAGGGCATGGGCTGGCTGACCACCGAAGAGCTGGTGTGGCACCCGCAAAGCGGCAAGCTGCTGACGCACGCGCCCTCCACCTACAAGATCCCGACGGCCAGCGACTGCCCGCCTGACTTCCGCGTCAAGCTGTTCGACAACCGCAACGCAGAAGACACCATCTACCGCTCCAAGGCCGTGGGCGAGCCGCCGCTGCTGCTGCCCTTCTCGGTGTTCTTCGCCATCCGCGATGCGGTGTCGGCGGTGGGCCAGCACAAGGTGCAGCCGCCGCTGCGCGCGCCCGCCACGGCCGAAGCCATCCTGGATGCGGTCGAGGCGGTGAAGGCGGCCGCACCCGCTGCGGCTTGATGCCTACCGCACGACACGGCTTCGCTGCGTTGACACCATGACCACACCCAACGCCATGACCGCACTGAGTGCCCGCCACCTGCGCCACGTCGCCGCGCAGTGGCTCGCAGCCGAGCGGCCTGCGCTGGTGGTGCGCGTGCACACCATCCGCGGCTCCACGCCGCGCGAGGCGGGTGTGCGCATGCTGGTGGGCGGGGGAGAACATGGCGGCCAAAGCGGTGATGCGCTGGGCACGGTCCTCGGAACCATCGGCGGCGGCCACCTCGAATGGCAAGCCATCGACCTGGCCCGCAAGGCCCTGGCCGAAGCACGCACCGCCAGCAAACCCCTCGCCGCCTGGCAACAAACCTTCGCCCTGGGCCCCACGCTGGGCCAATGCTGCGGCGGTTCTGTCGACCTGGCCTTCGAGCCCCTGACAGAAACCACGCTTCAAGCCTGGACCTTGCCCGCGCCCCGCTTCCACCTCGAACTGCACGGCGCCGGCCACGTCGGCCAGGCCATCGTCAAACTGCTGGCCGACATCGACTGCACCGTGCGCTGGTTGGACGAACGCGCCGACACCGCCGAAACCTGTGGCGCCGACGCCCCCGGTCTGCCCTCGCCCGAAGCCATCGCCGCTTTGCCGCCGCACATCCAGTTCGTCAGCACCGCCCAGGCCGAAGCCGAAGTGGCCGACGCGCCCGCACTGGCCTACCACCTCGTGCTCACCCACCGGCATGACCTGGACCTGCGCATCATCCACGCCGTGCTCAAGCGCGGCGACTTCGCCTTCGCGGGTCTGATCGGCTCGCAAACCAAGCGCGCCAAGTTCCTGCACCGGCTGCAGGCCATGGGCGTGAGCGACAACGCCATCGCCCGCCTGACCTGCCCCATCGGCCTGCCCGATCTGCCGGGAAAAGAGCCCGCCGTCATCGCCATCTCGGTGGTGGCGCAGCTGCTGCAGCGCACCGCCTGAGGCCGGCTCGCGCACCACGCCGCGCGGTGGCCGCCTTGCCCCCTCCAACGCCCACGCCCGCCCCATGCACACGCCCACCCTGCTCATCAAAGACGCCGACTGCGTCGCCACCATGGACGACGCCGGCACCGAATGGCGCCACGCCAGCGTGCTCATCCAGGGCCCGCGCATCGTGGCCTGCGGCCCCACGGCCGAGCTCGACCCCGCCCTGCTCGCCCAGGCCACCGACGTGATCGACGCGCGCGGCCACGTCGTCATCCCCGGCCTGGTCAACACGCACCACCACATGTACCAAAGCCTGACGCGGGCCATCCCGGCCGCGCAGGACGCCGAACTCTTCACCTGGCTGCGCACGCTCTACCCCATCTGGGCGGGCCTGACGCCCGAGATGGTGCGGGTGTCGACCCAGGTGGCCATGGCCGAGCTGCTGGTCAGCGGCTGCACCACCAGCAGCGACCACCTGTACCTCTACCCCAACGGCTGCCGGCTGGACGACAGCATCGAAGCGGCGCTGCAAATCGGCATGCGCTTTCACGCCAGCCGCGGCAGCATGAGCGTGGGCGAATCGAACGGCGGCCTGCCGCCCGACAGCCTGGTCGAGCGCGAGGCCGACATCCTCAAAGACTCGCAGCGCCTGATCGAGGCCTGGCACGACGAGCGCGACTTCAGCATGACGCGCATCGCGCTGGCGCCGTGCTCACCGTTTTCGGTCAGCCCCGACTTGATGCGCGAATCAGCAAGCCTGGCGCGCAGCTACCGGCGCGGCGTGCGCCTGCACACCCACCTGGCCGAGAACGACCACGACATTGCCTACAGCCGCGAGAAGTTCAACCAGACGCCCACCGAATACGCCGAAAGCCTGGGCTGGCTGGGCGACGACGTGTGGCACGCCCACTGCGTGAAGCTGGACGAACACGGCATCGGCCGCTTTGCCGCCACCCGCACGGGCGTGGCGCACTGCCCCTGCAGCAACATGCGCCTGGCCTCGGGCATCGCGCCCGTGCGCCGCATGCTCAACGCCGGCGTGCCCGTGGGCCTGGGCGTGGACGGCTCAGCCAGCAACGACGCCGCGCACATGCTGGCCGAAGCGCGGCAAGCGATGCTGCTGGCGCGCGCGGGGCGCAGCCTGGAGCCCTTCGGGTGTGACCATGGGCCGGCGGACATGAGTGCGCGCGCGGCTTTGCGTGTGGCGACGCGCGGTGGGGCCGAGGTGCTGGGGCGCACGGACATCGGGCAGATTGCGCCCGGGTTCGCGGCTGACTTGGCGATCTTTGACACGCGCACGCTGGGCATGGCCGGGGCGGCGGTGCATGACCCGGTGGCGGCCTTGCTGATGTGCCATGGGGAGCCGACGGCTTGGACGATTGTGAATGGGCGGGTGGTGGCTGACCACGGGCGGGTCACGACCGTAGAGATGGGGGCGGTGGTGGAGCGGCACAACCAATTGGCGATGACGCTGGCTCAGCGATGAGTGACTCCTTTAGGGCGAGATCAGCACGTCACTTCACCCATCCAACGCACTCAGTTTGCGATCGAACTGCTGCGCGGCGCGCGTGATGCATCCCACCAAATCTTCGCCTCTCTGGCGCGTGAGCCGATGGACGTCGCTGCTACCCATCGCGATCCCTCTCGACTGGGTTTCATTGACTTCAGCTCGGGCAATCAACTGCAACCGGTCGGCACTGAGCAAGTCGATGACGGTGTGATTGGTCCAAGTTGCCGTCGCAGTTGTCGGTTGACGATAAGAATGGTCATAAACCACGATCCAACGAGCACCCAACTCCTTGGCTTGAGCCAAGTCGTCGGCAACACGGACATCGGAAAAGTGTTTTTTGAGGGTATCCACGACGAGAGAGGTCGTGCGTTCGGGTGACCAAAACCGCTGGAAGGCCTGCAACTCTTCACGCGTGTAAGCGAGGTTGGCGAAGCCACCCTCGTCCGCGATCTTCTGAAAGCCCGCCCATGTGTCGCTGTAGCTGAGGTAATTGGCACCCAGGACGATGTAGACCGTCTGGTTGCGGAACTGGCCCGTGCGAGGTGCCAGGGTCGTCGCTGCAGGCGTCACGCCGTCGGGCAAAAGGCCGTTGTACATATCGACGCGAGGTTTACCGACTGCGCACCCCGTCAACAGTACAGCAATCGATATCGCGGACACAACTCCCACTCGGCGCATTGCGCCTCTGAATTCGACGATCCTGCTGCTCATGATTTGCCTTCCATCAATGGGTTTTGATTTCGCTTCTCACAGGCCCGGCCACGGTTGTGTGCAAACGCTGCGGTCACTGGCCATCATTTCGCAGGTTTCCCTTGCCGACGACGCGGTTTGCTGGAGATCGAGGGCCAGTTGATCAAGGTATGGATCCTGGGGGCATTTTCGAACAGCCTCGATCACCTTGACGGCCAATGAATGTGCGACGCGCGCAGTCTCAGTGATGCTGTCTTGTCTCGCACTTCCGGCAATGCGGCTCAAGCGATCAACCTCTGCTGTGCATGGCTTGGACGTGGCCAGTGCGCCCTTCGCCCGGATTCGTTCACGAGATTCTCGTTCGGCCAGACGCGTCTTCGCACTGCATAACTGAAGCTTCAACTCCAGCGAGCGCTTCACGTCGCTGGCCGAACTGTCCAGTTTGGCCAGCGATGATTCGATGCTGGCAATCATCTCTCGCAACTGAAAGGCGGGGTAGATGGGCTTGACCGTCATGTAGTCCTCTGGAACGGTCGCCCAGGACATGTGGGCTTGTAGCGCCGCGCGTTCTGATGAACACCCGCTTGAAGATGGGGCCGCTATCGAAGCGGACCTGCTGTTCGACGCCGGAATCGAGGGCTCGGTGCGAGCAGCCGTTTTCCCCACATCAGCCATCTCCAGCATTTGTCGGGCCAACGAAGCGTTGCCTTGCGTCGCCACCACGGCCGCACCCACGGCGACAAGATTTCCCATTGGAGAGGAGCCAGAAGCACGACTCAGCGCCTCCGCATCTCGCGCATCGTTGGCTCTTTGCACCCGCTCGAATTCAGACCTGGCCTGCGCGTCGTTGGAGCGATCGATTGCGCCCTTCATGGCGACTGCTGCGGCCGAACCACCTCTGCGAGGCAAACCCTGGCCAACGTCCGGCGCTGAACGCTGGGGCGGGGAGGCTCCGTTCGCCGTGAACCCGTCGATTTGGGCAGTGGCCGACGCCAAGTCACCCATCGTCTGATGCGACTGTGATTCGAGTTGCCTGAACGACTCGTCGGCAACGGCCTTTGCCACCGGGTTTCGACTGCCATCAGATGAGCGAGTTTTTTCAACGTCTTTGTACAAGCGACTGACCGCTGGGTCCTGATGATCGTTGCGCTTGACATAGGCCCCCTCGATTACCTCTGCTGCCGTGGCGTCGAGCGCTTTTTGAGCCGCATGTGTTGCAACGCCCTTCACCGCACCAGCAGGTGAGCCACTCGCTTCGTACAGCTCTTTGACCTGCTTGCCCGCCTTTTCCAAGTCGGCAAAAGCCTTTTCACCATTGCGAACAGTCGCTTCACAAGTTCTGTCCGCCGCGTCGATCTCGCGTTTGATGCGGTCGCGTTCCGCAAAGTGAGCAGAAATTTGAGCGTGCAGTTCCTTGGCTCGGTCTTGGTAAGGCTCGACACATCGCCAGTAGGCGTTGTTCCCTCGGCCGGTTAAAGCGCTGCATTCGGCGATCTGTTCTCGCTCCACCTGTTTGCGTTGAAGGATGCCTGCTTCACCCAACCGGTGCTCAGCCCGGTAGAACTGCATTGCCTTCTCGTGCGCAGAAGCGCATTCGCTCTTCGATTTGGGCTCCATCGGGTACTGCGCCGATATCCCCTCTGAAGTGCGCGCGCCAACCAAAGACTGCCCGAAACCTGTCAACGGAAGTTGCGCCAGGCACACCGCCACGGCAGCAGACCTGAACGACAAAAGCCAACGCACCTCAAAAAGTCGACTCGCTGCCATGTCCCTCATGCGCCCCTCCATCACGTGGCACCGCAAACGGACGTAGGTTACCTTGCTTGTGAATGCTGATCGTTTCGGGTTCTCCGCACAACCGATTTCAAGGAAGGATGACCTCACCAAGAAACGTGCCGGGGCCTCCGCTTTTCGCACATGCGTCACCAGGCATCGGCCGCTTTGCCGCCACCCGCACGGGCGTGGCGCACTGCCCCTGCAGCAACATGCGCCTGGCCTCGGGCATCGCGCCCGTGCGCCGCATGCTCAACGCCGGCGTGCCCGTGG
>Ga0180008_1000022_pt1 | contig 175138 bp, 157 predicted proteins | sample MM_PW_MetaG_FD_121121 | JGI IMG/M metagenome (GOLD analysis project Ga0180008, IMG submission 121121) | Groundwater microbial communities from the Aspo Hard Rock Laboratory (HRL) deep subsurface site, Sweden - MM_PW_MetaG | ecosystem: Environmental > Aquatic > Deep subsurface > Groundwater... | reverse complement strand
CTCCTCGGTACTCATACGCAACACCGCCATGCTCAATACCTCCGAACAGCCGGAGGGCACGGTAGCCCAAGTGAGACATCTCTACTTTGCGCGACTGTGACATTTGAACGTTGCTGCTACATTATGAAAGTTCGATAATAAGGATTATGTTAAACGCCACCACATCTCCACAGCATTACCGCTGTCCAACTCGCTGTCTCATGCCATCCCGTCAGGCGATCAATCCTCCTGGATCTGGCTATGTTTCTCGGTGTCGCGCATCCGCACATAGACGGTCAGCGATATGGCGATCATCACCGTGACATAGATGTAGAAAGCCTGTTCAATGCCGGCCTGCTTGAACCACAAAGCCACGAACTCTGCCGTTCCGCCGAACAATGTATTGGCCAGCGCATAAGGCAGCGCCACGCCCAGCGCACGGATATGCGCGGGAAACAACTCCGCCTTCACCACGGCATTGATCGACGTGTAACCTGTCACGATGACCAGTCCGGCCATCACCAGCAGCCCGGCAACGATCGGGTCTTTAGTCACGGCCAAAGTCGTGAAGATCGGATAGGTGCAAAGCACACCCATCACGCCGAAGCCGATCATCAACGGCTTGCGCCCGATCCGGTCGGACAGCGCACCCGCGACCGGCTGGAGCAGCATGAACAGAAACAGCGTCGCCGCATTGATCTGCGACGCGACCTCACGGCTCAGCCCGCTGGTGTTCACCAGGAATTTCTGCATGTAGATGCTGTAGGCATAGAAAGCGATTGTGCCGCCGGCCGTCAGCAGCATCACCGTCAGCGTCTCGCGCGGATGGTTGGTGATCAACTCGACAAAGCCCGATTTCGGCGCACCCTGCGCCTTGGCTACTGCAAAGCTCTGTGTCTCCGCCAGCCCGCGCCGCAGCCAGAAGACGATGACCGCCAGCAACCCGCCGATGAAGAAGGGTATCCGCCATCCCCAGGCGTCCAGTTGCGCCTCGCTCAGCGTCGCCTGCAACAGCAGCAGGACGCAGATCGCCACCAACTGCCCGGCGATCAAAGTCACATATTGAAAGCTGGAGAAGAAACCGCGCCGGTTCTTGCCCGCCATTTCGGACAGATAGGTCGCGCTCGCGCCATATTCGCCACCGATCGACAGCCCCTGCATCAGCCGCGCCAGCACCAGCAGCAGCGGCGCCGCAACCCCGATCGTTTCATAGCCCGGCGTCACCGCGATCAGCAGCGACCCCGCGCACATCAGCGCCACCGACAGCGTCAGCCCGCTCTTGCGCCCATGGCGATCAGCATAGACGCCCATCAGCCACGCCCCGATCGGCCGCATCAGGAAACCGACGGCGAAGATGCCCGCCGCGCTCAGCAATTGCGCGGTGCGATCCTCGCTCGGGAAGAAATGCGGCGCGAAATAGAGGGTGAAGGCGGCATAGGCGTACCAGTCATACCATTCCACCAGATTGCCGGTGGACCCGCCGATAATGGCCTTCAGCCGCTGCGCCTGGGTCGGCGCCCCCTGCTCCGTCGCCGCGCTCATGGTTTAAGCACCATGGCGCCATCCTGGACACCCCAGCTTTTCAGCCGCGAAAGCATGTTCATGCCGATGACGTTGACCTCTCCGAAAGCGGGTGAGACGACGACGGGCAGGTCGCTCGCCGAAATGGGACCGATGGCCAGGGTGGCGATGCTGGATCGCTTCGCCTCCACCTTTCCATTGGCGGTAGTCATGATGACATTGGGTTCGCCGACATCATAGTTGAGGCCGGCGGCCCGCGCGGTATTTTCGGACAGGGCGGTGATGGTAGCGCCGCTGTCGATCAGGAAGCGCGCGGGGGTGCCGTTGATCGTCGCCTCCACCCAATAATGGCCGTCCGGCGCGACGGGGATGCGCAATGCCTGCCCTTCGGCCTGCGCGCGCGGCAAAGCGGCGGGCGCCTCGTCCGGGGTGACGGCACTCCCCTCCTCCGCCCAGCGCCCGGTCAGAAAACCCTGGCTCTGCCCGAATTTGAACAGGCCCAGCAGACCGGCAAAGATCGCGACCCACAGCAACGCCATGCGCAGCAGGCTGCCCCAGGCCATCTGCCTCCCGATCAACGCAGACCCGACCAATATGATCGCCAGCACATACCAGATGGTCGATGCCGCCTGATCCGTGCCGTCCATTCAGGCCCCCTGCTCTTTCGTGTCCAACGCGATCACCAGTCCGTCATATCCCGGCTCCACGCCCTTGGGGAGGGTACGACGCAGTGTGGCATAATCCATGCTCTGGTCCATATGGGTCAGGATGGCGCGATCGGGCCGGGTCGCGGCGATGCCGTCCAGTGTCAGCGCCAGATGCGGATGGGTCGGGTGCGGCTTTTCCCGCAATGCGTCCACCACCCACACGTCCAGCCCATCATAGAGCGCCAGCATATCCGGCGTCAGCGCGTGGAAATCCGTGGCATAGCCGATCGATCGGCCACCATGCGTGAAGCGGAAGCCGGTGGAGTAGATCTCGCCATGGGGCTGATCGACGCAGGCGATGTCGATGTCGCCGATGCGCAACCCGTCGGGCAGGACATGGGCGTCGATCGTGGGATGATAGCCATTGCGCCCCTCGAACGCATAAGCGAAGCGCTGGCCCAGCAACTTCATCGTCTGCGCCCGCGCATAGCCGGGCACGGGGGTGCGGCGATGATGGAAAAGCTGACGAACGTCGTCGATGCCATGGCTATGGTCGGCATGGTCGTGCGTCCACAAGATCGCGTCGATCTGGATCACGTCCGCCGCCAGCAATTGCGCGCGCATGTCCGGCGACGTATCGACCAGGATACGGGTCGTGGGGCTTTCGACCAAAATCGATACCCGCGTCCGCCGGTTTTTCGGCTCTTTGGGGTCGCAATCGCCCCAGTCATTGCCGATCCGGGGCACACCCGAAGAGGTGCCGCTGCCCAGGATCGTCAGCTTCAGGCTCATGCGACCTTCGAGAAGAGGGTGCGGAAATTGGCCGAGGTCGCCGCCGCCAGTTGCTCGATACTCTCGCCGCGCAGATTGGCCAGGAATTTGGCGGTGTCCGCGACATAGGCCGGCTCGCACGACTTGCCGCGATGCGGGACCGGCGCCAGGAAGGGCGAGTCCGTTTCCACCAGCAGCCGATCAAGCGGCAGCCGCGCCGCCGTTTCCTGCAAATCCTTCGCGCTCTTGAAGGTCACGATGCCCGAAATGCTGATGTAGAAGCCCAGATCCATCGCGGCATCGGCAAAGGCGCCGCTGGCGGTGAAGCAATGGATGACGCCGCCATAAGGCCCCGTCTCCATCTCCTCCCGCATGATGCGGAGCGTATCCTCCTCCGCATCGCGGGTATGGACGATCATCGGCAGGCCGGTTTCGCGGCAAGCGGCGATATGGGACCGGAAGCTTTTCTGCTGCCGTTCGCGGTCGCTATGTTCGTAATAATAGTCGAGGCCGGTTTCGCCGATGCCCACGACACGCGGATGCGCGGCGCGCTCGACCAGTTTGGCGGTATCGACATGGGGATGCTCGTCCGCCTCATGCGGATGGATTCCGACCGTCGCCCAGACATCCGGTTCGCGCACGGCGGTATCCAGCACCGCATCCCACTCGCTTTCGCGCGTGGCGATGTTGAGCATCAGGTCTACGCCCGCTGCCCGCGACCGTTCCAGCACATTGGCCTGATTCTCGATCAAACCTTTGTAATTCAAGTGGCAATGGCTGTCGATCAGCATGGGATCAGCCTTCCGCCTCGGTCAGTTCCAGGCGCGGGAAGAGTGGCTTGGGCGCGCCGAGGATGAAGCCCGACGCGCGCAGATCGGCGTAGAATTTGCTGCTGATAACGTCATAGCCGCGCTTCTCTCCATCAATGCCCATCTGGTCCAACAGCGCGGCGGCGCTGGCTGGAATGACCGGCTGGATCATGATGGCCAGGCTGGCGATCGCTTCATAGAGCGTGGCCAGAACCGCCTCCATCCGCGCCAGATCGGTCTTCCGCAATGCCCATGGCGCCTGCGCGTCGATATAGGCGTTACAGGCGAAGACGGCGCGCATCCACGCCTCGATCGCGACCGAAGGCGCCAGATCAGTCATGGCAGTCTGAAAGGTCTGCGCGGCGTCCGCGATGCTCTTGAGCAATTCGCTGTCGACATCCTGCGGCGCCGGTTCGGGCAACCGCCCTTCCAGATTCTTGGCGATGAAGCTCAATGTCCGCTGCGCCAGATTGCCGAAACTGTTGGCCAGATCGCTGTTCGACCGGGCGACGATCGCCTCCGCGCTATAGCTGCCGTCATTGCCGAACGTGACCTCGGAAAGCAGGAAATAACGCAGTTGATCGACGCCGAAGCGATCGGCCAATTCCATCGGATCGGCGACATTGCCGACCGACTTCGACATCTTCTCGCCCCGGTTCAGCAGGAAGCCGTGACCGAAGACCTGCTTGGGCAAGGGCAGCTTCGCGCTCATCAGGAAGGCCGGCCAGTACACCGTATGAAAACGTACGATATCCTTGCCGATGATGTGCGTGATATCGCCACCCTCGGCCCAGTAACGCGCCATCCGCTCTGCATCGTCGGGATAGCCGCAGCCGGTCAGATAATTGGTGAGCGCATCGACCCACACATACATGACATGGCCTTCACTACCCGGCACCTTCACGCCCCAGTCGAAGCTGGTGCGCGAGACGCTGAGGTCGGAGAGGCCGCCTTCGACGAACCGCATGATTTCATTGCGGCGGCTATCGGGCTGGATGAAGTCCGGCTGGCTTTCATAGAGCGCCAGCAACCGGTCCTGATAGGCCGACAGGCGGAAGAACCAGCTTTCCTCGACCGTCCATTCGACCGGCGTACCCTGAGGAGAGAGCTTCGCGCCCCCTTCCCCCTCGACGATTTCCTTTTCGTCGTAAAAGGCTTCGTCGCGGACCGAATACCAACCTTCGTAGCGGCCCAGATACAGGTCGCCATTGGTTTCCATTGCCTGCCAGATCGCCTGGCTGGCGGTATGATGATCGGGCTCGCTGGTGCGGATGAAACGATCATGGCTGATATTCAGCCTCTCGTTCATCTGCTTGAAATAGCCGGCCATCTCATCGGCCAGTTCGCGCGGCTCGATCCCCCGGTTGCGCGCGGTCTGGGCCATTTTCAGCCCATGTTCGTCGGTGCCGGTCTGGAAAAAGACGTCGCGGCCCATCATCCGCTGGAACCGGGCGACCGCGTCGGTGGCGATCACCTCATAGGCGTGGCCGATATGCGGACGGCCGTTGGGATAGGAAATGGCGGTGGTGATGGTGAAGGGCTTGGACATGGCGCCATCCCTAGCGGCTGTTATGGGCGGCGCAAAGTCGCTTTATGCGTGCGAAGGCGCCAGCGCCGCGACATGGCCGGCCAGTTCGAACACGACCGCCGCCGGATCGAGCGACAGGATCACCGCGCCACCGGCCAGATGCCGCGCCTTTTCCCAATGATCGAGCGCCTGGCCCAGTGCAGGCCCCTGTTTCGTCCGCGCCGCCTGCGCGATGAAGGCGGGCGCGCGCTCCAGAAACGCCTCATAGCGCGGCTTGGCCGCCTTGAGCGCCAGCGCCCTGGCCAACGCCAATCGTTGACGATTCCCCGGATCGCCCTGCGTCGCCAGGCTGCTCAGCGCCTGTTCGATCTCCGACAGGTTGAGGCCTGCATAGCGCAGTGCTTGCCCTGGCGATCCATCGCCCGCGCGTACCAGCGCATCGATTTCCTGAGGTGACAGCGTCTCGTCCGTCGCCTTCAGCACCGCGCGCATCGGCGCAGCATCCAGCGGATCGAAGCGCAGCGTGCGACACCGCGACCGGATCGTCGGCAACAACCGCCCCGGCGCATGGCTGACCAGCAGGAAGATCATGTCCGTCGGCGGCTCCTCCAGCGTCTTGAGCAGCGCATTGGCCGCGCCCCGCTCCAGATCGTCGGCGCTATCGACGACCACCACGCGGCGCTGCGACAGCGATGGGGCCGATTGGGTCAGCCGCGCAAGACCGCGTATCTGATCCACGCTGATATTGCGGGCGGTGCCGGTTTCCTTCTCCAATGGCGCGAGTTCGGCATAGTCGGGATGGGCGCTGGCCTCGATCAGGCGGCGGATCGGATGGCTTTGGGGAACGAACAGCCCCTCTTCCTCGATCGGCGGGCCGGCGGCATCGGCCAGCAATCGCATTGCCAGGGCGCGCGCAAAGCTAGCCTTGCCAATGCCCTTGGGGCCAGCGAGGATCCAGCCATGGTGCATCCGCCCGCTGCGCGCAGCCATGGTCAACGTGCGCGTCTGGGCCTCATGCCCCAGCAATATGGTCATGGCAGCAGGTCTTCGATCGCGTCCAGCAAGCGCACTGTCACGACCTCGGCCGGGCCGGAGGCATCGACGCCATGGACGCGGTCGCTTTCTTCCTGTGCGAAGCGGGTGAAGGCATCGGCAACCGCCAAATGGAAGTCGCTTGCCCGCCCGCCGATCCGGTCGGTCGTATCGCCATCGCGCGCCCGTGCTCGGCCGCTCGCTTCCGCTTCGGGCAGCGTCAACAAAAGGGTGCGATCCGGCAGGAAGCCCGCGCTGCCGATCCTATGCAGCACCAAAATGTCGGCGTCGGTCAGGTCGCCCTGCCCCTGATAGGCGCGGCTGGAATCGAGGAAACGGTCGGATAGCACCCAGGCCCCACGTTCCAGCGCCGGCCGGATCGTCTTTTCGATATGATCCGCCCGCGCTGCCGCAAACAGCAACGCCTCGGCGCGCGGGCTCCACCGATCGGCGCCACCGGTCAGCAGCAGGGCGCGGATCGCCTCCGCCCCCTCGCTCCCGCCCGGTTCGCGCGTCTCGACAACCTCCAGCCCGCGCACGCGCAGTGCCGCCGCCAGAGCGCGAAGTTGCGTGGACTTGCCCGCCCCTTCACCGCCCTCCAGCGATATGAAACGCCCTGCGGTCAAGCGAACAGCGACTTCAGGCCATTCCACAGACGGCCGAAAATGCCCGCTTCGGCAACATCTTCACCCGCGACCAGCGGCATGATCTGCGGCGGCGTGTCGGGCGTCTGGACGATCAGTTGGGCGATCTGCTGGCCCTTGGCGATCGGCGCCTTGATCGGGCCGGTATAGACCACCTTCACCTGCACATTGGCGGACGCCGTGCGCGGCAGGGTGACGGCCAAATTTTGCGGCGCGACCAGCGCCACGCTCGTCGCGCTGCCCATCTGGACCGCGGCCGTTTCGACCGTTTGGCCCTTCTTGAACAAGGGCTGCGCCTTCCACGCCTTGAAGCCCCAGTCCATGAAGCGCACGGCTTCGGTAGCGCGGCCGTTGAAGCTGGTGGAGCCGGCGGTAACGATCACCAGACGGCGACCATCCTGCTCGGCCGACCCGGTGAAGCCAAAGCCTGCTTCCTCGGTATGGCCGGTCTTCAGGCCGTCGGCACCGGCGATCTTGCCCAAAATGGGGTTGCGGTTCGCCTGTGCGATGTCCGATCCGCCCATCGTCTTGCCCCATGTGAAGGAGCGGGTGGCGTAGAAACGCTTGTAGAGGTCGGGCGTCTCGACGATCGTGGCCTCGGCCAGCTTGGCCAGATCCTCGGCAGTCACATAGGTCACGCCCTCGTCCGGCCAGCCGTTGCTGGTGCCGAAATGGCTGTTCTTCAGGCCAAGCCGCTTGGCTTCCTCGTTCATCGCAGCGACGAACGCCTGTTCCGTGCCGGCAATCCCCTCCGCCAGAACGACGCAGGCGTCATTGCCCGACAGGGTGACGATGCCATGCAGCAGATTTTCGACCGACACCTGCTCGCCGACCGACAGAAACATGGTCGATCCGGCCTGCGGGCCATGCCACTGCTTCCAGGTTTCCGGGCGGACCGTGAATTTCGTATCGAGCTTCAACTCACCCTTCTGGATCAGGCGGAAGGCGACATGCGCCGTCATCATCTTTGCCAGCGAAGCCGGCGGCATGCGGGTTTCGCCGCCCTTGTCGTACAGCACGGCGCCCGACGACAGATCCTTCATATAAGCGATCGGCGCTTCGCTGGTATAGGGCGGCGCGGCCGCGATCAGCGGCTGGGCCAGCAGCCCGGCGGCAAGGAGGACTGCAACGCTTTTCTTCATCGGAAAACTGCCTTCGATTATGATGGAATCGCTGTACGGGCGCGATCTCTATCGTGCGTCATTAGCCATGATGCGGGCATTCTCAAAGCCTTTGGCTGCGGCGGAGCGCACAGCAGCCTGCGCAGCCTGTTGCGTGGGATAGGGGCCAAGGCGCACGCGCCACAGGCCGGCGCCTGCTTCGGCACGGGCGCCGATGCTCTTCGCCACGGTTTCGGCGCGCGCCTGGGACGAGAAGGCGCCGACCTGAACGATATAGCCACCGGTGCGCGTCGGCGCTGCGGGCGCTGTAGCCTGAACCGGCTTGGGCGCTGGTTTTGCCTGTTGAGTCGCGATACGCGGCGGCGGTGGCGCCTGATCGAAATCGGCGCCGGGCCTTGGCGCCGCAACCGGCCGGGTGGCGGCTGGCGCAGGCTTGGCCTTCGTCGCTGCTGCTGCTCGCGCCGGCGTGGCGGCGGCGTGCGAAACGGCCGGCAATTTGTTCCGCAGCACCCGCAACAACGCAGCCGGCGTTTCCAGCCGTTCGGCTGCCCGCCCCTGCCCGCGTAGCGCCGCGCGCTCTTGCTCTGGCGGGTTGACCCGGCGCACGCGCACTGGAACCATGGCCTGCCCGCTCACGCCCAGTTGCGATGCCGCGCCGGGCGACAGCGCGATCAACTGGTCGCCCCGCATCGGTCCGCGATCATTGAGCCGCACCAAAATCGTTCGCCCGCTATCCAGTGCCGTCACCTCGACATAGCTGGGGAGCGGCAAGGTTTTGTGCGCGGCCGTGATGGCGGCGGGCATGAACGCTTCGCCATTGGCGGTCGCGCCACTTTGGCTGCCATCCGTGCTTTCGCCGGCATAGCCGACCTCGTCATAGGAAACAGGATCGGCCGGTGTGTAGCTGACGCCGCCCACCGCATAGGGCGCGCCCAAAGGCACCGGCGTGTCGCTGGCCATGGAAGTGGGCGCCCCAGAACTTTGCGGCTGCGCGGCGATCGCGCCACCGCCAGCCAGCGCCAGCATCATGGCCGGGACGAACAGCCCCTTATTGTTTGACAGCATCCGCCAGCAATCCCACCGACAAGGCATAGAAATTGGAGCAATTATAATCCAGGATCGCCCGATAATTGCTGGTCAGCAGATAGGCGGTCTTGCCAGGACCATCGGGTTCCAGCAGCGTCGCCATGACGCCATCGGCCGGCCAGACGCCGCTATTGGGGAAGAGGCCCAGCTTGCGCCACTCCGCCATCGTCAGCCAGCGACTATGCCGGTTGAACACGCGCGGGCAACGGGCCGGATCGGTCTTGGCCGCCACCGACGCGCGGTTGAAACTGGCCGGCACGCTGACGGCCACGCCCCATGGCTGACCCTTGCGCCATCCCGACTGCACGAAATAATTGGCGATGGAGGCGAGCGCGTCGGCTTCGCTGGTCCAGATATCGGCCTTCCCGTCGCCATCGCCATCCTTGGCGATGCGCAGATAGACGGACGGCAGGAATTGCGGATAACCGGTCGCGCCGGCCCAGCTACCCACCAGGCGACTACGCGGCACGCCATTGTCCAGCATCTTGAGCGTCGCCAGCAATTCCGGCTCGAACAAGGCACGGCGGCGGCCTTCATGCGCCAGCGTCGCGAGCGACCGGATCAGATCGAAATCGCCGGTATAGCTGCCATAATTGGTTTCATGGCCGTAGATGGCGACCATGATCTCCTCCGGCACGCCCGTTTCCGCCTCGATCCGGGCAAGGCGCGACCGGTTCGCCTGATAGGCGACCCGACCCCGGCTGATGCGCGCGGCGTCGACATGCTGCCGGCGATAGGGTTCGAAATTGGGGATGGGCGAATAGGCGCCGCCGCCCGGCTGACTCTGGTCCAGTTGCACGACGCGCGGATTGATCGTCAGCGTGGGGAAGACGCTGTCCAGCGTCGCATCGCGGATGCCCATGGCCCGCGCCTTGGGCCGCAGGCTCTCCAGATAGGCACGGAAATCGGCACTATCCTGGGCTTGCGCAGGGGCAATCGCGACGCTGCCACCGGTAATGGCAGTCAGACCGAGCAACAAGGACAGGACGGACGAACGCAAAGAATCCCTCATCCCCTTGTTGTTGCACAGGCAGGGCGGCAGGTGAATCCTTTATTGCGAAGTCCGGTCGGTTAAGGCGACGAACCGTGGTCGTTGCGATTTTCGCTTGGCAACCGCGCACGGCACGCTAGGAAGCCCCCAACGGACAGGTGGCCGAGTGGTTTAAGGCAGCGGTCTTGAAAACCGCCGTGGGTTTACGCTCACCGTGGGTTCGAATCCCACCCTGTCCGCCACCCCTCTCTTGAGAAAGGCGTCAGGCGTAGCTGCTGGGGCCGGTGCCATGCAGGATGACGGGCGGCAGTTCCATCTTGTGAATGCTGGCTTCCGCGATGATCGCCAGCGGATCGACCGGATGGCTGAGCAGCAGGCCGCAGCGATCCGGACCATCCCAGATGACGGTGCCGCACACTTCCAGCCCTTCGGTGATCAGCGTCACCCATTCGCCGATCGGTGGCAGCCAGTTGCCGGTGAGCAGCGCGCCATAGATGGAAATATTGCGAATGGTGACGGTCTGGCTGATGCCGTCCCAGTTCAACGTCGCCTCGACCTCTGCGTCGTAGCGGCTTTCGCGGCGGCGTTCGGCGCGCGCGCGATAGATCATGCTGTCCATAACCTCTCTCCCGGTTGCCCCCCGGGATTAGACCAAAGTCGATCCAGAAGATTGCGGAAGAATGAAAGGGCTTGGTTAACAGCGGATTGAACGGAAAAGGGCCGAACATTACGCCCGGCCCTCCCTTATCAGATCACGCCAGAGCGCCGTGGCAATGCTTGTATTTCTGGCCCGAACCGCATGGGCATGGCGCGTTGCGGCTGATGTCCAGATTGGCATATTCGCCGGCCGGAACGTTGCCCACGGGCGCGCGCGGAATGGTGGTAGTGACGCCGCCGAAGCTGCCGGCGTCGATATCCGCGCTATTATCTTCGCCCGAGAAGGGGTCGATATGGGTGGTGATGAAGTCCGGCAGAACCGGCAGGCCATAATCTTCCAGCGGCGGCTGTTCCATGCGGAACTGCACGCGTGCGATGGAGCCGGTCACATCCTCGCGGATATTTTCCAGCATCCGCTCGAACAAAGCGAAGGCTTCCTGCTTATATTCGTTGATCGGTGTCTTTTGCGCATAAGCGCGCAGATGCACGACCTGACGCAGGGCGTCGAGCGTCGACAGATGCTCCTTCCAATGATGGTCCAGGCTCTGAAGCAGGATCGACTTTTCGATCATGTGCCAGTCGGACGCCTCGACCTCCTTGGTCTTTTCCGCGACGGCTTCGTCGGCCAGCGCCGACAGCCGTTCCTCGATCATTTCGGGGTCTACCGAATCCTCGGCCAGCCAGGCGTCGAAATCAGGCTCAAGCCCAAGAATTTCGGCGGTACGAACTTTGAGGCGCTCCATATCCCACTGTTCGGGATAGGTGCCCGGCGGGCAGGATGCGCCGACCAGATCGTTCACCGTCTCATGGCGCATGTCGATCACGACGTCATCGACGGTGTCGCTGTCCATGATGTCGCTGCGCTGTTCATAGATGACCTTGCGCTGGTCGTTCATCACGTCATCATATTCGACGACCTGCTTGCGGATATCATAGTTGCGGGCCTCGACCTTGCGCTGCGCCGTCTCGATCGCCTTGCTCAGCCATTTGGAAGGCGGCAATGCCTCGCCATCTTCCAGGTTCGACCGGATCATCTTGGCGAACATCGTGTCCGGGCCGAAGATGCGCATCAGATCGTCGTCGAGGCTGAGGTAGAAGCGCGACAGGCCGGGGTCGCCCTGACGGCCCGAACGACCGCGCAGCTGGTTGTCGATGCGGCGGCTTTCATGCCGCTCGGTGGCCAGCACGAACAAGCCGCCGGCGGCCAGCACTTCCTGCTTCTCGACCTCGATCTCGGCTTCGATCCGGGCGATTGCAGCGTCGCGCTCCGGGCCTTCCGGCACGTCGCGCAGCTCGTCTTCGACGCGCATTTCCAGGTTGCCGCCCAATTTGATGTCGGTGCCGCGACCAGCCATGTTGGTGGCGATCGTCACCGCGCCCTTGCGGCCCGCCTGCGCAACGATATGCGCTTCGCTGTCATGGAAACGGGCGTTCAGCACCGCGTGCGGCACGCCTTCCTGCGTAAGGAATTCCGACAGCATTTCCGACTTTTCGATCGACACGGTGCCGACCAGAACCGGCTGGCCCTGCTCCGCATGGACCTTGATGGTCTTGGCGATGCCACGGAACTTGTCATCCAGGTTTTTGTAGAAGCTGTCTTCTTCGTCGATGCGCTGCACTGCCCGGTTGGTCGGGATGGTGACGACGTTCATCTTGTAGATTTCGAAGAATTCCGCCGCTTCGGTCGCGGCCGTACCGGTCATGCCGCCCAGCTTGGGATACATGCGGAAATAATTCTGGAAAGTGATCGACGCGAGCGTCTGGTTTTCCGGCTCGATCTGGACGCCTTCCTTGGCTTCCACCGCCTGATGCAGGCCATCGGACCAGCGGCGGCCATCCATCATGCGGCCTGTGAACTCGTCGATGATGACGACCTTGCCGTCCTTGACGATATAGTCGATGTCGCGGCGGAACATCACGACCGCGCGCAACGCCTGGTTCACATGATGGACGACGGCGGTATTTTCGAAATCATAGAGGTTCGCGCCCTGCAACAGGCCGGCATCCTCCAGCAGCCGCTCGATCTTCTCGGTGCCGTCTTCGGTCAGCGTGACGGTGCGCTGCTTTTCGTCCTTCTCATAGTCGGCCTCGACGATCTGCTTCACGATCGCGTCCACGGCGACGTAAAGTTCCGACTTGTCGTCGGTCGGGCCGGAGATGATGAGCGGCGTGCGCGCTTCGTCGATCAGGATCGAGTCGACTTCGTCGACGATCGCATAGTTGAACGGGCGCTGGACCATCGACGCGCGGTCATATTTCATATTGTCGCGCAGATAGTCGAAGCCGAGTTCGTTGTTCGTCGCATAGGTGATGTCGGCGGCATAGGCGTCGCGCCGCTGATCTTCGCTGATGTTGGGCACGATGACGCCGGTGGTCAGTCCCAGGAAGCGATAGACCTGGCCCATCCATTCGCAGTCGCGGCTGGCGAGGTAATCGTTCACGGTGACGACGTGAACGCCCTTCCCCTCCAGCGCGTTGAGATAGGTGGCGAGTGTCGCGACCAGCGTCTTGCCTTCACCCGTGCGCATTTCGGCGATTTCGCCGCGATGCAGAACGATACCGCCGACCATCTGCACATCGAAATGGCGCATGCCCAGAACGCGGACGGCCGCTTCACGGACCGTGGCGAAGGCTTCGGGCAGCAGCGCGTCCAGCGTCTCGCCATTGGCCAGCCGTTCGCGGAACCGGCTGGTCTGGGCGACCAGTTCCTCATCATTCATCGCCTGCACCGCGCCTTCGAAAGAGGCGATCTGGTCGACGATCTTGCCCAGCGACTTCACATAACGTTCGTTGGACGATCCGAAGATGGACTTGGCGAGTGCGCCGAACATGCAAATTCCTGACAATAGGGGGACGTTCCGCCTCCTTGCGAGAGACGCACGCAGATATGCGCCGCGATTTAGGCACGGCACATCCTTTAGTCAATCAGAGTGCGGCTGAACCCGACCTGTCGTATCGATGTCATGATCGTGCGGCAGGCGGTTTTCGTCGGGCGGTGGCGTCATCAGGGCGCGGGGGGCTTTGCACGTCGCGCACGCTGCGCCACAACGGCAGGGCAAGAGCAAGGGTCGCAAAATTGTATCGTTCGTTCGTCCTGGTCCCGGCGCGCAGTCGTGCCCTGCCGGTCGCTATCCTGGTGGCGATGGCCCTGATTCTATGGTTCGGTCTCACGGCGATCGCGACTCCATTCGACCATGACGAAAGCCAATATGTCGCCGGCGCCTATTTCAGCAGTCGGCTGCTGATCTTCCGCGACTTTCTCTATCTTCAGCCGCCTTTGCACAGTTGGGCCTTCGCGCCGCTGGCCTGGCTGTTCCCCGATCATATGGTGCTGGCGATGCGGCTGGCGACAGCGGTGACGGCAATTTCTACGCTGGCTGCTCTCTGGACGGCGCAGCGTATCGCGGGCGTATCACGCGACGGTGCGGCCATCGCAACGTTGCTGGTGGCGACCACCGCCGCCTTTCAGTTCACCGGCGCTGTGGTGCGCAATGATATGCTGCCGACCTTGCTGTCCGCAATGGGGCTGCTGGTCAGCTTGCTCGCGCTGCGCCATTGCACGCGCCGATATTGGTTTGCGGCGGGTGCGCTGTTCGGCCTTGCCATCGCCACCAAGCTGAATTTCGCGCCGCTGGGCCTGATGACCGGACTATTCGTGCTGCTGACGGGGGGGCGCTGCGGCTTCAAGGCGGCCTGTTTTCTGGCATTGGGGGCTTGCGCGGGCATGGCGCCGATGCTGGTCGCCTGGGCGGCGGCACCGGATGCCTTCTTCTATGGCGTGCTGACCTATGGGGCGACTGCGCCCCATGCCTGGTACGCCGCCAACGGGGCGTTCGACGAACTCGGCACGCTGGAAAAGCTGACCGACCTGCTCAAATATCTGTGGAAAGGGCCGGCGCTCGTTGCGCTCCTTCTGCTCTGTGCCAACTGGATCGCGACGCGGGGCCGCATCCGATCGCCCGGCCGGCGACTGGCGATCTGGATGACGGGCGGCGCGTTGATCGGCGCGGCGCTGCCGACTCCGTCGCAGGTCCAATATGTGATGCCGCTGCTGCCACCGTTGGCGCTGGCGCTGGGCTATCTGCTCGACGATGCGCGGCGCTGGACCTTCACCCGGCGACAGGCGTTGCTGGGGCTGCTTTGCCTGGCCGCCATCCCCGGCATGCTGGCGGCAACCCGCCATGTCGTGGCGATGCTGCGCGCAGGCTCGCCCGTCTTGCAGGCCGATGCCGGTGCGCGCTGGGCCGGTGCGAGCGTGCGCGCCATGGGCGGTGGTGATATTGCCACCCTCTCTCCGCACATGATCCTTGGTAGCGGCCTTGACCTGGACCCGCGCTTTGCCGCCGGTCCCTTCGCCTACCGCACCGGCTGGACGATGGGACCGGTGCTGGCGCGGCAGGTGCATGCGATGATCCCGGCGACGCTGGGCGACATGGACCGCGATCCACCCGCCGCCATCCTGACCGGCTACGAACACGGCACCCGCAAATTGCCGATGCGCCCCGATGACGGCCTGATCGCCTATGCCCGTCGCCATGGCTATCGCATGCTTTCGATGCCCGATGGTGTGGGGCGGCTCTATCTTCGGACCGGCCGCTTTTCCCTGTCGCGCAATGATTGACCCTCGCCCGATTTTGCCGCATTTCGCCCGCTATGACCGATCGCTCCCCCCTCGCCCCCGCCGCCTTCCCGATCCTGCCTGTCATCGATGGGGTGACGCTGCGCACCGCGCGCGCCGGGTACAAGGCATGGACACGATGCGACCTGACCTATGTGGAACTGGAGGCCGGCACCGCTGTCGCCGGGGTGACGACGCAGAGCAAATGCCCCTCTCCGGAAGTCGAATGGTGCCGTGACGCCATTCCGCTTGGCTCGGCCCGTGCGCTGGTGGTCAATGCCGGCAACGCCAATGCCTTCACCGGCCATCGCGGCCGCGCGGCGGTGGAAGCGATCGCGGCCAAGGTCGCCAATCATCTTGGCTGCCTGCCATCGGATATTTTCGTGTCTTCGACCGGCGTGATCGGCGTGCCGTTGCCGATCGACAAGGCGGAAGCCGGGCTGGAAGCGGCCTTCACCGCCACACCCTGTGGCTGGGAAGAGGCCGCGACCACGATCGGCACGACCGACACCTTCGCCAAGGGCGCCCATGTGTCCGCCATGATCGGCGAGCAGCGCATCGAACTGGTCGGCATCATCAAAGGCTCGGGCATGATCGCGCCGGACATGGCGACGATGCTGGGCTATATCTTCACCGACGCTTCGATCGACCCGGCCCTCCTGCAACAGATGCTCTCCGCCGCCAATCGCAAGACCTTCTCCTGCATCACGGTCGATAGCGATACGTCGACCAGCGACACCGTGCTGGCCTTCGCCACCGGCAAGGCAGGCAATGTTCCGCTCGCATCCATGGACGATGCCGGCGCCGACGCCTTCCATGCGGCGCTGAGCGACCTATGTCGCCAGCTTGCGCATCTGGTGGTGCGCGACGGCGAAGGCGCGAGCAAGTTCATCGATATCAGCGTCGAAGGCGCGGAGAGCGACGAAAGCGCGCATCGCATCGCTTTGTCGATCGCCAACTCTCCGCTGGTCAAGACCGCGATCGCTGGCGAGGATGCCAATTGGGGCCGCGTCGTCATGGCCGTGGGCAAGGCAGGCGAACCGGCCGACCGCGACAAGCTGTCGATCCGCTTCGGCGCGACGCAGGTGGCGACCGGCGGCTTGGCGGTCGAGGGTTATGACGAGGCGCCCGTCGCCGCGCACCTGAAGGGCCAGGACATCGTCATCGGCGTCGACATCGGCCTGGGCGAAGGGCGAGCGCAGGTTTGGACCTGCGACCTGACCCATGGTTATATCTCCATCAACGCGGATTATCGCAGCTGATGCTGGAACTGCATGAACCCGTCGTCGCGCTGATGCGGCAGGTTGGGCGCGACATCGTCATGCCGCGTTACCAGAACCTGTCCAGCGACGAAGTCAGCGAGAAAGCGGCGAACGATTTCGTCACCATCGCCGACAAGGAAAGCGAATTGCGGCTGGCCGACGGGCTGACCGCGATCCTGCCCGAAGCCGGCGTCATCGGTGAGGAAGCCTGCGCCGCCGATCCCGCCATATTGGACCGGGCCGGTCAGGGCCTGAACTGGATCATCGACCCGATCGACGGGACCGGCAATTTTGCAGCGGGCAAGGCACCTTTCGGCATAATGGTGGCGCTGGTCGATGGCGGTACGACGCTGGCCGGCTGGATACTCGATCCGCTGACCGGACGGTTATGCCATGCGATGCTGGGCGGCGGCAGCCATATCGATGGCGAACGGGTGCAGGCGCGCGAGAGTGGTGGCGACCTGCCGATCGCAGCGCTGGCCGTCTATTTCATGCCGGAGGATGAGCGCGCCGACATTCAGCGCCGGTCGCAGGGCAGCTTCACGCTGGTGGATATTCCCCGTTGCGCCGCCGAACAATATCCACGGCTGGTGCTGGGGCAGAATGACGTGTCGGTTTTTGCGCGGACTTTGCCTTGGGATCATGCCGCGGGCACGCTGTTCGTCAATGAGGCAGGCGGTTGCTGCCAGCGCACCGACGGGACGCCTTATATAGTGGGCGACTTGCGGCGCGGGTTGATGGGGGCATCCTCGCCGCGCCTATGGGATCAGGCGGCGGCGACGCTGTTCGGATAGAAGGAAATGTCATGCTGACGATCTGGGGCCGGTTGAACTCGCATAATGTGAAGAAGGTCGCCTGGTTCGCCGACGAAATCGGCCTGCCCTATGCCCGCCATGATGTGGGCGGCGCGTTCGGCATGAACGCTGACTATCTGGCGAAAAACCCCAATGCGTTGATCCCCACGATCGAGGATGGCGACGTCACCTTGTGGGAATCCAATGCGATCCTGCGCTATCTGGCGGCGCGTTACGCCCCTGCCCTATGGCCGGCCAATCCGGCGGAACGGGCGCAGGGCGACAAGTGGATGGACTGGCAATTCGCGTTTGCAGATGCGCAGCGCGACGCTTTCCTGCAACTGGTGCGGCGCGCGCCCGAACAGCGAGATGGACAGCTATTGGCGGCATCGGCGGCGGCATCCGGCGCGGCGATGCGGATATTGGACCGCACGCTGGCGGTGCAGCCGTGGCTTTCGGGTGTCTCTTTCGGTGTCGCGGATGTGCCCATGGGCGTCTACGCCCACACATTCTTCACGCTGGATATGGAGCGGCCCGATGTGCCGCATGTGCGCGCCTGGTACGACCGGCTGCGCGGGCGGCCGGCCTATGCCCAGTCGGTGATGATCCCGCTGACATAGGCCCGCACGCGTTACCGCTTACAGGACGCTTTCGATCCAGCCCTTGAGCGCGCTCTTGGGCGCGGCGCCGACCTTGGTCGCGGCCGCTTCGCCATTCTTGAACAGGATCATCGTCGGGATGCCGCGCACGCCATATTGGCCCGGCGCGTCGGGATTTTCGTCGATATTGATCTTTGCGATGATGACCTTGTCGGCCAGCTCTTCGGAGATTTCCTCCAGGGCCGGGCCGATCATCTTGCACGGGCCGCACCATTCGGCCCAGAAATCGACAAGCACGGGCTTGTCCGCATTGATAACGTCGTCCTTGAAGCTGAGGTCGGTAACTGCCTTGGTGGCCATGAGTGTCTCCTTTACTTGAAGCCTATCTAGGGTGAGCGCGCATCCGGCTCAACGGGTCAGAGCGGCAAATTCTCCTGCGCGGGCACATAGTCGGGCTTGTGCGCCGCGAGCGGCGCGAGGCCCGGCTTGTGCGCCGCCAGCGCTGCGGGTGGTATGACGATCAGCCGGGGCGCGCTGGTGTAGAGCAGTCCAGCCTCGATCGTGCGATCGGGAAAGATCACCTCCAGCGCCGCGACATAGGCGGCCATTTGCCGGATGTGCGGGATCGGGACGTCCGCCAGCGTCAGCGGCGCGACCCGGCCGGTCTTGAAATCGGCGATCTGGATGCGATCGGGACCGATGCACAGCCGGTCGACCGTGCCGGCGATGACCGCTTCGCCCACCACGGCAGCGATCGGCGCTTCGGCCAGCGCATCCGGCCCGAACAGCGCAGCAAAGTCCGGCGCTTCGATCACGCGGAGTGCCTGGTCGATGACGTCATGCCGCTGCGCCGCGTCGGTGACGCCCAGCTGCATCAGCCAGCGATCCGCTGCGTCGCGCCGACGATCAGATGCAATGTCAGGCAACCGTTCGAACAAGGCATGGAGCCAGCGGCCCCGCTCCGCCGCTGCGCGCATCGCGAGGGTCGGCGGCGGATAGGGCACGTCGTCCTCGACCGGAGCTGACGGCGCGAGCGGCCGGGGTGGCCGCGATTCGGCCGGGGCGGGCTGACGCAGCCAAGTCGGCTGATCCAGCGTGACCGCTTCGATCGCGCTTTCAGCCTCCGGAGCCTTGGGCGGCAGCACTTCCGTGCCACGCCAGCGTCGGGTCGCGCCCCAGAGCGGGTCGGCATCCCATTGCGCGCCGAGCGAGATCATCGCGCCCTCGACCGCTGCGTACCAGCTTTCCGGCTTCACCTCCCCCTTGGCACGGGGGCCGAGCGATCCAGCGACGATCAGCCGCTCTTCCGCACGGGTCAGCGCGACATAAAGCAGGCGCCAATGCTCCTCCCGCTCCACCTGCGCGGCGGCTTCGGCGACGTCGCCGATCGGCCCCTGCCGCTCGGGCTTGCGCGGGGCCAGGATCGGCAGGCCGTTCCACACCAGCGAGTCCGCGCGGTTGCCGGCGTCCGGGTCCAGGCAGGCGTCGGCCAGGATCACGATCGGTGCCTGCAACCCCTTGGCACCATGGACGGTCAGCAGGCGTAGCATGTCCCCCTGCGCCGCCGCATCGCGAACGATGTCCACCTCGCCCCGGTCGAACCAGTCGATGAACCGCTGAAGCGATGGGTGGTCGTCGCTTTCGAAGGCGAGCGCGGCGTTCAGCAATTCCTCGATCGGGTCGGCCGCTTCGGTTCCTAGCCGCTGGATCAGGCGACGGCGGCCGTTCATCGGCCCGGACAGGATCGCCTCCAGATAGCGATAGGGGGTCGAGAAATCCGCCATCGCCAACAGGTCGCGCAGCGGTTGCAGCAGAACCTCGTCCCGCGTCTCTCGCAAATGCCGCCACAGTCCGCCCTTGCGGCCGATCAGGCGCGTCATCAACTCGTCCTGGGTCCAGCCGATCAGTGGCGACACCAGCAGTGCGGCGAGGTTCAGTTCATCCTCCGGCTGCACCGCAAAGCGCAGCGCCGCCAGCAGGTCGCGCACCGCCAACGGGCTGTTCAGCCGCAACCGGTCGATGCCTGCGACGGCGACCTTCTCCTCATAGAGACGCGCGACGATCAGGCGTGCCAGCTCGCTACGCCGCCGCACCAGGATCATGATGTCGCCCGCGCGAACCGGCCGACCCCGGCTTTCCAGCATCAGCCCGTCGTCGATCCATTGGCGGATCTGGCGGGCGATCTTGGTCGCCAACGTTCGTTCCTGATCGGCGGCCCAATCTTCTTCACCCTCCGCATCCTCGGACAGGCCAGCGACGACGGGCTTCCAGAGTTGCACTTCGCCGGGATGACGGTTGGCGCTGATGTGGCGGACCTCGCTCGGCGCCATGCCCAGCTTCTGGGCAGTTAGCGTGGCGATGGTGCGATCCACCACGTCCAGCACGGCGGGCGTCGATCGGAAACTTTGGTCCAGCGAGAGGTTGAAAAATTCATGCCCCGACTGGTCTGCATCCCGGTTGAACAGCAGGCGGGCGGCTTCGAAATTGGCCGGGCTGGTGCCCTGAAAACCGAAGATTGCCTGTTTGAAATCGCCCACGGTGAAGATGGTGCGGACCTTCTCCCCCGGCTCCCATTCGGTTGCGAAAAACTCTTCGGCAAGGGTGCGGACGATCCGCCATTGCGCGGCATTGGTGTCCTGCGCTTCGTCCACCAAGATATGGTCGATCCGCTGGTCCAGTTTATAGCGTATCCATTCCGCAATGCCCGGCTGTTCCAGCAGCGATGCGGTGCGCGCGATCAGATCGTCGAAATCGACCGCGCCCGCCAGTCGCTTGCCCTGCGTGTAGGCACGGGCATAGGCGCGACCGGCATGCAATGCCTGCGCCAACAAGGCGGCATAGTCGGCGCGCAGCTTCATCGCGATCAGCGCGCCGCTGCGCTCATGCAGCCGCGCCGCCATCTCGATATAGCCGTCGACCGGTGGCACCCACCCCTTGGCATCGATCAGGTCGCCGTCCGCCTTGGCCCAGGCGCGGTGCAGGTCGATGAGCGTCGCAGCCCGACCCGCCGGGTCCAGCGCCCGCCAGGCCGCGATGCGATCGCACCGCTCCAGCCCGCGTCCCTTGCCCCAATTCACATTGGCCCGCACGATCCCGTCCAGCGTCCGCACATCGAACATCGCATCGGAACATTGGTCGCCAAGCCATTGATCGATATCGCCATCGGGCAATTCCAGTTCGGCCGCCAGCCATGGCCCGATCGCGTCGGGCAGTTCGTCCAGCGCATCGCCCTTGGCCGCGCAGCGCAGCAGAAACTGTTCCGCGCCGCCCTCGCCCAGCCGCAGGCTGATCGCCTGCAACGCGCCGATCAGCGCATCATCGCCCAGATCATGCGCCTGCACCACCATGTCCGCCAGCGTCTGCCGGGCCAACCCGGACTGTTCGCGCTGGTCGAGCGGGCGAAAGCCCGGCGTCAGTTCGGCTTCCAGCGGAAAAGCGGTCAGCAATTGCTGGCAAAAGCCGTGAATGGTCTGGATGCGGAGGCCGCCGCCGGTGGATTCCAGCACTTCGGCGAAGAGGCGCCGGGCCTGTTCCTGCTGCTCCGGCCCATGATCTTCACCCAGTGCGATCAGGTCACCCGCCAGCGCGGGGCCATCCATCTGCACCCATGCCGCCAGTCGGTCATGGATGCGGTCCGCCATTTCCGCGGCGCCCGCCTTGGTGAAGGTCAGGCACAGGATATTTTCCGGCCTCACGCCTTGCAGTAGCAGGCGGAAGACGCGGGCGGTCAGCACATGGGTCTTGCCCGTGCCGGCCGATGCCGACAGCCACACATGCGCGTCGGGCGCGGCGGCCCGCGCCTGATCGCCCAGCAATTTCTGAAGCGCGCGCGTCTTAGCCATCGTCGCGGCCATACCATTCCTCCAGCCGCATCAGCTGGTCATAATCGCCATAATTGGCGACTTCGGGGTTGATCTCCGCCCGGAAAGGCGCGGTGCCCAGCAGGAAGGCGTTGGCCAGTTCCTCGAAATGCTCATGGGCGTGGGCGGTGAACTGGTCGGTGACGATCTTGTCACGCTTGCCCAGCGGATCGACCGGACGTTCGCGATAGCCGAACTGGTCGCCCTTCTTGGCCAGCGACCAATATTCGAAATCGCCGGCCTTGGGTTGCGATCCCAACCCATCGAATCCGCCCATCTCGGCGATGATGCCCAGCAACCCCAATTGCAGGGAAAAGCCGGCCTTCACCTGCCGCGCGCTGGGCGGCTTGCCGGTCTTGTAATCGATGATGCCGATGCGCCCATCGGCGAGGCGATCGATCCGGTCGGCCTTGCCCATCAGCGTCACGCCGGCAATGTCGGCTCGCCCTTCCCGCTCGACCGCCAGGATGGTGCGGCCTTCCGCCTTGTCCTTCACCACTTCGGCCGCGATCCAGCGGATCGCTTCGATCAACCGGGGCTGCCACAGGGCCTTGAGCAGCGGGTGGACGTCCGGCTGGTCGAACATGGCGCGTGCGCGCTCTTCCAGATCGGCGGGGTCCAGCGTTCCGGCTTCCGCCCAGCGCTGGAGAATGTCGTGGACCGCCGTGCCACGCCAGGCCGGACCGGCATCGGCATCGACCGGATCAAGCCGGGCCAGGCGCAACACCCGCTTGGCGTAGAAGGCGAACGGGTCAGCCTTCAGCCGATCGACATCGGTGACCGGAATGAGGTTCGGTCGCACGGAAGAGGGCGGTGCAGGCGCTGGGCGTTCGGCAGGGCGATGCGCGCCGGGCGCATCCATCGCCTGCGCCAGCATCGCGTAGCGCTGCGCCGATTTCCATTGCGGTCCGGCCATGGCCTTCAGGCGCAACCAGAAGCGTGAAGCAACCGCCGGCCCGCCGCTCCCCCGCCGCGCGCGGGTGATAAGGACATGCGGCGCGCCGAGTGCGCTGGCGAAATCATGCGCGGCAAGGCCGATCCGCATTTCCAGCCCCGGCAACCCCAGTTCGCGCCGAATGCGCGGCGCCAGCCATGGGTCGGGCGACGGCAGGCCCGGCCATGTGCCTTCGTTCAGGCCGCCCAGGATCATGAGGTCGGCCTGCATCAACTGCGCTTCGATCAGGCCCAATATGCTGATGCGCGGATGGCCGCCCTGTGGCGGGCGCACCGATACGCCGCCCAGCATATGGTCCAGCAGCACTGGCAAGGCGCGCGGATCGGCCTGGCGCGGGCCTTCGGGCGCGGCAGCCTCCATTTCGGCGAACAGGTCGGCGGCGGCGTGACCCTGATGGCCGGACCAGACGGCATCGCCTGACAATGCCCCGGCCTGCTCGCGCAAGGCCGCCAGTTGCTCGCCAAGGTCGATGGCCCGGTCAAAGCCGCTTTCCAACGGCTCCAGCAGGGCGCGGGCCTGCGGCCACCACTCCCGTACCGCCTCGCGCAGCACCCGCTGGCGGTCGTCCGGGCGTGGGAGCAGCAGCAGGTCGATGCCGTGCAGCCCTGCCTGCGGCCGCGGTCCGCGCAGCAGCAGGTCGAGCGCGCGTACGCCTTCCAGCCAGCCAAGCCGTCCTTCGCCACGCATGACCAGCGGATGTTTCAGTAGCGTCAGCAGCGGCACCGGCGCGAAGCGTTCCGCGACCGCCTCCGCCATGGTGATCAGCAGTGTACCGGGGAGCAGGCGCGAGAGAGGCTGACCGGCGGAATCGTCGGCCGCTATGCCCCAGCGGCGCAGATGAGCGGACACGCGCGTCGCCAGTTGCCGGTCGGGCGTCACCAGCGCAGCAGTGCGTTCGGGCGTTTCCAGAGCCTCGCGCAGGGCGATGGCGATCGCCTGCGCCTCCTCGCCCGGTGTCGCGACTTCCAGTGCTTCCACGCCGCTCAGAGATCGGTCGGCGGTCTTCAGGTCGCGCCACCGACTGGTCAGCCGGGGTGGGAGCATCGCGTTGGAGATATTGCGGCTGCGCACCGCACGGGCATCATGCTCGCTGCCCCAGCGCCAGTTGGCGACATCCTCGCGCGTTGCGCTCATGGCGTCGAGCAGGCGCTTCAGCGCATATTGGGGATGGCTTTCATGGCCGGACGGCGCGCGACCGGTGACGGGATCGGCGTCGAACGGACCGATAGCCTGCCATGCTTCCTCATCCATATGCTGGTCGAGGCCGGCGAACACGACCATGCCGTTCGCCATCATGCCGATCCGGCGGAGCAATGCAGCGACAGCGGGCGCGGTGGAGGCGATGCCCGCCGCCGCCACGAAGCCGGCAGGCGGATGCGCACCCCAGCGCACCGTCAGCCGATCGAACAGCCGGTTCCGGCGATCGGCCAAGTCGATGCAACCGGTCCGGGCCAGTTCCATCGGCCACTGCGCGATCAAAATTTCGAACATGGTCAACGACGTCTGCCAATGTTTCGACAGTTCGTCGGACAGTTGCAGCTTGTGCAGCGCGCTCAGCGGCACTCGCTCCACCTGCATCTGATCCAGCACGGCGCCCAACGCCTGCCCCAGCAGCAATGCCTGGCCCGCATCGATGTCTGGCTTGGCCGCCTGTACCATCCGCGCCAGGATCATCTGCCGGCGCATCGGTGCGATCGCGGGCGGCACCGCGTCTTCCTCACCCAGTGGATCGAGCGCGCCGCCGACCTGTTCCCCAAGCTCCGGATCGCCGATCGCGACTAGGCGCGGCAACAGCAGACCGCCGTTTGACTGGCGCACGAAGGCGTCGCTGACGGCACGGATCGCCCGGTTGTTGGGCAGCAGCACCATGCCCTGCGCCAGCGCCATCGGATCGCCGCGATGCTGCGCCAGCAGGCCCGCTACCAGCGCATCGGCAAAGGCGCGATGCGCGGGGATGGTGAACAAAGCGGGTTGGCTGCGCTCACCCATGAGCGAGCATCGACTCCACGACGGGAATGGCCTGCGGCGTGCCGACATCGAACCAAAGGCCCTGATGCGACACGCCGTAAAGACGGCCCGCCTCGATCGCGCGGTTCCAGAAGATGTTGGTGGAAAAGACATCCGCCGGCGGATCGATCAGCAGCGATGGCGTCATGATCTGCACGCCGGTAAAGACGAACGGCGCGACATGGGCGGTCTTGCGCCGGGTCAACCGGCCGGTCGGGTCCATATGGAAATCGCCCGGCCCCTTGTGACAGTTCGCCCGCGCCAGCGGCACTAGCAGCAGCAGCGCGTCCATCTTGTCCGGGTTCCAGATACGCTGCATCATGCCCAGCGTTTCCTGCGGCCCGTCGATCCACAAATTGTCGCTATTGGCGCAGATGAACGGCGCGTCGCCCAGCAGCGGCTTTGCCTTGATCAGCCCGCCACCGGTTTCCAGCAGCTTGGCCCGCTCGTCCGACACGGCGAAATCCAACCCGCATTTGCGCGCTTTCAAATGCGCCTCGACCGTGTCGGCCAGATAATGGACGTTCACCACTACCTTCCTGATGCCGCCCGCCTCCAGCCGGTCCAGCGCATGGTCCATCAGCGGCTTGCCCGCGACCTTGACCAGCGGCTTGGGCCGGGTCGCTGTCAGCGGACGCATGCGCTTGCCCAGCCCGGCGGCCATCAGCATGGCGGTGTCGATCATGCGGGAATATGCTCCTCGAGCGCAGCATGGCGCTTGTCGGCGGGAATATTGGCGGCGAACCAGTTGGCGACGGGCGCCAGGGCCGGATGCTGGAGGTCGCGCTCCAGCAGGCTCCACATACGCGGCAGGTAAGACAGGTAACGCGGCTTGCCATCGCGTTTCCACAGGCGCGTGAAAATGCCGATGATCTTGGCATTGCGCTGCGCACCCAGCACCGCATAGGCGGCGTCGAAATCGGCCGGCGGATTGGCGACAGTCTTGTAATGGGCGAGCATCGCGGCTTCGACGTCGATTGGCACGTCGCGTCGGGCATCCTGCAACAGCGACACCAGATCATAGGCCGGGTGGCCGGCCAGCGCATCCTGGAAGTCGAGCAGGCCCAGGCCATGGGAGGCCGGCCCGTCGATCAACATGATATTTTCGGCATGATAATCGCGCAGCACCGTCACGGTGGGGCTGGCCGACTGTTCCACGATCGGCAGCACCGCGTCCCAGGCGCGGGCATAGCCGTCTGCATCGACGTCAATGCCGATCGCCGGGCAATACCATTCGGTCAGCAGCCCGGCCTCGCGCTGATAGACGGCCCGGTCATAGGGCGGCACATCGGCGGCGGGCAATGTGTGCAGGTCACCCAGCAGGTCGATCGCGCGGGCATAGACGGCCAGTTCGGCGTCAGGCGCCTCGTCCAGATGTTCCTTGACGCGCAGGTCGCCGAAATCCTCGATCAGCACCAACCCTTGCGTCAGGTCGCGCGCCAATATCCGCGGCGCGGCGAAACCGTCGGCCAGCAGATGTTCGGCGATGGCGATGAAGGGGCGCGGATCTTCATGGGGCGGCGGCGCGTCCATCAGCACGGCGCGGCGGCCGCCGTCCAGCACGCGGAAATAGCGGCGGAAGGATGCGTCGCCGGCGAGCGGGACGATGGCGGCCCCATCCCATCCCGCGTCGGCGAGGAAGGCGGGCGCGGTGGCGGGGGGGATCATATCTGTGACCATCGATCCGTCCAAGCGTCCGGCACGTCCGCTGTCAAGCGCCGCGCGTTATCTTCCGTAAAGTCGATGTTAAGGCGCAGGGCATGGCCCCAAAGCCCATCGCCCAGCCGGTCGGGCCATTCGATGATGAGCAGACTGTCCATCAGATAGTCGCCCAGCGCCAATTCCTCGGCCTCTTCCGGCGCATCCAGCCGATAGAGATCGACATGCGCGACCGGCAGGCGCACGTCCGGCACGTCATAGGGCTGGACGATGGCGAAGCTGGGACTGGGCGCTTCGCCCTCCAGACCCAAGGCTTCCAATATGCCGCGCGCCAGCGTCGTCTTGCCCGCGCCAAGCCCGCCTTCCAACGCGATGACGTCGCCGATCCGGGCATGGATCGCAATCCGCCGACCCAGATCCAGCATCGCAGCCTCACCGCTCAACTCCATCACTATCTCAGCCACGGGGCAATTCGATCACCACCATGGTGCCCTGCCCGGCTTCCGACACCAGTTGCAACGTGCCGTCATGTGCCTCCGCCAGTTGCCGCGCGAGTGGGAGGCCGATACCGGCCCTGCCACCATTGCGCGCCTGCCCTGCGCGGGCAGCGGGATCGAAGATGGCGGTCTGCTGCGGCGCGGCAATACCGGGACCATTGTCTGACACGACGATGCGCGCCTTTTCGCTTGTGCCGTCACCATGCAGCAGGATGCGCGCACCCTTGCCGCAATAGCGGATCGCATTTTCCAGCAGATGGTCGATCGCCTGACCTATCCGGCGCGCATCGCCCTGCACCGCGCCCAGGCTCTCCTTCAACGCGATCTCGATCTCTATGCCCTTGGCGGTGGCGTCCATCGTCATCCGGCTGGCGCTGTCCTGCACCACCTTGGCCAGATCGACCCGCGCATGTTCGATCGGCAGCGTGCCGACCTCCCCCTGTGTCAGGTCCAGCACATTGTCGATCAGCATCGACAGGCGCGCCGTGCTTTGCAGTATGCCATCGACATAGCCCTGTGCCGGCACGCTCAACTCGCCTGCATAGCCCGCGCTCATCATCTCGGCGAAACCGGAAATGGTGGTCAGCGGGGTGCGCAATTCATAGCTCATATTGGTGACGAAGGCGGTCTTGACCTTGTCCGCCTGCTCCAGCGCCTCGTTCCGGTCGCGCAGCACCTGCTCGACGCGGCGGCTGTCGGTCACGTCCAGCATCGTGAAAAGCGCGTTGCCGTCCGGCAACGGAATGGCGGCGAATTCGAAGATGCGCCCATCGGCAAAACCGACATGACCGATGCGCTGTTTGCGCTCGACCGTGGCGGCGCGCACAAGTTCACGTACCAGATTGGCCTGCTGCGGCTTGGCCAGTTTTGATTGGACCGCGCGCATCAGATCGTCGATGCGCGGATGACCGGCGAGCAGATCCTCGCTCGCGCCCCAGATGGTGCGGAACCGGCTGTTCCACATCTGCAACTTGCCGTCCGACGAGAAGACGCCGATCGATTCGAACAGATTGTCGAACGTCGCGGTCCGCACCCGGAGCAGCGTGTCGCGCGCGCTCGACAATTGCACCTGCTCGGTGCGATCCTCGAAAATCAGCAACAGGCCGCCATCGGGCAGCGGCTGCGCATAGACGCGCAGATGCGTGCCGTCCTGCAACAGCCAGTTTTCCTCCAGCGGGTTGGGCGACAGGAACCATTGCCGCCTTTCGGTCCGCCAAGCCGGGAAATCGCGATGTTCGGGAATACGGCGCGCGTCGCGCATCTGGTCCAGCACGCGCTCGAACAAAGGCGCATCGGTCAGCGCGTCCTGGCGCAGGCCGAACAGGCTGATGAAGGGCTGGTTCCAGAAGCGCAGCGCCCGGTCCGGACCAAAGCGCGCCACGCCGGCCGACAGACGATCGAGCAGGTCGCGCTGCGCCGTTTCCAGTCGCCGATGCTCGGTCCGCGCCTGTTCCAGTTCATGCTGGTCGACCGCATAGCCCGCCACGCCGGCCGGCCCCAACGGCACGTCCACGACTCGCATCGTGCGCCGTTCACCGTCGATCGTGGCGGGCACCATGCGCTCGATCGGCTCGTCGCGGGCGATCGCATCGGCGGCGGCGGCCTCGGGTGTCAGGCCCGCCACCGTTTCGACCAGTTCGGTGCCATGGGCGATGACATCGGCCGCGCCCGACGCATCGACCGCGCGCACATAGGCGCTGTTGACCAGGCTGAGGCGCAGGTCCGGCGTGCGATGCCACATCGGGAAGGGCGCAGCCTCGACCAGTCCCGCCAAAGCCTCCAGTGCGTCGCGCAATTGCTCGACATGGCCGCGCAGAGACTGGATTTCGGCCTGGCTGTCGGTCGCGTCGAAAATCCACAGGATGACGCCACCGCTCGCCGCGATGCCCGGCCCGGCGGGGGCGCCGCGCACCAACAGCAGGCGTGACGAGCCATGGCCGCGCACCGGGAGGGAGAAGCTCTTCCCCGCCCGCTGGGCCGAAGCGATCTCCTGCGCCAGCACGATCGCATCTTCCGGCTCCAGCCCGCCATCGGGGGCGGTCAGTTCGGAGGCGAAGGTCGGCACACGCGGCTTGCCCAGCCATTTGGCGAGGCGGTCGGCCGCTTCCAGCCGGCCGTCGGGATGGATGAAGATCGGCGCGGCGGGGGCCGACGCCAGCAAGGTCGTCAGCCGATCCAGCTTGCCCTGCGCCTGCGTCCCTTCACGGCGCATCCGCTGTCCGCTGAGCAGCGCCCAGACCGCCGCGCCCAGCCATCCGGCCAGCACCACGCCGAAGATGATCGCGGCATAGGGCGACAATGTCGTCATGACATCCGCCCCTTGCGCGCCCTAGCCTGCCTGTCCCTGTTCATAAGCCGACCGGGCCTAAACCAGAACGGCGCCATGGCCAAGTCAAGCGGACAAGAAAAAAGGGAGGCGTTGCCGCCTCCCCCATTTCCTTTTACCTGACAGCGTTCGCTTAGTAGCGATAATGGTCCGGCTTGAAGGGGCCTTCCACCGGCACGCCGATATAGTCGGCCTGACGCTGGCTGAGCTGGGTCAGCTTCACGCCCAGCTTTTCCAGATGCAGCGCGGCGACCTTTTCGTCCAGATGCTTGGGCAGGACATAGACGTCGTTGCCGTAGGTTTCGCTCTTGGTCCACAGTTCGATCTGCGCCAGCGTCTGGTTGGTGAAGCTGGCCGACATCACGAAGCTGGGGTGGCCCGTCGCGTTGCCCAGATTGACCAGACGGCCCTTCGACAGGACGATGATCTTCTTGCCATCGGGGAATTCGACTTCGTCGACCTGCGGCTTGATTTCGGTCCACTTCATGTTGGACAGGCCAGCGATTTCGATTTCGCTGTCGAAATGGCCGATGTTCGACACGATCGCCATATTCTTCATCGCGCGCATATGATCGACGGTCAGGACGCCTTCGTTGCCGGTCGCGGTGACGAAGATGTCGGCGCGCGGTGCGGCGTCTTCCATCGTCACGACTTCATAGCCTTCCATTGCGGCCTGCAACGCGCAGATCGGATCGACTTCGGTTACCAGCACGCGGGCGCCGCCATTGCGCAGCGACGCGGCCGAACCCTTGCCGACGTCACCGAAGCCGGCGACGCAGGCGACCTTGCCGGCCAGCATGACGTCGGTGCCGCGACGGATCGCGTCGACCAGCGATTCCTTGCAGCCATAGAGGTTGTCGAACTTCGACTTGGTGACGCTGTCGTTCACGTTGATCGCGGGGAAAGGCAGCTTGCCCTTCTTCGACAGTTCATACAGGCGATGCACGCCGGTGGTGGTTTCTTCCGACACGCCCTTGATCGACTGGACGGTCTTGGTCAGGAAGCCGGGGCGTTCCTTCAGCACGCGCTTCAGCACGGCGACGAAGATTTCCTCTTCTTCGTTCGACGGCGTGAACAGCTCTTCGCCCGCCTCGACGCGCGCCCCCCACAGGGCGAACATGGTGGCGTCACCGCCATCGTCCAGGATCAGGTTGCACACGCCGCTGTCGTCATTGTGCCAGTCGAAGATGCGCTCGACATAGTCCCAATATTCCTGGAGGGTTTCGCCCTTGATCGCGAAGACCGGCACGCCCGACGCGGCGATCGCGGCGGCGGCATGATCCTGCGTGGAATAAATGTTGCAGGTTGCCCAGCGGACCTGTGCGCCCAGCGCGGTCAGCGTTTCGATCAGCACGGCGGTCTGGATCGTCATGTGCAGCGAACCGGTGATGCGCGCGCCCTTGAGCGGCTGCGACGCACCGAATTCGGCGCGCAGGGCCATCAGGCCGGGCATTTCGGTTTCCGCGATCTCGATTTCCTTGCGGCCAAAGGCGGCAAGGGCGATGTCGGCGATCACATAATCCTGCGCCTGGGTGGCGGGTGCAGTGGCCACGATCGTATCTCCGTCAGCTAAAGATTAGGCCTTGCCAGCGTCATGCCGGGCGAGGCGATGGAAAGCGCCTTACCAATGGCCAGCGCGCATGGCAACTCATATAAAGATTTCTTTATGTGGCTTATGCCGAACCGGCGCCCGATACGAGGTGGGAGGCATCCACCCCGGCGGCGGCGTAGGCGGCGGCCCATTTGCGCCGGGTGGGAATGTCGAACAGCAGGTCGGGATCGCCATCGGCCAGGAACCAGCTTTCCCCGGTCATTTCCTGCTCCAGCTGCCCTGCCCCCCAGCCGGCATAGCCCAGCGCCACCAGGTAGCGGCTCGGTCCCCGCCCCTCCGCAATGGCTTTCAATATGTCGAGCGAACCGGACAAGCCCCAGCGGTCGCCGACCTGCACCATGTCCTGCCCGCCCCAATCGAGCGAATGGAGGACGAATCCGCGACGTGGCTCGACCGGGCCACCGCGCAGCACGGGCACGTCCGGCACCTGGCTGCCGTCGATATCGAAGCTTTCCAGCAGTTCGCGGAAGGATACGCCCTCCATCTCCTCGCCCACGGCGATGCCCAGCGCGCCATTCTCGTCATGCACGCATAGCGCCACCACCGAATGGTCGAAGCGTGTGTCGGCCATGCCGGGCAGAGCGAGCAGGAAATGCCCGCCATAGAAGCGCGTTTCAGTCATGCTTCGAATATAGAGGGCCGCATGAGCTTGCCAAGGACGCGCGTCGCAGCATTGGGGCGGCACGACATATTCATGGGCGCATCCCTTGACAGAAAAGCCCCCAGCGCCGACCTCCCGCCCGTCACAAGGCCAGGAGACAAGACCATGACCATTTCCAAGGGCGATCGCCTTCCCAGCACCACTTTCACCAAGATGACCGAAAACGGCCCCGAAGCCGTGCCGTCCGAAGACTATTTCGCGGGCAAGACCGTTGCGATCTTCTCGGTGCCTGGCGCCTTCACCCCGACTTGCTCGGCCAAGCATCTGCCCGGCTTCATCGACAAGAGCGAAGCCTTGAAGGCAAAGGGCGTAGACGAAATCGCTTGCACCGCCGTCAACGACGCCTTCGTCATGGGCGCGTGGGGCAAGTCGGCCGGCGCCGATGGCAAGGTTACGATGCTGGCCGACGGCAATGCCGATTTCGCGCAGGCGGTGGGCCTGACGATGGACGGCAGCAAATTCGGCCTGGGCACGCGCGGCCAGCGTTTCTCGATGATCGTCAAAGACGGTGTGGTTGAGGAACTGAACGTAGAAGCGCCGGGTGATTTCAAGGTTTCCTCGGCCGATTACCTGCTCGAACAGCTCTGATTGTTTACGGATCGGGCGGCGGATCGGAAATCCGCCGCCCGATTTGCACGCGACGTCTTCCTTCCGTCACGCAAAGACGGTAACAGGAGGCGATGACACAAAGCATCGGCAGCAAGGCGGTCGCACAGCTCGACCATATCTATCAGACATCTATCGAAACTCTGCGGGAAGCGATGCGGGCCTATGCCCGCGACGGCAGCGTTCCGCCGCTCGAGGCGAAGGCCGACCGGCGCTATTGCTATCCCGAATTGCGGATCATCTATCATGGCGACAGTGACGCGCCGCCACCGGGCCGCTCCTTCGCGCGCCTGTCGAAGCCGGGCCGCTATGTCACCACCGTCACCCGCCCGGCGATGTTCGCCGACTATCTGGCCGAACAGATCGACCTGCTGGTCCGCGACTATGGCGTAGAGGTCGAAACGGGGCTGAGCGATCAGCAAATCCCCTTCCCTTATGTGCTCGACGGTTTGGACATGAGCGCGCTGGACGGCACGCCGCCGACCGAATTGGCCCGCTATTTCCCGGCCACCGAATTGGCCGAGATCGGTGACGAGATCGCGGACGGCCTGTTCATGCCGGACGTCGATGGCGACCGTCCGCTGGCGCTGTTCGACGGGCTGCGCACCGACTTCTCCCTCGCGCGGTTGAAGCACTATACCGGCACCCCTGCCGAACATGTGCAGCGCTACATATTGTTCACCAACTATCACCGCTATGTCGATGAATTCGTCGCCTGGGCCTGCGACGAGCTACAGCGCGAAGGCAGCCGTTATACTGCCTTGTCCGGCGCCGGCGGCGTATACGTCACGCCAGAAACCGCCGATCCTGCCCGCATGATCGCCGATAGCGCGTGGCGCCGGCATCAGATGCCCGCCTATCATCTGATCGCGCCCGACCGCAGCGGCATTACCTTGGTCAATATCGGCGTCGGCCCGTCCAATGCCAAGACGATCTGCGACCATCTGGCGGTCGTCCGTCCCGAAGCCTGGCTGATGATCGGCCATTGCGGCGGCCTGCGCCCCAGCCAGCGGATCGGCGACTATGTACTGGCGCACGCCTATCTGCGCGACGATCATGTGCTGGACGAAATGCTGCCGCCGGAAATCCCGGTGCCCGCGATCGCCGAAGTACAGGTCGCCATGGCACAGGCCGCCGAAGCGGTGCTGGGCAAGGGCGATCCGGAGGATTTCAAGCGCCGCCTGCGCACCGGCACGGTCGTCACCACCGACGATCGCAATTGGGAATTGCGCTATTCCAGTTCGGCCCTTCGCTTCAGCCTGTCGCGCGCGGTCGGCATCGACATGGAGTCGGCGACCATCGCGGCGCAGGGCTATCGCTTCCGCGTGCCTTACGGCACGCTACTTTGCGTGTCGGACAAGCCGATCCATGGCGAATTGAAGCTGCCCGGTCAGGCGAACCGCTTCTATGAAGAAGCCATCGCGAGCCATCTGCGCGTGGGCCTCATGACCTGCGAATTGCTGCGGGAAGAAGGGGCGAAGCTGCACAGCCGCAAGCTGCGCGCCTTCAACGAGCCGCCTTTTCGTTAAAGCGTTTTCCAGGCGGCCGAAATCGGCTGCCGACTCGGAAAGCGCGGCTAACCAAGAATTTAGAGCTGCTGATCCGATGCAATCGGATCGGTGGCTCTAAGCAGCTTCGCTCCAGATGGCGATGCGGTCCTTGCCGTCCTTCTTGGCGGTGTAGAGGGCCGCATCGGCACGGGCGAACATGTCTTCCAATTGCTGATCGGTCGGCACCAGTTCGGCCACGCCAAAACTGGCGCGCAGCCCGGTAACAGGCACGCCGGGCAGCGCCAGATGGGCAACCTCGGCGCGCACACGCTCCATCACTTCGGCCGCAGCGGTGGCTGCGCTGTCCAGCAGCAACAGGCCGAACTCGTCGCCACCCATGCGCCCGACCACGTCACCGCGCCGCACCGCACTTACCAACAGGCGAGCGAAGCCGCGCAGAGCCTGATCGCCGGCAATATGGCCATGGCCATCATTCAGCCCCTTGAACCCATCCAGATCGCACACCACCAGCGCCAGCGGTCGCTTGTGGCGCCGCGCCTGCGCGATCGCCTGGGCCGCTGCTTCGTCCAGCCCCCGACGATTGAGCACCTGGGTCAGCGGATCGTGCCGCATCTGCGTGCGCAATTGCAGCGCCAGGTCGCCCGCCACCACCAGCACGGCAGTGACGGCGGTGGCCACATAGATGGTCGGCATGAAGATGCTGAAGATCAGCCGATAGATATCCTTGCCGGCCTCCGGCCCCCGGATCAGCGTGGCCGACCCCGCCAGCGCCAGCTGCACGACGACGAAAGCCAGCAGCGCAGCGCAGAAAGCCAGTTCGGGCGGCGTAAAGCGCCGATCTTTGGGCCATAGCGAGAAGGCGCTCACGGCCAGCAAAGCGCCGACATAAGCCGGGATGATGAAGCCCTGCATGATCTGGCTGCCGACCGGCCCGGTGGCGAAAGCCATTGCCGCTATCACGATCGCAGCCGGCACGGCAAAGCCGGCCAGACGCAACGGCTTGCCCGATCGTTGGCGCACGCCGATCGCCAGCAGCGATCCACTGATGATGAGGCCAATACCAGTAATAATGAACCAGAAAGGGCTTTTCAGGAAGAAGCCGCCGGCATTGGCCATCCATTGCAACGTGCCCACCGCATAGGATGCGGTCCAAGTCAGCACATGTTTCTGCCGCCCGAAATGGGACCAGGCCACAGCCAGTGCGATCGTCATGACGGTCGCCGTACCAAAGAGCAGGGCAAGAAGAATGGCTGGCGCGTTCATGCGCCAGCCGCTTATCAATCTTTACACCGACTTACCAGCCGCAAGACTTGCCTTTATTCTGTTGAACCAACCACTTCTGCAGTGGTGCGAAATAATTGACCAATGCCTTGCCGGACATTTCGCGGCTGCCGGTAAAGGCCTGCAACGCGTCGGGCCAGGGCTTTGAGGCGCCCATCTTCAACATCGCATCAAGTTTCGCGCCTACGGCCTTGTTTCCATAGAAGGAACAGCGGTGGAGCGGCCCCTTCCATCCCGCCTGCTTGCATGCGGCTTCATAAAATTGGAATTGCAGCACCCGCGCCAGGAAGTAGCGGGTATAAGGCGTGTTGCCGGGTATATGATATTTGCCGCCGGCATCGAACTTCGTTTCATCGCGGGACACGGGCGGAACGATGCCCTGATATTGGCGGCGCAGGTCGGTCCAGCTCTTCTCATACTGGCTCTGCGGAATCGACCCGTCGAACACGCCCCAGCGCCATTTGTCGATCAGCAGGCCGAACGGCAGGAAGGCGACCTTGTCCATCGCCTGACGCAACAGCAGGCCCAGATCCTTGTCCGCGCCGGGCACCTTTGCTTGGTCCAGCAGGCCGATCTTCACCAGATAATCGGGCGTGATCGACAGGGCGACGAAATCGCCGATCGCTTCGTGGAAGCCATCATTCGCACCGTCCAGATAAAGCGGCTTCTGGATCTGATAGGCGCGCTGATAATAATTATGGCCCAGTTCATGATGGATGGTGACGAAATCGTCGCCATTCACCTTCGTGCACATCTTGATGCGAATGTCGTTCTTGTTGTCCAGATCCCAAGCCGACGCATGGCAGATGACTTCCCGGTCGCGCGGCTTGGTGATTTGCGAGCGATCCCAGAAGGTCTGCGGCAGGGCCTCGAAGCCCAGCGAGCTGTAGAAGCCCTCTCCCGCTTTCACCATCTTGACCGGGTCATAGCCCTTGGTCTTGAGCAGGTCGGTGGTGTCGAAGCCCAGATCGCCCGCCCCCGCCGGCGCCACGACATCATAGATATTGCCCCATTCCTGCGCCCACATATTGCCGAGCAGGTCGGCGCGGATCGGGCCGGTCTTGGCCTGTACCGCATCGCCATATTTCTCGTTCAACTTGGTACGGGTATAGCAATGGAGATCGTCGTAAAGCGGCTTGACCTCCGCCCAGATCTTGTCGGTCAGCTTGGCGAAATCATCGGCCGGCATGTCATATTTGGACCGCCACATCGCGCCGGTATCGGCAAAGCCCAATTCCTTGGCCCCGGCATTGGCGATGTCCACCAGCTTGGCGTAATCCTGCCGCATCGGCGCGCCGACATTGTCGTGCCAGCTGACCCACATTTCCTTCAATTCTTCAGGGTTGCGGTTTTCCCCCATCTGCTCTTCGATATCGCTGCCATTGATCGGCTGGCCCTTGAGCGTGCCCTTGCCCTTGCCATAGGCTGACTGGAGCTTGGTCGCGAGGTCGTTGAGTTCTTCCGCTGCCCCCGGCGTCGTCGGCGCAGGCAGAGTCAGTGCGGTGCGCAGCAGGGTCAGCCGGCGCTTGGTTTCCTCCGACAGGCCCGGCGCTGTCGCATATTTCGCGGCCTCCAGCGCGTAATCGACGCGCTGTCTGGTGTCGATCGCGCCGAAATAGGAAGCGATCGCGTCGGTATCGTCGGTGATATAGGTGGCGTTGATCCACGCCGCCCGGCCGCTGACGATGGACTGGTCGAACAGGGCCTTCTCAGCCTTGGTCAGGAAGGCGTCCGCTTCGGCCGCAGTCGGCGTAGCAGCGGCGGGCGCCTGCTGCGCCAGCACCGGCGATACAACGAGGGCGGCCGCAAGCGCGGCCATGGAAATAGCGATTTTCATGAGTGTCCCCTATAGGTTTATGAGGGGAAACTGACTTGGCAGAGCGATACAGTCAAGCGGTCTGGAAATCGACCATCGCCTGACCCAGTTCCTTGCGGGTCACGGCGTTCATATGGTTGCCCGGTATCTCGACATAGCGGCCGTTGGGCAGCACATCGACCAGTTCCTGCGCGATGCCGTTATCCTGATCGTCCGCGCCGCAAATGACCTCGGCCGGCTGCTGGAAACCTGCAATCGTCGCTTCATCGGTATCGACGAAGGTGTTGAGGATATGCAGCATGGCCACCGGATCGCCCTTGGTCGTCTTCAGAAACGCCTCGGTCATCCATTCCGACGTGCCGCGCTCGAACGTGCCGAGGTTGGTCAGCACATTCTTGTAATAGCCACCCTTGTCGAGCGTCTTGACCAGGCCGCGCAACCCCATACCGGCCAGGATCACGCGGCGCGGCGTCGCCCCGCGCGCCAGCATACGCACGGTCGTGCGTGCGCCCAGCGAATAGCCGCCCAGATCATAATCGGTCAGCCCCATCTGCTCGACCAGCGCCAGATTGTCGTCGGTCAGCGCGTCGGCCGGATAAGCGGCAGCGTCATGCGGTTTGGCGCTTTCGCCATGGCCGCGCAGGTCCGGCAGGATCAGGCGGAACCCCGCCTCCACCAACTTGGCGGCATGGCCATAGCGGACCCAGTTGGTGAAGGCATTGGAGAAGTAGCCGTGGATCAGGACGAGGTCTCGGCCCTCTCCGACCACATGCACCGCGATCGGCAACCCGTCCCGGCCCTCAATATCATGGCGTTCGATCTTGAGGTCGGTCATCGCAGGCTATTCCTTATGGTCGGGCTTGCCTTGCCGATATGGCGTCATCCCCGGCGGCGCAAGAGCGCGATGAGCGCCAATGCGCTCCCGACCTGCGCAGCGGCCATATCCTTCTGCGCGTCCCAGACGTCGCCTTGCTGCCCGTTATAATAATCGGCCGTTTCGCCGGCCGCCATGATGGTGAGCAGCCATTCGAATATCTCGTACAGCGCGCTGCCAAGGCCGATGGCGGCAAAGGCGAAACACAGGCTCCATCCCCATGACAGCCCGCCATGCCGCCGCGCAAATTCCGCCACCGGCAGCGTCAGCAACGCACCGAAGGAAAAATGCACCAGCCGGTCATAACCGTTGCGCGTCGTGCCGAAGAGGCTGGAGAGATTATGCGCGCTCACCGTCCGCGCCCAATCATCATAGGGCACATAGCTGTAGATCCAGCGCGCACCCAAAGTGTGCAGCAGCAGGAAGAGCCAGATGCAGGCGGCAGCGGATGTAGAAAGCGGCCAGCGCCGCAACAGCCATGGCGCGGCCAGGGTCAGAGCGACCGTCGGTCCATGCTGGAGCGGGGCGAGATCGGGAAAGGGCTGCGCGATATTGGCCGCGCCGATGGCGGCCAGCAACATCACGATCATCCGGCGCTGCGCGATCGGAATGGCCTTCCACATCGTGACAGGGCTGGAAATCATAGATTCCCTATGGAACGAAGCATCGACAGGAACTGATTTTCTACTGTTCCCCGGCAAAGGCCGGGGTCCAGTTCCGCGCAATCAACTGGATCCCGGCCTTCGCCGGGGAACAGCATGATTGAACTCTTCAATCGTATCAACGTAGCAAGGCCTCAGCCCTTCTTGAGGTGACGACGGCCCAGCAGTTCGGCGATCTGCACAGCGTTCAGCGCCGCACCCTTGCGCAGATTGTCGCTGACGCACCACAGGTTGATGCCGTTTTCGATCGTCGAATCTTCGCGCACGCGGCTGATGAAGGTCGCGAAATCGCCCACGCATTCGATCGGCGTGATGTAACCGCCGTCTTCGCGCTTATCGACCAGCATGATGCCCGGCGCTTCACGCAGGATGTCCTGCGCTTCCTTGGCCGAAATCTCATTTTCGAACTCGATATTGATCGATTCCGAATGGCCGACGAACACGGGCACGCGCACGCAGGTCGCCGTGACCTTCACCTTGGGATCGAGGATCTTCTTGGTTTCCGCGACCATCTTCCATTCTTCCTTGGTCGAACCATCGTCCAGGAAAACGTCGATATGGGGGATCACGTTGAAGGCGATCTGCTTGGTGAACTTCTTGGGCTCGGCCGGATCGCCGACGAAGATGTTGCGGCTCTGTTCGAACAGCTCGTCCATGCCCGCCTTGCCCGCGCCCGACACCGACTGATAGGTCGACACGACCACGCGCTTGATCTTCGCGGCGTCATGCAGCGGCTTCAATGCCACGACCATCTGCGCGGTCGAGCAGTTGGGGTTGGCGATGATGTTCTTCTTCGTATAGCCGTCGATCGCGTCCGGGTTCACTTCCGGCACGATCAGCGGAACGTCCGGATCCATGCGGTAAAGCGAGCTGTTGTCGATCACGACGCAACCCGCCGCCGCCGCCTTGGGCGCATATTCGGCCGTCGGGCCGCTGCCCGCGGCGAACAGGGCGATGTCCCATCCGGTGAAGTCGAAATGTTCAATATTTTTGCATTTGAGTACCTTGCCCGTCTCACCGAAATCGACATCGGTGCCGGTGGACCGCGACGATGCAACCGCCGCAATCTCGTCAATAGGGAACTCGCGCTCGGCGAGAATGGTCAGCATCTCGCGGCCCACATTACCGGTGGCACCTACGACGACGACCCTGTAACCCATGACTAAAGTCTCCATTTCAACGCATCATTGCGGAGTGCGCGCCATAGCGATGTGGCCGCATTTGTCCAGAAAGAAGGGCTTTGCTGCTGCAAAGCCCTTCAACAGCGCAATTTAATTTCGATAGTGCGTCATTTCAACGGTGGCCCACCTGCTTCCTGCGCCAGGAAATGCTCGATCGTCTTCCACAGGTGCACGCTGATGCCCGGCCCGCCGACGCGATGGGTCTGGCCTGGATAGGCCATCATCTGGAACGGCACCGCCGCGCCCTGCATCTTCGCCATCAGCGCGGTGGCATTGTCGAACACCACATTGTCGTCCGACATGCCGTGGATCAGCAGCATCGGATCCTTGATCTTCACCGCCTCATCCACGGCACCCGACGCCGGATAGGCGCTGGGCTTGTCCTGCGGCTTGCCCAGATAGCGTTCGGTATAATGGGTGTCGTACAGTTCCCACTTCGTCACTGGCGCACCGGATACGGCGGCGGCAAACACGCCCGGCGCCTTCTCCAACAGCTTGAGCGACATATAGCCGCCATAGGACCAGCCATAGGTGGCGATCCGCTTGGGATCGACGAAGGGCTGCGCCTTCAGCCATTCCACGCCCTTCAACTGATCGTCCACCTCCACAGTGCCCATGGCGCGATACAGCTGATCCTCGAATGCCTTGCCGCGATCGGGCGTGCCGCGATTGTCGATGGCGAAGACGATCCAGCCGCGATCCACCAGATATTGGTTCAGCGCGCCCGACCATGTGTTGGTCACCTGCCGCCCGCCATTGGGACCGCCATAGTGGATCATGAAGACAGGATAGCGTTTTCCCGGCTCCATCTTTGGCGTCATGATCTTGGTATAGAGCGTCGATCCATCGGCGGCCTTCACGGTGCCGAAGGTGGTCTTTACATGATCGGCGACATAGGGCGCATAGGGATGGCTGCCCGTCAGCGCATTTTGCGACAACCATTGCAATTGCTTGCCGCTGCTGTCGGCCAGATAGACCTGCTTGGGCTGGTCCACATTCTGGCGCGTCACCACGATCTTGCTGGCGGCGCCGTCCATCACGGCGTCATTCCACCAGCCATTGGCGGTCAGCGCCCGCGCCTGCCCCGCCTTGCCGAGTGACGTCACATAAAGCTGCTGCTCCAGCGGCGTCTCACGATTGCCGGTGAAATAGACCAGGCCCTTGGCCTCATCCACGCCCACCACATCGCGCACTTCCCAATTGCCGCTGGTCAGCGCCGTCCACTTGGCGCCATTGACGCGATAAAGATGGCCATGGCCGCTTTTTTCCGACCACCACAGGAAACTGCCGTCGCCCAGCGCATGGAAATTGTTCGACAGGTTGATCCAGCTTTTCGCGCTTTCGCTCAGCGCCACCTTCGCCTTGCCCGTAGCCGGATCGACCGCCAGCAGGTCCAACCGCTTCTGATCCCGGCTCTCACGCTGGACGTAGAGCGTCTTGCCATCCTTCGACCAATCGACGCGGGCGAGGTAGATATCCTTGTCCGTGCCCATATCCACCTGCACCTGTTCCGATCCGTCCGGCTTCATCACGAACAGGTCGACGATGGCATTGGGCGTGCCGGCTGCGGGATAGCGCTGCTGATAGACTTTCGTCCCCTCGCCGCCGATCGCGGTCCGGGTGACGATGCCGACCGGGCTTTCATCGACGCGGGCGACGGCGATGCGGCTGTCGTCGGGCGACCACCAGTAACCGGTGCGCCGATCCATTTCCTCCTGCGCGACGAATTCCGCCACGCCCCAGCTTAACGTGTCGCTGGCGCCCTGCGTCAACTGCCGTTCCTGCCCGCCGATCGGCTGGGTAAAGAGATTGCCGTCCCGCACGAAGGACACAAAACCGCCCTTGGGGCTGACCACGCCATTCAGTTCGCCATCGGGCGTATCGGTCAGGCGCGTGACCTTGCCATCCAGGCCGGCCAGATAGAGGTCGCCATCGACCGGCACCAACAGGCTCTTGCCGTCCGGCGCCCAGTCATAGCTGGTGATGCCCGTGCTACCCGCGACGCTGCGATCGCGTTCCCGCTGCATCTTTTCGGCTTCGCTCAAAGCCGCGCCGCTGCCGGTCTTCTTCGAATCGACCAGCATGCGTTCCGCGCCGGTCTTGCTGTCGATCGCCCAAAGGTCGAGCCGCTCTTTCTCATCCGCGCGCGGTTTCAGCAACGTGACCAGCGATCCGTCGGGTGACAATTTCAACGCGCGGGGCTGCGGCCCGGCCAGGTCGGGGCTGGCAAAGACGCGCTCCAGCGTCAGCTTTTCCTGCGCTTGCGCTACGATGGTCGGGGAAAGCAGCAGCACGCCAAGCGCAGCGCCGCATTTCAGATAGGGGGGCATGATGATCCTTTCCGGCCGGCGCGAAAACGCACCGCTTGATGCCGACGGCTTAGCGCGACGAACAAGAAAAGATCAATGCCGGGAAATAAACTGTCCTGCCATCCTCTTGTCGAGGATGGTGGGCGCGACAGGGATTGAACCTGTGACCCCACCCGTGTGAAGGGTGTGCTCTACCGCTGAGCTACGCGCCCCCTGTAAGGAGGAGGCGGCCTTTGGCATCGGGCGCGCAGCCTGTCAACATGCTGCGGGCGATTTGATGCAAAATGCTTTCGCCTTTGCCCTGTCGGTGCCTATAATCGGCGTTCAATTTTAAAAAGTGGACTGTCTATCTATGCGTCAAACTATCGCCCTGCTGATCGGCAGCCTGCTGCTTTCGGCGCTTGCCGCGTGCAATACGGTTCAGGGTGTCGGCCGGGATATCGAATCGGTGGGTCGCGCCGGGAAGGACGCCATTCATTAAGGAGGCGTCGGCCTCCTTCGACCTTATTGAAGCGCGCGGCCCATCAGGGCCATGTTTTTGTTCAGGCGAACGCCATCGCAATCGGGTTCGCCACATTCGCACGCTTCGATCGTGTAGCGCACGCCGCACATGACCAGCACATCCTGATCGAACGAGTAATTGGAAATCCCGGCTCGTTCGACCTTTTCCTGTGCTCTGGCCTTGAGAGACATCACCTGTTCTCGCTTTCGAATAAGTTGGCTCATCATTGTTTGTGCACTGCACAATGTCAATTGATCGACTTTTGTTCCTGACCATATTGTAAGAATATTGTCGCCGAAACGACACGCTTCGCCGTTACGCGCGGCGTGACTTGCACAGGGCGGCGCAGCGTCCCATATGCCGGCCCATGAACGACCAACGCAGCGCCTCCATGCCGGTCTGGCATGGCACCACCATCATGTCCGTCCGCAAGAATGGAAAGGTCGTCGTCGCGGGCGACGGTCAGGTTTCCATGGGCCAGACGGTGATGAAGCCCAACGCCCGCAAGGTCCGCCGGCTGCATGACGGCAGCGTCATCGGCGGCTTTGCAGGTGCGACCGCCGACGCTTTCACCTTGTTCGAGCGATTGGAAGCCAAGCTGGAACGCCATAACGGCCAGTTGATGCGCGCCGCCGTGGAACTGGCCAAGGACTGGCGCACCGACAAATATCTGCGCAATCTGGAAGCGATGATGATCGTCGCGGACAAGGACGTCACCCTGATCCTGACTGGCAATGGCGATGTGCTGGAGCCACTGGGCGGAGTCGCCGCCATCGGATCGGGAGGCAATTTCGCCCTCGCCGCTGCCCGCGCGCTGGTGGAATATGAGGAAGATGCCGAAACCCTCGCCCGCAAGGCCATGGGCGTAGCCGCCGACATCTGCGTCTATACCAATGACCAGCTCACCATCGAAACGCTCGACAGCGCGAACTGAAATTTCAAGAAAAGACCATGAACGACAATCTGACCCCCAAAGCCATCGTCGCCGCGCTGGACGCGCATATCATCGGCCAGCATGACGCCAAACGCGCCGTCGCGGTTGCCCTGCGCAACCGCTGGCGCCGCCAGCACCTGCCTGCCGATTTGCGGGACGAGGTGACGCCCAAGAATATCCTGATGATCGGGCCGACGGGCTGCGGCAAGACGGAGATCAGCCGTCGCCTGGCCAAACTCGCCGACGCCCCCTTCGTGAAGGTGGAAGCCACCAAATTCACCGAAGTCGGCTATGTCGGCCGCGACGTCGAACAGATCGTCCGCGATCTGGTCGAGGAAGCGGTGCGCCTTGAAAAGGACCGCCGTCGCGAAGCGGTGCGCGAAGCCGCGTCCGAAGCCGCCATGGCTCGCCTGCTCGACGCGCTGACCGGCAAGGAAGCGAGCGAAGCCACCCGCCTCTCCTTCCGCCAGAAGATCGAGAACGATCAGATGAACGATGTGGAGGTCGAGGTGGAGGTCGCCGACACCCCCTCCATGCCGATGGAAATTCCCGGCATGGGCGGTCAGGTCGGCATGATCAACATCAGCGACATGATGTCCAAGGCGTTCGGCCAGACCCAGAAGAAGCGCCGCAAGATGCGTGTGGCCGAAGCCTGGGACAAGCTGGTCGAGGAAGAACAGGACAAGCGCCTGGATCAGGACGATGTCGCCCGCGTCGCCATCACCAGTGCCGAGCAGAATGGCATCGTCTTCCTGGACGAGATCGACAAGATCGCGGTCAGTGACGTGCGCGGCGGTTCGGTGAGCCGCGAAGGCGTGCAACGCGACCTGCTGCCGCTGATCGAGGGCACGACCGTTTCGACCAAATATGGTCCGCTGAAAACCGACCATATCCTGTTCATCGCGTCGGGCGCCTTCCATGTCGCCAAGCCCAGCGATCTGCTGCCCGAACTCCAGGGCCGCCTGCCGATCCGCGTGGAACTCAAGGCGCTGACGGAGGAAGATTTCGTCGCGATCCTCTCCGACACCAAGGCCAGCCTTGTTGCGCAATATCGCGCGCTGCTGGCAACGGAGGAAGTGACGATCGACCTCACGCCCGAAGGCATCCGCGCCGTCGCGAAGATCGCCGCCGACGTGAACAGCGAGATCGAGAATATCGGCGCTCGCCGCCTCCAGACGGTGATGGAAAAGCTGCTGGAAGATGTCAGCTTCGAAGCGGAGGATCGTCGCGGCGAAACGCTGGTAATCGATCAGGCCTATGTCGAAAAGCAACTGTCGGCCGTCGCGCACGACACCGACCTGAGCAAATATGTGCTGTAACTGACTGTTCCCCGGCACAGGCCGGGGTCCAGTTCTGCCGTTTCAGCTGTTCCCCGGCCTGGACCGGGGAATGTCTGGTTTAATAAGAGCGCCCCACCAGAACGCGCTCCACCGCCTTTTCACCGGTGAAGATGCACGCACCGTCCGCCGCCTGCGCATCCAGCGGCACGTTGCGCAGGGTCAGCTTTTCGCCCTTCAGCCATTGCACGACCTTCTCCAGCCCTTCGCCAGTCGGCTTGGACCATTGGACCAGCGCCCAGCCCGGCTTTTTCGACGCGTTGAAATAGGCCTTGAGCGCATCGAGATCGCCGATCGACGTGTCGATGCTGCCGTCCAGCCGCGCCTTGGCATCGGCGAACAGCGACGCCTGAATATCCTCAAGCGTTGCGGCCGCGCTGCCAACGAAATCACCCTTGGCTACGATCTGGCTGTTGAGCTTGCCATCCTCGCGATACAGGCGATCGCGGCGGATGACCGACACATTGCCGCCCGCCACATCGCGCCCGCCGACCTCGATCACGATCGGTGCGCCCTTCTTGACCCAGCCCCAGCGCTTGGTCGCCGCCTTGGCCGGCCGCTTGTCGAGCAGCGCGCGCACTGGCTCGCGGAATATGTCCAGCCCGTTCAGTTGGTTCACCAGATCGGTGCAATAATCGACGATCGCGGCATCTTCGTCATTGTCGCGCAGCATCGGCACGACGACGATCTGATAGGGCGCCACGCGCGGCGGCACGCGCAGTCCATCATCATCGCCATGGACCATGATCAGGCCGCCGATCATGCGGGTGGACACGCCCCAACTGGTCGTCTGCGCCAGTTCCTGCTGGCCTTCGGCATTCTGGAACTTGATATTCTTCGCCGAAGAGAAGGTCGTGCCCAGGAAATGCGAGGTGCCGGCCTGCAACGCCTTGCCGTCCTGCATCATCGCTTCGATCGAATAGGTCGCCACCGCGCCGGGGAAGCGCTCATTCTCCGGCTTTTCGCCCGCAACGACCGGCAGGCCCACGCAATCCTCGGCAAAGGCGCGATAGACTTCCAGCATCTTGAGCGTTTCTTCCATCGCCTCTTCGACGGTGGCGTGGGCGGTATGCCCTTCCTGCCACAGGAATTCGGCGGTGCGCAGGAACATGCGGGTGCGCATTTCCCAGCGCACGACATTGGCCCACTGATTGATCAGCACCGGCAGGTCGCGCCAGCTTTGCACCCAACGGCTGAACGCCGCGCCGATCACCGTTTCCGACGTCGGCCGCACGACCAGCGGCTCTTCCAGCTTCGCTTCGGGATCGGGCACCATCTTGCCGTCCTTCTGGATCAGGCGATGATGGGTGACGACCGCCATTTCCTTGGCGAAGCCGTCGACATGCTCGGCTTCCTTCTCGAAGTAAGACAGCGGGATGAACAGCGGGAAATAGCAGTTTTCATGGCCGGTCGCCTTGATCTGCTCATCCAGCAATTTCTGGATACGCTCCCAGATGCCATAGCCCCAGGGACGAATGACCATGCAGCCGCGTACGCCGCTTTCCTCGGCCATATCGGCTTCGGTGATGACGGCCTGATACCAGGCGGCGAAATCCTGTTCGCGGGTGACGTTGAGGGCGTGCTTCACGGGATGCGGACCTTGGCTAGAACGAAAAGAAGAATGGCGCGCCATAGGCCAGACGCGCCATATATGTCGACCCCCACAAGGGCGCGATGATGCGGGTTCAGGCGTCCGCGCCCAACTGCTCCAGCCAGATCTTGGCCTGCTTGGGTTCGCCGACGGCATCGGCGGCGGCCGGCCCGCGAACCGCCATGAAATCCTGATGCAGCGCAAAAGGCTCCAGCCCCAACGTGTCGCGCATGGCACCAATCTCGTCCGCCAGTTCCTCCAGCGAGGCGATGACCGGCGCCGTGCGGGCGCGGGCGGCCTTGTCCTTCTGATGATCGAACAGGCCCCACCGCCCCGCTGCCGTGACGCGGAGCGCCGCGATCAAGGCATCGCGATACTCCGCTTCCACTTCGATACGGCGGACGTCGAGCCGCTCCAGTCGATCCGCCTTGGCCATCGGTTCAGGTCAGCTTGTCGATCTTGGCATTGAGCGCCGCCAATTGCGCCTTGAGGTCGCTGATTTCCTCATCCTTGCTTTCCTCGGCCGCAGCCGGGGTCGGTGCAGAAGCAGCGGGCGTCACGCCCGGAACATTAGGCATCCCCGGCACCCCATTGCCAAATGCGCTGGCAGCGGCTTCGAACATCTGCAGGTTGCGCTTGGCGATGTCGGCCAGCGGACCGCCGCCGAACGCACCCTTCATCGCTTCCTGAAACTGCTGCTGGTTCTTGCGGAAAGCGTCCATCGACGCTTCCAGATATTGCGGCACCATCGACTGCATGGAATCGCCATACATGGCGATCAACTGGCGCAGGAAATTGACAGGCAGCATATTCTTGCCACGCTGTTCTTCTTCCATGATGATCTGGGTCAGGACATTATGGGTGATGTCCTCGCCGGTCTTGGCGTCCACGACCACGAATTCGCGCCCCTCGCGCGTCATCTGCGACAGAAGGTCCAACGTGATATAACTCGAAGTTTCGGTATTATAGAGCCGCCTGTTGGCGTACTTCTTGATGACGACCGGTTCTGATTCATTAGCGGTCTTGGACTTGGCCATGGATTCCTCTCCCACACCTGACCATCTCGCATTAGCACAGGCCGATGCCGCACCGCAACATGGGCCGCGGCCTTTACCCCTTTTTCTCAATATTTTATGGCGCGAAACGGAGAATGATCCGGACCTTCGGCGCCGGGCCTTCCAGGGGTTGCGCAAATATCAGGACGCAATGCGCCCGCCCGCCCCGCCACAGGCCCGCTGCGTCGCCACGGCCGGGCCGGCCCGTTTGCTGCAATATGGCGCGGCAAGTGACCGTAATCCGGTGGTTTTCATACCGTCGCTCATCAACCCGCCGCAGGTGTTGGACCTGTCGGAAAGTCGATCCTTGCTGCGCCACATGGGTGCAGCAGGACATGATGCCTATCTGCTGGACTGGGGCACACCATCTGCGCAGGACGCGATGCTCGGCCTGGATGGCCATGTAACGGACAGGCTCCTGCCCCTGCTTGCGGGCCTGCCCCGCCCGCCGATCCTGGTCGGCTATTGCCTTGGCGGCAGCCTGGCGCTCGGTGCCGCAGCGCTGCAATCCTTTCCCGCCGTCGCTACCATAGCGGCCCCGTGGCATTTCGATGCCTTCGCGTCGGATGATCTCGACCTGATCGCCGGCCTGTGGCGCGGCGCAAGACCGATGTGCGAACGGATCGGCTATGTGCCGATGGAGGTGATGCAATCAGGCTTCTGGGCGATGGACCCGGTGCGGACCATCCGCAAATATGCCGCCTTTGCCGATGCAGCGCCGGGATCGGATGCGGAACGTGCCTTCCTGGCCGTGGAAGATTGGGCCAATGGCGGCGCGCCCCTGACCTTCGCGGCCGGCCGCGACCTGTTCGACGAATTTTACGCCGGCAATCTCAGCGGCACCGGGCGCTGGCAGATCGACGGGCAGACCGTCGATCCCGCCGCGCTTGCCTGCCCGACCCTGTCCATCGTCTCCACGACCGATCGCATCGTCCCCGCCGCAGCCGGCCCTCGCTTGCGCGAAGAGCGCCGTTTCTCGCTTGGCCATGTCGGCATGGTGGTGGGTGGCCGCGCCCGCGAAATGCTGTGGGAACCCCTGTCCCTTTGGCTTTCCAGCCACGGCGCATGATGCTATCGCACCTGCGAAAACATATTCACCACCAAAGAGGATCAGGACTTTGTCAGACATCGTCATTACCGCCGCCAAGCGCACGCCTGTCGGTAGCTTTCTGGGTGCCTATGCAACGACCCCCGCGCATGTGCTGGGTCAGACCGCGATCATCGCCGCGCTGGAGCAGGCGGGCATCGCCCCCGATGAAGTGGATGAAGTCATTCTGGGCCATGTGCTGACTGCCGGCTTGGGCCAGAACCCCGCGCGCCAGGCCGCCGTCGCCGCCGGCATCCCGGTCGATCGCACCGCCTTCGCCATCAACCAGGTGTGCGGTTCGGGCCTGCGCGCCGTCGCGCTCGCGGCTCAGGCGATCGCCAATGGCGACGCCAGCATCATGGTTGCGGGCGGTCAGGAAAATATGTCGCTCAGCCCCCATGCGCAATTCCTGCGCGCCGGGCAGAAGATGGGCAATCTCAGCCTGGTCGATACGATGATCCAGGACGGCCTGACCGACGCTTTCAACGGCTATCATATGGGCATCACCGCCGAAAATCTGGCCGAAAAATATCAGATCACCCGCGAAGAGCAGGACGCCTTCGCCGTCGGCAGCCAGAACAAGGCGTCGGCCGCCCGCGCATCGGGTCGCTTCAAGGATGAAATCGCCGCCGTCACGGTCAAGGGCCGCAAGGGCGACACCATTGTCGAGAATGACGAATATATTCGCGATGGCGCCACGATCGAAGCGATGGAAAAGCTCAAGCCCGCCTTCAAGAAGGACGGCACCGTCACCGCCGGCAATGCCAGCGGCCTGAACGACGGCGCCGCCGCGCTGGTGCTGATGACGGCCGACGATGCCGCCAAGCGCGGTGTGACCATCCTGGGCCGTCTCGCCGGTTTCGCCACTGCCGGCGTCGATCCCTCGATCATGGGCATCGGCCCGGCCCCGGCCACCCGCAAGGCATTGGCGAAGGCCGGCTGGTCGGTCGCCGATCTCGACCTGATCGAAGCCAATGAAGCCTTCGCCGCGCAGGCGCTGTCCGTGGGCAAGGAACTGGGCTTCGATCCCGAAAAGGTGAACGTCAATGGCGGCGCGATCGCCATCGGTCACCCGATCGGCGCGTCGGGCGCACGCGTGCTGACCACCCTGCTCTACGAAATGGCCAAGCGCGACGCGAAGAAGGGCCTTGCCACGCTCTGTATCGGTGGCGGCATGGGCGTGGCGCTCTGCATCGAACGCTGATCTCATATTGAACCGGCAAAAAAGCCGCCGCTCCAAAAGGGAGCGGCGGCTTTTTTGTTTATCAGCCCTTTTTGCCGGCGCTCCGGCAGCGGTCGGAACAATAGACGACATTGTCCCAGTCACGTTCCCACTTCTTCCGCCAGGCAAAGGGGCGCTGGCACACCGGGCAGGTCTTCGTCGGCAGATCCCGTTTAGCGACTCCGCGTGGCATCCGTTTCAATCCCTTATGCGTCGAGCGACCGATCCTTCGTTTCCGGCAAAGCCACCAGACAGGTGACCAGCGCCAGCGCGACGATCGCCAGCGTGTACCACAATCCGGCATAGGGATTGCCCGTTCGCGCGACGATATATTGGCTGACCAGCGGCAGGAAACCGCCGAAATAGCCAGTGCCGATATGGTAGGGGATGGATAGCGACGAATAGCGGATGCGCGCCGGAAAATATTCCGACAGCAAGGCCGCGACCGGCCCATAGGTCGCGCCCGACAATGTCCAGAGCAGCAGCAACGCGGCAAAGACCATCATTGCGCGGGGCCAGTCGGGCGTCACCGCGCCGAAATCATAGCCCTGCCGCTTCAGCGCCGCGTCCAGCCCGTCACTGCTCAGATCCGCCACCGCGGTGCCGCCGATCGCCACCGCCGGCACCGCGCCCTCCCGCTTGTCATAGGGAATGCCGCGCTTGGAAAAATGGTCGAGCAACTTGCCGCAGGCGGTCGGCTGTATCTTGGCGAAGGGGTCGAAACGGCAATCGGGACCGCTCACCACCACCGGCGCCCGCTCCGATGCCTGCACCAGCCCCGGATTGGCGGTCGCGCCCATGAACTGATAGAGCGGCAATGCCAGCAGCAGCACCAGCGCATAGCCGATCACGATCGGCTTCTTGCGCCCGATCCTGTCCGACAGCCAGCCGAAGAAGATGAAGGCCCCCATGCCGATGAAGGCGCTGCCGCCGACCAGCAATTGCGCCACACCCGCCGCGACATGCAGGCCGTTTTGCAGGAAATAGAGCGCCTGAAACATCACCGTATAGGCGATGACGGTAAAGCCCGCCGCGATGCCGATCATCGCGACGAACATCCGTTTCTTGTTGCCCGGCGCGGTAAAGGCTTCCAGAATTGGGTTCTTGGCCTGCGTCCCCGCCTTCTTCATCGCCAGGAACACCGGGCTTTCGCGCAGCATCAATCGCATCCACAAAGAAATCGCCAGCAGCGCGAGCGAGAAGATGAAGGGGATACGCCATCCCCATGCGTCCCACACCGCCTGCCCCACGATCGCTTGCGTGCCGACCACGACGATCAGCGACAGGATAAATCCGCCGATCACACCGGCCTGGATGAAGCTGGTATAGAAGCCGCGCTTGCCCGGCGGGGCATGTTCCGCGACATAGATCGCCGCGCCGCCATATTCGCCGCCCAGTGCCAGCCCCTGCGCGATCCGCAGCGCGATGAGGATGATCGGCGCCGCCACGCCGATGCTGGCCGCCGCCGGTGTCAGTCCTACGCCCGCCGTCGCCAGGCCCATCAGGATGATGGTCGCCAGAAATGTATATTTCCGCCCCAGCCGATCGCCCAGATAGCCGAACAGCACCGCCCCGATCGGCCGAAACGCAAAGCCGATCGCAAAGCCCGCCAGCGTGTAGAGCAGTTCGACGGTCGGATTGTCGGTCGGAAAGAAGGTCCGCCCGATGATCGGCGCCAGCACGCCATAGATATAGAAATCATACCATTCGAACACGGTGCCCAGCGCGGACGCGGTGATGACCAGCCGGTCCCGCTTCGCATCCATCACATATGTATCGCCCACCGCCGCCGTCATCCCGCCCCCTTAACTTCGCACATTTCCCGCAATTCCTGACATTATCATGCGGGAGTAGGAAATCTTATGTCCATCATCGCCTCTACCCGGCCGCGCCTTTATCGCAGGAAGGATGGCGATAGGACAGGCCTTCCCGTCAGAACAATCGCGCTCCGTTCGGCACCGGCTTGTCGGGCGCGAAGAGGGTGACGGCGCCGACCTCGTCGGCGAAGCCCAATGTCAGAACCTGCGACATGAACTTGCCGATCTGGCGCGGGGGGAAGTTGACGACGGCGGCAATCTGCCGCCCCGGCAGATCCTGCAGCGCATGATTTTCGGTAATTTGTGCGCTCGATCGTTTCTGGCCGATCGCCGGGCCGAAATCGATGAGCAGTTTGTAGGCCGGCTTGCGCGCCTCCGGAAAGGGATCGGCCGAGATGATCGTGCCGACCCTTATGTCGACCTTCAGGAAATCGTCGAAGCCGATCATGTCGCTCACCGGCGCGGCGGGATCATGGGACAGGTGCATCGGGCGGCCCTCAATATGGATTGCGCGCCGACCATATCCAGGCCGCGGCCGGAAAGTCCACATGGCCATCCTGCAATCGCGCGCGGCATAGTGTGGCCACGCGTTCGAGGATCGAAGCGCGGTCCGCCGGATCGGCCAGCTTGAGCGCCCGCGCGGCCGGTCCGATCCGGCTGAAGAAGCTGACGGCATCGGCCACCGGATCGTCACCGCCGCCGGCGCGATAGGGGAAATCGACCGGGTGCGCCTCGATATCCGACCATCCTGCATGGGCGAGCAGATCGCGCACGAAAGCCTCATCGGCGAAGGCGAAGGGACCGGGGATGTAGCCTGCTTTTACGGGCGGCGTTTCGCCGACGGCGGTCATCATGTCGCGCGCCCAGCCATTGAGCGGTGCGGCGCGGAAGCAGGAAAAGATCAATCGCCCGCCCGGTCGCGTCGCCGCGCGCAATCGGGTGAAGGCATCCGCCGGATCGTCGAAGAACATCACGCCATGGCGCGAGACGATCAGGTCGAACGGCCCGGCATCATCGATGGCTTGTTCCACCGGCGCCACGATGAAGCGGACATTGGGGGCGGCGGCCGCCCGTGCCTGCGCGACTGCAATCAGTGCCGGTGAAATATCGATGCCTGTAAGCTGCGCGTTCGCATTGGCGCGCGCCGCCGCCAGCGCGGTTCCGCCCGCGCCGCATCCCACATCGGCCACCGCAGCCGACCTGCCCGCCATGGCGTCGCTTATGGTCCGGTCGAGTTCCGCCGACAGGGCGATGAAGCTGCGGTCGGTCCGCTCCCACTCCAGCGCCCAGACATCACCATTGGCGCCGGTCCATCCGACCGCATTCATGGTGGCCGATGGTGCGGTTATGCTTTGCGTCATTCTGCCCTCGCTTTCCGCATTCCACCATGGCGGCGAAATGCGGAAAGACAAGGCTATTGCGAGAATTTCGCAATAAGGCGATTATTCCATTTCAAGGATGATGGCGTCCACCGGCAGGCTTTCGCCCTGCGCCGCCGACACGCTCTTCACCACGCCCGTCTTTTGCGCGCGCAGGATATTTTCCATCTTCATCGCTTCGATCACCGCCAGCGGCTGGCCGGCTTCGACCTTGTCGCCCTCCGCCACATGCAGCGCGACGAGCAAGCCGGGCATCGGGCAGATCAGGTAGCGCGACAGGTCCGGCGGGATCTTTTCGATCATATGCTGCGCATGCGGCGCGGCATGGGCAGACAGGATGCGCAGGCGATGGCTCGCCCCATGCGCCGTCAGCACGAAGCCGGATCGCACCGGCGCGATCCGCACCGCCAGATCCTCCGCGCCAAACTCCGCTTCGATCAAACGGTCGCCGGGCGTATATTCCAGCGCCATGTCGATGGCCTGACCATCGACCGTCACCTCGTCGCCGTCGATTACGACATCATGGATGGTGTCCCCGATCTTCACCTGCCAGCCGGTCGGCGGCGCGAGGCGCTTGCCCAATTGTCCGTCGATCCGGCGTGCCCTGTCGGCTTGCGCCATGGCGGCAAAGGCGCCGATCGCCGACAGCCTCACCAGCAGTTCGGCCGAAGCAGGGGCGCCCTGGAACCCGTCGGGATATTCCTCCGCGATGAAGCCGGTGGTGATATTGCCCGACCGGAACCGCTCATGCTGCATCAGCGCGGACACGAAATCGATATTGTGGCCCGGCCCTTCAATCTCAAACTTGTCGAGCGCCTCGATCTGCTTGTCGATGGCTTCGAGGCGGGTTGGCGCCCAGGTGATGAGCTTGGCGATCATCGGATCGTAGAAGATGGAGACTTCGCCCCCCTCTTCCACGCCGTCATCGACACGGATCAGCGCGCCATTGTCATCCTTCCCGGTTTCGGGCGGGTTATAGCGGATCAGGCGACCGGTCGACGGCAGGAAGCCCCGATAGGGATCTTCGGCATAGACGCGGTTTTCGATCGACCAGCCGTTGATTTTGACGTCAGCCTGCCCGAACGAAAGCGCCTCGCCATTGGCCACGCGGATCATCTGTTCGACCAGATCGACGCCGGTGATTTCCTCGGTGACGGGATGCTCCACCTGCAACCGGGTGTTCATTTCCAGGAAGTAGAAGCCGTCCCCGGTCTTGTCCTCACCGCTGACGATAAGTTCGACCGTGCCGGCGCTGAAATAGCCGACTGCCCGCGCCAGAGCGACGCATTGTTCGCCCATCTTCCTGCGCATTTCGGGCGACACGAAGGGGGACGGCGCTTCCTCTACCACCTTCTGGTGGCGGCGCTGGATCGAACATTCGCGTTCGTTGAGATAGACGATATTGCCATGCTGGTCGCCCAGCACCTGAATTTCGATATGGCGCGGGCTTTCGATGAACTTCTCGATGAAGACGCGGTCGTCGCCGAAGCTGTTCAGCCCCTCGCGCTTGGTCGCCTCAAAGCCTTCGCGGACATCCTGTTCGCTATAGGCGAGGCGCATCCCCTTGCCGCCGCCGCCCGCCGACGCCTTCATCATCACGGGATAGCCGATCTCATTGGAGATCTTTACGGCATGTTCGGTATCGTCGATCACGCCAACATAGCCCGGCACGACGTTGACGCCCGCTTCCAATGCCAGCTTCTTGGACTCGATCTTGTCACCCATCGCGGCGATCGCGTTGGCGGGCGGCCCCACGAAGATGATCCCCTCCGCGTCCAGCGCCTTGCGAAAGCTCTCCCGCTCGGAGAGGAAGCCGTAGCCCGGATGTACCGCATCGGCGCCGGTCTGCTTGCAGGCGTCGATGATCTTGTCGGCGATCAGATAGGATTGGGCGGCGGGCGAAGGGCCGATATGCACAGCCTCGTCGGCCATCAAAACATGGGGCGCCCGCGCATCGGCATCGGAATAGACCGCGACGGTCTTGATGCCCATTTTCTTGGCCGTCCGCATGACCCGGCACGCAATTTCGCCACGGTTCGCGATCAGGATCTTGGTGATTGCCATTATAATTCCTGTCCCAGTCCTATCCTATCGGGCGTGCGGGCGACATTTCTCGACGCCCGTCAGCCTTTCTATTTCCAATCGTCACCCTGAACTTGTTTCAGGGTTCATTCCTCCACACGTCGCATCGCGCCCGGAGACGCGATGGATGCTGAACCAAGACCAGCATGACGGAGGGAGGCATAATGGATCATCCCTCCGGCGCCCCACCCCACCCCGTCATGCCGGACTTTATCCGGCATCCCGCTGTCTTTTCGCGCGACGGCAGAGAAGAAGCGGGGCCCCGGATCAAGTCCATGGTGACGAAGGGGAGCGCTGATTTCACTCGGCCGCTTCCATCTCGACCTTCACTTCGGCCTGCATCGGCACGACGCCCAGCTTCGCGAAGAGCGCGGCATCCGCATTGTCGCCCGCATTGGCCGTGGTCAGCAGCTTGTCGCCGGTGAAGATGCTGTTCGCGCCCGCCATGAAGCAGAGCGCCTGGCAGCTATCCGACATGCTCTCGCGCCCGGCCGACAACCGCACCATACTTTCCGGCATCACGATCCGCGCTACCGCGACCGTGCGCACGAATTCGATCTCGTCGATCTTGGCGAGCGGCGTGTCGGCCAGCATATTGCCCAGCACCGTGCCCTTGACCGGGACCAGCGCGTTGATCGGTACGCTCTGCGGATGGGCCGGCAGCACGGCCAGCGCGTGCAGGAAGCCGACGCGATCCTCGCGCGTTTCGCCCATGCCGACGATCCCGCCGCTGCACACGTTGATGCCCGAATTGCGGACATTTTCCAGCGTCACCAAGCGATCGTCAAACGTCCGGGTGGTGATGACCTTCTCATAATGTTCGGGCGAGGTGTCGATATTATGGTTGTAATAATCGAGGCCCGCATCGGCCAATGTCTTGGCCTGCTTTTCGTCCAGCATACCCAAAGTCATGCAGGTTTCCATGCCCATCTGGCGCACGCCCTTCACCATCTGGACGATGGCGGGCATGTCGCGCTCCTTGGGGTTGCGCCAGGCCGCGCCCATGCAGAAACGCGAGGAGCCCGCGTCCTTGGCCTGCGCTGCTGCCTGCATCACGGCCTGCACACTCATCAGCTTTTCGGCTTTCAGGCCGCTTTCCGCCGACGCCGACTGATTGCAATAGCCGCAATCCTCCGGACAACCGCCGGTCTTGATCGACAACAAGGTGGACAGTTGCACTTCGTTGCGCGGGAAATTGTTGCGGTGGATCGATTGCGCTTCGAACATCAGATCGTTGAAGGGCAGATCGAACAGCGCCGCGATTTCCTCACGGGTCCAGTCGTTGCGAGCGTCAAACATGGGCATCCTCCGATTGTCTGACGAAATCTATAAACGATCCATCGACGACACAAAAGGCAGAATTACGGGTCAAGCAGCTTCCTCCAGCCCGGCAGGGGGCATATTGTGGCCGAGCAGGCGCAGCACATCGGCAGCGCACTCCACGACGTTGGAACCCGGCCCATAAATGCCCTGAACCCCGGCGTCACGAAGATAGTCGTAATCCTGCGGCGGGATGACGCCACCGGCGATCACCTTGATGTCGGTGCGCCCCTTTTCCCGCAGCCGATTGATGAGTTCGGGGATCAAGGTTTTGTGCCCCGCCGCAAGGCTGGACGCGCCCACTACATCGACGCCGCTGTCCAGCGCCAGCACCACCGTTTCCTCGGGCGTCTGGAACAAGGGGCCGGACACGACGTCGAACCCCAGATCGCCAAAGGCCGATGCGATGATGTTGGCGCCCCGGTCGTGGCCATCCTGTCCCATTTTTGCGACGAGCAATTTGGGTTTACGACCGAGGCGCCGTTCGACGGCCTGCACGCCGTCGAGAACCTGTTGCCAGCGACTGTCGCCGGCATAGGGCGCCGCATAGACGCCCTTCACCGGCGTCGGCTGCGTGCCGTAGCGCTGGAAACTATCCTCCATGGCGGAGGAGATTTCGCCCAGCGTGGCGCGGGCGCGCGCCGCTTCCACCGCATGAGCCAGAAGGTTTGTCTCGATCGATTGCGGCGCGGCGGCGGCATCGCGCAGCGCCTGCAACGCGGCCTGACACTTTTCCTCGTCACGCTCCGCCTTGACCCGGTTGATGCGGGCGATCTGCGCCTCGCGCACCTTGGCATTGTCGATATCCAGTGTTTCCAGCAAATCCTCGTTCGCCAGCCGATATTTGTTGACGCCCACGATCACGTCTTCGGCGCGATCGACCCGCGCCTGCCGCGCTGCTGCTGCCGTTTCGATCATCGCCTTGGGCCATCCCGCCGCCACGGCCTTCGCCATGCCGCCTTCGCTTTCGACCCGGTCGATAATCTCCTGCGCGGCGTCCACCAGTTGCTGCGTCAGGCTCTCTACATAGTAACTGCCACCCAGCGGATCGACGACATTGCACATGCCCGTCTCTTCCTGAATGACGATCTGGGTGTTGCGCGCAATCCGGGCGGAAAAATCCGTCGGCAGCGCGATCGCCTCGTCCAGGGCATTGGTGTGCAGCGACTGCGTGCCCCCAAGCATCGCGGCCATCGCCTCGATCGTGGTGCGCATGACGTTGTTATACGGATCCTGCTCGGTCAGCGATACGCCGCTGGTCTGGCAATGGGTGCGCAGCATCTTGCTGCGCTCGCTCTGAGCGCCCAGCTTGGTCATGGCGCGGTGCCACAGCACGCGGGCGGCGCGCAGCTTGGCGATCTCCATGAAGAAATTCATGCCGATCGCAAAAAAGAAGCTCAACCGCCCGGCAAAATTGTCGATGTCCAGCCCGCTTGCCATGCCATAGCGCGCATATTCGATGCCGTCGGCGATGGTGAAGGCCAGTTCCTGCACCTGCGTCGCGCCCGCTTCCTGCATATGATAGCCGGAAATGGAGATGCTGTTGAACTTGGGCATTTCCCGCGACGTATAGCCGAAAATGTCGCTGATGATCCGCATGGAGGGTTCGGGCGGGTAGATATAGGTGTTGCGGACCATGAACTCCTTGAGAATGTCGTTCTGGACCGTCCCGTCGAGCAGCTTGCGATCGACCCCCTGTTCCTCGCCCGCGACGATGAAGAAGGCCAGCACCGGGATGATCGCGCCGTTCATGGTCATGCTGACCGACATCTTGTCGAGCGGAATGCCGTCGAACAGGATCTTCATATCCTCGATCGTGTCGATCGCCACGCCCGCCTTGCCCACGTCGCCCGTCACGCGGGGATGGTCGCTGTCATAACCGCGATGGGTGGCCAGGTCGAACGCGACGGACAGCCCTTTCTGCCCGGCCGCCAGATTGCGGCGATAGAATGCGTTGGATTCCTCCGCCGTCGAAAAGCCCGCATATTGCCGCACGGTCCATGGCCGCCCCGCATACATGGAGGCGCGCACGCCCCGCGTGAACGGCGCGAAGCCCGGCAGGCCCGGATCGACGGTCACATCCTCGGCCGTATAGAGCGGCTTCACCTGAATACCTTCGGGGGTATCCCAGTTCAGATCCTTGCCCTTCACTTCCTTGGCGGCAGCGGCGGCCCACTGGTCCAATGTCGGCTTGTCGGTCATAACTATCATCCTACCCATTCGTCATGCCAGACTTGATCCGGCATCCCGCTTCTTCTGCGAGCGGGACGAAAACAGCGGGCCCCGGATCAAGTCCGGGGTGACGAAATTCAGTGCGCCTCTTTCAGCGTTTCCATGATCTCGGTCAGCACCCCGTTCATATCCCTGGGGTGCACGAAAAAGATTGGCGTGCCATGCGCACCGATACGCGGTTCGCCCAGCACCCTCTTGCCCAACTTCTCGAACCAGGCCTTGGCTGCATGAATGTCCGGCACTTCGTAGCACATATGGTGCTGTCCACCGGCCGGGTTCTTGGCGATGAAGCCATGGATGGGCGAGTTTTCGCCCAGCGGCTCGATCAGCTCGATCTGCGTGCCATGGGTGCCATTTTCACCCGGCGTATCGACGAAACACACCTTCACCCCCTGCGCGGGCAGGTCGAACGGTTCATGCACGATCGCCGCGCCCATCACGTCGCGATAATAGGCAAGGCTCGCCTCCAGCGAAGGCGTCGCGATCCCGATATGGTTGAGACGGCCGAGTTTCATCACTTCATCCTATCCTCGTCATTCCCGCGCAGGCGGGAATCCATCTCCCAAGCCATCTCCAAGGGTGAGGTCTGGAGATGGATCCCCGTCTTCACGGGGATGACGTCATTGCTCAAAGCGGAATATTGTCATGCTTCTTCCACGGGTTCTCCAGCGCTTTGTTCTTGAGCTTGCGCAGGCCCAGCGCAATCCGCTTCCGCGTCGAATGCGGCTGGATCACCTCGTCGATGAAGCCCTTGCTCGCCGCGACGAACGGGTTGGCGAAGCGGTCCTCATATTCCTTGGTCTTCTCGGCGATCTCGTCCGCCGTCTTGCCCCGGAAAATGATCTCCACCGCGCCCTTCGCGCCCATTACCGCGATTTCCGCGGTCGGCCAGGCATAGTTCAAATCGCCGCGCAGATGCTTTGAACTCATGACGTCATAGGCGCCGCCATAGGCCTTGCGCGTGATGACGGTGATTTTGGGCACGGTCGCTTCGGCATAGGCGAACAGCAGTTTCGCGCCATGCTTGATGATGCCGCTATGTTCCTGCGCCGTCCCCGGCAGGAAGCCCGGCACGTCCACGAAGGTCACGATCGGTATCTCGAACGCGTCGCAGAAGCGCACGAACCGCCCCGCCTTCTTGGACGAATTAATGTCCAGCACCCCTGCCAGCACCATCGGCTGGTTGGCGATGATGCCCACCGTCTTGCCCTCGACCCGGCCGAAGCCGCACAGGATATTCCCGGCATGGGCGGGCTGCACTTCGAAGAAATCGCCCTCGTCCACCACCTTGCGGATCAGTTCGTGCATATCATAGGGCTGGTTGGCATTGGCCGGGATCAGCGTGTCCAGGCTCGGTTCGATCCGGTCCCACGGGTCCGCGCTCGGCCGTTCGGGCACCGGCTCTTTGTTGGACGCGGGCAGGAAGTCCACGAAATCGCGGGTCGCCAGCAAAGCCTCGATATCATTTTCGAACGCCACGTCCGCCACGCCGGACTTGGTCGTATGCGTCACCGCGCCGCCCAGTTCCTCCTGCGTGACGACTTCGTTCGTCACCGTCTTGACCACATCCGGCCCGGTCACGAACATGAAGCTGCTGTCCTTCACCATGAAGATGAAGTCGGTCATGGCGGGTGAATAGACCGCCCCGCCCGCGCATGGCCCCATGATGACGCTGATCTGCGGCACCACGCCGCTGGCCAGCACATTGCGCTGGAAAATCTCGGCATAGCCCGCCAGCGACGCGACGCCTTCCTGAATGCGCGCGCCGCCGCTGTCATTCAGGCCGATGACCGGCGCGCCGACCTTCAGCGCCATATCCATGATCTTGCAGATCTTCATCGCGTGCCGTTCCGACACCGCGCCGCCATAGACGGTGAAATCCTGGCTGAACACGAACACCAGCCGGCCGTTGATCGTGCCCGATCCGGTGACGACCCCGTCGCCCGGAATATGCTGCGCATTCATGTCGAAATCGACGCAATTATGCTCGACATACATGTCCAGCTCTTCGAAGCTGTCCTCGTCCAGCAGCACGTCCAACCGCTCCCGCGCGGTCAGCTTGCCCTTTCCGTGCTGGGCGTCGATCCGCCGCTGTCCGCCGCCAAGGCGCGCAGCCTCCCGCTTGGCTTCCAGCTGTTCGATGATGGCGAGCTTCGACATTCCTACATCTCTCCCATGTGCGGCAGCGGCCGCCTTGCCCTTCCCCTACCCAGCCCCAAGCCCAGTTCGCAAATGTAAATTTGCTAATTTGCAAATCGCGACTTCGCAAATTAGGAACGGAGTTCAGCGCCGTTCCGGACTCCGGCGAAGGCCGGGGTCCAGTAATCGAACGCGCAGGCAGGGAAGACTATATGGCACGCGGCAACCGCATCTTCGCAGGTCCTCGCCTGCGCCAGCTTCGTCTGGACCATCGGATGGACCAGGCGACGATGGCGCAGGCACTGGGCATATCCGTATCCTATCTTTCGCAGATGGAAAATGACGATCGTCCCCTGACTGCCAAGGTCAAGGCCGCGCTCGCCAGCGCCTTCCCCGCCGACTGGGCCAGTTTCGATAGCCGGGAGGAGGAGCAGCTCCTAGGCGCCTTCACCTATGCGCTGGGCCATCCCGAACTGCCGGGGAACCAGATGGAGCCGGAGCGGATCGAGAAACTGCACCTGCAGTTCCCCGAATTCGCGGCGCGCTATGTCGATCTCTACAATGCGCATATGCGTGCCAACGAACGCATCAACATGATCGAGGAGGCGATCGCCAACGATCATGAGGTGCAGGCCCGCCTTCCATGGGAAGCCGCCCGCGACTGGTTCCATGAGGCCGGCAACTATGTCCACGCGCTCGACTGCCTGGCCGAGGAGATGGCGGAAAGCTTCACCCAGGGGCAGGTGCTGGACGAAGGCATGCTGGTGGAGGCGCTGGCCCGTCGCCATGGCATCGAGACGTTGATCGCCGATACCCCCGACAGCGCGCTGCGGGCCTATCGCCCGGCGGAACGCAAGCTGTTCATCAACGCGGCGCTGCCGACCGAAAGCCGCAAGTTCATGCTCGCCCATCAATTGATGATGCTGGAGGGGCAGGCGGTGATCGCCGACGTGGTGAAGAAAGCCGCCCTGCCGGTTCCCGGCGCCGACCGATTGCTGGCGATCGGCCTTGGCAATTATGCGGCGGGCGCGCTGCTGCTGCCCTATGCCGCCTTTCGCGAAGCGGCGCGGACGATGCGCCACGATATCGATCGGATCGCCCGGACTTTCGGCGTCAGCTTCGAACAGGCCTGCCATCGCCTCTCCACGCTGCAACGGCCCGGCCTGCGGGGCATCCCCTTCTTTTTCTGTCGCGTCGACATGGCCGGTAACATCACCAAGCGCCACAGCGCCACCCGCCTGCAATTCGCCCGCTTCGGCGGCGCCTGCCCGCTCTGGAACGTTCATGAGGCAGTGGCCGTCCCCGACCGCATCAACGTCCAGCTCGGCGAAACGCCCGACGGCGTGCGCTATGTGTCCATGGCCAAGGGGTTGGTGAAACCCTCGGGCAGCTACAAGCGCACCCCGCGCCGCTATGCCGTGGTGCTGGGCTGCGAAGTCGCCCATGCCGCCAACTTCGTCTATGCCGATGGCCTGCATCTGGCGGAGGAAGGCGCAGCGACCCCGATCGGCATCACTTGCCGCCTGTGCCCCCGCCAAAGCTGTGACCAGCGCGCCTTCCCGCCGGCCGACCGCCCCATCCATGTCGACCCGGACAATCGCCAGATCGTGCCTTACTGGATCGGGTGAGAAGCATCCGGCGCGGCCTCGTCTTTCGGCAGAGCGGCAGGCGGGCCGGTCAGGTCCAGCACTTCATAGCCGCCGATGGCATAACGGCGGCGAATCAGGCTTCCATTACCCTGCGAATAGGCACTCCGGCGCGTAAAACGTTCGACACGATATCGCCCTTGGCCTGCCCCGGATTCATCGACTACCGAGGAGTATCGACGCGCCGCAACCTGCGCCAGCGCCGGCGCTGCCCATTGCGCGTTTGTGGAACCTCGCAAAATCTCGACATCGTCCGTTTGCCCGTCAGGCCGGATCCAAAAGCCGATGTCCGCCCATGCGGTGGGATCGAAATCGGATCCCGTTCTCTGTACCGCAGTCGTCAGATCGAACTTGCCCGCGATTGCGTTCACCGCTTCTGTCACACTCTTCTCATAGGTCGGAGAGAGGATCAGGACAGGTTCCGGGCCTTGTGGGCCGATCGCGGCCAACATCTTGTCGATTTCCTTTCCATCCGCCTTGCGGGCCGCAATTCGTAGGCGAAGCACTTGTAAAGCGGTCCTGAAACCGGGTTGCTGCGCCAATGGCCGTCTTTCCAGTTCAGCCAGTTTGGCCGCGACCTCCTGATTACGCCCCATGGCATTGAGCAGCCATATCCGTTTCATCCCAGCCAGCATGGCGGTACGGTCCTGCCCAGCCGTCAATGAGGATGTCTCCACACCACGAAAGGTAATCTCAGCCTGCCGATAATTGTCGATCTTCATCCACATATCGCCCAAAGCCGTCGATGCGCTAATGTTCGCCACATCGTCAGCGGGCAAATAATTGCGTAGCGTCTGCACCTGATTACGCACCGCACGTTGATAGTTATTCCTGTCGCCATCGTGCAGGGCGACGGTAGCATAGGCTTCATAAATGGCCGCAACGGCGCGGGGCGCTTCGGCGGCATGCCGCTTGTTTCTCGCCGCCGCCGCCGCCAACAGCTTCTTGGCAGCCAGATACGCCCCATCGCGGAAATCGACCTCTGCCAGCGCGATCGTGGCCTGCGCATCGCGCAACGGTGTGCAGCCACCTTTTGCGCATTCAGCCTGGACTTCCCTCAAACGTTGTCCCGTCACGACAATATCGCTGGGAAACTGTAAGAAAAGCAAAAGGCCGATCATCTGCATCACTCCATCAGTCTATTGGAAGACTGTATGATGCGCAGAGGCAGGACAAGGAGAAATGTCTATCCATCGATGACCATCGCCTCATCCAGGAAATCCAGAAAAACCCGCACCCGCGCCGCGGCGCGATCCTCCGCGGCGTAGAGGGCGTGGATATCCTCGCCGTCGCCAGCATTATAATCGGCCAGCACCTCGACCAGCCGCCCCTCGCGCAGGTCGCGCGCGACGTGGAAACGGCCATGTCGCGCAATCCCCGCGCCCGCGACCGCCATGTGCCGCACCACCTCGCCCGAATTCCCGAAGAAGCGCCCCTGCGCCGGCCGCTGCACCAATTTCCCCTTCACCCGGAACGGCCAACTGTCCACCGACCGGCGGAAACTGAAGCGCAGGCAATCATGCGCCTCCAGATCGTCGGGGGTCGCCGGCGTCCCCCGTCGCGCCAGATAATCGGGACTTGCGACCAGTAGCATGCGGCTGTGCCCCAGCTTCTTGGCGCGCAGGCTGGTGTCGCGCAGCGGCCCGATGCGGATGGCGATGTCCGCCCGCTCCTCGACCAGGTCGATGATATCGTCCGTCAGCGTCAGGTCCACGTCTACCGCCGGATGACGTTCGCCGAACCGCGGCAGGATCGGGATCAGACACTCCATGCCGAACGAGGGCGAAGCGTTGATCCGCAGCAGCCCGCGCGGCCCTTCGCCCTCCATATGCAGGCTGCTTTCGGCGTCATGGATATCGCCGAATATCGCGGTCATCCGGTCGCGATAGACCTGGCCTTCCCGCGTCAGCGCCAGCGACCGGGTGGTCCGCCGCACTAGTGCCACGCCCAGTCGTTGCTCCAGGCGCGCGATCGACCGGCTGACCGCCGACGGGGTCAGGCGTAATGCCTTGGCTGCAGCGGCAAAGCTGCCCTCACCCGCCACCATCAGGAAAGTTTCGACGTCGCCGAACCGATTATCCATGATTTCAATTCACTTCTGAAGTGATGTCATTCCCTCTAATCATCAATAGGCAAATATCTATCTACCTGTCCAACTCGCTGTCTCATTCGAAAGGGAAAAGCTCATGGACCTGAAACTCACCGGCAAAACCGCCATCGTCACCGGATCGACCGCCGGCATCGGCCTCGCCATCGCCAGGCGCCTCGCGCAGGAAGGCGTTGCCGTCACCATCACCGGGCGAACCCAAGCCAAGCTGGACGCCGCCGCCGCCGATATCGGCCTGCCCGTCAACGCGGTCTTGGCCGATCCCGCCACGGCCGAAGGCGCAGCCGCGTTGATTGCCGCCGCCCCCGCGACCGACATCCTCGTCAACAATCTGGGCATTTACGAAGCCAAGGATTTCGCCGATATCACCGACGAAGACTGGCATCGTCTGTTCGAAGTCAATGTGGTGAGCGGCGCCCGCCTTTCCCGCCATTATTTCCCCAGGATGCTGGAAAACAATTGGGGTCGCATCCTCTTCATCGCCAGCGAAAGCGGCCTGCTGCCCCCGGCCGAGATGATCCATTATGGCATGACCAAGTCGGCGCAACTGTCCATCTCGCGCGGCCTTGCCGAACATACGCGCGGCACCGGCGTCACGGTCAATTCCGTCCTGCCCGGCCCGACCCGGTCGGAAGGGATCGTCGATTTCATTCGCTCCGTGGTGGAAAACAAGGACGCGCCGGAAGCCGAGCGCGAAGCGGAATTCTTCACGAAGCTGCGCCCGCTCTCGCTCATCAAGCGCCTGATCGAGGCGGATGAGGTCGGCGCGATGGTCGCCTATCTCGCCAGCCCGCTCGCTACGGCCACCAACGGCGCGGCCGTCCGGGTCGAAGGCGGCATGGTGCCGACGATCGCCTGAACCACGCTATTGCCGTTCGTCCTGAGTAGCTCCTTCGACTGCCTGCCAAGGCAGGCGCTCAGGACAGGCACTGAGCGAAATCGAAATGGCGTATCGAAAGATCAGTGTTTCGATATGGGTCTTCGACAAGCTCAGCCCCTACTCAGCACGAATGGAGCAGTGACGATCCGCCTTGTGGTAACTGGCCCTGTCGCTCGTCTCATGCCTCCATTAGAGGTATATGATGAGCGACACGGACAGCCTTTCCCATATCGAAGACGCCCTGCTGAGCGAGGGCTATGCCCGCCTGTCCGGCGCGACGATGTTCGACAGGCTGGACATTGCCGAACCGGACTGGGCGGCCTTCGCGCAAAGCTGGAACGCTCTTGGTCCGGATCTCTACATGGCCGATGGTGGACGCTACCGCCGCCGCCGCCATGCCGCCTTCGCGCTGGAACAGGGGCGCTTCACGCGCAAGCCGCATCAGCCCCATTATCAGAGCCGCGACTATAATCCGCTGAACGGCGACGTACAGCGCTGGTTCGATCCGGTCGCGGACGACACGATCGACAGTCCCGTTCTCCGGGCCATCTTCGCCTTCTGTGCCGACAGTTTCGACCCGGCCGCCAAGGGCAATTGGCATGTCGAAATGCACCAGTTCCGGATCGAAGCGAAGCCGGACGAACAGGGGCGCCCGACGCCCGAAGGCATGCACCGCGACGGCGTGGACCATGTGCTGGTCATGCTGGTGGAGCGCCGCAATGTCCGCGAGGGCGTTACTCGCATCGGTGCGCCCGACGGCACGGCGCTGGGGGAATTCACACTAACGGATCCGGCCGACACGATGCTGATCGACGATCACCGCATCCTGCACGGCGTCACGGAAATTCATCCCGTCGATCCAGACGCGCCAGCCTGGCGCGACGCGCTGGTGGTGACATTTGTGGCCACCGCCTAACCCCTCACATCCGTTCAGTTCGAGCTTGTCGAGAACCACCAGCGCAGTGCTTCCCGCTTCTCGACAAGCTCGAAGCGAACGGATGCTATTTGAGAAGCACCAACTCTTCCGCCATGCTGGGGTGCAGCGCGACGGTGTCGTCGAAATCCTGTTTGGTCAGGCCTGCCTTCACCGCGATCGCGGCGGCCTGCAAAATCTCCGGCGCGTCCGGCCCGATCATGTGCAGCCCGACAACCTTGTTGGTCGTCGCATCCACGATCATCTTGTAAAGCGCCCGTTCCTGACGCCCGGCCAGCACATTCTTCATCGGCCGGAAATCGGATGTATAGACCTTCACCGTGCCATATTGGTTCTTAGCCTGCGCCTCGGTCAGGCCCACGCCGGCCAGCGGCGGATGGCTGAACACGGCCGACGGCACGCAGCTATAGTCCACCTTGCGCTTATTGTCGCCGAACACGGTATCGGCAAAGGCGTGACCTTCCCGGATCGCCACCGGCGTCAGTTGCAGCCGGTCGGTGACGTCGCCCACGGCATAGATGCTCTCGCAGCTCGTTTGGCTATAATCGTCGACCTTGATCGCGCCCTTCTCGGTCAACTCGACCCCGGCCGTCTCCAGCCCCAGCCCATCGACATGCGGCTTGCGGCCCGTAGCGAACAGCACGACATCGGCCGTCACCGGATCGCCGCCTTCGATATGAACGCACAGCGTCCCGTCTTCCTTCTTCTCGATCCGCTCCATCTTCGCGTTGAAGCGGAAATTGATTCCCTTCGTCATGCTGATCTGGAGCAGCCGGTCGCGGATCTGCTCGTCATAGCCGCGCAGCAGGTCGCTGCCGCGATTGATCATCGTGACATGGCTGCCGAACTGGTGGAAGATGCCGGCAAATTCATTGGCGATATAGCCGCCGCCCACGATCACGATCCGCTGGGGGCATTCGTCCAGATGGAACACTTCGTTACTGGTGATGCCATGTTCGGCGCCGTCCAGATCGGGGACGATCGGCCAGGCGCCGGTCGCCACCAGGATCACCTTGGCCGTCACCTCGCGCCCGCTGGCCAGCTTGATGCCATGCGGTCCGGTGATGGTCGCGCGCTCGCGGATCACTTCGACCTTATGGCTGCTCAGCGTATTGCCATACAGCCCCTCCAGCCGATCGACATCGGCCAGCACATTGTCGCGCAAGGTGGTCCATTCGAACCCGCATTCGGGCACGTCCCAGCCGAACCGGCGGGCGTCCTTCAGATCCTCGGCGAAATGCGCGCCGTAGATGAGCAGCTTCTTGGGCACGCAGCCGCGAATGACGCAGGTGCCGCCAACCCGAAATTCCTCGGCCACCGCAACCTTCGCGCCATGCGCCGCCGCGACGCGGGAAGCGCGCACGCCACCCGATCCTGCACCGATGACGAAAAGGTCGAAATCATATCCGCTCATGCTTGGCCTCCGCTTATCGAGGCGGGATATGGCGGGTGTAGGCGCTAGTTACAAATGGGAATCTTCTTCCCATTGCTTTCACTACCCCCGTTCGTTTCGAGCGTGTCGAGAAACGGAAGCGCTGCACTGGCGTTTCCCGACTTCGCTCGAAACGAACGGCCGTGTTGGTTACTCGCCGTTCAGCGCCAACTCGATCAGCGCCATGGTCGACGGGTCGAAGCCGGTCGGTCCGTTGGCCTCGATCGACTTGGCGATTTCCTTGCCCAGTTCCACGCCAAACTGGTCGAAGGGATTGATCCCCATCAACACGGCATTGGCGAAGGTGCGATGCTCATAGAAAGCGATCAGCGCGCCCAGCGCTTCGGGGGTCACATCGTCCAGCAGGATGGTGGTCGATGGCCGGTTGCCGGGATAGGCGCGCGCCGGATCGTCCGCATTCTCCTTGCCGCGCAGCAACGCCGCGCCCTGCGCGAAGCAGTTGACCAGCAGCGCGCGGTGATGCGCCGGGTCCAGCACATGGCCCGGTTCGATCGAGGCAATAAACTCGACCGGAGAAATCACCGTACCCTGATGCAGCAGTTGGAACACCGCATGCTGCGCGTCGGTGCCCACCCCGCCCCAAGTGATCGGCGCGGTCGGTCCCACGACCGGCTGATTGTCGCGGGTCACGCTCTTGCCGTTGCTCTCCATCTCCAACTGCTGGAGATAGGAGGGCAGCAGCGCCAGCCGCTCATCATAAGCGAACAGCGCGCGGGTCTGATAGCCTTCCACCCGTGCATAATATTGATCGACGAAGGCGGCGATCAGCGGCGCATTCTGGGCCAGCGGAGACAGGCGGAAATGGCGATCCATCGCCGCCGCACCTTCCAGCAGGCTTTCGAACGCGTCCCAGCCCAGCGCCATCGCAGCCGGGAAGCCGATGGACGACCAGAGCGAATAACGCCCGCCCACGCTTTCGGCAAAGGGCAGGATGCGTGTTTCGTCCACGCCCCATTCCATCGCCTTTTCCGGCGCGGCAGTCAGTGCGATCACCTTGCCATAGGGGTCGTCCACGCCGGCCTCGACCATCCAGTTGATCGCGCTCGCCGCGTTCAGCATCGTCTCACTGGTGGTGAAGGTTTTGGATGCGATCGCGATCAGGGTCGTGTGCGGATCGAACCCTTCCAGCGCCCGCTCCAGCGCGGTGCCATCCACATTGGACACGATCGCCACGTCATAGCGCACGCCATCGCCGTCCAGCGCATCGACGATCAGCTTGGGGCCAAGCGCGGATCCGCCGATGCCGATATGCAGGATATGGCGGACTTCGCCCAGCGCGCCCGCCTCGATCGCGTCGACCAGGCCGCGCATCCGCTGATGCAGCATCTTGGCATGGGCGACGCTGTCGGCATTGCCCTCGCCGCGTTCGGCGGGATGTTCGGCGGCGCGGCCTTCGCTGTTGTTGACAGCCTGCCCGGCGAACAGCGCGTCGCGCCATCCGGCAAAATCCTGCTCCTGCGCCAAGCCAAGGAAACCGGCCAGCAGATCGTCGGTCAGATGGGTCTTCGACCAGTCGAACCGGATCGGTCCCTGGCTCAGCACCAGCTTGGACAGGCGATCGGCATCGGTGGTGAAAATGGATTTGAGGTCGGCTTTGGGCAGCGCCGCGATGGCGGCCAAAGAACTCGGCTGTGCAGGGCTGGTCATGCAATTTCCTCTATGACGTTGGTCGATATCGACGCTGCACCGGTCGATTCCCGCTATGCTTAGCCCAAAGCGGCGCGCTTTGCATCGGCAAGGACCGCTTGACGCGTCCTGTAACAGGCTCCACAAGCCGCCTCGGCCGCTTTATCGGCTCATGTAAGGGACCAGACGACATTCCATGACTGCCAAATCGGAAACGCGGGACTTTCTCTGGTTTCTCGCCAAGCTCGGGCTGTTCGTCTTCATCCTGCGCAGCTTCATCATTTCGCCGTTCAACATTCCGTCGGAATCCATGCAGCCGCGCCTGCTGATCGGCGACTATCTGCTGGTGGCCAAATGGCCCTATGGCTATTCGCGCTATTCGCTGCCGTTCAGCATTCCGCTGATCCCCGGCCGCATCCTGGCGTCCACGCCGGAGCGTGGCGACGTGGTGGTGTTCAAGGCGCCACCGACGCAGAAGAACGACTATATCAAGCGCGTGATCGGCCTGCCCGGTGACATGATCGCGGTGCGCGGCGGGACCGTCTATCTGAACGGACAGGCCATCCCCAAGCAGAAGGTCGCCGACCTCGTCATCCCGGTCACGCCAAACATGGTCGATGCCGCGACGAAAGAAGGCGCGCCCTCCCCCTGCTATCGCCCCGATTTCGAGGAAGCGGCCCCCGATGGCGGCAAACAATGCCGCTATCCGCAGTTCCGCGAGACGCTGCCCGGCGGGAAAAGCTACAATGTCCTCGACCTGCTGCCCGACGGCGCGGCTGACGATCGCGACACCGTGCTGGTGCCCCAAGGCCACCTCTTCATGATGGGCGACAATCGCGATCGCAGCGCCGACAGCCGCTTCCCGGCGGTCGAAGGCGGCGGCATCGGCCTCGTCCCCGAAGAAAATCTGGTGGGCAAGGCGGTAATTTCCGTTTTCTCGACCGACGGTAGCGCCAACTGGCTGCTGCCCTGGACCTGGTTCACCGCCGCGCGGTGGAGCCGGATCGGGGAAGGCTTTTGAGCAAGCCTGACACTGCATCCTGGCTGAAGGCCCTGATCGGCCGCGCACCGACCAACCCTACGCGATTCGAACAGGCGTTGACCCATGGCAGCGCCAAGGCGGTCAATTATGAGCGGCTGGAATTTCTGGGCGACCGGATCCTGGGCTTGCTGATCGGCGAATGGCTGTTCGACCGGTTCACCGACGAACCCGAAGGCAAGCTGTCGCGCCGTTTCAACGCGCTGGTGTCGGGCGAAACCTGCGCCGAAGTCGCGCGCACCGCCGGCGTCCCCATCCATCTGGTGCTGGGCAAGCAGGCGCGCGACGATGGTGCCGCCGACAGCGACAATGTGCTGGGTGACGTGATGGAGGCGCTGATCGGCGCGCTTTATCTGGAAGGCGGGCTGGAGGAAGCGCGCGCTTTGGTTCGCCGCTTGTGGGGCGACCGGGTCGATACCCAGACCAGCGCGCCGCGCCACCCCAAATCCTATCTTCAGGAATGGGCCGCCGCCAACAAGCGCAAGCCGCCCGAATATGTGCTGACCGACCGATCCGGGCCGCACCATGCCCTGCGCTTCACCGTGACCGTCTCGATCAAGGGCGCGGGCGAAGCGGTGGCGACGGGTGGATCCAAGCAGGAAGCGGAAACGGCAGCGGCCAAGGCCCTGCTGGAAAAACTGGCGGGTTAGGTCCAGCTTCCTCTCAAAGCATAAAAGGCCTACAACATCATCGTCATCCCGGGCTTGACCCGGGATCCCGGCTGTCGTCGGGATGACGAGCTCGCGATAGGCGAACGGAGTTTAATTTGGAAAGTTCTGAAGTGCAGTCATCCCAGCGCTGCGGCGTCATTGCCATCGTCGGCGCGCCCAATGCGGGCAAGTCCACGCTGGTGAATGCGCTTGTTGGGCAGAAGGTGGCGATCACCAGTCCCAAGGCGCAGACCACCCGCACCCGCGTGATGGGCGTCGCGATCGAGGGCGATGCCCAGTTGGTGCTGGTCGATACGCCCGGCGTCTTCGCGCCCAAGCGCCGGCTGGACCGCGCCATGGTGCAGGCCGCCTGGGGCGGCGCGCAGGGCGCGGACCTGATCGCGATGGTCATCGACGGCAAGGCGGGCCTTGGCCCCAAGCTGGAGCCGATCATCGAAGCGCTCAAGCATCGCACCGAACGCAAATGGCTGATCATCAACAAGGTGGATATCGCCACCAAGGAACGGCTGCTGGTCCACACGCAAAAGCTGAACGATCAATTGGGCTTCGACGAAATCTATTTCGTGTCCGCCGGGACCGGCGACGGCCTGCCCGAACTCAAGACCGCCTTTGCGAACGCCATGCCGGAAGGTCCGTGGCACTTCCCCGAGGATCAGGTGTCGGACGCCACCGACCGCATGCTGGCGGCCGAAATTACCCGCGAACAACTCTATCATCAGTTGCACGCCGAACTCCCCTATGCCGCCGCCGTCGATACCGAGCAGTATAAGGAGCGCGACGACGGTTCGGTCGAAATCCACCAGCAGATACTGGTCGGCCGCCCGACCCAGCGCGCGATCGTGCTGGGCAAGGGCGGGCAACGGCTGAAGGAAATCGGGTCGAAGGCCCGCGCCGAACTGGCCAATCTGCTGGGCGTGAAGGTTCACCTCTACCTCCACGTCAAGGTGAAGGAAGATTGGGAGGATGATCGCGGCATCTATCGCGATATCGGATTGGACTGGGTCGAATGACGACAGGCGAGATAAGGTAAATCCATCCTTTACCTTATCTCGTTACGGCCCCGTTGCATGGGTCCGAAGCAGAAAATCGTCTTTGCCGTCGGCGTCTCCGTTTTCGGGACGATCATCATCATGGCCATCGTGTCGGCCATCCCCGGCATGTTCATCCCGTTACGCTATTTCGGCGTCGGCATTTTCTGCTCGGGCAGCATATCGACCCCGGTCTGCGTGCTGCTCGTCCGCCAGGGTGAAGAAAATCGCCGGTTGCGTCAGGAACTGGAATTGCGCGTGGCCGAGCTGGCGCGGCTGGCCGACATTGACGGGCTGACCGGCCTGCTGAGCCGCAACGCCTTCTTGAACCGGGCGGGGCAGGTCCATCGGCAACCTGACAATTGGTATCTGCTGATCGACATCGATCATTTCAAACGCTTCAACGACGATCATGGCCATCAGACCGGCGATGCAGTGCTGCATGACGTGGCCCGTGCCATCGCCGATGCTCTGCGCCCGACCGACCTGTGCGGACGGCTGGGCGGCGAGGAATTTGCCGCCTGCCTGATCGACTGTAACGAGGATCAGGCAGAGCGACGGGCCGAGCTCGTGCGCATATCGATCCAGTCGCTGCGGGTCCGCGCGCCCACGGGCGGCACGGTCCGCGTCACCGCCAGCATCGGTCTGAGCGCGTCCGATCCGGCCCAGCCGATCGAGGCCAGCCTGCATCTGGCCGACCTCGCAATGTATGCCGCCAAGACGGGCGGTCGCAACCAGGTGCGCCGCGCCGCCTGAGCGGATTGCTTATTCGGCCGTTTCGGCCGGCGCAGCTTTCTTCTTAGCCGGTGCCTTCTTGGCAGCAGGCTTCTTGGCCGCGGGCTTCTTCTCAGCCGCATCCTTTTTGGGCGCGGCCTTCTTTTTGGCTGGGGCCTTCTTGCCCTTCTTCGCCGGTGCCGCTGCGGCGCGCGCGTCGATCAACTGCGCCGCTTCCTCCAGCGTCAGCTGGTCCTTGTCCACCGTCTTGGGCAGCGTCGCATTGGTCGTGCCATCGGTGACGTAGGCGCCATAACGGCCTTCCATCAGCTTGATCTCGGCCTCGGTACGCGGATGCGCGCCCAGTATCTTCAGCGGCTCGCGCCCGCCGCTCGACCGGCCGCCCCGGTTCGCCGCTTCGGCCAGCTTGACGACGGCGCTGTTCATGCCGACCTCGAAAATCTCGGCCGTATTCGCCAGACGCCCATATTTGCCGTCATGCAGCAGATAGGGGCCAAAGCGCCCGATATTGGCCACGATCGGCTTGCCCGTCTCCGGATGCAGGCCGACCTCACGCGGCAGGCTCAACAGCTTGACCGCCCAGTCCAGCGTCATCTCGCCATCGGGCAGATCCTTGGGAATGGAGCCACGCTTGGCCTCCTTGCCCTCTCCCATTTCGATATAGGGGCCGAAGCGGCCGGACTTCCTGACGATATCCTGCCCCGTTTCGGGATGCTGGCCCAGCACCTCCGGTCCGCTATCCGCACCTTCGCTGCCGCCCGGCTGACCGAATTTGCGGGTATATTTGCACTCCGGATAGTTGGAGCAGGCAATGAACGCACCGAACCGACCGCCACGCAGCGACAATTGCCCATCCGCGCACAGCGGGCAGGCACGCGGATTGCTGCCGTCTGCCTTGGGCGGAAACAGCATCGGCTCCAGAAACTTGTCCAGCTCCGCCGTGATGTCGGACGGCTTCTGCTCCATGATCTCGGCCGTCTTAGGCTTGAAATCGCGCCAGAAGGCTTCCAGCACGGCCTGCCACTGGGCACGGCCGCCGGAAATATCGTCCAGCTCGTCTTCCAGCCCCGCCGTGAAATCATAGGACACATAGCGTTCGAAGAAGCGTTCCAGAAACGCCGTCACCAGCCGTCCGCTTTCCTCGGCGAAGAAGCGGTTCTTCTCGATCCGCACATAGTCGCGGTCTTTCAGCACCTGAAGCGTCGACGCATAGGTGGACGGACGCCCGATCCCCAATTCTTCCAGGCGCTTGACTAGCGACGCTTCGGAATAGCGCGGCGGTGGCTGGGTGAAATGCTGATCGGCCGTGACCTTCTTCTTGGCCGGCGCATCTCCCTCGCTCATGCGCGGCAGCAGCTTGCTGTCGTCGTCATCGCTGTCGTCGCGACCTTCCTCGTACAGGGCGAGGAAGCCGGGGAAGATCACCACCTGTCCGGTGGCGCGCAGCGCATGCTGGCCGGTCTGTTCGACCAGATCGATCGTCGTGCGTTCCAGCCGCGCGGACGCCATCTGGCTCGCCAGCGCCCGCTTGAAGATCAGGTCGTACAGCCGCGCATGATCGCCGCTGCCCACCTTGTCGCGGTTGAACTCGGTCGGACGGATGGCCTCATGCGCTTCCTGCGCATTCTTCGCCTTGGTCTGATACTGGCGCGGCTTTTCGGGCAGGTAACCGCCGTCATAGCGTTCCGCGATAGCCTTGCGCGCGGCGGAAATGGCGCTGCCGTCCATCTGCACGCCGTCGGTACGCATGTAAGTGATCGCGCCGTCTTCATACAGCTGCTGCGCGATCCGCATCGTGTGGCTGGCGGAGAAACCCAGCTTGCGCGCAGCTTCCTGCTGCAAGGTCGACGTCGTGAACGGCGCAGGAGGATTGCGGCTGACCGGCTTCGTCTCGACCTTGTCGACGGTAAAGCGCCCGGCTTCCACATCGGCCTTGGCCGCCATGGCGTCGCCTTCCTTGCCGATGGTCAGGCGCTCGATCTTCTCGCCCTTCCAGCGGACGAGGCGCGCGGTGAAGCCCTGCCCGCCCTGCTCCATCTCGGCCGCGACCGACCAATATTCCTGCGGGGTAAAGCTCTCGATCTCACGCTCGCGCTCCACCACCAGCCGCAAAGCGACCGATTGCACACGACCGGCCGACTTCGCGCCAGGCAGTTTGCGCCACAGCACCGGCGACAGGGTGAAGCCCACCAGATAGTCGAGCGCGCGGCGCGCGCGGTACGCGTCGATCAGATCTTCGTCCAGCGCGCGGGGCTTGGCCATCGCGTCCAGCACTGCGGCCTTGGTAATGGCGTTGAACGTCACCCGCTCCACGACCGACGGCAGCGCCTTCTTGGCGCGCAGCACTTCCTGCACATGCCAGCTGATCGCTTCCCCTTCGCGATCAGGGTCAGTCGCCAGGATCAATCGCGTCGCCTTCTTGGACGCGTCGGCAATGGCTTTCAGCTGCTTGCCCTTGTCGCCATAATTTTCCCACGACATGGCAAAACCGTCGTCCGGGTCCACCGACCCGTCCTTGGCGGGCAGGTCGCGAATATGACCGTAGCTGGCGAGGACGTGGAAATCGCCGCCCAGATATTTCTCGATGGTCTTCGCCTCGGCGGGCGATTCGACGATGACAAGTTGCATTCAGGCCCCGGCTTGGAAATCTCTCACGTACACGCGCGAGTCTGTAGGGTGGTGGCGGGGCGCGTCAACCCAGTCATTACCGGACGCTATTCCCGCCTCAGGCAAAGATATCGGCCAGCGCGCTCTCGTCCGCGTCACCCGACAGCGTCAGATAGGCCAGAGTCCAGCATATGCCGCTCAGGATCGTCGCGCCGGCCGCCATCAGGTTGACGAGCATGTTGAACGGCAGCGAATCCAGACTTTGGTCGCCAATCATGACGGATATCAGCCCACCGACCAGGATCATGACGATCAGGAACGGTGTCCAGATCAGTAGACCCAGCCCCAATATCCGCCAGCGGTTGCCCTGCGTCAGCTGGCTGCTGCGCCCCATCGCCTCCGATACGCTCAGATCCTCGCGCAGCAGGGCCGGCAGGCCGACCGCCCAGCGAGCCAGCAGCATCAGCCCCGGCACGATCAGCAGGAGCAACCCGAAGATGACGGCCAGGTTGGTAAGCAGGCTGAAACCGAAAGCCGCACCGAAACGCGGCCTGATCGCGACGCCAGGCAACCGCGCCTGCAACGTGTGGAAAACCGCCAGCACCGACAGGAAGAACAGCGCGACATTGCCGATCATGTTGCCGGCCCGCGGCGCATAGGTGTCCACTGCGCCGCCCAGTGCCGCCATCACCAGCGCCATGGCGCCATAGCGACCGATATTGTCGGTTATCGCCACCATGGCGGCCGACAATGTCGCGCCAATATCCAGACGTTGTACAGCATCGCTCATGACAGGGATATCTTTCCTCCTGAATGACGGTCGGTCCGCCCCGCCAATTCCAGTTCCAGCAGCACCGTCTGCACCACGGCCGGCGACAGGCCGGACAGGCGGATGACTTCGTCGATCGGCACCGGCGCGGATCCCAGCAGGCCGATCACCGTCGCTCGCTCCTGTTCGGCTACATCGCTCGACACCGGTTGCCCGATAAAGTCGAAACTCTCCTGCCGCACCATGCGCGGGTCGATGCTGCCCACCGCTTCCAATATGTCGGCGGCATTCTGGATCAGGATCGCGCCGTCGCGGATCAACTGGTTGCATCCCTGCGCGCGCGGATCGAGCGGGGATCCCGGCACGGCCATCACCTCTCGCCCGGCCTCGGCCGCCAGTCGTGCGGTGATGAGCGAACCGGATTTCGGCGCCGCCTCCACCACCACCGTACCCAGCGCTAGTCCCGCGATGATGCGATTGCGCGCCGGGAAATGGCGGGCCAATGGCTGGGTACCGGGTGGATGCTCGGTCACGACCAGTCCCTGTCCGGCGATCTGTTCCTGAAGCGCGGCATTTTCCGGCGGGAAGGCGATGTCGATGCCGCATGCGATCACCGCGATCGTCCCGCTGTCGATCGACCCGCGATGCGCCTCCGTATCGATGCCGCGCGCCAGCCCGGACACGGTGATCGCACCGCGCTGCCCCAGATCCTGCGCCAGGCTGCGGGCGAAGCGGCAGGCGGCGGCCGACGCATTGCGCGCGCCGACGATGGCGATGCACTGCCCGGCGGCCAGCGCCGCATCGCCGCGCAGGATCAGCGCCGGCGGTGCCCCGTCGAACGCCTCCAGCAGCGCGGGATAATCGGCGTCGCCCATCAGCAGATAGCGGGCGCCCAGCGCGCGGCTTTGCGCGATTTCCTTTTCCACCGTGCCGGCATCGGCCACGGTTGCCCGCCCGCCGCCGCGCGCCGCCAGATCGGGAATGGCGCGCAGCGCTTCGGTTGCCGTACCGAAGCGGGCGAGCAATTGTCGATAGCTGACCGGACCGATCCGGGGGGAGCGGATGAGCCGCAGCCGGTCGAACCGCTCCCGCTCACTCATTCGGTGGCGGCGCCTTTGGAAGTGCCGATCTTGGGCTCCTCACCCTTCATCAGCCGGCCGATATTGGCGCGGTGGCGCCACAGCACGATCAGCGCAAGCGCGAGGGCGACCGGCACCAGGTCGATCCGCCCGAACGCCCACATGGCGATCGGCGCACTGATCGCCGCCGCCATGCCGCCGACCGACGACCATTTGGTCCCGAACAGTGCCGCCAGCCAAACCGCGGCGAAGATGCAGCCAGCCGGCCAGAACATCGCCGTCACCACGCCCATCATCGTCGCCACGCCCTTGCCCCCGGCAAAGCGCAGCCACACGGGATAGCAATGGCCGATAAAAGCCATGGCGCCTGCCATGGGTCCGCCACCATCGACCAGCCAGGCGCCGATCAGCACCGCCGCCGCGCCCTTGAGCAGGTCCAGCAGCAAGGTCGCTGCCGCCAGCCCCTTGCGCCCGGTGCGCAGCACATTGGTCGCGCCGATATTGCCCGACCCGATCTGCCGCAGGTCGCCGGCACCGGTGACACGGGTCAGGATCAGGCCAAAGGGGATGGAGCCGAGCAGATAGCCCAGCACGAGCACTAAAGCGGGAAGAAGCCAGGGAGGTGTCATGCAATTCGCCAGTAAATGTTGCACGCGACCATAGCGTGACAGACGCGCGGAGCAATGGGGTTAGGATGCGCTTAACGCACCCGCGCCGGATTGCCGACCACCGTTGCACCCGCAGGCACTTCGCGCGTCACGACGCTACCGGCACCGATGAGCGCATCGTCGCCAATGGACACGCCCGGCAGGATGATCGCCCCGCCTCCGATCCACACATTGCGCCCGATGCGGATCGGCCGGCCCCATTCGATCCCGGTGGCGCGCGCCGCGGGATCGCGCGGATGGTCGGCGGTCAATATCTGTACGCCTGTGCCGATCTGCGTGCCATTGCCGATCGTGACTTCCACCACGTCCAGGATGACGCAGTTGAAGTTCAGGAACACGCCATCGCCCAGAAAGATATTGAAGCCATAATCGCAATGGAAAGGCGGCCTGATGGTCGATCCCGCGCCCAGCTTGCCCAGCCGCTCGCGCAGTAGCGCCTCCCGCTCGGGTGGCAGGGTCGCGTTGAACCGCTGCATCCATTCCGCAGCCGCTAGCTGGTCCGCGATGATCTCCGCATCATTGGCATGATAGGGTTCCCCCGCGATCATCTTCTGCTTCATGCTGCGTTCGGCCATCATCATCTCCCTGATATGGATCGGCGAAGTGGCAGTCGGGCGGGTCATTTGCAAGCGCAGGGCGTTGACACTCCGCGTCCATGAAGCGACACAGCCAGCCATGACGGTCGCACCAGACGCTCCCATCCTCTTCTTCGATTCCGGCGTAGGGGGGCTATCCATCCTGGCCCCTGCCCGCGCGGCGTTGCCCACTGCCCGGATCGTCTATGCCGCCGACAGTGCTGGCTTCCCCTATGGTACGAAGAGCGAGGCGGAAATCGCCGCGCGCGTGCCCGCGCTTCTCGGCCGGCTGGTGGAACGCTATCGCCCGCGCCTCGCCGTCATCGCCTGCAACACGGCGTCCACCATCGCGCTCCAGCATGTCCGCGCCGCGCTCGATATACCCGTCGTCGGCACCGTTCCGGCGATCAAACCCGCCGCCCTGCTCTCCAAAAGCCGGGTCTTCGGCGTGCTCGGCACCGACGCCACCGTGCGCCAGCCCTATGTCGATCGCCTCGCGGCCGAACATGGCGCGGACTGTACCGTGCTGCGCCATGGCTCGGCTGCGCTGGTGCAACTGGCCGAAGCGAAGCTGCGTGGCGAACCGCTCGACCCGCAGGTCGCCCGCGATGCGCTCCATGGCCTCATCGACCAGCCGGGCGGCGACCGGATGGACATGGTCGTGCTGGCCTGCACCCATTTCCCTTTGGTCGAACAGGAACTGGCCGCCGCCGCACCCCACCCCATGGGCTTCGTCCATGGCGGCGAAGGCATCGCCCGGCGCATCCAATATCTGACCCAAGGCCAGCCCTGGCCCGACGCGCCAGCGCCCGGCATAGCGGTCTTCACCCGTGTCGATGAAAAGCAGGAAGCCTTACGCCCGACGCTCGCCAGCTATGGTCTCGATCGCATCGACGCGCTTTGAAAAGCCATGGGCCTTTTGTCCAATGGCCAAAGGGTTCGATCAGTCTGATAGGTATTTCCCCCTAAAGTTGCGAGCGGTTATCGCTGGTAATGACGGGAATGCGCGGTTAAATGCGGCATCGGCAGAGGATGGCGCAGCGATAAAAATGACGCGCGCGAATGAAACGGGAAGAAGCGTAGTGAACTACAAGCACATCTTTTCGCAGGCGATCGACCGGCTCCATGAAGAAGGTCGCTATCGCGTGTTCATCGACATCCTGCGCAATCGCGGGGCCTATCCCAACGCCCGCTGCTTCCACGGCCATAACGGGCCCAAGCCCATCACCGTCTGGTGTTCCAACGACTATCTCGCCATGGGTCAGCATCCCAAGGTCGTCGCCGCCATGGAGGAAGCGCTGCACGATGTCGGCGCCGGCTCCGGCGGCACCCGCAATATCGGCGGCAACACCCATTATCATATCGATCTGGAAGGCGAACTGGCCGATCTGCATGGCAAGGAAGGCGCCCTGCTCTTCACCTCGGGCTATGTCTCGAACGAAGCGACTCTCTCCACGCTCGCCAAGCTGCTGCCCGGCTGCATCATCTTCTCGGACGAACTGAACCATGCCTCGATGATTGCGGGCATCCGCAATTCGGGCTGCGAAAAGCGCGTCTTCCGTCACAATGACGTCGATCATCTGCGTGAATTGCTGGCGGCCGAAGACCCCGAAGCGCCCAAGCTGATCGCCTTCGAAAGCGTCTATTCGATGGACGGCGACGTCGCGCCCATCGCTGCGATCTGCGATCTCGCCGACGAATATAACGCCCTCACCTATCTCGACGAAGTCCATGCCGTGGGCATGTACGGTGCGCGCGGCGGCGGCATTTCGGAACGCGACGATGTCGCCGACCGCCTGACCATCATCGAAGGCACGCTGGGCAAGGCGTTCGGTGTCATGGGCGGCTATATCGCGGCCGACCAGATGATCATCGACGTGATCCGCAGCTATGCGCCGGGCTTCATCTTCACCACCTCGCTGTCTCCGGTGCTGGTCGCCGGCGTTCTGGCGAGCGTGCGTCACCTCAAGGCGTCGAGCGAAGAGCGTGAAGGTCAGCAAGCCTCCGCCGCCAAGCTCAAGCAGTTGATGCGCGACGCCAGCCTGCCGGTGATGGACTCGGTCACGCATATCGTGCCGCTCATGGTGGGCGACCCGGTGAAGGCCAAGCGGATCAGCGACATTTTGCTGGCTGAATATGGCGCCTATGTGCAGCCGATCAACTACCCCACGGTCCCCCGCGGCACGGAGCGCCTGCGCTTCACCCCCGGCCCCGCACACACCGAAGAGATGATGCGCGACCTGGTGTCGGCGCTGGCGGAAATCTGGGATCGTCTGGAACTGGAAAAAACGGCGCGTCAGGCGGCGTAAGTTGGCGGGAGAGCTGGACTTTCCCTGCCCAACTTCCGTTCGTCCTGAGCCTGTCGAAGGGTGCGCTCTAACCTAGCCTTATTAATCCTGCCGATTGCGAGCGAGCAATTTCAATCGCCCCCAATCGCCATCGATCAAGGCTTGTTTCTTGGCGCGGCTCCATCCCTTGATCCTGCGTTCAGCAGCCAGTGCCTCATCCCGCGTCCCGAGAGATTCTGTCCAGACCAGAACCACCGGCCTGCGCGCAATAATATATCCGGGGATCAAACCTTGCTGATGTTGAGCGACGCGCGTTTCCAAATCCTCTGTATGGCCCGCGTAAAAAGACCCGTCGCCGCACCGAAGAAGATAAGCATGGAATGCCATGCCACATTCTATCCGCGGAGCGCGTCCTTCGACAAGCTCAGGACGAACGGATGTGGGTTCTGGCCGGATTCCCTGGCGAAGCGATAAGCTGGAACCATGATAGCGACAGACGCATTCCCGTCGCCCTCTTCAAACTGATAGACCTCAAACCCGGATCAACCCACCCCGCACGGCATAGCCGCGATAGAGCGTCCGGCTATGCGGGAACCCACCCATATCCTGTGCCAGCCGTTCGATCGCGGGCGCCAATTCCCGGCGCGGCGATACGTGAAACTTGCCCAGCCACCCGAACAGCGCCCGCTTCCACAGCGCAGGCAAAGCCTCCTGCTGCCCGAAGTCGACGATTTCCAGTTTGCCGCCCGGCGCCACGCACCGCGCCGCCTGCGCCAGAGCCATTTCCCATTCCGGGATCATCGACAGCGCATAGCTGATGAACACCCGCTCGAACGTCGCGCGGCCAAAGAGCGCCTGCGCATCGAAACCGCAGGCATCGCCTTGCGCCAGCATCACCCGGTCGCCCATGCCTGTTTTGGCCACCGACGCCCGCGCCGTGTCCAGCATCGCTTCGCTGATATCGACGCCACAGAGCCGTGCCTGCGGCCAAGCCTTGCCCACGGCGATCAGGTTGCGCCCGGTGCCACAGCCAATCTCCAGCACCGCGCCGCCGGCCGGTACGTCCAGATCGGCGATCAGACCGTCGCGGCCCAGCAGATAATATTTGCGCGTCAGGTCGTAAAAGTGCCGCTGGTAACGATAGACCCCGTCCATCAACTGGCTATGGCCGCTCATCACGCGCCTTTCAGCACATAGAGATGGACGCCGCCATAAATGGCCGACCGGTCGCGCGCGGTGTAATCGAGCGACGCTTCCGCCCGATACTCCCAGCGGTTCAGCACATCATCGACCACCCGGCCCGGCAATATGCTGGGTTCGCCGGCGGTACGGAACAGCACGCGCGCACCCGGCTTCGCGGTCCGCGTGATCTGCGCCCACAGCGCGTTCAACTGATCGTCGTCCATCCAATCCTGCGCGTCGAGCAGGATGTAGCGGTCGCACGACGCATCCGGCTGGCTGGCGAGGAAGTCGGTGAAATTGATGTGCCGCACGTCGACCCGCTCGGCCCGCGCGCGCACAGCATCATGGTTCGTCGCCTGCAAATAGGGCGGCAGCGGCCCCTCGCCCCCTGCATAGCCACGGCCGAATGCCTGTACCGCGAAATAATTGTCCTTCATGTCGAAGTCGCAGGCCAGCTTCTTCAGCCGCGCCTTCAGCACATTGTCCATCCGATCATCGCCCGCCAGCGCCTCGAACTGCGCGGGCGGGATGCCCAGGCCAAAGAGCGAGGCCGGCTGGCTGGTCAGCCACCGCACGAACCCCTTGTCGAAGATCGGCGCCAGTTCGCGCTCGAAAATCTCGACCTGTTCCTCGCGGCTGCGCGCGTCCAGCATCCGCTTGGGATTGATGCCATGCACCCGCGCCAGCAGATGGGCCGCACCGATGAAGCGACCCAGCAGTCCATGCTTGTAGATGCCGCGCGCAAAACCGCCGATGCGACGGCGACCGATCAGGTCGCGCCCTTCCCAATAGCGCCGCGTCGCTTCGTCCAGATGCGGGGCGACCACGCTCTTATAGGCGGCTACATTCGCCTTGTTGTCGGCCTGCGCGAAGAAACGGTGGAAGGCGGCATGATCGGGCAGCGTCCGCGCCGCCGCCAGCTTCAGCTTGTTGAGTGCGATATGCGCGGTATTGAGGTCGACCGCCGTGATCTTCGCCGGATCGGCGGTCAGATAGGACAGGACGTTGCAGCCGCCCGACGCGATCGTCACCACATGGCTGTCGGGCGTAATCGCCAGCGCTTCCATATCGACGGCCGGATCTTCCCATATCTGCGCATAGACAAGGCCGCGAAAGGCGAAGGTAAAGGCGCGTTCCAACAGGCCCTGCTTCGACAGGTGGCGATGGCGATGCACCGCGTTGGTGATTTTATCATGGGCGGCTGCGGTCATGGCTGCAATCCTACTTTGCCGTGTCGTTCGGCCGCCGATAGGGCAATGGCGTGTCGCCTGCATGACCAAGTGATGACGCGACGATGACGCCCCTTGCGGAACCCGGACGCCTCATCCCATCTTCTGCACCTATGGCCCATTGGATCGAACCGCACCCGACCGGCATCTATGTCCGCCCAGCCGATGCATGGATCGACCCGTCCCTGCCACAGGAACGGGCTCTGGTGACGCACGGCCATGCCGATCATGCCCGCGGCGGCCACGGCCATGTCTGGGCCACGCGCGAGACGCTGGCGATCATGGCGCTGCGCTATGGCACGGCCAGCGGCACGGCGGTCGATTATGGGGAGGAGGTTCGCATGGGCGGCGTGACCATCCGTTATGTCCCCGCCGGCCATGTGCTGGGCTCTGCGCAGATCGTGCTGGACCATGCCGGCGAGCGAGTCGTCGTCACTGGCGATTACAAGCGTCGCCCGGACCCGACCTGCAAAGCCTTCGAGCCGGTGCCCTGCGACATTTTCGTGACAGAAGCGACGTTCGGCCTGCCTGTCTTCCGCCATCCAGATACGGGCAGCGAAATGGACCGGCTGCTGGTCGCGCTCCACGCCAATCCGGATCGCTGCGTGCTGGTCGGGGCCTATGCGCTGGGGAAGGCGCAGCGGGTCATCTGCGAACTGCGCGCGCGGGGTCATCGTGACCCCATCTATATTCACGGCGCGATGGAACGCATGTGCGCGCTTTATGAGGATTTCGGCATCGACATGGGCGAACTGCGCCCTGCAACCGGCGTTGCGGCCAAGGATATGCGCGGACACATCATCGTCTCCCCCCCCTCCGCCCTCAACGATCGCTGGAGCCGCCGTCTGCCGGACCCCATCACCGCCATGGCGTCCGGCTGGATGCGGGTACGACAGCGCGCGCGGCAGAAGAATGTAGAACTGCCGCTGGTCATATCCGATCATGCCGACTGGGACGAACTGACCGACACCATCCGCGAAGTCGCACCGACCGAAACCTGGATCACCCACGGCCGGGAAGAAGCGCTGCTCCATTGGTGCATGACCCATCAGATCCGTGCCCGCGCACTGGCGCTGGTCGGCCGCGAAGATGAGGATGAAGGGTGATGGATAAGTTGACGACCGCCGTTCGAAGCGAACGGAACTAGGGCATGCGCGCCTTTTCCCAACTGCTCGACGCCCTCGTCTACACCCGGTCCCGCAATGCCAAGCTGGGTCTGATCGCCGCCTATATGCGCGCCGCGCCCGATCCCGACCGGGGCTGGGCACTGGCGGCGCTGACCGGCAATCTGGACCTGAAGGCGGTGAAATCCTCCGCCATCGGCGACATGATCCGCGCCCGCACCGATCCGATACTTTATGAAATGTCCCGCGACTATGTCGGCGATCTCGCCGAAACCGTCGCCCTGCTCTGGCCCAAACGGGAGGATCAGCCGGCCGAACTGGACGATGGCTCGCTCAGCCTGTCTGCTGTCATAGACCGCCTTCATGGCGTCAGCCGCGCCGCCGCGCCGGATATGCTGGCGCAGATGATGGATCATCTGGACTCCTCCGGCCGTTTCGCGCTGCTGAAACTCGCGACCGGGGGCTTGCGCGTCGGCATATCCGCCCGCTTGGCCAAGACTGGTTTCGCGCAGGCTTTTGACCTCGACGTTGATGATGTCGAACAGGTCTGGCACGCTTTGTCGCCGCCCTACGCGGCCCTGTTCGACTGGGCGGAAGGTCGCACCGCCCGCCCGGATCCCGAAGGCACGCCCTATTTCCGCCCCTTCATGCTGGCCCACCCGCTGGAGGCCGACAGCGTCGATCTCCAAGACTATGCCGCCGAATGGAAATGGGACGGCATCCGTATCCAGATCGTCGGCACCGGCACCGAACCCCGCCTCTACAGCCGCGCAGGCGACGATATCAGCGGCAGTTTCCCCGAAATTGCGGAGGCCTTCGCCGGCCATGCCGTCCTGGACGGCGAACTGCTCGTGCGTGGCGACATGCAGGGGGGAGAGGCGGCCAGCTTCAACGCCCTGCAACAACGCCTCGGCCGCAAATCCGTCACCGCAAAGATGATGGCCGACTATCCCGCCTTTGTCCGCCTCTATGATCTGTTGATCGAAGGCGACGAAGACCTGCGCGCTATGCCATGGGAACAGCGCCGCGCCCGGCTGGAAGCCTATATGCCGCAGCTGTCATCCGATCGCTTCGACATTTCGTCGGTCATCGACGCCCCCGATTTCGAGGCTCTCGCCGACATCCGCGCCGGCGCGCGCGATGCCGCGATCGAGGGCGTCATGCTCAAGCGCCGCGACAGCCCCTATGTCGCCGGGCGCAAGGCGGCACTCTGGTATAAATGGAAACGCGATCCGCTGACCGCCGACTGCGTGATGATGTATGCCCAGCGCGGTCATGGCAAACGCTCCTCCTTCTATTCGGATTATACGTTCGGCTGCTGGACGGAGGATGGCGAATTGCTGCCGGTGGGCAAGGCCTATAGCGGTTTCACCGACGAGGAACTGAAATGGCTGGACCGCTTCGTCCGCCAGAATACGGTCGCCCGCTTCGGGCCGGTACGCGAAGTGGAAAAGACGCTGGTGCTGGAAGTCGCCTTCGACAGCATCCACGACAGCAAGCGCCATAAATCCGGCCTCGCCATGCGCTTTCCCCGCATCGCCCGCATTCGCAAGGACAAGCCAGCAGCGGAGGCCGATACGGTGGCGGGCTTGAAGAAACTGGTCAGCTGACGCATGATGGGATCAAAGGGAGAACGGATATGGCCTATGAAGGAAGCTGTCACTGTGGCGCGGTGACGTTCAGCGTCGCGGCCGATGCCCCGACCGAGGCCATGAGCTGCAACTGCTCTCATTGCAGCCGCAAGGGCTTCGTCCTGGCCTTCGTGCCGACGGACCAGTTCACGCTGGAAAGCGGAGCGGATCACCTCACCGACTATCTCTTCTACAAGCACGCCATTACGCATCAATTCTGCAGGAGCTGCGGCACGGAAGCCTTTGCACTCGGCAAATCCCCCCAAGGCGACATGCGCGCCATAAACCTGCGCTGCGTGCCCTCGGTCGATATCGACGCCCTGACAATCCAGAAGGTGGACGGAGCGCGCTTTTAGGGAGCGTTATGCGTTCAAAGCAGCTGAATTTCTAAAAAACGAACACGCTGCGCCCGATGCTTTTTAACATCAGGCTTGAAAGAAGAGGCGGGGTCATGGAGCGACCCCGGCATGACGGCAAATTCATCGTCGCCCCCTTCCTCCCTCAATCCAACCGCTTCACCCGCGCGCCATTGCCACCCTTTTGCCCGCCGGCCTCGATCGACCTTATATAGCTCCCCTCGATCACCATGCCGGTCGCCGGATCGATATCCGCCTCCAGCACATCGTTGATCCTGATGTCGCCCAGCGCCTTGCGCATTTCCGCGATCTTGCCCTCGGGCGCCTTGTCGCCACTCGCGCGGATCATCGTCTCCAGATAGGATGTGATCGCCTCGCCCGCGGCTTTCGGGTCCATCTGGGTATGCTGTTCCCAATGGAACGCCGCCGCCGGGCGCGTCAGGCGCATGCGGCTGGTCGCGGGCAGCGGCATCGGAAAGATGCCGGTGTCCAGTTCGATGTCCGCCTCATACCATTCGCCCGGCTCACGCGGATTGCGCCCCAGCCCCAGAAAGGTCGCCCAGGGTTTCAGGAACAGCTGCGCCGCCTGCTCGGGTGACAGTTGCTGGAACCCCGCCGCCATCTTCTCGATCATCGCAGCGGCCGGCGCGCGTTTCGCCTCGTCCGGTTCGATCAGCGCAACCATATCCTTCATGCCCGCGCCGATCTTGCCCTTCAGCGCATCCCAGTCCCGCATCCGCAGCACTTCGCCATCGGCACCGACATCATATTCCATCGGTTCCATGAACGGGCGCAGCGATGGCGGCATCTTGGGATCGCCGACCGACAGGCTGAACTCGGTCAGCCCCGGCAGTGTCCCCTTCATCAGTTCGATGCGCAGCACATAGCCCTCGCCATCCCGGCGAAAGCGCATCACCTGCTCCACGATCCCTTGCTGTTCCTGCCCACCCCGGCTGCGCAGCGTCGATACTTCGTAGCGCATCGGCTGGTCCAGTGGCGGCGCGAAGGTCAGCTTCACCTCGCCCTTCGTGGCCTGCGCCCTGGGCGTCGCATCGGCGGCGAAAGCGCTCGGCCCAGCGCCCAGCATCGCCGCCAAGGCCAACCCCGCCAGCAGCGGCTTTTTGAAACCAAACCAACTCTGACTTTGCGCTGTCATTCGAGCCTCCTATATGGGCGCTTTCGCGCGACCGGCGCGACCATAGCCATGGAGCAATATTAGTGAGCAAGGTTCTTGTCATCGGCGCAGGCGGCGTCGGTTCCGTCGCAGTCCACAAGATGGCCATGAACGCTGATATTTTCAGCCATATTACGCTCGCCAGCCGCCGCCTCATCAGCTGCGAAAAAGTGGCCGAATCGGTCAAGGCACGCACCGGCGTCACCATCGACGTGGCACAGGTCGATGCCGACAATGTCGAAGAGACGATCGCGCTGATCGAAAAGGTGCAGCCCAAGCTGGTCGTGAACCTCGCCCTTCCCTATCAGGATCTGGCGATCATGGACGCGTGCCTCGCGACCAAGACCGACTATCTCGACACCGCCAATTACGAACCGCGCGACACCGCCAAGTTCGAATATAGCTGGCAATGGGCCTATCAGGACCGCTTCAAGGAAGCGGGCATCATGGCGCTGCTGGGTTCGGGCTTCGACCCCGGCGTCACCAGCGTCTTCGCCTCCTATATCAAGAAGCATCTGCTCGACCGGATCGACACGCTCGACATTCTGGATTGCAATGGCGGCGACCATGGCCAGCATTTCGCCACCAACTTCAACCCGGAAATCAACATCCGCGAAGTGACCGCGCCCTCGCGTCACTGGGCGAACGGCGCATGGGTCGAAGGCCCGGCCCTCAGCCACAAGCAGGTGTTCGACTTCGATCAGGTCGGCGAAAAGAACATGTACCTCATGTATCATGAGGAGCTGGAAAGCCTCGCCACCCACTATCCCGAAATCCAGCGCATCCGCTTCTGGATGACCTTCGGCGACGCGTACCTGAAGCATCTGGAGGTTCTCCAGAATGTCGGCATGACCCGCATCGACCCGGTTATCTATAACGGGCAGGAAATCATCCCGCTGCAGTTCCTGAAGGCCGTGCTGCCCGAACCGTCGAGCCTGGGTTCGACCACCAAGGGCAAGACCAATATCGGCGATATCGCCACGGGTCAGAAGGATGGTCAGGACAAGACCGTCTATATCTATCAGGTCTGCGACCATGAAGACGCCTATGCCGAAACCGGCAATCAGGCGGTCAGCTACACCACCGGCGTCCCGGCGATGATCGGCGCGGCCATGATGCTGACCGGCGCGTGGAAGGGTGACGGCGTGTTCAACATCGAACAGTTCGACCCCGATCCCTTCATGGACATGCTGAACAAGCACGGCCTGCCCTGGCAGGTGAAGGAACTGGACGCGCCGCTGGCTTTCTAATTCGGCCTTGCCGCACGAATGAACGTCACCCCGGCCTTGAGCCGGGGTCCCGCTTCTTCTCCACCGTTGCTAAGGCAGCGGGACCCCGGATCAGGTCCGGGGCGACGGTGGAGCATCTGGAGTGGAACGACCCATGGAAACCCGCGCCGGCGATCCCGCCGCCTTTGCCCATTTCGACCTGTACCGCGTCCCATCCCCCGCCTTCGTGGTGGATGAGGCCGCGGTGCGCCGCAACCTCGCCGTCCTGCGCGACATAGGCGACCGCGCGGGCATCAAGGTGCTGGGCGCGCTCAAGGCCTTTTCCATGTGGTCGCTCGGCGGGGTGCTGGGCGAATATCTCGACGGCGTCTGCGCATCGGGCATCTATGAAGCGCGCCTCGGCCGCGAGGAGTATAAGGGCGAAGTCGCCACCTATTGCGCCGCCTACAAGCCTGCGGACCTGGCCGAAATCCTCAAGATTTCCGACCATGTCATCTTCAACAGCCCCGGCCAGATCGCGCGCCTCAAGCCCGTGATCGACGCCGCCCGCGCCGACGGTCGCGTCTTCGACATCGGCCTGCGCCTCAACCCCCTCAATCCGGAGGGGGAAGTGCCCAAATATGACCCGTCGCAACCGCATAGCCGCCTCGGCTTCCCGATCGACCAGTTACGTGCGGAGCATCTGGTCGGCGTGGACGGCCTGCATGTCCACAATCTGTGCGAACAGGATCTTGGCCCGCTCGAGCGCACCTGGGCAGCGATCGAACCTTATGTCATGCCCCATGTCGGGGGCCTGAAATGGCTCAATTTCGGCGGCGGCCACCATGTCACTCGCGCCGATTATCAGGTCGACGACCTCGTCGCCTTCCTCCAGCGGATCAAGGCGCAGACCGGCCTCACCCTCTATATCGAGCCGGGCGAGGCGATGGCGCTGGACGCCGGCATATTGATCGGCGAAATTCTCGACGTCATCGACAATGGCATGCCGGTCGCCATCACCGATATCAGCGCCACCTGCCACATGCCCGACGTGATCGAGGCCCCCTATCGCCCCGCCATGCTGCATGAGCCGGAGGAAGGCGCCGTGACCCGGCTCGGTGGCCCATCCTGCCTCGCCGGTGATATCATCGGCGATTATCGCGTCCCGGGCGGCGCGGAGCCCGGCGCGCGCATCGCCTTTCTCGATCAGGCCCATTATTCGATGGTGAAGACCAACACCTTCAACGGCGTGCCTTTACCGTCCATCTGGCTCTGGAATTCCGAATCCGATCAACTCACGGAAATCCGGTCCTTTTCATATGACGATTTTAAGACTCGGCTATCCTGATTTTGATCGGTCGGACGCCTGATGGCGTGCGTTAATCGGGCGGAAAGCATCTTCCGCCCGACGGAAATTTCCTTTCTTTTCAACACCTCGCCCAAGCTTCGGCACGGTTCATGGCAGGGCGCGCAACAAATTTGAGATGCGCGCTTTACAGGGGGGACACTGCCGCATATACGGACCGTCCGCTGCCCCATGGGACTTCCACCGCAAGGCAGCTTTTCGCCCTGAACTACACTGGAGGTCCCTTGAATTGCACAAGCATCCTAGCGCGCTGGGAGTAGCAACCGCCCTCAAACCGGCAGCACCGGTAACGCTGATTCGCCCCGAAGCCGCCGCTCGGGCCGCCCGCTTCTTTACGGAGAAGTTTCCGGGTCGCTCGCTCTATGCGGTCAAGGCGAACCCGTCTCCCGATCTGATCCGCACGCTGTTCGCATCGGGCATCACGCATTTCGACGTGGCCTCGATCGCCGAAGTGCGCTTGGTCGCCGAGACGCTGGCTGGTGAGGAAGGCGTCAAGCTGTGCTTCATGCACCCGGTCAAGGCCGAGGAAGCGATTGCACAGGCCTACCATGACTATGGCGTGCGCACCTTCTCGCTCGACACGATCGACGAGTTGGAAAAGATCATGCGCGCCACCGGCGATGCGACCGATCTGGAATTGTGCGTTCGTCTGCGCGTTTCGTCCGAACATTCGGAACTCAGCCTCGCGTCCAAATTCGGCGCCGAACTGGGCGAAACCCGCGAACTGCTGATGGCTACCCGTCAGGCCGCCGATGCGCTCGGCATCTGCTTCCATGTCGGCAGCCAGGCGATGAGCCCGCAGGCCTACAGCGATGCGATCGAGCGCGTACGCGCCGCGATCGTGGACGCAGCCGTTACGGTCGATATCATCGATGTCGGCGGCGGCTTCCCGTCCATCTATCCGGGCATGGAACCGGTCGCGCTCGAAAATTACTTTGAGGCGATCCACCGTGGCTTCGAAAGCCTGCCGGTCAGCTATTCGTCGGAACTGTGGTGCGAACCCGGCCGTGCGCTCTCGGCTGAATATAGCTCGATCATCGTGCGCGTCGAACGCCGCCGTGGCAGCGAACTGTACATCACCGACGGTGCCTATGGCGCGTTGTTCGATGCTGCGCATATCGGCTGGCGTTTTCCTGTGGCTCTGCTGCGCGAAGACGAAAGCGAAGAGGAACTGACCGGTTTCTCCTTCTACGGCCCGACCTGCGACGACATGGACCATATGGTTGGTCCCTTCATGCTCCCGTCGGACGTGAAGGTCGGCGACTATATCGAAATCGGCATGCTCGGCGCTTATGGCGCGGCGATGCGCACCGGCTTCAACGGCTTCACGTCGGAAGCCACGATCGAGGTGGAGGATGAGCCGATGGCAAGCCTCTACACCGAAGTCGTGCCGGCCCGCCGTCGCGCGAACGTCATCAAACTGGGCTAAGCTGGCGACAGCTTTCTTCAGGAGAGGATAGCCATCCCTCGCCGCTTCCCCCCAAGCGGCGAGGGATTTTTCTTATCTGCGAAAAATACCCACCAGTTCGACATGGGTGGTCCAGCGGAATTGCCCCACGGGCTTGACGCTTTCCAATCGATAGCCCGCCGTCGTCAGATGCACCGCATCGCGCGCGAAGCTTGCTGGATTGCACGACACATAGGCGATCGTCGGCACGGTGGACGCCGCCAGTTGCAGCACCTGCTCCTTCGCACCCGCACGCGGCGGATCGAGTATCACGGCGGCAAAGCGGTTCAATTCCTGTGGCGTTAGCGGCCGGCGGAACAGGTCGCGATGATCCGCCACCATTCGCCGCTGCACTCGCGCACCGGCCTGCTTGAGCGCCAATATCGCATCGCGGGCGCCTTCCCCTGCATAAACCGGGCGGCCCTCGCCCAGCGCCAGTGCGAATGTACCAAGCCCGGCGAACAGGTCTGCGATCGCGCCCGTTTCCGGCAGTGCATCGCGCACCGCGCCGACCAGCGCCGCCTCGCCATCGGGCGTGGCTTGCAGGAAGGAGAAGGGGGGAAAGCCGACCGAGACGCCACCGAAACTGACTGTCACCGCCTCCGGCTCCCAGCGCGTTTGCGGCCCGTCCCCCTCGTCGATGGTCAGGCGCGCCAACGCATGACGCCGCGCAAAATCGCCCAGCCCTTCGTCCGCGCTAAGCCCCTGCACCTTCACCCCCTCCAGCAGCAGGTCGACGCCCTGGTCGGTGAGCGACATGCGCACATGCGCCGCGCGCTTGTCCGGCAGGATCGTCCCCAGCAGCCCGCGCAGCGGTATCAGCAGCGCAAACAGCGCCGGGTCCAACACCGAACACATATCCAGGTCGATCAGCTTGTGGCTGCCCTCTTCGGCAAAGCCGATGGTGACGCGATTGCCGGCCCGCGCCGCGCGCAACGACGCGCGCCGCCGCGTCATAGGTGGGGAGATATGGGGCGGCAGCACGGTATTCGGCGTCAAACCCTGCCCCGCCAGCGCCCCCACGACCCGCCCCGTCACGAAATCGGCGTAGCTTTCCTCATCCAGCTGCTGGACCTGGCACCCGCCACAGGCCGGGAAATGGCGGCAGGGCGGCTCGACATGATGCACGCCGAAGACGATGCTGCCGTCCGACGCTATCCGGTCGCCCGGCGCGGTCCGCGGGAAATGGCGGCCGTCGGCCGTGATGCCGTCGCCCTTGGCGGCGATGCGGATGATGCTATCTGGATCATAATCTATCACAATCGCGCGGCGATAGCCGCTGGCAGCGTGGCAAGCAAATCATCCGCGACGAAAGCCGGCCCAGCCCGCCGCGCTGCATCGCCATGCAGCCATACCGCCTCGCAGGCCGCGCGGAACGGATCGCCGGTCACCGCCAGCCGTCCGGCCGCCAGTCCCGCCAGCACATCGCCGGTGCCCGCCGTCGAAAGCCAGGGCGACGCACCGCTCGCCACCGCCGCCCTGCCATCGGGCGCAGCGACCACGCTATCCGCGCCCTTATAGACCACCACCGATCCGCACGACCGCGCCGCCGCCAGCGCCCGATCGATCTTGCTGCCCGGCAGATCCCCGAAAAGCCGGTTAAACTCGCCCTCATGCGGCGTCATGATGGCCGGTCGCGACAGATCGCCAAAACCCTTTTCTGCAAACAGCCAAAGGGCGTCAGCATCGGCGACGAACGGCCCGCCTGCCTTGGTCACAACGGCAAGTCTGTCCCAGGCTGCATCATCACGCCCCAATCCAGGCCCAACCAGCACCGCCTTGGCGCGATCCAAATCCAGCGAGGCGCTCCGCACGATCGCATGGCTCAGTACCGGAACCGCCACGTCGGCGATCAATCGTACATAGCCTGCACCCGATCGCGCGGCCGCTTCGGCCGACAGGCAGGCGGCGCCCACCATCTCACCGGCCACCACGGCTACCAATCCGCGCGTATATTTATGGGCATTCGCTCCCGGCGCGCACAATGCAGGTGCGCCCAAATGATGCACTTCGGTCGGCACAGCGATCCCGATGTCCGCCAGCACCAGTCGCCCCATATGCGCCGCCGCCGGCTGCAACAGATGGGCGGGCTTGTACGCGCCCAGGGCGACGCAGATATCAAAGCGCGGCACAACCGAAAGCAAGGCGCCGCTATCGCTATCCACCCCGCTCGGCAGGTCGATCGCATGGCTGATCGTCGCCGCTTCGCTCAGCTGGCACAGCCGTGCCGCCACCGCTTCATCCAGTCCGCGCGTCAGCCCGGTGCCGAACAGCGCATCGATCAATTGCCCCGCCGGCGCGGCGGTCATAACATCCTCGACTGGCCCATCCCACGCGGCCCGCGCGCGCCGGCTAGAAGCGGTACGGCTATCCCCCAACGCCGCGATCCGCACCGCCACGCCCCGGTCGCGCAGCAGCCGCCCGATCACAAAACCGTCGCCGCCATTATTGCCCGGCCCGCACAATATCAGCGCATCGCGTCGATGCCCCGCGCGCCAGATAATCTCTGCCGCCGCCGCGCCGGCCGTCTCCATCAATCCATAATCATCGACGCCGGTATCGAAGGCCGCCTGTTCCGCCGCGCGCATCTGCGCCGCCGTCAGGATCGGCCCGCCCTTCACTTTCCGTCAGCCGCACCGATCTGCGCCGGCAGTCGATAGCGGTCACCCCCGGCCACGACCTCGATCCGCTTGTCGTCCAATATCGTCAGCTTCGCCGCCTCCGCGCCATCCGCCGCCTCCAGCCCGCGCCCGTCGTCCAGCACATGAAAGCGCCGAAACCCGCCGTCGGGATGGCGCAGCGTCAGCATCTTGCCACCCCGTTCGACCACACAGTCATGCGCCCACTCCTGCGATCCGCCCAGCGCGCAATCCGCTTTGCCATCATCCACCGGCCCGGCCTCTGCTGCCACGCCAGCTTGATCGGGCGGCGATGACGGCGCCTGCTCGCCACAGCCAGCCAAAGCCGCCAGCACCACCAGCGCGCAGCCGATCCGCCTCATGCCAATGCACTCCTGCAAGCCAGCGCCACCGGTCCCAATATCGCCGCAAAACGCGCCTGACCCTCTGCATCACCGACCAGATCCTGCCGCATCTCCACGCCCAGATAGGGGATGCCATTGGCCTCCGCATGGCGGTTCATCGTCGCGTTGAGCAATGTCCCGGCATAGGGCAGCTGATCGCCGACCTTCAGCCCCGCCGCTTCCAGCAATGGGATCGCGATGCGCGCCGCGCGATCATCCTGATTATACAGCACGCCGATATCCCATGGCCGCTGTTGATCCGGGTCGCTCGCCAATTTGGGCGTAAAACTATGCACCGACAGGATGAAGGGAGAGGTCATCGCGTCCAGCAATTGCGCCACCCGATGATGATAGGGGTGATGAAAGCGCATCATCCGGTCGTTCAGGTCGGCGTGGCGATTGCCGGGGATCGCATGGCCGTCGCTCATCACCGGCAACAGGCCGGGCGCATCCTCTTCGCGATTGAGGTCGATCACCAGCCGCGACACGCCACCCAATATCGCCGTCGCACCGAGTTGTTTGGCCAGCGACCGGCTGACCGCCGCCACGCCGATATCGACCGCAATATGCTCATGCAGCAACGCCGGGTCGATCCCCAGGTCGATATCCGCCGGCACATGGGCGGACGCATGGTCCGCGACGATCAGCAGGTCCAGGCCGCCGCCGTCAATCTGCTCATAGGCTTGCGTCATGCACATTTGATCCGCGTTTCCATCGTCCACCAATCTCCATGCGCGTCTGCCACTGCCCGCGCGGCCATCGCCATTGCCATATCGTTGCGAAACAATGCGAAGCAGGTCGCGCCCGATCCAGACATGCGCGCCAGCAGCACATCCTTTTGCGCCGCCAGCATGGCCAGCACATCGCCAATCACCGGCGCCACGGCCAGCGCAGGCGCCTCCAGATCGTTGCGGCCATCCGCGCACAGCGCGTCCAGACTGTCGGCGTCGAGCGTCCCGCGATCGACCCGATCCCAACCGGCAAAGACCTGCGCGGTCGATACCCCGACACCCGGATTGACCAACAGCATCGGCAGCCCTTCCAGCCCCACGACCGCATGGCGCGTCAGATGCTCGCCGCGCCCTTTCACCATCTGCGTCACGCTCGCGACGCAGGCGGGCACATCTGACCCAAGGTCCAGCGCCAGTCCGGCCAGTTCCGCCGCATCGATCCGCACCTCCCACAATCGTACCAGCAGCCGCAAGGTCGCGGCAGCATCCGCCGATCCACCGCCAATGCCGGACGCCACCGGCAAATTCTTCGTCAACCGGATCGCCGCTCCACGCTGCTCGCCCAGAAAGCTCTGCAACGCCCGAGCCGCCCGCACCACCAGATTGTCCGCGCCCGCATCCAGCGCCCTGCCGAACGGACCGTCGATCGTCAGGTCGATCGCCCCATCATCCGTCGCGATCCCGCTCAGATCGTCGCCATGATCGGCAAAGACGAACAGGCTTTCCAGTGCATGATAGCCATCGTCGCGCCGCGCCCGCACATGCAGCGCGACATTGACCTTGGCATAAGCGATCTCGGTAGCGGGTTTGATCGACGCATTCGCGTCGGGTGCCGTATCAGGGTGCGGCATATTCGGGCTTCATCCCCTCTTTGCGCTTCGCCGCCAGCCGTTCCGCGACATCGCCCTCGGCAAAAACGGACGCGGCGGCCCAGGCATAGCGCGCTTCATAGCGGCGCCCCGCCACCCACAGCGCATCGCCAAGATGCTCGTTGATCGTGCTGTCGGTAGGGGCCGCCGCCGCCGCCCGCTCCAGCACCGGCACGGCTTCACGCACATTGCCGGTCACGAACTGCGCCCAACCCAGCGAATCGGTGATGGAGGCATCCTGCGGCTTCAGCGCGCTCGCCTTCTTCAGCAATGCCAGCGCCGCCTCAACATTCTGCCGACGCTCGATCTGCGCGTAGCCGAGGTAATTGAGGATCACCGGCTCGTTCGGCGCCATCGCCGCCGCCCGCTCCAGCACGGCGCGCGCCTCATCCCATCTCTTGCCCTGTTCCAGCGCGCTGCCCTCGAACAGCAGCAATGTCCAGGGCATCTGGTCCGGGGCGAAGCCGGCCTGCGCCGCATGGAAGGCCGCCGCCGCGCCATCGAAATCCTGCTTCTGAGACAGCAACCGGCCCAGCCGTACCTGCCGCTCCGGCTCAGCGCCCGGTTCCGCCGCCTGCGCCCGTGCCAGTGCCAAAGCGCCGTCCATGTCGCCGGCCGCCGCCAAAGCGTCGATCAGTTCCGCCTGCGCCAACGCGCCATACCAGTCGCTCGCCGGCACCTTGCCCGCTTCGGCTGCGCCGCCCGCCGCGTGATCCTGCGCGGTCAACAGCCGCGCGGCGACCAAATGGACGTCGGCGCCATCGGGATCGGCAAAGGTCGCGATCCGAGCCAGCCTCAGGCCAAGGGGCGATGCGCTCGCATCGGATGACACATCGACCGCCAGTCGCGACAACAGCCGGGCAAAACCCTGCGCCGGCGTCGCCGCGCTACGCAACGCCTTGGGCAACTTACCCTTTTCGATATCCGCGCGCGCCCGCGCGAAATTGGCGCCGCCGACCGGCAGCAGCATCAGCGCCTCCGTCCGGGCACCGCGCGCCGCCAACTGCCCGGCCAGGGCCAGCCGTAACGTGGCTCCATCGCCGCTACGTATCGCCAACGCCTTGCGGGCCGCCGGCATCGCCACCGCCAGATCGCGCCGAGCCAGCGCCTGAAACGCGATATGTTCGTCGGCATAGCGCAGCCCCAGCGCTGCGAACCGGTCCTTGCCGTCGATCACCGGCGGCGCATATTGGCCTTCGCCCAGCGAAATCCAGCTGCGGATGATCGGCGCCAGAAAGGCGAAATTGCCTTCCTCCACCATTCGGTCGGTCATCGTCCGGGCGCCGGCCCAATCCTTGACCGTCAGCGCATCGCCGATCCGCAACAGTGTGCCGTCGCGCGGCAAAGCGCCCGCCGCATCCAGCAGCGCTGCCGACTGCCGCGCCAGCAACCGATCGCCGCTCTCCATCGCCTGGGCATAAGACCGGCGCGCAATCTCGATCCGCGCCGGATCCTGCTTCAGCGCCTCGCGATAGCTGGCCACCGCCAGCGTCAGCGCGCCATCGCCATCCGCCATGCGCGCCCGCACATAAGAATGGAGCGCACCGTCAGGTTCGACCGACGCCCCGGCAACGGCCGGGGTCGCCAATAGGGACAAAAGGATCAGGCGCTTACATATTGGGATAGTTCGGCCCTCCGCCACCTTCCGGGACGACCCAATTGATATTCTGGGTCGGATCCTTGATGTCGCACGTCTTGCAATGGACGCAATTCTGCGCGTTGATCTGGAAACGGGCAAGCCCCTCTTCCTGACCGACCACTTCATAGACGCCGGCGGGGCAGTAGCGTTGCGCCGGTTCGTCATAAAGGGGCAGATTGTAGCTGATCGGGATCGTGGGATCCTTCAGCTGCAAATGGACCGGCTGGTCTTCCTCATGATTGGTGTTCGACAGGAAGACGGACGACAGACGATCGAAACTCACCACCCCATCGGGCTTGGGATAGTCGATCTTCGCGCAGGAGTCCTTGGGCCAGATCTTCTCATTGTCCGGCTTGTGCTTCATCGTGAAGGGCAGGCCGATCTTGAGCGTACGCATCCACATGTCGATGCCCGCCAGCACCGTGCCGATCGTGCCGCCGAACTTGCTGAGCAGCGGCTCGGCATTCTTCACCAGCTGCAATTCGGTCGCGATCCAGCTGGAGCGCAGGCGCAGTTCATAATCGTCCAGCACGTCGCGAGCGCGCTCATTCTGGATCGCCTCGAACGCCGCCTCGGCCGCCAGCATGCCCGACTTCATCGCCGTATGCGTGCCCTTGATCCGCGGCACGTTGACGAAGCCCGCCGAACAACCGATCAGTGCGCCGCCGGGGAAGACCAGCTTGGGAATGGACTGCCAGCCGCCCTCGTTGATCGCCCGCGCGCCATAGGAAACGCGGCGCCCGCCCTCCAGAAACTTGCGAATTTCAGGATGCTGCTTCCAGCGCTGGAACTCTTCGAACGGATAGAGGTGCGGGTTGCGGTATCCCAGCCCGACGACGAAGCCCAACGCCACCTGCCCATTGGCCTGATGATAGAGGAACCCGCCGCCATAGGCGTCCGTCAGCGGCCAGCCCTGCGAATGGATCACCAGCCCCGGCTGATGCTTGGCGGGGTCGATATCCCACAATTCCTTCATGCCCAGGCCATAGACCTGCGGCTCGCTGTCCGCGTCCAGCGCGAACTGGCGCTTCAATATCTTGGTCAGGTGGCCGCGCGCGCCTTCGGCGAAGAAGGTATATTTGGCATGCAGTTCCAGGCCCGGCTGATAATCGCCCTTGCGATTGCCTTCCCGGTCGATGCCCATGTCGCCGGTGGCCACACCCTTAACGCTGCCATCCTCATTATAGAGGATTTCCGCCGCCGCGAAGCCGGGGAAAATTTCGACGCCCAGCCCCTCGGCCTGTTCCGCGAGCCAGCGGCAAAGGTTGCCCAGCGATCCGGTATAGGTGCCCTTATTGTGCATCCATCCCGGCGTCATGATGTGCGGCATCGCGATCTTGCCGGTCTTGGTCAGGAACCAATGCTGGTTGTCCGTCACCGGCACGTCCGCCAACGAACAGCCCTGCTCCCGCCATTCCGGCAGCAATTCGTCGAGCGCCCTGGGATCGATCACCGCGCCGGACAGGATATGGGCGCCGATTTCCGACCCCTTTTCCAGCACGCACACGGCCAGTTCCTGACCGGCCTTGTCCGCCAGTTGCTTCAGCCTGATCGCCGCTGACAGTCCCGCCGGCCCTCCACCGACGATGACGATGTCATAGGGCATCGATTCCCGTTCGCTCATTCATCCCTCCATGTCGACGTCGGCGGGCTGCACCCCGTCTTTTCCGATCGCCGCATTAGTCCAACAGTTTACCACCCAAGGCGATGAAGCACCTTGACCCGATCGTCAACCTCTGGCCCTAGCTGATTGTGATGCGGGGTTTATTGCAGGATGATGCGGCAGTTTGCGCCGATGCCTATCTGGCATGGTGGCAACTGGCCGGTGTGGACGGTGCCGTAACGGAAGCGCCCGTCAATTGGTTGCGTCCGGCGCCGGCGCGCCCTGCGGCCGCGAATGAAGCCGTTTTTTCAGCCTCTGTGGTGGATAAGCCCCGAACGCTCGAATCGTTCCTTGATTGGCTTGCCACGGATCCCGCGCAGCCCGAACGGCGCTGGTCCGGCACACAGATCGCGCCGGTCGGCAAAGCGCAGGCCGCGCTGATGGTCGTCACCGACCTGCCCGATCCCGCCGACCTTTCCGAAGGCCGCCTGCTGGCCGATCGCGCCGGCCTGCTGTTCGACGCGATGTTGCGCGCCATCGGCCTCGACCGTGGTGTCATCCACCTCGCCTCTCTTTTTACCGCTCGCCCCCCCGGCGGCATGGTGGAGGCATCGGATCTCGCCGCCGCCGCCGAGCGGATGCGCACCCATGTCGCGTTGGCCCAGCCCCGGCGCCTGTTGTTGCTGGGCGATCGGACGATCCGTGCGTTGCTCCCGACCGGTAACGGCGCGGCGGTCGGCGGTTTACACGACTTTAACCATGATGGCGGCATTGTGCCCGCCATTGCCACATTCCACCCCCGGCTGCTGCTGACCCAGCTCGCGGCCAAGGCGGAATGTTGGCGCATATTACAAAGCCTGATCGAGGAAGCCCGTCCGTGATTCGCGCCGCGACCCAAATATCCCGCCTTGCCCTTATCGCGATGGGCCTTGCCGCCACGCTGCCTGTCAAGGCCGAAACCACCCCGGTCCTGCCGACGACCCTTTCCGCCGACGCCTCCCCCCTCCAATTGAGCGACGGCGACAAGGCCCGTTATCGTGCCATCTTCACCGCGATCCAGTCTCAGCACTGGACCGATGCGACGGCGATGATCGCCACGCTGGACAGCCAGGACGCCGTTCGTCCGCTGGCCCTGTCCGAACTCTATCTGGCCAAGGGTTCGCCCAAGGTCGAACTGTTCGACCTGCTCGACCTCATCAACAAGGCCGCCTGGCTGCCCAAGGCCGATCAGCTTTCCCGTCTGGCGCAACGGCGCGGCGCGACCATCCTGCCCACCCTGCCGCAGATCCAGAAGATGGTATGGCTAGGCGCTGCCCCTCGCCGTCAATATGTCGCCGCCGTAAAGGCTGACGTCGCCGCGCAGGCGCTCGCCGGCCAGATCCAGACCTATGTCAAGAATGACGATCCGATCGGTGCCGAAGGGCTGCTGGGTACCGGCGAAGCGGGCCTGACCAATGAAGGCCTGACCGAAGTGCGCCAGCGCGTCGCCTGGGCCTATTATATCGAAAATGACGATACCAACGCCCGCCGCATGGCCGCGCGCGCGCTGGAAACCCGCACCGGCGGCGATTGGACCGTACAGGCGCACTGGACCACGGGCCTTGCAGCATGGCGCCAGAATGATTGCCGCGCCGCCGCCCCCGCCTTTGCCAATGTCGCCGCTTTGGCGGGTGACGCCGACATGCGATCGGCCGGCGCCTATTGGGCCTCGCGCGCCTATATGGTCTGCGGCGAAGCGGAAAAGGTCGCCACTTATCTGAAGCAGGCCGCCCGCTCCGACGAAACCTTCTACGGCTTGCTCGCCCGCGAATCGCTTGGCCTGCCCTTGGGCGGCGCGCCGGTCGGCAGCCGCTTCGGCGCTCTGGAATGGCAGAAGCTCAAGAGCAGCCCCAATGCCCGCGCCGCCATCGCCCTGTCCGCGATCGGCGACAATGGCCGGGCTGACGAACTCATCCGATATCAGGCGAAGATCGGCGGCAGCGATCAATATGATGCCCTGCTCCGCCTCGCCAGCGCGCTGAACCTGCCCGCCACCCAGCTCTGGCTCGCCCATAATGGTCCCGCCGGCAAACAGCCCGACAGCTTCGCCCGCTTCCCCGCGCCCGACTGGCGCCCCGATGGTGGCTGGCGCGTCGATCCCTCGCTCATCTACGCCCATACGTTACAGGAATCCGGCTTCCGCTCCGACGTCGTCAGCAGCGCGGGTGCGCGCGGCCTGATGCAGGTGCGTCCCGGCACGGCGGGCGATGTCGGCCTCACCAACGCGGCGCAATTGTTCGTGCCGTCGACCAACATGGAATATGGCCAGCGCTATCTGGAATCGCTGCGCGACATGAGCGCGACCGGCGGCCTGCTGCCTAAGGTGATGGCCGCGTACAACGCCGGCCCGCTGCCGGTCGATCGCTGGAACACGCAGGTCCATGACAAGGGCGATCCGCTGCTCTTCATGGAATCGCTGCCTTATTATGAAACCCGCGCTTATGTGAACATCGTCATGCGCAACTACTGGATGTATCAGATCCAGGCGAAGGGCAGCGCCGATTGCCTGACCGGCATGGCGCAGGGCATGTGGCCGACCTTCCCCAATGCCAAGGGGGTGAAGCTGGTACGCCTCAGCAAAGCCGACGGTCGCAGTTCCATGGGCGGCGGCTCGGACTGATGCCGATCGACGAGAGCCGGACTTTCATTCCGGTTCGCATCGCCGTGCTGACCGTGTCGGATACGCGCGGCCTGGCCGAGGATCGCTCCGGCGACACGCTGGTCGAACGTCTGGAAAGCGCGGGGCACATTCTGGCCGCCCGCTATATCGAGCGCGACGACAAATCCGCCATCGTCGCGCGCCTCCACGACTGGATCGACGATCCGGACATCGACGTCATTCTCACCACCGGCGGCACTGGCGTCACCGGCCGCGACGTCACGCCCGAAGCCTTGGCCCAGGTGCAGGACAAGGAAATCCCCGGTTTCGGCGAACTGTTCCGCTGGCTGAGTTTCCAGAGCATCGGCACCTCCACCATCCAGTCCCGCGCCACCGCTTGTGTCGCGCGCGGCACCTACATCTTCGCGCTGCCCGGATCGACTGGCGCCGTGAAGGACGCGTGGGACGGCATCCTGATCACCCAGTTGGACAGCCGTTTCCGCCCCTGCAATTTCGTGGAACTCATGCCCCGCCTGACCGAGCGATAAGGCTATAATAGCATTGTCCCGTTCGTCCTGAGTAGCCGTTGAGCGAAGTCGAAATGGCGTATCGAAGGATATTTCATAAGGTCGATTTTAATGCCATCATTGAATTAGTTAGCTAACAAATTAATAACTGGACATCGTTTCACCTGTCTCACTCGCAGTCTCAATTGACATATTGTTCTCGATATGTTCCAATCGGCTATGGCGATCGAGAAAGGCAGGGGCGCAACACTGAAAGGCGACAGCCGCCGCTTCAACTTGCCGCAGCGGGAGGCGGACGGCGATTGGCTGGACGCGATCGGCGACATTGACGGTCCGCTCACCCGCACCCGAACGCAGGTCACGGTCGAACATCCCCGCACGATCCTGACCCGCAACCAGTCCCCCGATATTGGCTTCAGCCAGTCGATCAACGCCTATCGCGGCTGCGAACATGGCTGCATATATTGCTTCGCCCGACCGTCGCACGCCTATCACGACCTGTCGCCCGGCCTGGATTTCGAAACCAAATTATTCGCCAAGCCCGACGCCGCCAAACTGCTGCGCGCCGAATTGTCGAAGAAAAACTATGTCGTGGCCTCGATCGCCATGGGCACCAACACCGACCCTTATCAGCCGATCGAAAAGGATTGGGGCATCACCCGCTCCATATTGGAGATCATGGTCGAAACCCGTCACCCGACCTACATCACCACCAAGTCCGACCGGATATTGCGCGACATAGACCTGCTTGCCGATCTGGCGCGCGACGGGCTGGTCGCGGTCGTGCTATCCGTCACCAGCCTGGACCCGGCCATCGCTCGCACGTTGGAGCCCCGCGCGCCGCATCCGCTGCGCCGGGTCGATGCGATCCGCCAACTGGCCGAAGCGGGCATCCCCGTCACCGCCAGCATTTCGCCCATCATCCCCGCCATCACCGACCATGAGATCGAAGCGCTGGTCGCCCGCGTCGCACAGGCAGGCGCGCGCGAAGTCACCTATATCCCCGTCCGGCTGCCGAACGAAGTCGCCCCGCTCTTCCGCGCCTGGCTGGAGGCCCATTATCCCGATCGCGCGGGCAAGGTGATGGCCATCATCCGCGAGCTGCGCGGCGGGCGGGACAATGATCCGAATTTCGGCACCCGCATGCGTGGTCAAGGCGTCTGGGCCGACCTCATCCGCACTCGCTTCCTCAAGGCTCGCAAGCGCGCTGGCCTCGGCGCCGAACGCCTGATCCTGCGCACCGACCTCTTCCGCCCACCCGAAGGCGCCCAGATGCGCTTGTTTTAGGCTTTCCCATTCCCCTCCCGCTTGCGGGAGGGGCAGCGAGACTTGCGCGCGCAGTGCGTTAGTCGCAGCGGGGTGGGCAATCGCGATATCCAGCCCACCCCCCCAGCCCCCTCCCGCAAACGGGAGGGGGAACACGGCCGCATCTGGTCGAAACCTGCCTCTGTCCCTACCCCGCCAACCGCATGGCCATCCGCCGCATCTTGGTGCGGTAGCCATCCGCCTTCACATCCATGCGCTCGAACCTGTGGACCGTCAGCCCCCTGATCGTCGCGATCGCATCCACCTGATCCGCGCCCAGGCTGTAATGATCGCCCAGAAACAGCTTCGCAGCCTGTCCGTCGCCTACGGGCGCCCGCAAAAATACTTCGCTGCGCCCGCCTCCGGCCCCGGCCAGCAAGGCCGCCAGCGCCTCGACCGCCTGTACCGTGTCGATATCGACCGTCAGCTCCATTCGCGATGCGCTCGCGATCGCGCGGAATGGCTCGGCGCCCCGCACGGTGACGCGCGGTGTCTCTTCGCCCGGCAACCGGTCCAGTTCCACGATCAACAGCGCGCAATCGCCGTCCTTCGACAATTCCTCGATTGCCTTGCACGCCTCTTCATCGAAGCAACTCGCCTGAAACTGCCCGCTCTGGTCAGAGAAGGTGGCGTTTGCATAGCGCGCGCCCCGCTTCGTCTCGCGCCAGCGTACATCCTCGACCATTGCGGCCATGATCGTCATCGACCGCCCTTCGGCATTGGGCGCGGGCATGGGCGACTGGCAGATCAGGCCATAGCTTTTGGCGCCCCGCGCATCGGCCAGATGCTTGTACCGGTCCACCGGATGGGCGGAGAAATAGAAGCCGAACGCCTCCTTCTCCTGCGCCATGCGATCCGCCACGGTCCAAGCCTGATGCGGCGGAATGCGCACATCGGCATGGGGTGTCTCGACGTCGCCGAATAGACCGCCCTGTCCGCTTTCGCGCGCCTGCGCATTGCTCGATGCGACCGACAAGATGGTTTCCGCCGCCGCATGCACGCCAGCACGGTCTTCATGGATGCCATCGAAAGCCCCCGCCGCCGCCAGGCTTTCCAACTGCCGCCGGTTCAGCAGACGCGGCTCGATCCGGTCGGCGAAATCATCGAGCGACTTGAATGGCCCGGTCGCCGCACGTTCGGCGACCAGCTGCTCCATCGCCTTTTCGCCCACGCCCTTCAGCCCGCCCAGCGCATAGCGCACGGCAAAGCCCAGCCTCTTATCCTCGCCTTCACAAGGCACCGCCTCGACGGTAAAGTCCGCCTCGCTGCGGTTCAGATCCGGCGCCAGGCAGGTCAGTCCCATGCGCCGCATATCGTCGACGAACACCGTCAGTTTTTCGGTCAGATGGATATCGAATGCCATCGATCCGGCATAGAATTCCGCCGGATAATGCGCCTTCAACCACGCCGTCTGATAAGCGAGCAAGGCATAGGCCGCCGCGTGCGATTTGTTGAAACCATAGCCCGCAAACTTGTCGATCAAATCGAACAACTCGTTCGCTTTAGCCGGCTTGATGTCGCTGCGCGCACAACCGTCCACGAAGCGGGACCGCTGCGCGTCCATCTCCGCCTTCACCTTCTTGCCCATGGCGCGGCGCAGAAGGTCGGCGTCACCCAGGCTATAGCCCGCCAGGATCTGCGCGGCCTGCATCACCTGTTCCTGATAAACGAAGATGCCATACGTCTCTTCCAGGATCGGCTTCAGAAGAATGTGCGGATATTCAATCTCTTCCGCGCCATTCTTGCGGCGACCGAACATCGGAATATTGTCCATCGGGCCAGGGCGGTAGAGCGACACCAGCGCGATGATGTCGCCGAAATTGGTCGGACGCACGGCCGCCAGCGTCTTGCGCATGCCTTCAGATTCCAGCTGGAACACGCCGACCGTGTCGCCGCGCTGGAGCAGCTCGTACACCGCCTCGTCATCCCAGGCGAGCGTGTCGAGGTCGACATGCACGCCCCGCGCCGCCAGCAATTGCACCGCCTTCTGCAACACCGACAGGGTCTTCAGACCCAGAAAGTCGAATTTCACCAGCCCGGCGCCCTCGACATATTTCATGTCGAACTGCGTCACCGGCATGTCCGATCGCGGGTCGCGATAAAGCGGCACCAATTGCTGCAACGGCCGATCGCCGATCACCACGCCCGCCGCATGGGTGGAACTGTGGCGCGGGAAGCCCTCCAGCTTCATCGCATAATCGATCAGGCGCTTGACCTGATTGTCATTGTCATATTCCGCGCGAAACTCGCTGACGCCGTTCAGCGATCGTTCCAGCGTCCACGGATCGGTCGGATGATTGGGCACCAGCTTGGCAAGCCGATCGACCTGCCCATAGCTCATCTGCAACACGCGGCCCGTGTCCTTCAACACGGCGCGCGCCTTCAGCTTACCGAAGGTAATGATCTGCGCCACATGGTCCGCACCATATTTCTGCTGAACGTAACGGATCACCTCGCCGCGCCGCGTTTCGCAGAAATCGATGTCGAAGTCGGGCATCGACACGCGTTCCGGGTTCAGGAAGCGTTCGAACAGCAAGCCAAGCTGCAACGGATCAAGATCGGTGATGGTCAGCGCCCAGGCGACCAGCGACCCCGCGCCCGATCCACGACCCGGACCCACCGGAATATCATGGTCCTTCGCCCACTTGATGAAGTCGGCCACGATCAGGAAGTAACCGGGAAAACCCATCTGGATGATGATGTCCGTCTCGAATTTCAGCCGATCGAAATAGGGCTTGCGCGCCTCATCCCCGATGATCCCGGCCTTGGCCAGTCGCGCCTCCAGCCCCGCCGTCGCCTGATCGCGCAGCATGATGCTTTCGCCCTCGATATCGCCCGCAAGGCTGGGCAGGATCGGCTTGCGCTTGGGCGCGGCAATGGCGCAGCGTTGCGCGACGACCAGCGTGTTGGCCAGCGCCTCGGGCAGATCCTCGAACAGGCGCTTCATCTCGCCCACCGGTTTCATCCAGGCGTCGGGCGAGCTTGTGCGGCGGTCGGGCGTCTCGACATAGGCGCTGTCCGCGATACACAGCATCACGTCATGCGCCTCATGGAAATGCGGCTCGGCAAAGCAGGTCGGATTGGTCGCGACCAATGGCAGATCGCGATCATAGGCCATTTCGAGCAGTTGTGGCTCGGCTCTGCCCTCGGTGGGGTCCAGCCGGCGGCAAATCTCGATATAGAGCCGATCCGGGAACAGCGCTTCAAGCCGCTCGACATAAGCGACCGCCGCGTCCGGCTGATCTTCGGCGAACAACCGCGCCAGCGCGCCTTCGCCGCCCGCCGTCAACGCGATGACGCCGTCGGTCCGCCCCTCCAGCGCCTTGATCGTCACATGCGGCACGTCTTCGACCGGCCGGTCCAGATGCGCCATCGACACCAGCGCGCAGATATTGTCGTATCCGCCCGCATCCTGCGCATAAAGCGCGATCCAGTCATGCACCGGCGGCGCATTGGCCGGGCGGCCCGGCCGTAATATCCCCAGCATCGCGCCGATGATCGGCTGCACGCCCTCATCCTTGCACCCGTCGGAAAAGGCCATCGAGCCATAAAGCCCGTTCCGGTCCGTGATCGCCGCCGCCGGAAAGCCCAAAGCTTTCGCTTGCTTGGCGATCTTCTTGGGGTCGATCGCCCCTTCCAGCATGGTGAAGGAGGAAAAAACGCGCAGCGGAACGAAAGGAGCATGGGGCATGCCCCCAATCTAGGGATGCCGCGCGATTCGGCCCACCCCCCTCACCACGAAATCTGTGGGTAAAGCGGTCGGCCGACCTGCCCGACGGCCAACATCCTTAACGGATTGCCAACCTGTCCCTGCTACCGTCGCTCGCATCATGCGTCTGTCTACCATCACCAACTGGGCCTATGGAGCCACCGTCGCCCTGACTTTGGCGTCTGGCGCCACCATGTTGATGGCATCGGGCGCCGAAGAACGCGAACGCGCCGCCGTCGCCCAACGCGCCACCTTCGACCAGGCCACCGCCACGTTGGAGGAGGATGTCTATCGCCTGACCGAACAGGCGCGCGGCTTCATCATCAGTGGCGATCTCAGCCATCTGATCGCCTATCGTCGTGAGAAGGGCGCGCTGAAGTCGGTCAAGCAGCGCGTCGCCCATCTGCGCGATGCCGGCGCCAATGAAAGCGAACTTGCTGCATTAGGTCAGGCGCTGCATTGGTCCGACGCGCTGACGGACGAGCAGGACGCCGCGATCCGCGCCGCTCAGGCGGGCGACGACAAGACCGGCCGCACCATCTTGTTCGGCGACGAATATGGCCGTGAACTGGACCGCGTCGCCGCGCAGGTCGGCAAATTCCAATATATGCTGGATCAGCGTACCGACCATGCCGTGTCGCGCGCAACCGACACCGCCCGTCAATGGCGCACCATGTCGGAAGTCATGCTGGGCATCACCGCCCTGCTCTTCCTGTGCGTCCTCTATTTCGTCCTGAAACAACGCATCCTGCGTCCGGTCGTCAGCCTGAGCGACGTCGTCACCCGTCTGGCCGCGCAGGATTGGGATGCGATCCCGCCCGACAGCGCCCATGTGGACGAGATTGGGGACATGGCGCAGGCCATCCGCATCTTCCGCGAAAACGGCCTGGAACGGCAGCGTCTGGAGCAGGAACGCGACACCGACCGCACCATGCGCGACCTGTTGTCCCGCCTGACCCAGCGTTTGCAGGGCTGCGACAGCGTGCATGATCTGGTGGAGGTGGTCCGCCGCTTCGCCCCCGAAATCGCGCCGGATTTCCCCGGCCGCCTCTATATTCACGACGCCCGCCGCAACGCCATGACACAGGCCTGCGACTGGCTCGCCCCCGCTTACTCGCGCAAGGAATTTGCTCCCTCCGCCTGCTGGGCGTTGCGCCGTGGCCAGACGCATCGGCCGATCGGCGAGATGGTGGATATTCCCTGCGACCATCTGGATGCCACCGGTGCGATCAGCACGATCTGCATCCCGCTCGCGGCGCAGGGCGAAAGCATCGGCATGCTTTATTATGAAGAGCCGGTGCGCGCCAATGCCAGCCATCTGGAGCGTACCGGCAAATATCTGGAGATGCTGGCCGAAAATATCGGCCTTGCCCTCGCCAATCTGCGCCTGCGCGATGTGCTGCGCGACATGGCGATGGCCGATGTCCTGACCGGACTGCCCAATCGCCGTCAATTCGACATCATGCTGCAAACGCTGGTCAACGAAGCCGAACGCAATCTTTCACCGCTCACCTGCCTGATGATCGACATCGACCATTTCAAGCGGTTCAACGACAGTTTCGGCCATGATGCCGGCGACGCCGTATTGCGCGCGGTCGGCAAGGTGTTGGCGGATGCCTTGCGGGAAAATGGCCATGCCTTCCGCTTGGGGGGCGAGGAATTCGTGATTTTGATGCCCGGTTTCAGACTCGACCAGGCGCTCGGCCGCACCATTCAGATTCAGCATCGCATTCGGGATCTGCGGGTCGAACATCGCGGGCGGGAACTGGGGGCGATTACCGCCAGCTTCGGCCTTGCGACCTTCCCGGACCATGGCCGTGCCGACCGCCTGCTTCAGACCGCCGACGCTGCCTTGCTGCGCGCAAAGGCGGAAGGTCGCGACCGCGTGCTGGTCGCCAATGTCAGAGATGGTGCGACGGCGGCGGCATAGAATATGATCCGATCGGATCATCCTCACTATCCGCCGTGCCAGCTGGCTTCAAAATGCCCTAGGCGCCTTCCAGCACCCCGGCATGCAGCCGGACCACCCGGTCCATCTTCTGTGCCAGCCGCTCATTATGGGTCGCCACCAGAGCGGCCGATCCCTCTTCGCGCACCAACCGCAGGAACTCGGCCAGCACGACATCGGCCGTTCGCTCGTCCAGATTGCCGGTCGGCTCGTCCGCCAGCACCAGCGCGGGGCGGTTGGCGAGCGCCCGCGCCACGGCGACGCGCTGCTGCTCGCCGCCCGACAATTGGCTTGGCCGATGGTCCAGTCGATGGCCCAGCCCCAGCGACGTCAGCAGCGACTCCGCCCGCGCCTTGGCGCTTTCCATATCCTTGTCGCGGATCACCTGCGGCAGGATGACATTCTCTGTCGCGTTGAAATCGGGCAGCAGATGGTGGAATTGATAGACGAAGCCGAGCGCGTCGCGGCGCAACCGCGTCCGCCCGTCATTGTCCAGCTTGGCCGCTTCTTCGCCAGCGATGCGGATCGACCCGTCGAACCCGCCTTCCAGCAGGCCGACCGCCTGTAGCAACGTCGATTTGCCGGACCCCGATGGCCCCAGCAGCGCCACGATCTCACCCGGCCCGACGTTCAGGTCGATGCTGCGCAGCACCTCTATCGTCACACCGCCTTGGGTGAAACTGCGGGCTAGGCCGGTTACTTTAAGGATATCATTCATAACGCAGCACCTGCACGGGATCGGTATTGGCGGCCTTGAAAGCCGGATATAGCGTGGCAAGGAAACTGAACACCAATGCCATGATGCAGATGATCGTAATCTCCACCGGGTCAGCCTTGGACGGCAGGTCTGTCAAAAAGCGGATCGAGGGATCCCATAAATTCTGACCGGTCACAAGTTGGACGAAATTCACGACGCTCTGGCGGAAGAAGAGGAAGGTGAAGCCCAGCAATATGCCGGCCGCCGTGCCCAGCGTACCAATAGTTACGCCCACCGTCATGAAGATACGCACCAATCCCGCACGGCTCGCGCCCATGGTCCGAAGGATGGCGATGTCCCGCGTCTTGGCGCGCACCAGCATGATCAACGACGACAGGATGTTGAATACCGCGACTAGTACGATGATCGACAGGACGACGAACATAGCGACCCGTTCCACGGCCAATGCCTCGAACAGCGACGAATTCATCTGACGCCAGTCGGTGATGACGGCCCGCCCGGCGACCTTACCGGCCAGCGGTTCCAATATCTGGCCCACTCGGTCCGCATCGACCGTCTCGACCTCGATCATGCCGACGGCATCACCCATCAGCAGCAAAGTCTGCGCATCCTGGATAGGCATCACGACCAAGGCTTTGTCATAGTCGTAGACGCCAATCTCGACGATCGCAGCAACCCGATAGCCGATCTGGCGTGGCACCGTGCCAAAAGGCGTCGTCCGGCCCGATGGATTGAAGATGGTGATCGTATCCCCGACCTGAAGGCCCAGATTTTCCGCCAATCTCGATCCGATCGCCACATTGCCGCTGTCCGGCTTCAAAGCGTTCAGGGTGCCGACCTTCACATTCTTGCTCAGTGTCGAACTGGAACGGATATCATCGACAGACATGCCACGCACCAACGCGAACTCAAACCGCCCTTGGTAGATGGCACCCAAGGGCTGGTCGATCATAGGTGTCGCCTTGGTGACGCCCGGCGTCGCCTTCGTTTCCTTCAACACCGACTGCCAATCCGGCAGCCGCCCGCCATAGCCCTGCACCACGGCATGGCCATTGAGGCCGACGATCTTGTCGAACAGCTCGGCGCGAAAGCCGTTCATGACGCTCATGACGATGATGAGCGCGGCGACACCCAGCATGACCGCGACCAGGCTGATGCCGGCGACGAGGAAGATGAAGCCTTCGCCCTTGCCCGGCAGCAGGTAGCGTTTGGCGATCATGCGTTCGTAACGGGATAGAATCATGTGGCGCGAACGGCCCTTCGATAGTGATATGGATGAGGGTCTAGGGATCAGCCGACATAACGGCAAGCATTGCCCGATTGTTGCATTGCCGCCACAGGGACGAACCGAAAATCACACCAGCCTGATTTTGCCCGTGACAGCGGGCTGCGCCAGTCATAGCAAGGCTTCGGAAGCACAGGTAAAAGGCCGTGGTTCAGGGATACTGCATCCCGCTTCGAGCTTAGGGGGCTAAGAAGCGGTTGAGGCAGGCCAAGGGGGAGACGAGCAATCGTCCATTAAGCACCCGGATCATGAAAGCATGATCCGGGTGCTTTTTATTTACCCTGTCCTATCCCGCTCTTTTCTTGCATCTTTCTGTTCGATCCGACGCCGCCATGTAAAAATGCGCGACCTTTTCGATAGGAACGGGCGCGCGCAACTTAATGTCGACACCTGCGGGAAATGTACGAAGTTAAGACGGCATTTTCCAACATCGCCCTGCTCTTGAAAGCCGGAACGCCAAGACCATATCCATGTCTGTCCAGCCGCCACATGGGGCCGGACATCCTATCGTCGGATGCCAATGATTGGGTCCGGCACGTTCATCTGCCCTTTGGGAGATTATGATTATGCGTGGTTTCGACCTCACCCCCTATCGCCGCTCCACCGTGGGTTTCGATCGTCTGTTCGACCTGATCGAAAATAATGCCCGGTTGGCGCAAGGCGACAATTATCCGCCCTTCAATATCGAGCGACTGTCGGAAGACCGGTATCGCGTGACGCTGGCCATCGCCGGCTTCCGCCCCGACGAGATCGACATTACCGCTCAGCAGAACCTGCTCCAGGTGATCGGGCGAAAGGATGACGCCTCCTCTGCGGATCGCTCCAAATTCCTTCATGTCGGCATCGCGAACCGCAGCTTCGAGCGCCGCTTCGAACTCGCCGATTTCGTGCGAGTCGAAAAGGCCGACCTGGCCGATGGCCTTCTGACTATCGAACTCGTGCGCGAAGTGCCCGAAGCGATGAAGCCCAAGAAGATCGCCGTCAATGGCGGTCAGCTGGTCGACATCAACAAGGACCGCGACGCCGCCTGATCCGGCTTCGATCGGAAATTGGAAAGGGCGCGGCCATCCGGTCGCGCCCTATTTTGCTGTCCTATCTGGAAACGATCGCTCATTATCGTTCCACTCAGGACGGTGTGAACTTCCAGATATGAAAATCAGATTTCGACCTGACTGCCCAATTCCACGACCCGGTTGGTCGGCAGGCGGAAAAACTCCATCGCGCTTTCCGCGTTGCGCAGCATCCAGGCGAAGATTTTCTCCCGCCACAACGGCATGCCCGGCTTGGCCGAGGGGAGCAACGTCTGGCGCGCCAGGAAAAAGCTGGTGTCCATCATCTTGAACGCCTGACCGCACCCGGTGACGTTCTTGAGCGCGGCCGGCACGTCCGGCTCCTGCATGAAGCCATATTGCAGGACCATGCGGAAAAAGCCCCGGCCCAGATCCTCCAGCTTGCAGCGGCCGTCATCCTCGACCACCGGCACGTCCCTGATCTTCACCGTCAGCAGGATCACCCGTTCGTGCAGTACCTTGTTATGCTTCAAATTATGCAGCAGCGCATGGGGAACGCCATCGGGCGTGGAGGTCATGAACACGGCCGTGCCGGGCACGCGTACTGCGCTGTTGGCGGCGGAGGCCACGAAGACCGGGATCGGCATGGCCGCTTCGCGCAACCGGTCCTGCACCAGCCGGCGACCGCGCGACCAGGTCGTCAGCAGCGTGAAGACGATGAAGCCGATCAGCAGCGGGAACCAGCCGCCGTCCGGCACCTTGGTCAGGTTCGCCGCCAGATAGGCGCCGTCGACCAGATAGAAAATGCCGAGCACCGGCGCGGCATAATACCATTTCCAATGCCACAGGCGGTACAGCACCACCGTCAGCAGCACATTGTCGATGAACATCGCCCCGGTAACGGCAATGCCATAGGCAGCGGTCAGGTTGGACGATGTCTGGAACACCAGCACCAGCAGGATGACCATGACCATCAAACCCCAGTTGATCAGGGGAATGTAGATCTGACCCGCGGTCGACGCGCTGGTATGTTCGATCCGCAAGCGGGGCATGAAACCCAGCTGGATCGCCTGCTGCGTGACGGAGAAGGCACCGGATATCACCGCCTGGCTCGCGATGATCGCGGCCAGCGTCGCCAGCACGATCAGCGGCAACTGGCCCCATTGCGGGGCGAGATTGTAGAAGGGGCTGTGCAGCGCGGCCGCGCCTTCGCGGAACAGCAGCGCGCCCTGCCCCATATAGTTGAGCATCAGCGCCGGCAGCACGAAGGCGAGCCAGGACACGCGGATCGGATTGCGACCGAAATGCCCCATATCGGCATAGAGCGCCTCGGCCCCGGTTACGGCCAGCACCACAGACCCCAGCGCCAGGAAAGCCGGCAGCGGATCGGTGACGAAGAACATCACTGCCCAATAGGGATTGAAGGCATAGAGGATACCCGGCGTCTTCATGATCGAAATCACGCCCAGCGCCGCAATCGTGATGAAATAGGTCAGCATGATCGGGCCAAAGAAGGCCGCGACCCGGTTGGTGCCCAGCCCCTGTATCCAGAACAGGCCGAGCAGGATGACGATCGCCACCGGCAAAATCGCCGGTGCCAGTGCTGGATTATAGACGGTCAGGCCCTCGACCGCCGACAGCACCGACACGGCCGGGGTGATCATCGAGTCGCCATAGAAAAGCGCCGTCGCAAATACGCCCAGCAATACGATGCCGCGCGACCAGCGCTGCGTCTTCGTCTGCCCGTTGATCAGCGCCAGCAGCGCCAGGCTGCCGCCCTCGCCCTTGTTATCGGCGCGCATGATGATGCTGACATATTTCAGCGTCACCACCAGCATCATCGACCAGAACATCAGGCTGATGACGCCCAATATATGGTCGGCGTCCAGCGTCAGGTGATGATGGCCGTGGAAGGTTTCGCGAAAGGCATAAAGCGGACTGGTACCGATATCGCCGAAGACGATGCCGATCGCCCCGACTACCAGTTTTACCGTCGCTTTCTGCCGCGCATGTCCATGACCGCCCTCTTCCTCGTCGGAAGCCGGAGCGGTGTTGGGAAGGAGGTCAGCCATGAAGGATCATGCTCGTATCGACACCCAATAGGGGGCGCATGGCGGAATAGCCCGCACGACCCCTGTAAACCGCCGCGCCCTATCACGGCTCTGTGGAGCACGCAATGCGGACGCTGCACTGCATCATTGGGACGGCGGCGCGCCCGCTGCAAGCATGGCGTCGATACGCGCGATGCTGGCGTCGAGTTCCGCCTTCACCTGGCTGCCCGCCGGCGCGCTGTCCGCCAATGGCTTCCACAGGTCGCGTGCCGCCTGCAACTGGCCGTTGCGAACCAGGGCAAGTCCGTAGAAATAACGCGGCGCCGGGCCTTCGGGATCAAGCGCCAATGCGCGGCGATAGGCGAAATCGGCGCCAGGGGATACGACGCCATCGGCGTGGGCGATCAGCGCATTGCCCAAACCCAGCCACAGATTGGCATCGTCTGGCGCGGCGCGCAGGCCCGACAGCAAGACATTGGCCGCTTCCTTGGTCTTGCCCTGCCGCGCCAGCCCGTCGGACAGCATCATCCACTGCGCCGCAGGACCGAATCGCTCGGCCAGACCGCGCCGCCGCTCCGCCAGACTTTCGTCGAACTTCTCGCCGGCCGCGTCCTTGGCGAGACGCGGTGCGCCCGCCAGTCCCGGATTGCCCTGCCAGGCGTAACCGGCAAGGCCCAGCAGCAGCGCAGCCGCACTGATTTCGCGAGTCGATCGCGGAATGCGGCCGATCAACAGCAGCGCAAGGAAGGCGATGGCCGCCAGACCAAAGGCAAGAAACCAGCCGGTCATGCGCGCGTCCTCCGCTTGATCCGCCCGCGCAAGAGCAGCAGTCCCAGTCCGAGCAGCAGGACCGGCGCAGCCCATAACGGCCACAGGATCGGCGCGGCGGTGGGTTCATAACTGACCCAGTCGCCATAGCGGGCGATCAGCCAGCTACGGATCGACTCGGGCTGCTCGCCGGCCATGATGCGCTCGCGGATCTGCGATCGCATGTCGCCGGCCATGCTGGCGCCCGAATCGGCGATCGACTGGCTTTGGCAGGTGAGGCAGCGGATGGTTTCCATCAGCGCCTTCGCCTTGCGCTCCTGCGCAGCGTCGGGAATCTGTCGGTCGGCCCAGGGCGCAGGCGGCAGCGCGGTCTGCGCTGCGGCTGGCACCGCGAGCAGCGCGCACAAAAGAGCAAGGATCAGCTTCATTGCGCGTCCTTCAACCGGTCTAGGATCATCGGCACATCGTCCGCGCGAATATCCCCGATATGCTGGTAAGCGATCCGCCCCTTGCCATCGATCACGAAGGTTTCCGGCACGCCCGACGAACCGAGCGCCATCTGCACCGCGCTGCGGGCATCCAGGCCGATCCGGGCGTATGGATTGCCATAGCGCTGGAGGAAGCCATCGACGTCCGGCCGGGCGTCGCGAATGGCGATCGCGTCTATCTCCACACCGGCCTGCTTGAGTGCCATCAGTTGCGGCGCTTCGGCGGCACAGGGCACACACCAGCTGGCGAAGATGTTGAGCAGGCGTGGCTTGCCCGTGACAAACTGGGCGCTGGCGAGCGCAGGCCGATCGCTGGCCGCCGCCGGCAGGGTGAAGGCCGGCAGCGGTTGCCCCACCAGCCGGGAATGGATCACGCGGTCGTCCGGCTTGAACAGGCCAGTGGCGAAAAGCCCGACAAAGGCGAGGAACAGGACGAGCGGCAGCCAGATCAGCAGCTTCCTCATGCCTCGACGCCCTCTGTCGTCATATTGTGGTTGTGGGGCCGCCATTTCATCACCCAGCCACGCCGCTCCCGTCCGACCAGCGCCAGCGCGCCGCCGAGTGCAATCATGATGCCGCCCAGCCAGATCAGCGTGACGAAGGGCTTCCACCAGATGCGCAACTGCCAGCGGCCGCCCTCCACTTCCTCACCCAGCACGACATAAAGCTGCCCGTCCCATCGAGTCAGCAATGCCGCTTCGCTGGTCGTGGTCGGCGGTGAGGCGAAGAAGCGCGACTGCGGCCGGATGACGACCGAACTGCCGCCCCGACCGGCATCCATATCCGCCTGAAGCGCGGTCCAGTTGTCGCCGGCGATCGGCGTGATCTGACGGAAACGGATCGACCAACCGGCGGTCTGGATCATGTCGCCCGGTCGTGCCGCCACAAGTTTTTCGACCGTAAAGGCGGAGTCGCAGGCCATGCCGGCCAAGCTGACGGCGCAGCCCAGATGCGCGACGACCATGCCATAGGTGAAGAGTGGGGTGCGCAACAGCTTGCGCTTCCACAGCGGAGCGAGGCTCGCGACGCCGACCGCAACTGCGATAACCAAACCCAGGAAGGGCAGGATGCCGATGCGACCCCAGGCGAAAAGAGACAGCGAGATGGACACCACAAACGCTATGGCGAGCGGCACCAGCAAACGTTTTCCAACAACGCCCGCCTTGTCCTTTCGCCAGCGGGTCAGCGGCCCTGCCGCCATGGCGACCATCAGCGCCAGCGCGATCGGCCCGGCGATCCGGTCGAAATAGGGTGCCCCCACCGAAACCTTGTGACCGAACGCCTCCGTCATCAGCGGATAGAGGGTGCCGATCAGCACGAGGCCCAATATGACCGTGAGCAGCAGATTGTTGACAACCAGCATGGTTTCGCGGCTGACCAGTTCAAACGGCGCGCCTTCGCGCACCGACCCGATCCGCCAGCCGAACAGCGCCAGCGCGCCGCCGATATAGAGAGCGAGCAGCGCCAGGATGAAGCTGCCGCGCTGCGGATCGACGGCGAAGGCATGAACGCTGGTCAAGATGCCCGACCGGACCAGGAAGGTGCCGACCATCGACATGGAGAAAGCCACCACTGCCAGCATGATCGTCCAGGCCCGCAGTGCGTCGCGCGTCGCCAGCACGGTAACGCTATGAAGCAGAGCCGTCGCCGCCAGCCAGGGCATGAGCGAGGCGTTTTCGACCGGATCCCAAAACCACCAGCCACCCCAGCCCAGCTCATAATAGGCCCAATAGCTGCCCGCCGTGATGCCCAGCGTCAGCAATACCCACGCCGCAAGCACCCATGGCCGCATCGCGCGGGCGAAGGCGGCGTCCACCTGCCGCGTCAGCAAAGCACCGATGGCGAAGGAGAAGGCGACCGACAGGCCGACATAGCCCAGATAAAGGGTCGGCGGATGGAAGGCCAAACCGGGATCCTGCAACAGCGGGTTCAGCCCCTGCCCGTCCGCTGGCGGCTGTGCGATGCGCGCGAAGGGGTTGGAGGAGAAAAGGAGGAAGGCGTAGAAACCGAGCGAAATAGCGGCCTGCCCGCCCAGCGTCGCCATATGCGCGTCACGTTTCAGGGCGCGCTCGAACAGGGCGACGGCGGCGCCCGCCACACCCATGACCGTGACCCACAGCAGCATCGAGCCTTCATGATTGCCCCAGGTGCCGGCGAATTTATAAAGCCAGGGCTTCATCGAATGGCTGTTGGTGGCGACCAGCAGCACGGACATATCCGACCGCATGAACAGGGTGATCAGCGCGGCGAAGGCGATGGCGGTCAGGATGCCCTGCGTCACCGCGGCGGGCCGTACGGCGCCGAGCAGTTCGGGCTTGCCGCCCTTCAGGCCAGCAAAGGCCAGAACCAATTGTAACAGCGCGAGAGCAGCGGCGAACCAGAGCGCGGCGAGGCCGATTTCGGCGATCATGCGCGCACCCCATCTACATCTTCGTCACGCCAGCGAAGGCTGACATCCTTCTTCTCCGGGCATGCCATCAGGAAGGCATTGATATCCCAGCCTTTGCCGGGATGACGGTGAGGAGGAAAACCCATCGTCACTTGTCCGCCTTCATCTCATGCGTCGTCTCATTATAGGTCATGCCTTCCAATTCGCGGGGCATGTAGCGTTCGTCATGCTTGGCGAGCAGGTTGGTGGCGATGAAGGTGCCCTTCGCATCGAATGCCCCCTCCGCCACGACGCCGCTGCCTTCCTTGAACAGGTCGGGCGCGATGCCGCTGAAGGTGGCGGGCACGGTCGCCTTGCCGTCGGTGACGTCGAAATGGATGGTGATGCCGTCGGCCGCGCGCTTCAGGCTGCCCTTGACCACCATGCCGCCCAGGCGGATCGCCTTGCCGGGTTCGGCACCCTTGGTCTTTACGTCAGCCGGCGCATAGAAATAGGCAGCCTCATCCTTCAAGGCGGAGGCCGCGAGCAAGCCGGCGCCGACCAGCGCCACCAGCGCCGCCAGCGCGAGGATCAGCCGTTGATGCTTGGCCTTCATGATCGCGCCTTCACCCGCGATTCGACAGTTGATCGGCGCGGCGCTCCGCACTGCGCATGGAACGCCAGCTTACCAGACTGACGAGCGCGGTGCCGGCTAGCGTCACCGCATAGGCGGCAATCACGAAAGCCCATTGGTTCATCATCCTACCCTCTTGCCAGGCGCTGCATGCGCGCCTCGACCTTATTTTCTGCCAGTATCGCCCGCATACGCATCAGCACGATGGCGCCGAAGAGCAGGCTGAAACCCAATAATGTCAAGCCCAGCGGCCAGAGCAGCGACCCATCGATGCTGGACCCGCGCAGCGTGATCGATGGCCCCTGGTGAAGGCTGTTCCACCACACGACCGATCGGTTGATGATCGGAATGTTGACCGCGCCGACCAGCCCGAAGATCGCCGTAACGTTGCTGACCCCGCCCTGCTGCCCCTGCCGCGCGCTGGCATTGGCGAGCGCGATATAGCCGAGATAAAGGAAGAAAAGGACCAGCATCGACGTCATCCGCCCGTCCCATTCCCACCAAGTACCCCATGTCGGACGGCCCCAGATGGAGCCGGTCATCAGGCAGATGGCGGTGAACAGCGCACCCGGCGCGGCGATCGCGCGGCCAGCGACGGCCGCCAGCGGATGACGCCAGACCAGTTGCATCAGCGCCGCGATGGCGATGCCGGTCCAGCCGCCCATCCCCAGCCAGGCGGCAGGTACATGTATATAGAGTATCCGGACCGTCTGCCCCTGAAGATAATCAGCCGGTGTCACGAACAGGCCGCAAGCAGCGCCGACGAGCAGCAGCAGCAGACCGGACCAGAAGAGCCATCCCGTCAGCGGACGTGCAATCTTCAAAAAGCGGGCAGGATTGGCGAAACGATGCATCAGGATCGAGTCTGTAGCCGGGCAAGCGGAACAGCGCCAGTAGGGCATTTTGCCGATAGACCGACCGCCGAAACGCAGCGTTGCCACAGCCTGCCACGCTTTTTTGTTACAGGAGGGCGACAAACGGCGCGAGAGTGACTATATGCGCGCACAAGAGACAACCCCGGTCGCATCTTGGGGTTGTCAGGAACGGCTATGGAACCGCTCACACCCATGTTTACGACAAACCCCTTCGACGACGACAAGTTGCGCGAGGAATGTGGCATTTTCGGCGTTTCCGGTGCGGAAACGGCGTCTGCCATGGTCGCGCTCGGCCTTCACGCTCTGCAACATCGCGGGCAGGAAGCCGCAGGCATCACCAGCTGGGACGGGCATGATTTCCATACCCACCGGGCGATGGGCCATGTGGCGGGCAATTTCGACCGGGACGAAGTGATTCGTGGCCTGCCGGGCGATACCGCCTGCGGCCATGTGCGCTATTCGACCACCGGTGAAACGTCGCTGCGCAACGTTCAGCCGCTCTATGCGGAATTGAACAGCGGTGGGTTCGCCATTGCCCATAATGGCAATATCTCCAACGCGATGAAGGTGCGCCGCGAACTGATTCGCCGCGGCTCCATCTTCCAGTCGACGTCCGATACCGAAGTCATCATCCATCTGGTGGCGACCTCCAGCTATCGCACGTTGCTCGACAAGTTCATCGACGCATTGAAGCAGGTCGAGGGCGCCTATTCGCTGATCGTGATGACGCCCGAAGGCATGATCGCCTGCCGCGACCCGCTGGGCATCCGTCCGCTGGTGATGGGCAAGCTGGGCGATTCGACGATTTTCGCGTCGGAAACCGTGGCGCTGGACGTGGTCGGTGCCGATTATGTCCGCACCATCGATCCGGGCGAATTGGTGATCGTCACCAATGACGGCAATATCCGCTCGCACCGTCCGTTCGGTGAGACGCATGCCCGTCCCTGCATTTTCGAGCATGTCTATTTCAGCCGGCCCGATTCGATCATCGACAATTCCAGCGTCTATTCGGTCCGCAAGGCGATCGGCGCGCAGTTGGCGATCGAAAATCCGGTCGAGGCCGATTATGTCATTCCGGTGCCGGATAGCGGCGTGCCGGCGGCGATCGGCTATGCCCAGCAGTCGGGCATTCCGTTCGAACTGGGCATCATCCGCTCGCACTATATCGGCCGCACCTTCATCCAGCCGGGCGACAAGGTCCGCCATCTGGGCGTGAAGCTGAAGCACAACGCCAATCGCGCGCTGATCCAAGGCAAGAAGATCGTGCTGATCGACGATTCGATCGTGCGCGGTACGACGTCGCTCAAGATCGTGCAGATGATGCGCGAAGCGGGCGCGGCCGAAGTGCATATGCGCATCGCGTCGCCGCCGACCAAGCATAGCTGCTTCTATGGCGTCGATACGCCGGAGCGGACGAAGCTGCTGGCGCACAAGCTGGACGTGGGCGGCATGCAGGATTTCATCCACGCCGACAGCCTGTCCTTCATCTCGATCGACGGCCTGTACAAAGCGCTGGGCGAAGCCAAGCGCGCGGACATCCGCCCGCAATATTGCGATGCCTGTTTCACCGGCGACTATCCCACCAAACTGACCGATCAGGATGATGCGGTGGTGACCAACCAGTTGGAACTGCTGGCCGAACGCGTCGTCTGACAAGCATAAATCCCCGTTCGTCCTGAGTAGCCACTGAGCGAAGTCGAAGTGGCGTATCGAAGGATCCCTCGATACGGGTCTTCGCCAAACTCAGGCCCTCCTCAGGACGAACGGATTTCCATGTCTACTTCCAACCTTCCGCTTTCCGGCAAACTGGCTCTCGTCACTGGCGCGAGCCGGGGGATCGGCGCCGCCACGGCGGAGGTGCTGGCCGCTGCCGGTGCGCATGTCGTGCTGACCGCCCGGACCAGCGGCGGGCTGGAGGAAGTGGAGGATCGCATCCATCAGGCCGGCGGCAGCGCGACGATCGCGCCGCTCGACCTGGCCGATGGCGAGAGTATCGGGCGTTTGGCGCAGGCCATAGGTGGCCGCTGGCGCGCGCTCGATATATTGGTGCTGAATGCCGCGACCCTTGGGTCTTTGGCGGCGGTGCCGGCGATCGATGCCAAGGAATTTGCCCGCCTGCTCACCTTGAACATCGCCGCACCGCAGGCGTTGATCGCCGCGTTCGACACCATGTTGCGGGCCAGCGGCGATGCTCGAGTGGTGGCGCTGACCTCCTCCGTCGCAACGCCGCGCGCCTATTGGGGTGCCTATGGCGCGTCGAAGGCGGCGCTGGAAACTCTGGTCGGCGCCTATGGCGAGGAGGTGAAAAATATCTCCGCTATCCGCACCCATATCGTCGATCCCGGCGCGACCCGCACCGCGATGCGCGCCCGTGCCTTCCCCGGCGAAGATCCCGCGAGCCTGAAGGGGCCGGAAGTGGTCGGGCAGGCGATCCTCGACCTGGTGACGTCTGACGCGCCGACCGGGCATCGCATACGCGTCGAGGGCTGATCGATCAGGCGGGCTTGACCAGCGTCACTTGTGCCACGTCGATCCCGCCACCGCGAAAGCCGCCTTCGCAATACATCAGATAATAGCGCCACAAAGCCACGAAATGCTGGTCGAAACTGGCGGGTAGCTGGCCATCGTCGATCGCCCGGTCGAATTGCACCCGCCAGCGACGCAGTGTTTCGGCATAGTCGAGGCCGAAGCGATGAACGTCGCGCCATTCCAGCCCGGCCTTCTCCGCCAGTGCGCGAAAGCGGCTTTCTGACATCAGCATGCCGCCGGGAAAGATATAGGTCTGGATGAAGTCCGCGCCGCGCGCATAGGATTCGAAAATCGCGTCGTCGATCAATATATATTGGATCGCTGCCTTGCCGCCGGGTTTCAGCAGGCGATCGACGGCGGCGACATAGTCGGGCCAGTAGCGCTCTCCTACCGCCTCCACCATTTCCACGCTGGCGATGGCATCATATTGGCCCTGCGCGTCCCGATAGTCGGTCAGCCATATCTGCGCGCCCGATCCCAATCGGTCGCGGGCATAGTCGGCCTGCTCGGTGGAAAGGGTCAGCCCACTATAGGCGATGCCGCTATGCTCCATCGCCTGCTCCGCCAGCCCACCCCAGCCGCAGCCGATTTCCAGCAATGATGCGCCATCGTGCAGGTCGATCCGGTCTAGGATCGCGTCAACCTTGCGTCGCTGGGCCTGCTCGAACTCTTCATCATGGTCATCAGGATCGATAAACAAGGCGCTAGAATAGTGCATATTTTTGTCAAGCCACAGGCTGTAGAAATCATTCCCCAGATCATAATGATAGGCGATATTGTGCCGCGATCCGACACGGCTGTTGCGTCGTGCCCAGTGCGCCAGCCGCCCGATCCAGCGCCCCGGTCCGCGCGGACGGGCCGCCCGCCCCAAGGTCACGGCATTGCGCATGAACAGGGCGAAGAGCGGGACGGGGTCGGGGCTGTCCCACTCCCCTGCGGCCCAGGCGCGATACCAGCCAGCCGATCCACCGATGGCCAGCCGCACCAGGGCGCGCCAGCTTTGCAGGTCGACCTCGCATTGCGGTCCTGGCGCCCGGCCGCCCAACAGGCGGCGCGTACCGTCGGGCAAAGAGGCTTCCAGAGCGCCTTCTTCCAATCCCAAATCGATTCGATCGAGCAACCGGTGAAAGAGAGGCGCCATCAGACGCGACAATTTTTTTGGCCTGCCCGATCGCGGCGGACGTCGCACGGACAGCGCGCGCCTGCCGCGCCGGGGGTCGGTTGCATTCATGACGCCAATCCTGCCGCAAGCCGGGCGCCGCTGCAATCACCCCTTGCTACGGCGATAGGCCTCCAGCGCACGCTCACGCCCTTCGCGATGGCCGATGATCTTGGCGGGATAGCTGGGCGGGCGCGCGCCATGGGCGTCGGGATCATGGATCACCGCATCGGACAGGTCGCTCAATTCGGGCACCCATTCGCGAATATAGTCGGCTGCGTCAAACTTGTCCGACTGGGTCAGCGGCGCCATGATGCGGGTGAAGAGATTGGCGTCCACGCCGCTGCCCGCCACCCACTGCCAATTGACGCTGTTATTGGCATAATCGGCATCGACCAGCGTATCCCAGAACCAGCGCGCGCCATGGCGCCAGTCGATCAGCAGATGCTTGATCAGGAAGCTGGCGGCAATCATGCGCACACGGTTATGCATCCATCCCGTCGTCCAAAGCTGCCGCATACCCGCATCTACGATCGGATAGCCCGTCCGTCCCGTCTTCCAGGCCGTGAAGTCCGCCCCCGCTTCCCGCAGGTCGCGCCAGTTCAGCCGATCGAAATCGGTCCGGGCATTGGCCGATCCATAGGTGGGCAATTCACAAATCTGGAGATGGGCATAATCCCGCCAGATCAGCTCTTTAAGAAAGATTGCTGCATCATGCCCTGAACTTTCGACACGGTGCCAGACATAGGCAGGCGACACTTCGCCGAAGTGAAGATGCGCGGACAGACGCGACGTGCCCTCAACCGAAGGCAGGTTTCTGGCGGTCGGATAGTCGCCCGCTTCATCGAGAAAATTCGCGACATTGGCGCGCGCGCCCGTTTCCCCCGGCGTCCAGTCCTTCGCAAAACCGGTCGCCCAATCCGGCTTGGTCGGCAGCAACGCCCAACTCTCCAGCGACTCGCTCTTGGGCCATTGCGTCGGCGCTTCTATATGGGCCGGCGCGGGATGGGGCGGCGGTGGCGGCATATGCTCCATCACCGCGCGGGCAAAGGGCGTGTAGATGCGATACATGCCCCCCGCCCCCGTCCGCACTGCGCCGGGCGGAAGCAACAGGCCGCCGTCATGCAGGCACAGGTCCAGCAGCTTGGCGACCGCCTTTTCGGTATTGCGCCACCATGGCTCATAATGATGCAGCGCATGGATCCGCGATGCGCCCACTTCCTTCGCCAGCGCCGCTAGCACATCCACGCTCTTGCCGCGCCGCAGGATCAGGCGCGACCCCTTGTCCCGCAGGCTTTCGTCCAGCCGGCTCAGACTATGGTGCAGCCACCATCGCGCCGCGCCGCCCATCGCCCATTGGCGTGGGCTTTCATCGTCCAATATATAGACGGGTATGACCGGCCCTTCAGCGGCGGCGGCTGCCAGTGCAGCCTGATCGGACAGGCGAAGATCCTGGCGGAGCCAGAGCAGGACGGGTTTGGACATGCCCAAGCCAATGCGCGCCATGGCGTGCGGTTCCAAGCGACCATTGGGGCATATTGCCTTCGTTATGGTGGCATCGATCGGTCGCAAATCGGCAGGATGATGATTCGGCCGATGGACGCGGGGCCTCACCCCGCTTATTCTGGCGAAGACGCCGATGTTCGGCGATGGCGGCCTTTCAGGGGATGGAAAGACGCCGTCACAATATTTGTTTGGGGAAATCATGGCTTCGATGCCGAACGATCAGGAATTGGGATACCGGCCGTGCGTCGGAATCATGCTCGTCAACACGGATGGCAAGGTGTTCGTGGGGCAGCGGCTCGATAATGTGGTCGAGGCGTGGCAAATGCCGCAGGGCGGCATCGACGAAGGCGAGGAAGCGAAAGCCGCCGCTTTGCGCGAGTTGGAAGAGGAAACCGGCATCCGCAGCGAACTGGTCGAGATCATCGCCACGGCCAAGGACGAGCATTTCTACGATCTGCCGCCTGAGCTGGTCGGCAAGCTGTGGGGCGGCAAATATCGCGGCCAACGCCAATTTTGGTTCCTGGCCCGCTTTATCGGCAAGGACAGTGACATCGATATCCAGACCAAGCATCCTGAATTTCGGGAATGGCGCTGGACTGCGCCCGATACGCTGCCGGAGCTGATCGTGCCGTTTAAGCGCAAGCTGTATCGCGACATATTGCAGGAGTTCCGGGCGCTTATCTGACCGGATGAGCGTTTTGGGGGCTTAAAATCTGCTGTCGCTTGTCTATGACGGGCCTATGCATGCCCGTCTGATCCCCTTGTCGTTGCTGATCGCTGCCCTGCCTGCCGCCGCGCAGGCAGCCGAATCGGCCCTGCTGCCACCCGCCGTGCGCGAGATGATGGAAGCGGCGATCGCCAACGGCAACGAAACCGACATCGCCACCGTGTCGAAGATCGCCAAGCAGACCAATCCGGCATCGGCCGACGAAATCCAGCGCATGGTCAATAGCTGGAAAGAACGGACCAAGGCCACGCATGACACGGTGATTCGCGAGGCACGCTTCAACGAGCTATGGACCGGCCGGATCGAGGCTGGCGGCTTCCGTTCCACCGGCTCCACGAGCGAATTGGGTATCAGCGCATCGGCCACGGCCACCCGCGCCGGCCTGCAATGGTCGCACAAGCTGACTGCCGCTGCAGACTATCGCCGCGCCAACGGCGTGACATCGCGCGAACGCTATTTCGCCGGCTATGAGCCGCGCTACGAGTTCGATCCGCGCGGCTTCGCCTATGGGCTGGCCCAGTTCGAGCGCGATACGTCGATCGGCTATGACGAACGTTACACCGCTTCGGTCGGTGTCGGGTACAAGCTGATCGTCAGCAAGCCGGTCGATCTGTCGGCCGATATCGGTCCTTCGGTGCGTCATGCCAAATATATGATCGGCGATCGGGAAACCAAATTGGGCGTCCGCGGATCGATGGCGCTGGCGTGGCGGGCAACGCCGACGGTGACGTTCAAGCAGACCGCGTCGGGCTATGCGGAGAGCGACGTCTATACGCTCAACGCCTTATCATCGGTCGAAACCAAGGTGAGTACGCGGCTGTCGGCGGCCTTTTCCTACAATATCCAATATGAATCCGAGACGTTGCTGACATCGCGCGACCTCGACACGCTGAGCCGCTTGACCCTGACCTATGATTTCTGAACCACGCAATTTTGTTGCGGGGGTGGAGGCCGGCCCAACGCTCTGATAGATCAGGGCGGATGAGGGATTTTTCATCGCAGGAACGGCTATTGCTCGATCGCGCGGCGGCCGCGCCGATGCTGGCGCAGACGCAGGCCTGGGCCGCGATCAACAGCGGATCGCGCAATCTGGATGGGCTTGCCCGGATGGCGGATGTGCTGGCCGACGCCTTTTCAATACTGCCCGGCGACCTGCGCCTGATCGACCCGGCGCCGGTCGATAATGTTGCGCCTGACGGACGCGTTCAACCGATCGCCCACGGCCGGCACCTTCACCTGTCGGTTCGCCCAAATGCGCCGATCCGGCTGCTGCTGACCGGGCATATGGACACGGTCTTTCCCGTCGATCATCCGTTTCAGGACCAGCGCTGGCTGGAGCCGGGCATCCTCAATGGTCCCGGTGTCGCCGATATGAAGGGTGGCATCGCCGTCATGCTGGCGGCGCTGACCGCGATCGAGGGATCGGAGGCGGTGCCGACGCTGGGCTATGACGTCATCATCAATAGCGACGAGGAAGTGGGCAGCGCGTCTTCTGCCGCGCTGCTGCGGACGGCGGCGGCGGGTAAGCTGGCGGCCTTCACCTATGAACCGTCGGCCCTGCCCGACGGGACGCTGGCCGGCGCGCGCGCAGGGAGCGGCAATTTCTCGATCATCGTTACGGGCCTCAGCGCCCATGCCGGCCGCAATCCCGATGATGGGCGCAATGCCCTGCTCGCCGCCGCCGATCTGGCGCTGCGCTTGAAGGCGGGTAGCAAAAGCAGCGGTTTTTCCTGCAACCCGGCGAAGATCGACGGCGGCGGCCCGAACAATGTCGTGCCCGACCACGCGGTGCTGCGGGTCAATTTCCGGCCCCGGACGCCGGCGGACGAAATCGCCGCCCGCGCGCTGATCGACCGGGCCATGGCCGATGTCGCCCGCGACCATGACGTCAGCCTGCATTTGCATGGCAGCTTCGGCCGCCCGCCCAAGCCGATGGACGGCAAGGCGCAGGCATTGTTCGGACTGGTCCGTCAATGCGGCGCGGATCTGGGCCTCAGCATCGGCTGGCGCGATACGGGCGGCGTGTGCGACGGTAATAACATCGCGGCGTGCGGTGTGCCTGTGGTCGACACGATGGGCGTGCGCGGCGGCAGTATCCATAGCGATGCCGAATTTCTGCTGACCGACAGCCTGCCCGAACGGGCGCAATTGTCGGCGCTGGCCCTATGGCGGATCGCACAGGGGCAATTCATACCAGGACATAATCAGACAGAGGGGATGACCGCTTGAGCTTCATAATGCGCATCGCGCGCGCGGACGATCTGCAAACGCTTTATGAAATGGCCAAGCTGACCGGCGGTGGCTTCACCAACCTGCCGCCCGACCGCACGTCGCTGGCCAACAAGCTGGAGCGTACCGAAAAGGCATTGGCGCGCGAAGGCGATGGCATTGAGGACGAACTGATCGTCATGGTGCTGGAAAATGTCGAGACGGGGCAGGTGCGCGGTACCTGCCAGATATTCTCCACCGTCGGGCAAAGCTGGCCCTTCTACAGCTATCGTCTCGGCGTGCTGACCCAGCATAGCCGGGAATTGGGCCGCACCTTCCGCGCGCAGATGCTCTCGCTCACCACCGATCTGGAAGGATCGGCGGAGGTCGGCGGCCTGTTCCTGCATCCGCGCGAGCGGGCCGAGGGGCTGGGCCTGCTGCTGGCGCGCAGCCGCTATCTCTACATCCGCGCGCATCGCAGCCGCTTCGGCGACAAGGTGCTGGCCGAATTGCGCGGCGTGATCGACGAGGCGGGCGGATCGCCCTTCTGGGACGGTCTGGCCGGGCGCTTTTTCGGCATGAATTTCCAGGAAGCGGACGAATTCAATGCGGTGAACGGCAATCAGTTCATCGCCGACCTGATGCCCAAGACGCCGATCTACACCGCCATGCTGACCGACAGCGCCCGCGCCGTCATCGGCCTGCCCCACCCCAACGGCCGCGCGGCGATGCGGATGCTGGAGACGGAGGGCTTCGACAATGCGGGCTATGTCGACATTTTCGATGGCGGTCCGACCATGGTGGGGCAGATCGACCAGTTGCGGACGATCGCCGGCGCGCGCGACGTCACTTTGTCCGCCACCCATGACAAGGGCGGGGACAAGATGCTGATCGCGACCGGCCGACTGGCCGATTATCGTTGTACATGGGGTTTCGTGCAGCAGGACGACAAGGGCGACATATCGCTCGACGCGGCCAGCGCAGCACGACTTGGCCTCGATCTCGGCGCGTCCTTCACCATGGCGGGCCGGGCATGAGCGTCCGGGAAATCAATTTCGACGGGATCATCGGTCCCAGCCATAACTATGCGGGCCTGAGCCTTGGCAACCTTGCCTCCGCGCGCAACGCCGGCGGCGTGTCGCACCCGCGCGCGGCGGCGCTTCAGGGGCTGGAGAAGATGCGCGGCAATATCCGCCTCGGCCTGACGCAGGGCATCTTCCTGCCGCAATGGCGGCCCGACGTCGCCTGGCTGACGAAGCTGGGCACGGATGTCGGCAATGCGGAACCGCATATCCGGGCGGCGGCCATGTCCGCCTCCTCCATGTGGGCGGCCAACGCCGCGACCATCTCGCCAGCTAGCGACACGGCGGATGGGCGCACGCACCTGACCGTCGCCAACCTCGTCACCATGCCGCATCGCAGCCATGAATGGCCCCAGACGCTGGCACAATTGCGCATCGCCTTTTCCGACAGCCGGGCCTTCGCCGTGCATGATCCGGTCCCGGCGCCCTTCGGCGACGAGGGCGCGGCCAACCATATGCGACTGGCGCAGAGCCATGGCGAGGCTGGCGTGGAAGTCTTCGTCTATGGCCGTGCGGGCGGTGCCTTCCCCGCGCGGCAGCATGTCGAAGCGAGCAAGGCGATCGCCCGCAACCATGGTCTGGACCCCGCCCGCACTTTGTTCGTCGAGCAATCGGAAGCAGCGATCGCCGCAGGGGCCTTCCACAATGATGTCGTGGCCGTGGCCAACGAGCATGTACTCTTCGCCCATGAGCAGGCCTTTGCCGACAAGGCGACCTTCTACGCCGACCTGCGCGCCGCCCTGCCCTGTGTCGAGATCGTCGAGGTACCGGCCAGCGCGGTCAGCCTGAGCGATGCGATCAAATCCTATCTGTTCAACGCGCAACTCGTCACCCTGCCCGACGGCGACGGCATGGCGCTGATCCTGCCGACCGAAGCGCAGGAGACGCCGGCGGTTTGGCAATGGCTGGAACAGATGATCGCCGGCAATGGCTCGATCCGCCGGCTGGTGCCTGTCGACGTGCGCCAATCCATGGCCAATGGCGGCGGCCCCGCCTGCCTGCGATTGCGCGTGGTGGCCGACCCCGCCGACATCGATCCCCGCTTCCTGGTGGACGAAGCGCGCCTGGATGATATTGCGCAGATCGTGTCCCAATATTGGCCATTATCCATCGAACCCCAGGATTTGGGCGACACGCGGCTGATTGCCCGGATCGAACAATCATGGTTAACTCTTGTTGACCATTTGCAGCTGTCGGGCGACTTGTCTCCCTGACGGCAGGGCAAGCCGGACGGGATGATATGGAACGGATCAAGAGCCTCTTCACCATCAAGACCAAGTTCGAGGCGTTTCTGGTCATCTATGCGCTGGCGCTGGGCGCGGCCGAGCGTGGGCATGTCTATATGCAACAATATCCGGGCACCGGCGGCCACCTGCTGGCGCTCGCCTGTTCGGGCGCGGTCTTCATGGCCGGGGGCAAGATCATCGATGCGCTGGACTATCAGCGCGGCCTGTAATCATCCGCTGTAATCGCCGGCTTCTTCCATAACGGATCGAACTGCGCGATCCGATCCGCCCGATCTGCACTATCCTCCCTCCGTTGGGTTCATGGAGGGAAAGTGACATGCTGGATGATCGTCGCAGGCGCAGCGTGCCCGCCGCCGAACTGGTGCGCAACTTCGCCCATTGGCGGGAAGTCGGATCGCGTGAGCCGGTGATGGTGACGCATCATGGCCGCGAAACCCATGTCTTCATGGGGCTGGACCGGTTTCGGACGATGGCGGTGGGGGATGACGAAGCGCCGGCCCCCGATCGTACCTTCGAACTGGCGGCGCGCATGCATCAGGGGCTGGTCCTGTGCGGGCCGGACCTCGCCATCACTTATGTAAATGGCGTGGCGCTGGCCATGGCCAAGCGTTGGGACCGCGATCTGGACGGGCAGTCCTTATGGAACGCCTTTCCCGAACTGGCCGGATCGCTGACGGAAGCGCATATCCGCCACAGCCTGTCCTCCGGAGAAGCCAGCGCGGCCGATATCCCCTCCCCCTTTCGCGATGATGTGTGGCTGCATGTGCAGACCTTCCCCTTTGCCGGTGGCGTCGCTCTGTTGCTGCGGGACATTACTGCCGACATGCAGCGCCATCCGTTGGCCGACGTCAAATCGGCGATACTCAAAGCCATGGGCGTACATGGCGGCGTAGGCTATGTCCGTGTGTCGATGCGCGGCTTCATCGAGGTGGTGAACGACAGCTTCTGCGCGATGGTAGGCCTTGCTGCCGATCGCCTGGCCGATGTGCCGATCGCCGATCTGGTCGAACTGCCCGCCCGCCCGCTGTTCCGCGAACGGCTGGAGCGGGTGTTGCGGGGCGAAGGCGACATGCGCTTTGCCACCCAGTTGCTGACCAATGAAGGGGCCCTCGCGCCCGTAGATGCCGCCATCGCGCGCCTGCATGGCATTTACGGAACGGAGGGTGCGGTGATCGTCGTCACCTCGTATAGCATGCCCTGATTTGCCGCCAACAACGTCCATATCGGACAGAGCGCATCCGCCCAGCACAAGATTTGCGCGAAATCGCCCGTTTCCGTCCCGATATCCATGCCAAAGCCTGTGTAAAATCCGTCAATCGCGACGGATGGTCGGCAAACAGGATCTTGAACCATGCGCGCTAACATGGCTTTCATGACCTGCGATAGCATCCTTGCCCGACCATGCCGGCTGCTTATCCGGCTTATCCGCCATCAGGCCGGCAGCAGCCTGATCGAGGCAGCTTTCGTCCTGCCGGTTCTGATCCTGCTGCTAATGGGCATATTGGGCTATGGCAGCTGGTTCATAACGGCCCATAGCCTGCAACAGGCGGCCAATGACGCCGCCCGTGCCTCAGTGGCCGGGCTGACCACCAATGAGCGCCGCACCCTGGTCGACCAGAGCATCATTGCCGCCCGCGCCGCCTTCCCCGCGCCCGCTGCCCAGACGATCGGCGTCAGCACGGGGGAAAATAGCGGCTATTACCGGGTGACGCTGCGTTACAATCTGGCCAATGCCCCGCTCTTCGCCGCCATGCCGCTTCCCTTGCCCGGCGCCACGCTGGAGCGTAGCGCGGTCGTGCGGATCAACAGCCAATGATCCGCGTGCCCTTCCATCGCGCGCTCACGCGGGACCGGCGCGGGGGCGTTACGCTGATCCTGGCCGGATCGCTGTTCATGCTGGCGGGAGCTGCGACCGTCGCGGTCGATCTTGGGTCCGTCTATCTCGCCCGTCGCCAATTGCAGGGCGTGGCGGATGCAGCGGCGCTAGCCGCCGCCGATGGCGGGCGCTCCGCCGCTGAACAGCTGATCGACCAGAGCGGCGTCAACGGCATCGCTCTGGCTACGCTCGACACCGGCAGCTATGCCGCCGACCCAACCGTACCGGTGGAGCAGCGGTTCCGCGCCAACGATCCGACCGGCGGCGCGATGCGGGTCGAACTGCGCAGACGCACACCGCTTTTCTTCGGCCGGTTGCTGGTTGGACGCGATGGCATAGACCTGAGCGCGCGGGCGACCGCGGCCCGGAGCGATGCCGCAGCCTTCTCGCTTGGCACAGGCCTCGCCTCGCTGAGCGACGGCTTGCCCAACATGCTGCTGTCCAACCTGACCGGAACCGAGCTCAATCTGTCGGTGATGGATTATAATGGGCTGGTCAGCGCCGACCTGGACCTGTTGGGTTTTGCCGATGCGCTACGCGCGCGAACCGGGCGAAATGGCGAAGCCTATGGCGCGCTGTTCGATCGGGACATTCCTCTGGCAGATCTGCTGGGTGCGATGGCGGACAGCGCAGGCAACAGTGCCGCCACCCACACGCTGCTGGCGCTGGCGGGCCGCATACCGTGCCGGTCCGTGCGGCTGAGCGACATTATCGATCTTGGCCCCATGCGCGGCGCCGCCAATGCCAGTGGCCAGCCCAGCGTGGTGCTCGACGCCTTCTCCATGTTGCGCATGCTCCTCAGCCCGCCGTCCGGCACTACGATCCCGATGGACCTGCGCATCGCCGTACCGGGCCTGACCAGCACCAGGCTGATGCTGGTGACGGGCGAAGGGCAGGCCAGATCCCCATTGATGAGCATCACCGCCAAGCGCGACGTGGTGTTGCGCACGGCGCAGACGCGCCTCTATCTGGAAAGCACCGTTGCCACCGCCCTGTCGGGCATCGCATCGGTGCGTATCCCGCTCTATATCGAACTGGCCGCCGCAGAAGCGCGTCTGTCCGATATCCAATGCGGAGAAACGGGCGGCGTCACGCTCGCGGTTACGCCATCGGTGGGAGTGGCCGCCCTGGGCGATATCGATATGAACGCGCTGACCAATTTCTCCGTGCCGGCCAGCCCGCGCGCCACCGTGCTGGCGCAGGCATTGGGCACCCGCGTCACCGGCTATGCCAATATCGCCCTGGGCGGCACGCAAACCCACAATGTCCATTTTTCCCCAGCAGAGATAGGCGCGCAACAGGCCAAGACCGTCGGCACGCAGGATCTGACCCAGGGGATAGCCGCCAGCCTGGCGGGGCAGACGCAGCTTCAGGTGTCGTTACTGGGCCTGACCGTCAGCAACAGCCCACTCAGCCCTCTCGTGGGCGCCCTGGTGGGCACCACGGCGCCCCTGCTGGACGGCATCATCAACAGCGTCACCGCGACATTGGGCGTCCGCGTGGGATCGGCAGAGGTACGTGTGCATCAGCGCCGGTGCGGCATGGCGTCCATCGTCGCCTGATTCCCTTGCCTTCGCGTCGCTCCGCCTTCAGGAGCGTTGCATGGGCGCTATCATGTTGCAGGGAACCGGATCGGACGTCGGCAAATCGGTGCTGGTGGCGGGGCTATGCCGCGCGCTGCTGCGCCGGGGCTATCGGGTACGTCCGTTCAAGCCGCAAAATATGTCTAACAATGCCGCCGTCACCAGCGACGGGGGCGAGATCGGCCGGGCGCAGGCCTTGCAGGCCATCGCCTGCGGCGTGGCGCCGCATACGGACATGAACCCGGTGCTGCTGAAGCCGCAGGCCGATCGCACATCGCAATTGATCGTCCATGGCCAGGTGCGCGGGGCGCTGGGCTCCGGCAATTTCCGCAGCGCGCGGGGACAGTTGCTGGGCGCCGTATTGGAAAGCTACGACCGGTTGCGGGGCCAGTGCGACATCGTCGTTGTCGAAGGTGCCGGGTCGCCGGCCGAAATCAACCTGCGCGGCGGCGACATCGCCAATATGGGCTTCGCCCGCGCTGCCAACGTTCCCGTCATTCTGGTGGGCGATATCGACCGTGGCGGCGTGATCGCAGCGGTGGTCGGCACCCGCGCGGTGATCGACCCGGACGATGCGGCCATGATCCAAGGTTTTCTGATCAACAAATTCCGTGGCGACCCTGCCCTGTTCGAGGATGGCTATCGCCAGATCGAGGCGCTGTCGGGCTGGCGCGGCTTTGGCGTGGTACCATGGCTGAACGCCGTTGCCCGCCTGCCCAGCGAGGATGCGGTTGTGCTGGAGCGGCGGATATTCTCCTCTGCCGCACCACTGGTCGTCGCCTGCCCGGTGCTGCCGCGCATTTCCAATTTCGACGATCTCGATCCGCTCAAGCTGGAGCCGGGCATCGACCTGCGCATGATCGGCCCCGGTCAGGCCATTCCCGGCGACGCGGCGCTCGTGATCCTGCCGGGATCGAAGGCGACCATCGCCGATATGCGCGCGCTGGTGGCGCAAGGATGGGACATCGACATTCGCGCCCATCATCGGCGCGGTGGGGCCGTGCTGGGCCTGTGTGGCGGATACCAGATGCTGGGGCGGACCATCGCCGACCCCGATGGGCTGGAGGGGCCGGCGGGATCGATCGCGGGCCTGGGCCTGCTCGACGTGGACACACGCCTGTCGGCCGGCAAGACGCTGGAGCAGGTGCGGGGCCGCGCGCTGGATGCCGATTTTGGCGGCTATGAAATGCATATGGGCGCCACTGTCGGTCCCGACTGCGAGCGGCCCTTCGCGCTGCTTGATGGCGCACGGCCGGATGGCGCGATCAGTCGCGACGGGCGCGTGATGGGCAGCTATGTCCATGGCCTGCTGGGCAGTACCGCCCTGCGCGATGCATTGTTGCAGCGGCTGGGCGGTCAATCGACCGGTGCGGACTATGACCAGTCGGTCGAGGATGCGCTGGATGAGGTTTCCGCGCTGCTCGAAACGCATGTCGATATCGACGCCATGGTCGCGCTGGCCATGGCGTGAGGGCAAAGAAAAAGGCGGCTTTCGCCGCCTGACTTTTCCTCACCGTAGGGAGAATGGTGCACCCGGAACGATTCGAACGTCCGACCCTCAGATTCGTAGTCTGATGCTCTATCCAGCTGAGCTACGGGTGCACTTTTCTATGCAAAGGCAAAGGCTTGAAGCCAAAACCTATCACGATGTTTCCAATGGTGCACCCGGAACGATTCGAACGTCCGACCCTCAGATTCGTAGTCTGATGCTCTATCCAGCTGAGCTACGGGTGCGTTGGAGAGGCGCAGATAGAAGCGCTTAGCAGATTGGGCAAGCCCCTTTTTTCCCTTTCTTGCACTTTTATGGCCCGGCAACTTTTAACCGCCGTTTTTCGTTGATGCGGTCAGGAGGATTCGATGATGAGCTTCAATCTGAACGAGGCGGCGCTGCTGCTGATTGCACTGGTGATCGGCTGGCTGCTGGGCCTGATGATGAGCGGTCGCGGTAAATATCGTCGACTGTGGCGTGACGAGCAGATTGCCCATCGCCAGGCGATCAAGGATCGCGACGCGCGGATCGAGGCTTCCAATGCCCGCATCGCGGAGTTGGAGCGGCAGTCGACCGGGCCGATCGGCGCTGGCACCGCCACGGCGGTTGCGGGCGCGGTGCATGGCCGCGACGATCTGAGCCGGATCAGCGGGGTCAGCCAGGCGCAGGAGGTTGCCCTGAACGAGGCCGGTTATCATCGCTATGGCCAGATCGCCGCGCTCAATGCCGAGCAGGAAGCGACGCTGGAGGCGCGTCTGGGCCTGAAGCCTGGCACCATCACCCATGAGAATTGGCGCAAGCAGGCCGATGATCTCGCGCATGGCCGCAAACGCGGCCTGTTCGGCTAAACGCGCATAGCCACAAAGAAAAAGGGCGGGGTTTGATGCCCCGCCCTTTTCATATCACTTCTTCGCGAGAGCGGCCTGCGCCGCCGCCAATCGGGCGATCGGCACGCGGTAGGGCGATGCCGAGACATAATCGAGGCCGGTCTGCTCACAGAAAGCGATCGAGGCCGGATCGCCACCATGCTCGCCGCAGATGCCGAGCTTGATGCCAGGACGGGTCTTGCGACCCCGTTCCGCCGCCAGTTCGATCAGTTCGCCCACGCCCTCGACATCGATGCTGACGAAGGGATCGCGGGCGAAGATGCCCTTGTCCACATATTGCGTCAGGAACCGGCCGGCATCGTCGCGGCTGATACCGATCGTCGTCTGCGTCAGATCATTGGTACCGAAGGAGAAGAATTCGCCCACTTCGGCGATCTCACCCGCCTTCAACGCCGCCCGCGGCAGTTCGATCATGGTGCCGACCAGATAGTCGACGCTGTTGCCCTGTTCTTCGAACACTTCGGCTGCGACGCGATCGACGATCGCCTTCATCAGCTCCAGCTCCTTGCGCGTGGCGACCAGCGGGATCATGATTTCCGGGATCGGCGCTTCGCCGCCCCGCGCCTTCACGATCAGCGCCGCTTCGAAGATGGCGCGGGCCTGCATCTCGTAGATTTCGGGATAGGTCACGCCCAGGCGGCAACCGCGATGACCCAGCATCGGGTTGAATTCATGCAGCTCGGCGGCGCGACGCTTGAGCGTGTCGACGCTGACGCCAGCGCCCTTGGCCACTTCCTCGAACTCCGCTTCGCCATGCGGCAGGAATTCGTGCAGCGGCGGATCGAGCAGGCGGATGGTGACCGGCAGGCCCGCCATCACCATGAAGATCTGCGCGAAATCGTCCCGCTGTTCGGGCAGCAGCTTGTCGAGCGCCACGCGGCGGCCCTTCTCGCTGTCGGCCAGGATCATTTCGCGGACGGCGGTGATGCGCGCCGCGTCGAAGAACATATGTTCGGTACGGCACAGGCCCACGCCTTCCGCGCCGAATTCGCGCGCGACCTTGCAATCCTGCGGCGTTTCCGCGTTGGCGCGCACCTTGAGGCGACGAACCTTATCCGCCCACACCATCAGCGTGCCGAAATCACCGGCCAGTTCGGGCTGCACGGTCGGCACTTCGCCAGCCATCACTTCGCCAGTCGACCCGTCGATGGTCAGGATGTCCCCTTCCTTCAATTCACGACCGCCCACGCGCAGGATCTTGGTCTTGCCGTCGATCGAAATGCCGCCAGCGCCCGAGACGCAGGGACGACCCATGCCACGCGCCACGACGGCGGCGTGGCTGGTCATGCCGCCACGCGCGGTCAGGATGCCCTTGGCCGCGTGCATGCCGTGAATATCTTCCGGCGAGGTTTCGACACGGACGAGGATGACGGCGTCGCCCAGTTCGGCGCGGCGCTCGGCAGTGTCGGCGTCGAACACGATCAGGCCCGATGCGGCGCCCGGCGAGGCCGGCAGGCCCTTGGTCAGCACATCGCGCGGCGCGCTGGGATCGAGGGTCGGGTGAAGCAGCTGGTCGAGCGCGGCGGGATCGACGCGGGCGACGGCTTCTTCTTCCGTGATCAGGCCCTCATGCGCCATGTCCACGGCCATCTTCAGCGCGGCCTTGGCGGTGCGCTTGCCCGAACGGGTTTGCAGCATCCACAGCTTGCCCTGCTGCACCGTGAATTCGATGTCCTGCATGTCGCGATAATGGGTTTCGAGGATTTCGAAGACCCCTGCCAGTTCGGCATAAGTTTCCGGCATCGCCTCTTCCATCGACAGCGGCTTGGCCCCTGCCCGCTCGCGCGCGGCCAGCGTCAGATATTGCGGGGTACGGATGCCGGCGACGACATCCTCACCCTGCGCGTTGATCAGATATTCGCCATAATAGGCGTTCTCGCCGGTCGACGGATCGCGCGTGAAGGCGACGCCGGTGGCGGAGGTTTCGCCCATATTGCCGAACACCATCGCCTGCACGTTGACGGCGGTGCCCCATTCGCCGGGGATGTTGTTGAGACGGCGATAGACCTTCGCGCGCTCCGACTGCCAGGAGCCGAACACGGCGGAAATCGCGCCCCACAGCTGGTCATGCACATCCTGCGGGAAAGGCTTGTTCCACAGCTTCTGGACGAGCGCCTTATATTCGGCGACCAGCGTTTTCCAATCGTCGGCGGTCAGCTCGGTATCGAGCGTATAGCCATTATCTTCCTTGGCGATTTCGAGCGCTTCCTCGAACGCGCCATGGTCCAGTTCCAGCACGACGTCCGAATACATCTGGATGAAACGGCGATAGCTGTCCCAGGCGAAACGCTCGTCACCCGACGTGTTGGCCAGGCCGATCACGGTTTCGTCGTTGAGGCCGAGGTTGAGGACGGTGTCCATCATGCCGGGCATCGACGCGCGCGCACCCGAACGGACCGATACCAGCAGCGGATCGGCGGCATCGCCGAAACGCTTGCCGGTGATGCCCTCGATATGCGCGATGCCATTGGCGACTTCGGCGTTCAGGCTTTCGGGATATTTGCCACCGTCCACATAATAGCGGGTGCACATGTCCGTCGTGATGGTGAAGCCCGGCGGCACCGGCAGGCCGATCGCCGCCATGCCGTCCAGATTGGCGCCCTTGCCGCCCAGCAGATTGCGGTCGCCCTGACCGCCATCGTCCACGCCGCCGCCGAAACGATAGACATAGCGGGTCGCGGTGCTGTTCATGATGGCCTCTTCCGTCGTAACCATAGATCCGGCTCTCCCTGCACTGATTGCCGTGTTGTGCGATGCAATAATAATGTCGCAAATAGCGATTTAAGATAGAATAGAATAGGAGATAACGCGCTTAACTTCGCATATTTCCCATTCATTTCGGAATTTAATTTCCTTATCCCGTAATTTTCGAAAAGTTCGCCACGTTGTGCACCGCAGCACGCACCTGCGCCAGCAGCGCGAGGCGAGTCGTGCGCTTCGCCGGATCGGCGTCGTTGACCGTGACGCTTTCAAAGAAGGCGTCGATCGGCGCGCGAAGCGTGGCAAGCGCGGCCATGGCACCCTCGAAATCCTCGGCCGCAACAGCCTGCGCCGCTTGCGGCTCCGCCACGTCGAGCGCGGCGAGCAGGTCAGCTTCGGCCTGTTCGGGCGTGTAGGACAGCGAAATCGCTTCGGCCGTCTCGACGCCTTCCTTCTTGAGGATATTGGCGGCGCGCTTGTACCCAGCGAGCAGATTGGTGCCGTCGTCGGTCGCGACGAAGGACTGAAGCGCCTTCACACGGGCGAGCAGACGGACGAGATCATCCTCGCCGCCCAGCGCAAACACCGCGTCGATCAGGTCGTGCCGAACGCCCGCTTCCTTCTGCTGAACCTTGAGGCGGTCGGCGAAGAAGTCGAGGAATTGGACTTCAAATCCGGAGAATCGGTCCTTGAGGGAAGCCGATCCAGTTGGAAATTCTAACGTGATGTATTCATCAACAGCAGCTTGGCTACTGCGAAATGCAGCCATAACATCCCCATCTTCGTGGATGTGCTTAGGAATATGGCTTCCTTTTAAGATCACTTCATCGCGTGCGGCTCGATCACTTGATCGCTGATTATTTTCAATCACCCCCATTGCAGCAATGATTCTGGTTGTCAGCATCCGCAGATTTAGGCGCAGGTTGCTCTTGGTAAGTAGGGCTATCACAGCGAGCGCCGCTCGGCGCAACGCAAAGGGATCACGAGAGCCGGAAGGCTGCATTTCTCGCATGAAAAACCACAGCAGCGTATCTAGCTTATCCGCCAAACTCACCGCCACCGTCACCGGCGCAGTCGGCACATCATCACCCTGCCCGACCGGCTTGTAATGGTCGCGGATCGCGTCGGCCACCGCATCGGGCAGGCCTTCGGCGCGGGCATAATAGCCGCCCATCACGCCCTGCAATTCGGGGAATTCGCCGACCATTTCGGTGACGAGGTCCGCCTTGGCCAGGCGGGCGGCCCGTTCGGCGAGGTCGGCCAACTCTTCCTTGTGCTCCTGCGAAGGCAGGAGCCCATGGCCAGATTGCGCTTCGTCGCCCTGGGCTCCTGCTTTCGCAGGAGCACTGGCACCGACGATCCCCTCTTCCACCAGCCAGCGGGCCAGCTTGGCGACCCGCTCCACCTTGTCGGCGACGGTGCCCAGCTTTTCGTGAAAGGTGATGCGTTCCAGCTTCTGCGCATGATCCGCCAGCTTCGTCTTGCGGTCCTGCTCCCAGAAGAAGCGGGCGTCGCTCAAGCGGGCGGCCAGCACCTTGCGGTTGCCGGCGATAATCGCCACGCCGCCATCCTTCGCCTCGATATTGGCGGTGCAGATGAAGGCCGGGGCCAACTTGCCCGAAGCATCGCGCAGCACGAAATATTTCTGGTTGATCCGAAGGGTTAGCTGAATGACTTCAGGCGGCACCTCAAGGAAGGCCGGGTCGAAATCGCCCAGCAGCGGCACCGGCCATTCGGTCAGCCCCGCATTTTCCGCGATCAGGCCCTTGTCCTCGATCACGCTATAGCCATGCGCGGCGGCGGCTTCGTCGGCCTTCGTCGAGATGATCGCCTGCCGTTCCTGATGGCTGACGATCACATGGCAGGCGCGCAGCTTTTCGACATAATCGTCCGCGCCGCCGATGGTGATTTCACCGGCATGATGGAAGCGATGGCCAAGCGTGGCATAGCCAGACCGCACATCCTCCACCGCGATATCGACCAGATCTTCGCCCAGGATCGCGACGATGCCTTTGAGCGGCCGGACCCAGCGCAGGCTTTCAGTCGTCTGGCTGGCCGCGCCCCAGCGCATCGACTTGGGCCAGGGGAAGGCGCGGATGACGGCGGGGACAGCTTCGGCCAGAACGTCCTTGGTCGCGCGGCCGGGCTTGTTCACGACGGCGAAATAGACGCCGTCGCGATCTTCCAACTGGTCTTGGCGAAGGCCGGTCTTGCGCAGGAAGCCGTCCAGCGCCTGTGCCGGGGCGCTGGTGCGCGGGCCTTTGAACTCTTCGCTGACGGCCGCCGTTTCCAGCGGCAAGTCGCGCGCGATCAGGGCAAGGCGGCGCGGCGTCACGAAACTGTCGATCGACGCGGGCTTCAAGCCGGCCTTCGCCAGTTCCTCAGTGAAGAGGCGGGCAAGATCGTCGGAAGCCTTCAACTGCATGCGCGCCGGAATCTCTTCGCAGCGGATTTCGAGGAGGAAATCGGTCATGCGATTTCCTCCGAAGCCCCAGCGAAGGCTGGGGCCGCAATCGAACGGAGCGCCACATCGCCTGAGATCCCAGCCTTCGCTGGGATGACGGATCTAAACTTGGTCATCACGCGGCCCACCCGTTCACTTCCATCCACTTTTCGCAGCTACCCTTCGCCATGTCACGCACCTGCCCCATATAGCTGGCACGTTCCTGGACGGAGATCACGCCGCGCGCCTGAAGCAGGTTGAAGGTGTGGCTGGCCTTGATCGCCTGTTCGAACGCGGCGAGCGGCACGCCATTTTCGATGCACTGGTCATATTCCGCGCGGCAATCCTTAAACCAGCGGAACAGCTTCTCCGTGTCGGCAACCTCGAAATTCCATTTCGACATCTGCTTCTCATTTTCAAGGAACACGTCGCCATAGGTGACGCCCGCATCGTTGAACTTGAGGTCATAGACGCTGTCGACGCCCTGAATATACATGGCCAGCCGCTCAAGCCCGTAGGTCAGTTCACCCGCGACCGGCTTGCAGTCATAGCCGCCCATCTGCTGGGAATAGGTGAACTGGGTGACTTCCATGCCGTCGCACCACACTTCCCAGCCCAGGCCCCAAGCGCCCAGCGTCGGGCTTTCCCAGTCATCCTCGACGAAGCGGATGTCGTGGACCAGCGGATCGATGCCGATTTCCACCAGCGAACCCAGATAGAGTTCCTGAAGGTTCGCCGGGGACGGCTTCATGATCACCTGATATTGGTAATAATGCTGAAGCCGGTTGGGATTTTCGCCATAGCGGCCATCGGTCGGGCGGCGGCTGGGCTGCACATAGGCGGCGTTCCACGCGTTCGGCCCCAGCGCGCGCAGCGTGGTCGCGGGGTGGAAGGTGCCCGCGCCGACTTCCATGTCGAGCGGCTGAAGGATGACGCATCCCTGCTTCCCCCAATAGGCATGCAGGGTCAGGATCAAGTCCTGGAAGGAAAGCACTTTGCCTTCGGCCACGGATAGTCCTCAAAAATTGCTATCTAGAATGTCGCGCGCCTTGGCGCATGGCATGGCCATGGTCAAGGAAAAGCGGCGGGAAACAGGGTTAAGCGGCTTGCCCTGACGCCGCATGCTCCCCATTGAAGGACGCATGAAGATGCTCCCCACCCTGTTCCGTGCGTTCAGTGCCGCGCTGCTGATGATCGGCGGCGTCGCGCAGGCCCGCACGGCTGAAACCGCGACCCCTGCCCTGTGGCAGGTGAAGGATGATGACACGACCATCTATCTGTTCGGCACCGTCCATGTGATGAAGCCCGATATCGACTGGTTCCATGGCGACGTGAAGCGCGCTTTCGACCGGGCCGATACGCTGGTGCTGGAGATTATCGAGCCGGACGATCCCAATGCGATCGCTGCGACCATGGCTGGGCTGGCGATGGCGAAGGACGGGGTGAAGCTGTCGGATCGACTGACGCCGGACGCGCGGACGAAATATCAGGCGGCGATGGACGCGAACGGCCTGCCCTGGCAGGCATTCGATATGTTCAACCCGTGGATGAGCGGCATGGCCCTGTCGGTCGCGCCGCTGGAGAAGCTGGGCTACAAGAATGACCTGGGCGCGGAGAAGATATTGCGCAGCGCCGCCACCGGCGCGGGCAAGAAGGTGGATGCGCTGGAGACGGTGGAGCAGCAGGTCGGCTTCTTCGCCAGCCTGCCGATGGAGCAGCAATTGCAGTTCCTGAATGCAACGGTCGACGGCCTGCCGGACATGGAAAAGGAATTTGGCGACCTGCTGCGCTATTGGCAGGCGGGGCAGCCCGACAAGCTGGCCGCATCGATGAACGAGTCGCTGGAGGCCACGCCGGAACTGGCACAGGTGCTGCTGACCGGGCGCAACGCCAATTGGGCCATGTGGATCAAGGCGCGGCTGGAGCAGCCGGGTACCGTCTTCGTGGCGGTCGGCGCGGGCCATCTGGCCGGCAAGGGCAGCGTGCAGGAACAGCTCAAGGCGCTGGGCGTCCAGGCCAAGCGGATAAAGAAGGTCAAGCCATGATGCGCATCGCGACCCGCCTGCTGGCGCTATTTGCTCTAACATTGGTCGCGGCTTGCGGTCAGGACAGCAAGCCGGTGGCTAAGGTCGAGGGCGGCCCTGCCCTGTGGCAGGTGCAGCGCGGCGAGCTGAACGGCTGGCTGTTCGGCACCATCCATGTCCTGCCCAAGGGCGTCGCGTGGGATACACCGGCGATCAAGGAGGCGATGGGCGCGTCCGACCGGCTGATATTGGAAGCGGCCGATTTGCAGGACGAGCAGAAGACGCTGGGCCTGTTCGAGAAAATGGGCCGCAGCCCCGGCTTGCCGCCGCTGGAAAAGCGGGTGCCCGATGGCGAGAAGGCGGCGCTGAGCAAGGCGATGGCCGATGGCGGTACGAACAGCCAGTTGCTGTCCGGCTATGAAAGCTGGGCTGCCGCGATGCTGCTGTCCGCCGCCAGCCAGCAGGGCCTGGGCGTCAGCCAGAGCGACGGCGTCGAGCCGGTGCTGATCGAGACGTACAAGAAAGCCAAAAAGCCGATCGGCGGGCTTGAGACGGTGGAGCGCCAGTTTGCGGCGTTCGACACGCTGCCCGAAAGCGCGCAATCGGCTTTGCTGGTGCAAACCGTGCATGAGGCCAAGGGCATGAAGGCGCTGTACGACCGCATCCTGACCGCCTGGTCGAAGGGCGACATGGAGGCGATCGCCAAGGAAGACAAGGTCGGCGAGCAGCCCGACCCGATGGTCGAGGAAGCGATACTGGTCGCCCGCAATCGCGATTGGGTGAAGGCGATCGAGCCGATGAAGGGCCGCCCCTTCATCGCGGTGGGTGCGGGGCATTTGACCGGGCGCGAAAATCTGATCGAATTGCTGAAGGCGCAGGGGTACACGATCACGCGGGTGCAGTGATCTTACTCCACGCGCGCAGGCGACAGTCCAGATGAAGCCTCTAAGATCGGGTGGGTACTGTATGAAGAACTTCTACATTGTATCGGCCACCATCATCGTCGTTGGTTTGGCGATCCTGATGGCAAAGCATATGTATGACTCGCCCTATAACCGCTGCGTCAAAGACTGTGTAGTGGTAGGATTCACAAAAGACCAAGCCGCTGCGGCGTGCGCCCGTCTTCATGATACGAACTGACGCACCACTCGTCAGCCCCCACCCCTTGCCTTTCCGCCATTTCCTGCTAAAGGGCCGCCTTCCCGCGATGGTCATCCCTGGAGGCGTGGCGGGAAAGTACATCAATTTTGCTTTTGGAGACACGCAATGAGCGAGCAGCTTACGCTGTCGGCCGAGGCACGCGATCGGGCAGGCAAGGGAGCCTCCCGCGCCCTCCGCCGTGAGGGCCGCGTACCCGCCGTCATCTATGGAATGAACGAAGAACCCCTGTCGATCCATGTCGAGGAAAAGCTCCTCAACAAGCAGCTCGGCACCGGCCACTTCTTCAATTCGGTCATCATGGTCGAAGTCGGCGGCAAGACCGTCCGCACGCTCGCCAAGGACGTGGCCTTCCACCCCGTCACCGACCGTCCGCTGCACGCCGATTTCCTGCGCGTTTCGGAACATGCCACCGTTCACGTCCATGTGCCGGTGCGCTTCGAAAATGAAGACGCATCGCCGGGCCTGAAGAAGGGCGGCGTGCTCAACGTCGTGGCGCATGACATCGAACTGGTCGTCGATGCCGCCAACATTCCCGACGAAGTGGTGGTCGACCTGACCGGCCTGGAAGTCGGCGATTCGCTGCACATCAGCGCGGTGACCCTGCCCAAGGGCACCACGGCCCTGCATGCCGACACCGATTTCAGCATCGCGACCGTCGTTGCTCCTTCGGCTCTCAAGAGCGCCGAAGGCGAAGCTGAGGCCGAAGCGGAAGGCGAATAAGCCTTTTCCAGCTTTAAGCTATTTGCGAAATCCCGTTCGAGCCAGGCTCGGGCGGGGTTTTGCTTTTCTGGAGGATTTCGATGCAGATCTGGGCGGGCCTGGGCAATCCGGGACAGCAATATGCGATGCACCGGCACAATGTCGGCTTCATGGTCGCGGACCTGATCGCGGACATGCATCGCTTCTCCCCCCCCAAGAAGCAGTTCCAGGGCTGGGTTCAGGAAGGTCGGATCGGCACCGAGAAAATCATCCTGCTCAAACCCGCCACCTTCATGAACGAAAGCGGCCGTTCGATCGGCGAAGCGATGCGCTTCTACAAGCTGACGCCGCAGGACGTCACCGTCTTCCACGACGAACTCGACCTCGTGCCCATGAAGGTGAAGGTGAAGCGCGGCGGCGGCAATGCCGGGCACAACGGGCTGCGGTCCACCGACGCGCATATCGGCAATGATTTTCGCCGGGTGCGGATCGGCATCGGCCATCCGGGACATAAGGACAAGGTCCATGGCTATGTGCTGGGCAATTACGCCAAGAGCGAAATGGACGCGCTGGCCGACATGCTGGGCGCGACCAGTGCCGAAGCCGAATGGCTGACCAGGAATGACGACGTCCGCTTCATGAACGAGATCGCCCGTCGCCTGGCGGATTGAACGGCCAGAACATCTTTACCCAACCGCCATGACAATGGCTCAACGGACCAATCACGGCGTTCCCCGGCGAAGGCCGGGGTCCAGATGAGACGCTGAAACTGGGCCCCGGCCTTCGCCGGGGAACACCCTGCTATGCATGTCGCTCGATACAGACTGACATCACCCTGCCAGGATGTCGCAACTGGATTGCGCAGTGCAACATTACCGGGCCATAAGGCGCCTGAAATGCAGTTCAGGGGATTTTGGGTGATTCAGACTGTTTCGACGACGCCGTTCAATGACCAGAAGCCTGGCACGTCCGGCCTGCGCAAGAAGGTCCGCATCTTCCAGCAGCCCCATTATGCGGAAAATTTCGTCCAGTCGGTGTTCGACAGTCTTGAGGACTTTGCCGGCCAGACGCTGGTGGTGGGCGGCGACGGACGCTACCTCAACCGCGAAGTCATCCAGATCGTCATCAAGATGGCTGCCGCCAACGGCTTTGGTCGCGTTATCGTGGGTCAGGGCGGCATCCTGTCCACCCCCGCCGCCTCGCACCTCATCCGCTCTGCCGGCGCCTTTGGCGGCCTCGTCCTGTCGGCCAGCCACAATCCCGGCGGCCCGGACGAGGATTTCGGCATCAAATATAATATCGGCAATGGCGGTCCGGCACCGGAAAAGGTGACGGACGCCATCGCCGCGCGATCGCTGGTCATCGACAGCTACAAAATCCTGGAAGCCGCCGATGTCGATATCGACCTGATCGGCACCAGCCAGTTGGGCGCCATGACCGTCGAAGTGGTCGATCCCGTCACCGCTTATGCCGACCTGATGGAAAGTCTGTTCGATTTTGCCGCCATCCGCGCGCAGATCGCCGGCGGCTTCACCCTCGCCTTCGACAGCATGAGCGCGGTCACCGGCCCCTATGCGGCGGAGATTTTCGAGCGTCGCCTGGGCGCACCCGCCGGTACGGTGATGAACGGTACCCCGCTGCCCGATTTCGGCCATCACCATCCCGACCCCAATCTGGTCCACGCCAAGCAATTATACGACCGGATGATGGCCGCCGACGCGCCAGATTTCGGCGCAGCGTCGGACGGCGACGGCGACCGCAACCTCATCATAGGCCGGCACAGCTATGTGACGCCGTCGGATTCGCTCGCCGTGCTGGCCGCCAACGCCCATCTGGCGCCGGGCTATAAGGCTGGGCTCAAGGGCATCGCGCGCTCCATGCCGACCAGCGGCGCAGCCGACCGGGTCGCGGAAAAGCTGGGCGCGCCGCTCTATGAAACGCCGACCGGCTGGAAATTCTTCGGCAACCTTCTGGACGCCGGCATGGCGACCATCTGCGGTGAGGAAAGCGCGGGCACCGGGTCCGACCATGTGCGCGAAAAGGATGGCATCTGGGCCGTTCTGCTCTGGCTCAACATTCTGGCCGTGCGGCAGCAGAGCGTTGCTGCGATCATGGCCGATCATTGGGCCACCTATGGCCGCAACTACTATGCCCGCCACGATTATGAAGCGATCGCTAAGGACAAGGCTGACGCGCTGATGGCGGCGCTGCGCGGAGCGCTCGCTACCCTGCCCGGCACCGGCAATAGCGGCGGTACGGTGAAGAGCGCCGACGATTTCGCCTATACCGACCCGACCGATCAGTCGGTCAGCCGCAATCAGGGCGTGCGCATCTTGTTCGAGGATGGATCGCGCGTCGTGTTCCGCCTTTCCGGCACGGGCACGGAGGGCGCGACGCTGCGTGTCTATATCGAACGCTATGTCGGACCGGATGGCGATCTGGGGCTGGAGACGGGCGACGCCCTTGCGCCGCTGATCGCCGCTGCGCAGGATGTCGCCGATATCGCCGGCTACACCGGCATGGACAAGCCCAGCGTCATTACCTGATCCGCAAAGCAGGCTTGCGCTGGACACAAACTCACAGCCGGGAAACGGGATAGCAATGCGCGCGCATTATGGGGACAGGCACTTTCTCCTGTCCCAAGGACCATCATGCGCCGCCTTGCTGCCTGCTTTTCCGCCTGCCTCGCCCTCCTTTCGAGCCCCGCCGGCGCGGCGACCAGCGAAGACGAGCAATTCTGGCTCAACCTGACCGCGATGGGATCAATCAAGGACGAACTGGTCTATTTCGCGGAAATCCAGCCGCGGATCGGCGATGGCATGTCGCGCGTCGACCAGTCGCTGTTTCGCGGCGCGCTGGGCTGGAAACTCTCGCCCACCATGACCGTCTATCAGGGCTATGCCCATGTCGTCGTGCCGATCGAGGGCGGCAAGGATATCAATGAGGAGCGCAGTTTCCAGCAATTGAGCTGGACGCTGGGCAAGCCTTGGGGCGGCGAACTCTCGTCTCGCACCCGTCTGGAGCAGCGTTGGCGCTCGAACGGCGACGATATGGGATGGCGCCTGCGCGAAATGCTGCGGTACGAAAAGCCGCTCAAGCCGGGCAGCGATGCCGTGAACGCTTTGGTCTATGCGGAAGGGTTCGCGGCCCTCAACGACACGGATTGGGGCGCGCGCAGCGGCTTCGACCAGCTACGCAGCTTCGCCGGCGCGAAAATCGGCCTGCCGGGCGCATCGACGCTGGAGGTGGGCTACCTCAACCAGCTGGTAAATCAGCGCTCCGGCAACACACGCGTCAACCATGTCGCGTCGGTCACTTTGTTCTTTCGGCACTGAAGGATTTTACAATAAGCCTTTGACAACAAAGGCAAATAGGTAAAATGCATGGCGGCGTTATCAGAGACCCGAAAAAATCAAAGCCATTACAGCATGTTAAAGCCGTGCAATCCGAAACACCTGTCCAACTCGCTGTCGCAAAACCGCCTTACCGCCCGTTGTCCGCGATGATGTCCACGCTGGTCTTGCCGCCCGGTGCGTCTGTGAACAGGATGAAATAGGCGCTGCCATCGGCGCCGCGCGTACCGCCCAGCACATGGTCGCCGCCCAAAATCTTGTGCTCGCCATCATAGCCGGCACGGCGCGCCAGCGTGTAATAATAATCCATCACGCCCTGTCGCGGCACGGCGGTCACGAAACTCGCTGCCCGCAATGTGCAGCCGTCCGCCTGCGCGCCAGCCGCCTCGGTCAGTTGCGCGCCGGGGTAAAGGGTGAAGGGTTCGGGCATGCGTTGCGCCCATTGCGTGCCGTAATTCAGTTTCTTGGCGCAATTGCCCTTGCCCGCGCCCTCCCGCGCGACCGCGCCCAACGTCACGGTAGAGGCCAATGCTTCGCCCTGCGTCGCGGCCGGCGCGCTCAGCAGCTTGCCGCCCGCCAGCTTGACCGCCTGCGCCTGCGCCGCGCCAGCCTCACCACTCAGGACCGGCACCGCCCCATTGGCAGGCTTGTCGGCCGTCCGCACCGCATTGCGGTTGGACTGGCCCACCAGTTGCGGATCGACCACGATCGGATCGGCCAATGCGCCTTTCAGCGCCGGATCGGTCGCATTGTCGGTCAGTTGCGCGTCGAGCGACGCAAGATTGGCATCCTTGTCCCCCTTGCCACAGGCGGCGAGCGCCAGAACCAGGGATATCATGCCAACAGACCGGAAACGCGCCATCCTTCACTCCTTCGTAAACAAGTCCTGAAGAGCAAAGGTTAATATTGCGTTAGGACTATTGGTGAATCTGCCGATTTTTTTGCGCAGGTGGCCAGCCAGGATCGACTGGCCTTGTCCCACTGTCTTGCTCTGGGACAGATGAACGGCCATGGTCGGCCCATGCTCAATATGCTGTCAGGCTTTATCGGCCTTGTCACCCTTGTCCTCATGATCCCGGCGGTGTTTCCGTTCTTGGGGGCGCTCAACTGGATCCTGATCCCACTGGCCCTGTTCGGCGCCTTCATCGGCCTGATGTCGTCGAAGAAGGGCGGCCAGAATTTCTGCCTGATCGTTGCGGCCTTTGGCGCGTTGCGGCTCTTCCTGGGCGGAGGCATCTTCTGACACAGGAACATCCCGAAGCGTGCAAGGGGTTGCTGGCGGCACTGGGTTGCTATGGCCTATGGGGTCTGCTGCCGCTCTTCTTCCGCCTGTTGCACCATGTCGATCCGGTGGAGATCGTGACGCAGCGCATCCTTTGGTCGCTGCTGCTGATCCTGGGCATCCTCGCGGTGCGCAAGGGGTTGCCGACCTTTGTCGCCGCGCTGCGCGACCGAAAGCTGGTCCTGCCGCTGGCGGGTTCGGCGATCATGATCGGCATCAACTGGGTGACCTATGTCTGGGCCGTCAATGAAGGCCATATCGTCGCAGCGAGCCTGGGCTATTTCCTCAACCCGTTGGTCAATGTCGTGCTGGGCGTGCTGGTCCTCAAGGAAAAGCTGCGCCGGCCGCAGATGCTGGCGATCGCCGTTGCCTCGATCGGAGTCGCCATCCTGGCCGCTTCGGCGTTGACGACCTTGTGGATCAGCCTGTCGCTGGCGTTCAGCTTCGCTTTCTACGCCCTGCTGCGCAAGCTGACGCCGGTCGCACCGATGACCGGTCTGGGCGTCGAAACCACGCTGCTGACCCCGCTCGCCATCGCCTATCTGCTCTGGGAACTCAGCCATGGCGGCACCGGCTTTGGTCAGGATGTGCCGACCACGGCGCTGCTGATCATCTCTGGCGCCGTAACCACCGTACCGCTGGTGTTGTTCGCCATCGCCGCGCAGCGCCTGCCAATGTCGACGCTGGGCCTGATGCAATATCTTGCCCCCACGCTTCAGTTTCTGAGCGGCGTTCTGCTGTTCGGCGAAAAGCTGAGCGGTGGCCAGATGGCCAGTTTCGGCCTGATCTGGGTCGGCCTGATCCTCTTTGCCAGCGACGGTATCGCCACCGCACGGCGCAACAGAATGGCGACGGCATAAGGCTTGGCTTAGGCGCGCGGCGGTCCTACTTAGGGGCCATGACTGGCACCACCCTGACCGACCGCGCAATCCTGAGAATTTCCGGGGAAGAGGCCAAGCCCTTCCTCCAGGGACTATTGACCCGCGATGTGCTGAAACTGGCGGAGGGCGAACCCCGCTGGACCGCGCTGCTGACGCCGCAGGGCAAGGCCTTGTTCGATTTCTTCCTGTGGGCGGATGGCGATGACGTGCTGATCGACTGCGAAGCGGCGCAGGCCGATATACTCGCCAAGCGCCTGACCCTCTATCGCCTGCGCCGCAAGGTGGTGATCGCCCGTGTTGACGATCTGGCTGTGCATTGGGCGACCGATGCGGCCGACCGGCCATTCGACCCGCGCCTTCCCGCGCTTGGCCATCGTTGGCTTGCGCCAGCCGATGCCGGAGACGCTTCCGCTGCATTCCGTGCCCATCGCCTGTCACTCGGCATATTCGAGGGGGCGGGCGAACTGGGGCAGGACCAGACGCTCTGGCTGGAAACCAATGCGGAAGAATTGCAGGGCGTCGATTATGACAAGGGATGCTATGTGGGTCAGGAGAATACCGCCCGTATGCATTATCGCAACAAGGTGAACCGGCGGCTGATCGCCGTGCCGCTGGCGCAGGCCGACGAAAAGCGCCAGCGCGCTGCCCTGCCCGACCTTGGCCTGTCGATCGAACTGCATCGTGTGGAATCGATCGACCCCGCCGCCCTGCCTGCATGGCTCGCGACCGCGATCGAAAGTCAGGCTGCCGAATGAAGCGCGCCCTGCTGGCGCTGCTCTGCGCTTTCACCCTGAGTGCGCCGGCCGCCGCCGACACGCGCTGGACGCTGGTCAAAACCTATCCCCATGATGCCCAGGCCTTTACCGAGGGGCTCTTCTATCTGGATGGCGACCTCTATGAGAGTACGGGTTTGGAGGGGCAGTCGGAGGTGCGCAAGGTTGCGCTCAAGACCGGGAAAGTCCTGCAAAGCCGCATCATAGAGCCGCCCTATTTCGGCGAAGGCATCGTCAATTGGAAGGGTCGGCTGGTCAGCCTGACCTGGCGGCATCGCAGAGGGTTCGTCTGGAATCTGAAAGACTTCACGCCCGTTTCGGATTTTCGTTATGAAGGGGAAGGCTGGGGGCTGACGCAGGATGGCCGCAGCCTCATCATGAGCGACGGCACCGCCCAGTTGCGCTTCCTCGATCCCGACAGCCTGGCCGAGCAGCGCCGCATCACCGTGACCTGGAACGGGCGCGCCGTCGATCGGCTGAACGAACTGGAATATGTTCGCGGCGAAATCTGGGCGAATATCTGGTACGATACCCGCATCGCACGGATAGACCCCGCGACCGGCGCCGTGATCGACTGGATCGACGTCGCGCCCCTGCGCAAGGCCGCCGGCGTGACCGACAGCGAAGCGGTCGCCAACGGCATCGCCTATGATGCGGACAAGGACCGCGTCTTCATTACCGGCAAGAATTGGCCGAAATTGTTCGAAATCAAGGTAAACCGCAGCAATTAGGGACGCGGTTCGTGGCCATGCAGCTTCGCCCAGAGCGCAGCGGTGCCGGCCTCCTGCGCGCGGGTGGTGAACTGGGCCGCGATCAGCCAGCCCTTGATCGGGCGCAGCGGCAGGATCGCCGTCAGGATCAGCACCGGAATACCCACGGCCAGATGTACCCAGAGCGGAGGCCGCGCCAATATTTCCAACATGATGATGAAGACAACGCCGGGCACGCAGGCGAAAAGCTGCACGAACACGGCGGGGCCATCGGCGGGATCGGCGAAACTATAGTCGAGGCCGCAGACCTCGCAATGATCGCGCACCGTCAGGAAACCGGTGAAGATATGCCCCTCGCCACAGCGTGGGCACCGGCCCATCACGCCCGTTTCATGCGCCGGACGTTTCTTCCACGCGCGACCATTTTGGTCGATCCAGTGGGTTTCGCTACTCTGTTCCATATCGTCTCCTGACATCATCCCCATGTCGTATCGGCACCGCGCTTATCAATTGCGCCTTTTGTCCCACCCGCCTTTGACTGTTCCCCAAAGGCTGGCCTTTCTACGCACAAAGCGCTATCGGCGCGCCAATCCTTCTTTCCGATCTTGTAAGGCAGTCAAATGGGTTTTCGTTGCGGTATCGTCGGCCTCCCCAATGTGGGCAAGTCCACCCTGTTCAATGCGCTGACCGAAACGCAGGCGGCGCAGGCGGCCAACTATCCCTTTTGCACGATCGAGCCTAATGAGGGCCGGGTCGCCGTGCCCGACGACCGGCTGGATACCATCGCAAAGATCGGCGGCAGCGCGAAGATCATCGAAACGCAGTTGAGCTTCGTCGATATTGCCGGGCTGGTGCGCGGCGCGTCCAAGGGTGAAGGGCTGGGCAACCAGTTCCTGGCGAACATCCGCGAAACGGATGCGATCGTCCACGTCCTGCGCTGTTTCGAAGATGGCGACATCACCCATGTCGAAGGCAAGGTCGATCCCACCGCCGACGCCGAGACGGTCGAAACCGAGCTGATGCTCGCGGATCTGGAAAGCCTGGAAAAGCGCGTTCCCAACCTCGCCAAGAAGGCGGCGCAGGGCGATAAGGAAGCCAAGGCGGCCGCCGCCGTGCTGGGCCAGGCGCTAGACCTGCTGCGCGACGGCAAGCCCGCGCGCCTGACCGTGCCGCGCGACGTCGAGGAAGAACGCCTCTTCGCGCAAGCGCAGTTGCTGACCGCGAAGCCTGTCCTCTATGTCTGCAATGTCGAAGAAGACAGCGCATCGAGCGGCAACGCCCATTCGGCCCGCGTGTTCGAAAAGGCTGCGGCGGAAAATGCCAAGGCGGTGATCGTGTCCGCCGCGATCGAAGCCGAACTGGTCACGATGCCGATCGAGGAACGCGCCGAATATCTCGAAGCGCTGGGCCTGACCGAAGCTGGCCTCGCCCGCATCATCCGTGCCGGTTATGAACTGCTCGGCCTCATCACCTTCTTCACCGTCGGGCCGAAGGAAGCCCGCGCCTGGACCGTCGCCAAGGGCAGCAAGGCGCCGCAGGCCGCCGGCGCGATCCACACCGATTTCGAAAAGGGCTTCATCCGCGCCGAAACCATGGCCTATGCGGATTATGTCCAGTTCAACGGCGAAGCCGGCGCGAAGGAAGCCGGCAAATGGCGGTCTGAAGGCAAGGAATATGTGACGCAGGACGGCGACATCATGCTGTTCCGCTTCAACGTCTGATCGCCCATGGCGCTGCGCCTTGGTCAAATGCCTGCGCAGCGCAAGGCCGCCTTTCCGCCCAGCGTCGACGCCGATACGCGATTGTTGATCCTGGGCAGCCTGCCCGGTGACGCGTCGATCAAGCAGGGCGAATATTATGCCCATCGCGGCAATGCCTTCTGGGACTTGCTGGGCGATGTGCTGGAAGAGGATCTGCGCGGCCAGCCCTATGCGATGCGGCTGAAACGCCTGCGCGCGATCGGCGTCGGCCTGTGGGACGTGATCGAGAGCGCGGAGCGGCCCGGCAGCCTGGACAGCAGCATCAAGGGCGCGGAATTGCGCGATCTTGGACTGTTCGTGGAACGGCTCCCGGCGTTGCGGGGTATCGGCTTCAACGGGAAGACGGCCAGCCTGCATGGCAGGCGGCAATTGGGGGATCGGCTTGCGCTGAAGTTGATCGACCTGCCATCCTCCAGCGGCGCCTATGCCAGCCTGTCGCGCGCGGCGAAACGGCAGGCCTGGATGGTACTGCGCAACGTGCTGACATAAAAGCCTACCAAAACGTCACTTTACCGTCATGGCATGGCTGCTAAGCGATTTTGATCCGAACAAAATCCGAAGAGTCGCCATGTTATCCCGCACCCTCGCCCCTGCCCTGCTCGCCCTTGCCGCCCTGAGCGGTTGCACCACCGTCGCCTCGACGGAGCGCCCGGCCCCCGCCGCGCAGGCGGAGCAGCGCGTACCTGTTACCATATTGGTATCCATCGACGGGTTCCGCGCGGACTATCTGCAACGCGGGGTCACGCCCAATCTGGCGGCGCTGGCGAGCAGCGGGGTCGAGGCGCCGATGCGGCCGTCCTTCCCCACCAAGACCTTCCCCAATCATTGGGCGATCGTCACGGGTGATCGGCCCGACCGCAACGGCATCGTCGCCAACAACATGGAAGATGCCGCGCGCCCGGACGAGAAATTCACCATGGCGAGCGACGATCCCTTCTGGTGGAACGATGTCGAACCGATCTGGGTGACGGCGGAAAAGGCCGGCGTGCGCACCGCGACCATGTTCTGGCCCGGATCCAACGTGCCATGGGGCGGCACGCAGGACAAGGAATGGCCTCGTGCGATCCATGGGGGCGCGCGGCCGCAGGACTGGGCGCAGTTCAATCAGCAGATCGGCGGCACCCAGCGCGTCAACATGGTGCTGGACGTGCTGCGCCGCCCGGACGCCATCCGCCCGCGCTTCGTCACGCTTTATTTCGACACGGTCGATACGGCGGGCCATGTGAAGGGGCCGGATGCGCCGGAAACGACGCAGGCCATTGCGGAGGTGGACGCGCATATCGGCGAACTGGTCGCGGGATTGAGGGCGATGGGCCAGCCAGCCAATCTGATCATACTGGCGGACCATGGCATGGCGGCACGTTCGGCGGATCGGATCATTCCGCTCGACACGGTCGCCAACCCGGCCGACTACCGCATCGTCGAAAGCGGCCCCTATGCCAGCCTGGCCGCCACAGCGGGTCATGAAAAGGCGCTGGAGGCTGCGCTGCTCAAGGCGACGCCACATATGCAATGTTGGCGCAAAGGCGAGATACCGGCGCGCTTCCATTATGGTACGCACCGCCGCATCCCGCCCTATTTCTGCCTGGCCGACACCGGTTGGGAAATCCAGCCGAGCAAGCCCAAGGGCGACGTGACCGGCGGCAATCATGGCTGGGACGATCGCGCGCCCGAAATGCAGGCGCTGTTCATCGCCAACGGCCCGGCTTTTGCCAAGGGTGCGAAGACGCCGGCCAACGGCTTTGCCAACGTCGATGTCTATCCGCTGCTCGCCCGCCTGATCGGAGTAACGCCGCGCGCGTCGGATGGCGATGCCGCTGCCCTGTCCGGCCTTCTCGCCCGCTGAGGATTGCCCCCATGCTGACCCGTCGCCAGATATTGTCTGCTGCCACCGTCACCCCGCTGGCAGGTGTGCCCGCCATCGTGAAGGCGCAAAGCTGGTTCGCCGGCTACCCCTTTTCTTTGGGCGTGACGTCGGGTGACCCGGCACCGGACGGTTTCGTCATCTGGACCAAACTGGCGCCCAAGCCCTTCGAGCCGTATGGCGGGATGCCCACCGTGCCGCTGCCGGTAAAATGGGAAGTGGCCAGCGACGACCGGTTCAAGACCATCGTCGCATCGGGCGAAGCGATCGCTCGGCCCGAACTGGGCCATAGCGTCCATGTCGAGGTCGCGGGCCTGGAACCCGATCGCCCCTATTGGTATCGGTTCGCGCTGGGCGGCGACCAGTCGTCGCGCGGCCGGGCGCGAACCTTGCCGTTGGCATCGGCCAGCCCCAAGGCGCTGAAATTCGGCGTCGCGGGGTGCCAGAATTATGAGGATGGGCTGTTCACCGCCTATCGCCATCTGGCGCGCGAGGATGATCTGGCCTTCGTCTATCATTATGGCGACTTCATCTACGAATATAAGAAACGTGGGCCGAATTATGACAAGGATGGCCTGCCCGCGCCGCAGGTGCGCCAGCATATCGGACAGGATTGTATCGACGTCGCCGACTATCGACTACGCTATGCCCAATATCTGAGCGACTATGATTTGCAGGCGGCGCGCGCGCGCCACACATGGTTCCCGACCTTCGACGATCATGAAGTCCAGAATAATTGGGTAGGCGATTTCGACGGCAAGGGCGAGGCGCCGCCGGAAATCTTCCGCCTGCGTCGTCAGGCCGGTTTGCAGGCCTGGTATGAATATATGCCCGTGCGCGTGGCGATGATCCCGCGCAATGGCATCATCACCGACATGTATCGGGAGGCGCGCTATGGCGACCTGCTCTCGATCGACTTTCTCGACACCCGCTCCTTCCGCACGGACCAGCCATGCGGCGACGGGTTCAAGCCTTATTGCAAGGATATCGACGATCCCAAGGCGCAGGTCGTGTCGCCGGAAGAGGAAAGCTGGCTGGTCCGCAATCTGACGCGCGGGCAGGCCAAGTGGAACTGCGTCGCGCAGCAGGTGATGATGATGTCACTCGACCGGCGCCGCTATGCCGACGAAACGCAGAAAATCTACAATATCGACACCTGGGCCGCCTATGCGGCGCAGCGTAACCGTTTGCTGGGCAAGATGCGTGGGCTCGACAATGTCGTCGTGCTGACAGGCGACGAGCATCAGAATTTCGCCGGCCTGCTGGAAAGCGATGGCAAGCCTGTCGCGGTAGAATTCGTGTCGACCTCCATCTCCTCGGGCGGCGACGGATCGGATGTGCGCCCGGGCAGCGAGATCATGATGAAGAACAGCCCGGAGCTGAAATTCATCAACGACCAGCGCGGCTATCTGGTGTGCGAGGTTACGCCGGACGCGTGGACGACGCGCTTCCGCGTAATGGATCAGGTGTCGGAGCCGGGCGGTGCGATCAGTACCCGCGCCAGTCTGACGGTACCGCGTGGCCAACCGTCGATCAGCATCGCCTGACATTGACGTAAACGGAAAGCAGGCCTAGAAACTCATCCGTTGTAAGCGGAGACGGATGAGCATGGAAGACATTGTCTATTTCGAGGATCTCGCGATCGGCGATGGTTTCGATTTCGGGCCGCTCACCGTCTCGCGCGATGAAACGGTCGCCTTCGCTGCCGAATTCGATCCGCAACCCTTCCACTTGTCGGATGAAGCCGCCGCGACCACCCATTTCGGCACGATCTCCGCTAGTGGCTGGCATACGGCGGCTTTGTTCATGAAGATGTTCGTCGCCGAAATGCAGGCGCATCCGGGCCGTCAGGCGGCCAGCCTAGGCGCGATGGGCGTGGACGAACTACGCTGGCTCCGTCCCGTCCGCCCCGGCGACACGCTGCGCGGGCGGAGCGAGGTGATCGACAAGAAAGCGTCGCAAAGCCGCCCGGAAATGGGGATCGTCCGCAACAAGGTGACGATTTTCAATCAGGACGACAAACCGGTCCTGACCATGATCCCGATCGCCATGTGGCGGACCCGGCCAGCCTGAACCGAGCTATTTTCGCCCGAACAGCTTCTCGATATCGCCATGGCCCAGCTTCACCCAGGTCGGGCGGCCATGATTGCACTGGCCGGACCGGGGTGTGACTTCCATCTCCCGCAGCAGCGCGTTCATTTCCGCGACGCTCAGCACCCGGCCAGCGCGGACCGAGCCGTGGCAGGCCATGGTCGCGGCGACCAGATCCAGCCGTTCCTTCAATGACAAGGCGCTGTCATAGGCCGCCAGATCGTCGGCCAGATCCGTGACCATGCCTTGCACATCAGCCTGGCCCAACATCGCTGGGACGGACCGAACCAGCATGGCCGAAGGACCGAACCGTTCGAGGTCGAGGCCGAATTCCTTGAGTTCGGCGATCCGCGCCTCCAGCCGGTCGCAGGCGGTTTCCTCCAGTTCGACCACTTCGGGCAGCAGCAAAGCCTGGGACGCTACACCCTGCCCCTCCATCGCGCGGCGCATCCGCTCCAGCGTCAGCCTTTCATGCGCGGCATGCTGGTCGACGATGACGAGGCCATCCTCGGCTTCCGCGACGATATAGGTGCGCGCCACCTGTCCGCGCGCGACGCCGAGCGGGAAACTGCGACCTTCCGGGGCAGGCGCAGCGGCGGGTTCGGCGCGGGCCTGCGGCGGAGGCGTGATGAACGAGCTTCGGCGATCGGCGAAGGCGGCGGATGGGGTGAACTGATTATAGCTGGGAGGCGGCACAGCGCCCGCCGCCTCGAAGATCGGCATCGACCCGATCGGCGTCGGCGAAATCGGCTCCGGCTTCCAGGCGGACAAGGCTGCGGGGTCGGCATTCTGGACAGCCCGGAAGCCTTCGGCATCCAGCGCACGGCGCAGGCCGGACACGATCATGCCACGGATCAGCGCCGGGTCGCGAAAGCGCACTTCGGTCTTGGCGGGATGGACGTTGACGTCCACTTCCAGCGGCGGGACATCCAGGAACAGGGCGACTACCGGATGGCGATCGCGCGCCAGCATATCGGCATAGGCGCCTCGCAACGCGCCGATCAGCAACCGGTCGCGCACCGGGCGGCCATTGACGAACAGATATTGATGATCGCCCACGCCCCGATTGTATGTGGGCAGCGAGGCGACGCCGGACAGTTGCACCCCTTCCCGCTCTAGGCTGACGATGACATGATTGTCGGCCAGCGCCCGGTCGGTCAGCGCGGCCACCCGCTCCTCCCGCGCTTCGCCCCCCTGCACGCCCAGCACGCGGCGGCCATCATGCTCGACCGAAAAAGCGACCGAGGGATGTGCCATTGCGAGACGGCGGACGATGTCGATGCAGGCGGCATATTCGGCCTTGGCCGTGCGCAGGAATTTGCGCCGCGCCGGCACCTTGCCGAACAGTTGCTCGACCGTGACGCGGGTGCCGGGCGGAAGTGCCGCCGGTCCCTCGGATACCAGTTGCCCATTGTCCACGGTGCGGTTCCAGCCATCGGCGCCACGCGGCCGGCTGTCGATCGACAGGCGCGCAACGCTGGCGATGGAGGGGAGCGCCTCCCCCCGGAAACCCAAAGTCGCCACATTTTCAATGGCATCGTCGGGCAGTTTCGACGTGGCATGACGCTCCAACGCCAGCGCCATGTCGGCCGAATCCATGCCGCAGCCGTCATCGCTGACCTCGATCCGGTCCAGCCCGCCATGGGACAGGCGGATCGCGATGCGAGTCGCGCCAGCGTCCAAAGCGTTTTCGACGATCTCTTTCAGCGCGCTGGCGGGTCTTTCGACCACTTCACCGGCAGCGATACGATTGACCAGATGTTCGGGTAGACGGCGTATTGACATTGATTAGGGACTAGCCCAAGCGAGCGCTTTCCGCGAGCCGCGACCTGAAATTTTATGCACTGCAAAGCGCAAGGAAGCTGAGGTTAACGGCAGGAGCAGAAACAGCTTTCCGACCGGTCCCCTTGTCGCGTCGCGGGGACGGCGGGCGATACAGGATAAGGCATGTCGATCTTCTCGCGTCTCTTCAAATTCTCCTCGCAGGATATGGCCATCGACCTCGGCACCGCCAATACGGTGGTGTATGTGCGCGGTCGCGGCATCGTGCTGAACGAACCGTCGGTGGTGGCGGTCGAGACGCTGAACGGCGTGAAGCGGGTGAAGGCCGTGGGCGTCGATGCCAAGCTGATGATGGGCAAGACCCCGGATTCCATCGAAGCCATTCGCCCGCTGCGCGACGGCGTGATCGCCGACATCGATGTCGCCGAACAGATGATCAAGCATTTCATCACCAAGGTGCATGGCGGCAAGCACAGCCCCTGGCGCGCGCCTGAGATCGTGATCTGCGTGCCATCGGGTTCGACCAGCGTCGAACGCCGCGCCATCCGCGACGCCGCCAGCAATGCCGGCGCCAGCCAGGTGTTCCTGATCGAAGAACCGATGGCCGCCGCGATCGGCGCCGACATGCCCGTGACCGAGCCGATCGGTTCTATGGTCGTCGACATCGGCGGCGGCACGACCGAAGTCGCGGTGCTCTCGCTGCGTGGCCTCGCTTACACCACGTCGGTCCGCGTCGGCGGCGACAAGATGGACGAAGCGATCGTGTCCTTCGTGCGTCGCCATCACAATCTGCTGATCGGCGAAGCCACGGCCGAACGGATCAAGAAGCAGTTCGGCGTCGCCCAGCCGCCCGAAGACGGCGTGGGCGAAACGATCCACATCAAGGGTCGCGACCTGGTGAACGGCGTTCCCAAGGAAATCAGCATCAATCAGGGCCAGATCGCCGATGCGCTGGCCGAGCCGATCAGCACCATCGTCGAAGGTGTCCGGATCGCACTGGAAAACACCGCGCCTGAACTGGCCGCCGATATCGTCGATCAGGGCATCGTTCTGACCGGCGGCGGCGCGCTGCTCAAGGGGCTGGATGATGAGCTGCGCGACGAAACGGGCCTGCCCGTCACCATCGCGGAAGACCCGCTGACCTGCGTGGCCATTGGCACCGGCCGCGCTATGGAAGACCCGATCTTCCGGGGCGTGCTGCAAACCGCCTGATCGAAAAGGACGATTAGATGGCGCGGCCAGCCAGCCGACGCCCCGGTATCAACCGGAAGGCGCAATATAGCCTGTTCGCCAGCTATGTCGTGGCGGTGGTCGGTGCGACCATTGGTTTGCTGTTGGTGGTGGTCGCGATTTTCGACCCCACCGGCTTCGCCGCCATTCGCATTGCCACGTCCGAAGTCAGTCGTCCCGTGTCCAACACCCTGAAGGGTATGGTGAGCGGCGTCGGGTCGGTGGACGAAGTGCTGGCCGCCTATTGGCGCGCCGGGTCGCAGAATGTCGCGCTGCGCCGGCAGGTCGAGGCGGACCGCAACCGCATCATCGAGGCGAAGGCCGTCGCGCAGGAAAATGTGCGGCTGAAGAAGTTGCTCAGGTTGGTCGATTCCGATGCCAGCGAGGTGCTGACCGCACGCCTGATCGCTTCGTCCGCGACCAGCGCGCGTCGCTTCGCGCGGCTCAACGCCGGGCGGTGGCAGGGCGTTCGACCCGGCATGCCGGTGCGCGCGCCCGAAGGGTTGATCGGCCGCATCCACATCACCACGCCCAACAGTTCCGAAGTGCTGTTGATTACGGACACGAGCAATATCGTGCCGGTTCGCCGCGCCAATGACAGCATTCCTGCCATTTCGACCGGCCTTGGCGACGGATCGGTGGAGGTCCGCGCGCTGACGGCCGGCCGCAACCCGTTCAAGCCCGGCGACCTGCTGGTGACGTCCGGCATCGGCGGCGTCTATCAACCCAATATACCTGTCGCAGTCGTTGTTCGCGCGCAGGGCGAAATCGCTTATGCGGTGCCGCTGGCGAACCCCGCCCGCGTCGATGCGGTGGTGGTCGAGCGCGCCTTCGAAGATGCGGTGACCCGCACTGGTCCGGCGGCACCCGGCGTGGCGGATGAACCTGCGGCCGGCAACGTCGCCCAGCCATGATCGATCCGCATCTGTACCATGTACCACGGCTGGGGCGGCATCCTTCCCGCTTCCGGCTGGCGGGCACCCCGGTCATCACCGTGATGCTGGGCTCCTTCCTCACGGCATTGCCCGTCATCACCCAATCACCGATCATGCCGCCCTTCGGCCTCCTGCTGCTGCTGGCCTGGCGGTTGTTGCGGCCGGACCTGTGGCGCGCCTGGATCGGCCTGCCGCTCGGCCTGTTCGACGATGTCATGAGCGGTCAACCGGTCGGGTCGGCCATGTTCCTGTGGACGGTGGCGCTGATCGGCATCGATGCGATCGAACAGCGGATGGTTTGGCGCGGCTATCGTCAGGACTGGCTAATTGCGACGCTCGCCATTATCTTCTGCATCTCCGGTGGTTTGTTTTTCGCACGGATCACAGGTGGAGGTAATGTCACGCTTTTCCTGGTCGCGCCGCAAATGGTCTGGACGATATTGCTGTTTCCTTTCATCGTCCGCCAATGTGCGTGGATCGACCGCTGGCGCGTGATGGCATGAAATGCCCGTTCCCCAAGCGCAAGATCGTCACCGAAGCCACCCAATCCTTCACCTTCTCGCGCCGCGCGATGGTGGTGGGGGGATTGCAGGGGGCGATCGGCGCCGTGCTGGTCGGGCGCATGGCCTGGATCAGCGTCGTCCAGAATGAGAAATACAGCCTGCTGTCGGAGAGCAATCGCGTCAACCTGACGCTGATACCGCCGCGCCGGGGTTGGATCATCGACCGTAACGGGCGACCGCTGGCGAATAATCGCACAGATTTCCGAGTCGACCTGATCCCGCAGCGCATCGTGGATGCGGAGGCGACGATTACCCATCTGGCCCAGTTGCTCAAGCTGGAGCCGGACGATGTCGATCGCATTCGCGAGGATCTGGAAAAATCCGCCGGTTTCCGCCCGGTGCAGGTCGCCGACAAGCTGACCTACGATCAATATGCCGCGATCAGCGTGCGCCTGCCCGACTTGCCGGGCGTCGCACCGAGCCAGGGCTTCTCGCGTCATTATCCGGCCGGTGCGACGGTCGGCCATTTGCTGGGCTATGTCGGCCCGGCGACGGCGGAAGATTATAAAGCGCGGCGCGATCCGCTGCTGATCACGCCGGGCTTCAAGGTCGGCAAGGACGGGCTGGAAAAGGCGTTCGATCGCCATCTGACCGGCAAGCCCGGCGCCAAGCGGGTCGAGGTGACGGCGCGCGGCAAGATCGTCCAGGAATTGACGACCCGCACCGACACGCCGGGGCGCACGATCAAATTGACGATCGATGCGGGCCTGCAGGAATTTGCCGGACGGCGTCTGGCCACCCAGAGCGGGTCGGTGGTGGTGATCGACTGCCACAATGGCGACGTACTGGCGCTGGCGTCCATGCCCAGCTTCGATCCGAACAGCTTCTCCGATGGTATCAGCCATCTGGAATATGAGATGCTGTCGAAGGACGATCATGTCCCCCTGCGCAACAAGACGTTGCAAGGGCTGTATCCGCCCGGTTCGACGGTGAAGCCCATGGTGGCGCTGGCGCTGCTGGAGGCGGGGATCGGCCCGCAGGAAACGATCAATTGCCCCGGCGCCATTCGCGTCGGCAACACGCTGTTCCATTGCCACAAACGGCGTGGCCATGGACCGCTCAACATGCGCGGTGCGATCGCCCAAAGCTGCGACATCTATTTCTATCAGATGGCCCAGCGTATCGGCATGGACCGGATCGCCAGCATGGCGCGACGCGTCGGCATGGGCCAGAAATTCGACCTGCCCTTCCCCAGCCAAAGTTATGGCACCGTGCCAGATCCGGCATGGAAGGAACGGAAATATAACCAGAAATGGCAAGTCTACGACACGGTGAATGCCACCATCGGTCAGGGCTATATGCTCATCAACCCGCTACAGATGGCCGTGATGGCGGCGCGGCTGGCGACCGGCAGGCAGCTGATGCCGAATTTCATCTTCGGTGCCCCCCGGCCCGATCCGGCGTCGGTCGGGGCGAGCGAGGAGCATCTGGTCGTCATCCGCGATGCCATGAATGCGGTGGTCAATGGCGGCGGCACCGGCGGCGCGGCGCGCAGTTCCATTCCAGGCGTGATGATCGCCGGCAAGACCGGCACCGCACAGGTCCGCCGCATCACCATGGCGGAGCGCGCCGGCGGCGTGCGTGGCAACAGCTCGTTGGCGTTCAAGCTGCGCGATCATGCCCTGTTTCAGGGTTTCGCGCCGTTCGACAATCCGCGCTATGCCATCGCCTGCATCATCGAGCATGGCGGCCATATGATCCGCAATGAGGACGCGCCGATGATCGCCAGCGATACGCTGTCCTATCTGTTCGATCCGGCCAAGGCGATGGAGAAGCTGGAAACGCTGGAGAAAGGCTGGGGCGGCACGCCGACCGAGCGGCAGGCGCGACAGATGGCGTCTTTCCGCATAGCCAAGGCGATCGAGAAGGGCGAAGTACCGCCGCCCGCGGACAATGGGATGAATGCCGCCAGCGGCAACGCATCTGCGCCAGCAGCGCCATCCTCGGCTCCCCCCTCCCCGGCGGAGGAGGATGATGTTCCACCGGCCGCCAACAGCCCGGTCGCGCCATGAGCATCGTTCCAAAGCCCCTCACCGAATTTCCGTGGCGTATATTGGCGCTGCTGCTGGTGATCGCCGGTTTCGGCACGGTCGTCCTCTACAGCGCGGCGAGCGGCAGCATCTTCCCATGGGCCGTCAATCAGGCGGTGCGCTTCTGCATATTTTCCGGCATGGCACTGGCGCTCAGCCGCATTCCCGTCGAAATCTTCGCCCGCTTCGCCTTTCCCGCTTATGGCGCGGTGCTGGTCGCGCTGTTTTTGGTGGAATTGATCGGCGGCGTTGCGGGCGGCAGCCAGCGCTGGATCAACCTTGGCTTCATGCAATTGCAGCCGTCCGAGTTCATGAAGCCTATCATCGTGCTGACGGTCGCGCGCTTCTATGCGATGCTGCCCGTGGGTGAGATACGGCGCTGGAATGCGATCTGGCCGGCGCTGGTGCTGATCGGCGTGCCGTTCATGCTGGTGCTGGTACAGCCCGACCTCGGCACCGCCACCATGATTGCGGCAGGCGGCGTGACCGTCATGTTCCTGGCCGGCCTGCCGATGCGCCTGTTCGTCGGCACGGGGCTGGCGGGCGCGGCGTTGGTGCCGATCGCCTTCAGCTTCCTGCACGACTATCAGAAGAACCGCGTGCTGATCTTCCTCGATCCCGAGAGCGATCCGCTGGGTGCCGGCTATCATATCAGCCAGTCGAAGATCGCGATCGGTTCGGGCGGTATCTGGGGCAAGGGTTTTCTGAAAGGCTCGCAAAGCCATCTGGACTATCTGCCCGAAGGCCATACCGACTTCGTCTTCGCGACCATGGCGGAGGAATGGGGTCTGCTGGGCGGCACATTGCTGATCCTGGCCTTCATGCTGCTGTTCCGCTGGGGCATCCGGGTATCCATGCGGACGCAGGATAAGTTTGCACGCATGGCGGCGGCAGGCCTGACCACAACAGTCTTCTTCTATGTCGCCATCAACCTGATGATGGTCATGGGTCTGGCGCCGGTGGTCGGCATCCCCCTGCCCTTCATGTCCTATGGCGGATCGTCCATGCTGACCGTGATGTTGTGCGTGGGCATCATCATGGCGATCGACCGTGCAGGAAAGCGCCGTGCGGGTACGGGAAACTGGCGCTAAATCAGTGCGACGTGAAAAAATTCTGTCACAAAGCAATTTACTGTTTGCAGAATCGCAAGCGACTGCTAACAGCCCGCCACGCCGGAGCGCATAGTTGCCCCAGCATGGACACATAGCTCAGTTGGTAGAGCAGCTGACTCTTAATCAGCGGGTCCTTGGTTCGAGCCCAAGTGTGTCCACCACCCTTTCCGATCGTCGCACCATTGAAACTGGACCGTTCTTTTTGTGACCGGCGGTTGGAATATGCGGTTGATCTCCAGCCGCTTAAACCTCCATTCAGACACGCCGCCATAAAGCGGCATCGCGGCAGACGGATGAAGCCCTCGCCGCGCGATAAGAGATTAGGGGTAGGCTTGATGGTTTCCGTTGCATCCGTTTCCAGAATTTTCATCCTGACGGCCCTTTGCGGCACTGCCATGCCCGCAATGGCGCAGACCGGTGACGCGGCCAAGGGAAAGAGCGTGTTCGCGCGGTGCGCCCTGTGCCATGATGTAAAGCCGGGACCGAAGAAGATCGGGCCTTCGCTCGCTGGCCTATTCGGCCGAACATCCGGGACAACGGCTGGGTTCGCCTATTCCCCGGCGATGCAGAAAGCGAAGATCCGATGGGACGCCAAAAGCCTGGACGCGTTCCTGACCAAGCCGAGCGGATTCGTGCCGGGCAATCGCATGGCCTTTGCCGGCCTGCCCAATGCCGCCGATCGGGCCAACCTCATCGCCTATCTGGCGAGCGCGACCAAATAAAAGGCTCGATCAGATACCGCCAGCCGTTACGGCCCAGCCGCCACGCTCCAGCGCGGCGCTGAGGTCGGCGGTGCAGGCGTCCAGCGTCGCGGCATCGGTCGAGCGAATCACGAAGTTGGCCCCCGTGCGACCTTCGCGGAAGAAAGGATAGCTGCCGATCTGGCACCCCACATGCGCGCGCTCAGTGGCGGCCAGCAGATCGGCAATCTCGCTTTCCGCCACCCAGCAACCGATCGTCGCCGACTGAAGCGGCAGGCCGCCTTCCAGCTTGCCGGTCAGGCTATCGAGCATGCCGGCGGTGATGGAAGGCACGCCGGCCATGATGAAGATATTGCCGTGGCGGATTCCCGGCGCGCCCGACATGCGGTTTTCGATAAGGTCGGCGCCGGCCGGCACGCGCGCCATGCGCAGGCGCGCTTCGGTCAGGCCACCGCGCGTTTCATAATAGCGCGACAGGATCGCGCGCGCGCCTTCGTGGATGTCCACGCCCACGCCCAGCGCCGCCGCGATCGCATCGACCGTGATATCATCATGCGTGGGGCCGATGCCGCCAGTCGTGAAGAGATAGTCGTTGCGCGCCCGCAGCGTGTTCACCGCCTCGATTATCGCGTCCTGGTCGTCGGGCACCACGCGCACTTCGCGCATGCGGATGCCCTGAACGCCAAGCCAGACCGCAATCTGGCTCACATTCTTGTCCTGGGTTCGGCCAGAGAGAATTTCGTCGCCGATGACAATCAGCGCAGCGGTCCAGATGCGGGTGGGATCGGCCATGGCCAGCCCATAGCCTGCCCCGCCGATCCTGCCTAGCCGCCCTCTCGCATTATCCGGTCGGTGCGCCTATAAATGGGCCATGACCGAATATATGACGATGACGGCCGATACGCCGACCACCCGCTCCACCGCGATCAAGCTCTATGACGAATCCGGCTTTGCCGGCATGCGCAAGGCCGGGCGGCTGGCCGCCGAGATATTGGACGCGCTGGTGCCGCATGTCGTGGTGGGCGTGACCACAGGCGAACTGGACGACATCGTCCGCCGTATGTCGCTGGATGGCGGCGGGGTGCCGGCGACGTTGGGCTATCGCGGCTACACCCATAGCTGCTGCATCTCGCTCAACAATGTCATCTGCCATGGCATACCGGGGGACTATAAGCTCAAGGATGGCGATATCCTGAATATCGACGTCACGCCGCTGGTCGATGGCTGGCATGGCGACACCAGTCGCATGTTCATCGTCGGCGATGCGCCGATCAAGGCGCGGCGGTTGGTCGAAGTCACTTATGAGTGCCTGATGCTGGGGATCGAGCAGGCCAAGCCCGGCAATCATCTGGGCGATATCGGCTATGTCATCCAGCGCCATGCCGAAAAGCATCGTTATGGCGTGGTGCGCGACTTTTGCGGCCATGGCCTGGGCCAGGTCTTCCATGACAGTCCGGAGGTCGTGCATATCGGCCGTCCCGGCACCGGTCCCGAATTGCGCCCCGGCATGTTCTTCACCATCGAACCCATGATCAACATCGGCAAGCCCGGTGTGAAGATGCTGGACGATGGCTGGACCGCCGTGACCCGCGATCGTACCCTGTCCGCTCAGTTCGAACATAGTATCGGCATCACCGAAACCGGCTGTGAAATCTTCACCAAAAGCCCGGCCGGTTTCGACTGCCCGCCTTATGCACTTTGATCATCGGATTGCTGCCCAAAAAACAGGCATGACGTCATGATATTGCCCAGAATACGGGCAATATGGACAAAGATTGCTGCATCGCCGAAAGCATTCCTAGCGATTCGCCATTTGGCACGGTAATTGATTGGTAATGGGAACGGCGCCTGCCTTTGGGGGGCATGACGATCGTTCCTTGAAGAAGAGATGGATGCGGGTCGCGCCCGCACCCGGAACGTGCGTCATGGGTTGGGATAACGAGTGATGAAAAAGATCGAAGCGATCATCAAGCCGTTCAAGCTGGACGAGGTGAAGGAAGCCCTGCACGAAGTGGGCGTGTCCGGCATCACGGTAACCGAAGCCAAGGGTTTCGGCCGGCAGAAGGGCCATACCGAACTCTATCGCGGCGCCGAATATGTCGTCGATTTCCTGCCCAAGGTGAAGCTGGAAGTCGTCGTCGACGACGCGCTGGCCGAACGGGTGGTCGAAGCGATCAGCTCGGCCGCGCAGACCGGCCGGATCGGCGACGGCAAGATCTTCATCTCGGCGATCGAAGGCGCCGTGCGCATCCGCACCGGCGAGCGGGACAGCGACGCCATCTGATTTCAACGGGTTTTCGCCGGCTTGAAGGGGGGACACCTCCAGGAGCGTTGGCGAACGCATATCAACCTACCCCTTCGGGGGGGTATTTTAAAAGAAGGGCAAGTTCACATGGCTAACACGCCTAAAGACATCCTGAAGATGATCGAAGAAAAGGAGATCGAATGGGTCGATGTCCGCTTCACCGATCCCAAGGGCAAGTGGCAGCACCTGACCATGGTCGCTTCGGTGCTGGGCGAGGATGAACTGACCCAGGGTCTGATGTTCGACGGCTCCTCGATCGAGGGCTGGAAGACGATCAACGAATCGGACATGATCCTGAAGCCCGATCTGGACGCCGTCTATGTCGACCCGTTCAGCGCCACCCCGATGCTGATCCTGATCTGCGACATCGTGGAACCCGACACCGGCGAACTCTACACCCGCGATCCGCGCTCGACCGCCAAGCGCGCCGAAGCGTTCGTGAAGTCGGCCGGTTTCGGCGACACCGTCTATGTCGGCCCGGAAGCCGAATTCTTCATGTTCGACGATGTGCGTTTCGAAAACGACTATTCGCAGAGCTATTACAAGATCGACGACATCGAACTGCCGACCAACACCGGCAAGGAATATGAAGGCGGCAACCTGGGCCACCGTCCGCGCGCCAAGGGTGGTTACTTCCCCGTCGCGCCGGTCGATCCCGCGACCGACATCCGCGCCGAAATGGTCAGCACCATGCTGGAAATGGGCCTCCCCTGCGACAAGCATCACCATGAAGTCGCCGCTGCGCAGCACGAACTGGGCTTGACCTTCGGCACGCTGGTTCAGACCGCGGACCGCATGCAGGTCTATAAATATGTCGTGTGGAACGTTGCCCAGGCCTATGGCAAGTCGGCAACCTTCATGCCCAAGCCGATCGCGCAAGACAATGGTTCGGGCATGCACACGCATATCTCGATCTGGGACGGTGGCAAGCCGCTGTTCGCCGGTGAAGGCTATGCCGGCCTGTCGGACATGTGCCTCTACTTCATCGGTGGCGTCATCAAGCATGCCAAGGCCCTGAACGCCTTCACCAACCCGACCACCAACAGCTACAAGCGTCTGGTGCCGGGCTTTGAAGCCCCTGTTCTGCTGGCCTATTCGGCCCGCAACCGTTCAGCATCGTGCCGCATCCCCTATGGCGCGGGTGCCAAGGCGAAGCGCGTCGAGTTCCGTTTCCCCGACGCGATGGCCAACCCCTATCTCTGCTATTCGGCGCTGCTGATGGCGGGCCTCGACGGGATCGAGAACAAGATCCATCCGGGTGCCGCGATGGACAAGAACCTGTACGATCTGCCGCCCGAAGAACTGAGCCAGGTGCCGACCGTTTGCGCGTCGCTGCGTGAAGCGCTCAACAGCCTGGAAGCCGATCACGACTTCCTGCTGAAGGGCGACGTGTTCACCAAGGACCAGATCGAATCCTATATCGAACTGAAGTGGCCCGAAGTGTACCGTTGGGAAATGGCGCCTTCGCCGGTCGAATTCGACATGTATTACAGCAGCTGATCCTTTCAGCCCTGACTTTCGGGAAGGCCCGGTCGCAGCGATGCGGCTGGGCCTTTTCCTTTGGGCCAGGCGCGCCCACATAAGGAGCATGACACTCGATCGCCTTGGCCTCACCCACCCCATCATTCAGGCGCCGATGGCCGGCGTATCGACGCCCGCCATGGCAGCGGCCGTGAGCGAGGCGGGGGGATTGGGGTCGATCGGGGTCGGCGCTGTGGATGCGGATGGCGCGCGCGGGATGATCGACGCCGTGCGATCGCTGACCGGTCGGCCGTTCAACGTCAATCTGTTCGTCCATGCCCCTGCCCGACCGCAGCCTGAAACCGAGAGGCGTTGGCTGGAAGCGCTGGCGCCCGTCTTTGCCCGTTACGGCGCGACGCAACCCACAGCGCTGCGGGAAATCTATCGCAGCTTTGCCGAAGATGATGCGATGCTACAGATGCTGGTCGCGGCACGGCCGGCGGTTGTCAGTTTTCATTTCGGCCTGCCCGATGCGGATCGGATCGCTGCACTGAAGTCGGCGGGGTGCCTGCTGCTCGCGAGCGCGACGAATTTGGACGAGGCGCTGGCGGCCAAGGCTGCCGGGATCGACGCCGTGGTGGCGCAAGGGATAGAAGCTGGCGGCCATCGCGGCATGTTCGATCCCGATGCGCCGGATGCGCAGTTGGGGGTCTTGCCGCTGACTCGCTTGCTGGTGGCGCAGGCCGGCCTGCCTGTTATCGCGGCGGGCGGGATCATGGATGGACGAGGCATCAGGGCCGCGCTCGATCTGGGCGCGGTGGCGGCGCAATTGGGCACGGCCTTCATCGGTTGCCCGGAAAGCAGCGCCGAAGAGTCTTATCGCGCTGCGTTGTTCAGTCCGGCGGCGCATCGCACCATGCTGACGCGGGCCATATCCGGGCGTCCGGCCCGCTGTCTTGCCAATCGCTTTACCGAATGGAGCATGCAGATGGGCCTTCCCTCCCCCGATTATCCGATCGCCTATGATGCCGGGAAGGCGCTACATCAAGCGGCCAAGGCTACTGGCGAAGGCGGTTATGGCGCGCAATGGGCAGGACAGGGCGCGCCACTGGCACGCGCACTGCCCGTCGCGGAATTGATGGCGTTGCTGGTCGCGGAGATGCAAGGCGTGACTGTTTAAAACCCGCGCGCACGAGACAGCGAGTTGGACAGTCGTTCCGGGCTTTTACGGACGGCGATCGGGGATCGAGGCGCCGAAGAGCAGCACAGGCTCACCGGGGGGCGACAAGGCGATCTCGCCGCCGCTTTCGATCACCATCTGACGGATCATCCAGGCGGCAGCGGTGCGAGATGCCAAACCCTCGATCGGCAGGGTGCCGGCCAGTGCGCCACGCAGGTCCGGGTCGAGCACGACCTTGGGCCCTTCGCCGCGCACGACGATTTCGGTCAGGCCCGGCCGCTTTTCGGCGCCGATATCCAACTGTCCGCCCCGCACCAATGCGTCGCCGGCGATCAATGCCAGATTGAGCAGGATCTTGGCCGCCAGCTTGTCGAGCATCTGTTCTTCGACCAGCCAGCCGACCTTCACCCGGCCGGCGGTGGCGAACATGCCCTCGATCGCGACCTTCGCCTCATGCGGCGGAACGGCATCGCCGAAACCGCCGGCAGAGCCGAACGCAAGACGGAAGAATTTGAGTTTGTTCGCCGACGTCTTGGCGCTGTCGGCCAGCAGGTCCAGGCAACGCTGGCGCATTTCCGGATCGGTTTCGTCCGCCATCAGCTCCAGCCCATTATTGAGCGCACCGACCGGGCTGAGCAAATCATGGCACAGACGCGAGCAAAGCAGGCTGGCAAATTCGATACTGTCGGTCGGATGGGTCATGCGGATCAGGGTCGCCGGATTAGAAGGAAGGGAAGCGCTTATGCGGCTAATGCGCTGCACGGCGCGGCGATGCAAGCCCGGCCTGCCGCCTTTCGGTCACCGACTGTCGAGACGGATTTGGGTAAAATGGACGTTAACCGCCGTACCCGGCCCGGCACGCCATAAAGTGGTCTCCCTACCCCCGACGATGAGCCATAAACTTCCATCCGCCGTTGCGCAGGCCGCGTCGGTTACGGAAGGGGCGGCAACGCCCGATGGATGGGAATGATAATGGCCGATGATCGCAGGACCACCCAAACGGGCCGCGCGATGCGCAGCGATCAGGGCCGCCGGGTCCAGTTCGAAATGACGGGCCGGATCGGCAGCGACGTTGGCGGCCGGGATGATCGCCTCTATCCGATCGGTGCCGCCGAGCAGCAGGCCGCACACCTCGTGCCGGTCCGCTGCGGCCAGGGCCACGATTTGTTCCAACAGCGATCTTGAAATTCCTACAATCATTCCTACATCCGTAACCAATGGTTCCGGGGGTTTCCATCTTAGACGCAATTATCAGCGAGGCGCAGAACGGGCTGCGGCTTGATCGTGCACTGGCGGACCTGTTGCCCGACCTGTCGCGCGAGCGGATCAAGGGCCTGATCGCCGAGGGGCAAGTGTTCTGCGCGCAAGTCTCCAGGATCAACGCTTCGATGAAAGTCGCCCTTGGCCAGACCTATACCGTCACGCTGCCCGCCCCTGTCCCGCTGGATACGGTGGCGCAGGATATTCCGCTGACCATCGTGCATGAAGATGCCGACCTGATCGTGGTGGACAAGCCGGCGGGGCTGGTCGTGCATCCGGCGGCCGGCAATCTGGACGGGACGCTGGTCAATGCGCTGCTGCATCATTGCGAAGGGCAACTCTCCGGCATCGGCGGGGTCGCCAGGCCGGGCATCGTCCATCGCATCGACAAGGATACGTCCGGCCTGCTGGTCGTCGCCAAATCCGACAAGGCGCATGAGGGACTGGCCCGGCAGTTCAAGGATCATAGTATCGACCGGCTCTATGCCGCGATCGTCTATGGCGTGCCGGTTCCCGCTTCCGGCACGGTGGATGCCTGGGTGGGCCGATCCGACGCTGATCGAAAGAAGATGGCGGTTCATCGGGAAGGTCGGGGCAAACATGCCGTGACCCATTATCGCATGGTCGAGCGTTTGCAGGGCGCGGCGATGGTCGAATGTCGGCTGGAAACCGGCCGTACGCACCAGGTTCGCGTGCATATGCACCATATCGGGCACCCCTTGATCGGTGATCCGGTTTACGGTAGAGAAAGAAAAGGTTTCAAATCAATACTGGAAACGCTGGGTTTCAAAAGGCAGGCATTGCACGCCAAAAGCCTGGGGTTCATACATCCGGTAACGAGCGAACGGCTTTTGTTTCAAAGTGTACTGCCTAGCGATATGCAGGAACTGTTAAGCCAGCTCCACGTATAGGTTCTGACAAGTTTGCGACGGTGCAGGACGCCTCTTCTGGGTCCCGCCGTGCATGAAAGGGAAAGGTAACGACATGGCCAAGAGCAATGTCCCCGCAGTTCCGGCGCTGGGCGGTGAAGCCAGCCTCAACCGATATCTCTCCGAGATCCGGAAGTTCCCCCTGTTGACGCCCGAGCAGGAATATATGCTCGCCAAGCGTTATGAGGAGCATCAGGATCCGGATGCGGCTGCGCAGCTGGTCACGTCGCACCTGCGCCTGGTGGCGAAGATCGCGATGGGCTATCGCGGCTATGGCCTGCCGGTCAGCGAGCTGATTTCCGAAGGCAATATCGGCCTGATGCAGGGCGTGAAGAAGTTCGAGGCCGAACGCGGCTTCCGCCTGGCGACCTACGCCATGTGGTGGATCCGCGCCTCGATCCAGGAATTCATCCTGCGCAGCTGGTCGCTGGTCAAAATGGGCACCACCGCATCGCAGAAGAAGCTGTTCTTCAACCTTCGCCGGATGAAGAACAATATCGAAGCGTTCGAGGATGGCGACCTGCGCCCTGAAGACGTGACCAAGATCGCGACCGATCTGGGCGTGTCGGAAGATGACGTCGTGTCCATGAACCGCCGCATGGCGATGGGTGGCGATACGTCGCTCAACGTGCCGATGCGCGAAGATGGCGAAGGCCAGTGGCAGGATTGGTTGCAAGACACCGACCCGTTGCAGGACGAGCGCGTTGCCGAGGAACAGGAAAAGACGCAGCGTCACCAGATGCTGGTCGAAGCGATGACCGATCTCAATGATCGGGAAAAGCATATCCTGGCCGAACGTCGCCTGGCGGAAGAGCCCAAGACGCTGGAAGAGCTGAGCCAGGTCTATGGCGTGTCGCGCGAGCGCGTACGCCAGATCGAGGTTCGCGCTTTCGAGAAGCTGCAAAAGGCGATGATGCGCATTGCCGGCGACAAGCTGGGCAAGATGGCCCGCTTCGCGCTGGCCTGATCGGTCGGACAGAATGACAGAAGAAGCCCCGGAGCGATCCGGGGCTTTTTTGTTGTCGGCGGTCGGTGGACCGGAAGCGGTTAACGGGCTTGATCCATGGCGATCGCGGAGGCAGTGGCATCTGCCCTTCCCTTTCAACCTGGAACAGAAATGCAGAAAATTCTGAGGCTTATCATCGTTCTTTCGGTCGGTATCGCCATGATGTTCGGCGGTCGCTGGTACGCCTATGTCGCGCTGGGCGACAGCCCCTATGATGAAGTCGGCATTGCGCTCAATGGCTATATGCCTGCGCCGCTGCGTAACTGGGGCTGCCATAAGATGCAGACACGCTTTGTCGGCCAGATGCCGCCCCATGGTTGCGCAGGACCGGATGGGCATAGCTGGCTCTAATCGAAGCGCCGATCAGAGAAACCTTTCCATCGCCAGACTGTCCCCACCATAGGTGCCGCCTGCGGCCATGGCAGTGAAGCCGTTGCGGCCCCAGAAGGCGTCCGCGCCATTGACGGCCGTGAGCGCGATCCGCCGTGCGCCGGCCTTTCCAGCCCGATCCTGCACGATCCCTATCGCCCTCTGCGCCGCACCGGTACCGCGTGCATCGGGCAGCAGGGCGAGATCATGCAGATAATAATGATCGGCCGGCTCCGGCAGCTTTTCTATCAGTTGGTTCAATGCCGGCGGTTGCGTGCCTTCCCAGGGATGGCTGATCAGATAGCCTATCGCCTTGCCATCCCGCTCCAGCAGCCAGCAACCGCGCGGATGAAGTTGCAGGCGGTTGGCATAGACCGCCGCCTGTTCGGTATAGTCGCCATGGACCGCATCGGAAATAGCGGCGACGGATGGAATGTCCGCCACACGCATCGGGCGCCAATCGCTCATGCCGGCACGTCCAGCCTATGGCGGACGGCCGCCAATATTTCGTCGGAAAGGGCCGGATCGGCGACACCTGTAGCGCGACATCGTCGGTGACTGGTCAGCGACATTGATGGTGATGTGTCAGCGGTGACGTTGGGGATAGTGTCACACGAGGTTGGCCTGGATCAAGAGGCGTTGTCGCGCAGCGATGTCG